>JGI10216J12902_100134624_pt1 | contig 14065 bp, 11 predicted proteins | sample KanNatreferecore_FD_12902 | JGI IMG/M metagenome (IMG submission 12902)
CGCGCACGGTGGACGAGGTGCAGGAAGCGGCCGCGGAGATCCGCGCCCGCGGAGGGCGCGCCCTGCCGGTCCGCTGCGACGTGGCCCGTGAGGCGGACGTTACGGCGCTGGTGGAATGCGCCCTAGCGGAGTTCGGAGCGCTCCACATCGTCGTGAATAATGCCGGCACGGTCTGCCGCGAAAAACTCGTCGACACTTCCATCGAGGACTGGGACGGCGTGTTGGACAGCCAGGTGCGCGGGACCTTCCTCGTCACGCGCCTGGCGCTCCCCCACCTCCTCGCCGCCGGGTGGGGGCGGGTCGTGACCATCTCCTCGATGGCCGGTAAACACGGCGTCCCGACGAGAGTGGCCTACTGCACGGCGAAGTGGGGGCAGATCGGCTTCACCGAAGCGCTGGACGAGGAGCTCAAGGGCAGCGGAGTGAGGGCGCACGTGGTGTGTCCCGGTCCCGTGGCTACCCGCATGCGGGCGGAGGGATTCCCGACGGAGATGCCCGAGTCCCTCATTCAACCCGAAGACGTGGCGGACCAGGTGCTGAACCTGTTGACGCTTCCGGAGACTGCCTACGTGCGCGAGATCTGCATCCGCGCCGCCCAGGAGATCCGGCGCCGGTGACCTCGTCCCACCCGGCCGAGACCCCCGAACAATTCTCGTTCGGCCGCTGGGCCGCCGCGGTGGCGATTGCGCTGGTGGTGATCGGCCTCACGGCCCTCGCGGTGCGCCACGTGGAGCTGGTGACCGGACGGTACGTGGCCGGAGGGGTTCCTCCGATCCCCGCCGTGGCCGCCCTGCTGCTCCTGGTGGCGATCCGGGCGCTTCTCGGCCGCGCGTGGGGCGGGCGTTATCGCCTGCAGCGGGGCCAGATCCTGCTGGCGTACTCGATGGTGTCGCTCGGGGTCTTTATGAGCGGGCTCTACGTCGTCCGCGCCTTCCTGCCGCACCTCGTCTCCATCCAGTACTGGCAGAGCCGCAACAACCCCGCGCTGGCGCGGTGGGCCGTCCACGTTCCCGATTGGTACGCGCCGGCCGACGCTGAAGCGCTGCGCGGTTACTTCGAAGGCTCGCGCGGCGCGGGAGTGCCGTGGCAGTTGTGGGCGGTCCCGCTCCTCCGATGGACGCTCCTGTTCGTCGCGCTGTTCGTGGTGACGTTGAGCCTGATGGCGCTTCTACGGAGGCAGTGGCTGCACCACGAGCGCCTAAGTTTCCCTCTGCTCTACCTGCCGCTCTCGCTCACCCAGGGGGACCGGCTGCTGTTCGACGGCGTTCCGCTGTTCCGCCACCCGCTCCTCTGGAGCGGCATCGGCGCCGCCGCGCTGTTCAACGGGCTCAACATCGCGCGGGCGCTCAACCCGGCGATCCCCGCCCCCGGGTTCATGTACGCCTTCCAGGGACAGTTTCCAGACCCGCCCTGGCAGCCGTTCGACAGCGTGAAACTCTTCTACATGCTGGAGGCGATCGGCTTCGGCTACTTCATCCCCCTGGAGATCAGCTTTTCCGCCTGGTTCTTCTACCTTGCGGAGAAGTTTCTGGGGGTGACCGGCTACGCCGCGGGCTACGAGGGCCCAGGATTCCCTTACCTCCAGGACCAGTCCGCCGGCGCCTATCTGGCCGCAGCCGCGCTGGTGCTCTACGGCGCCAGGAAGCACCTGGCGGGAATCGTCCGCGGCGCCTTCGGGAGGAACCGCCCGGCGTCTCCCGAGGAGCGGGAGGAACATACAGCGCTCTTTGCCTTCCTCGGCGGACTGGCATTCATACTCGCGTGGTGCTGGACCGCCGGGTTCTCGCCGCTGGTGGCGGTGCCGTTCTTCCTCGTGCTCCTCTGCTTCATACTGGTTTACGCTCGCATCCGCGCCGAGACGGGCGTGCCGTACGCGTTCACCTACCCGTACGGCTTGCCGAAGGAGATGCTCGTCAACGCGCTCACGGCCCGCGGCACGCTGGAGCTCGGCGGAGAGCGATCGTGGGTGATCTTCTCGAGCTTCGCGTGGCTCTCCCGGCACCAGGCCGGACACCTCTTCGCGGCCGAAAGCATCGATGCGATGAAGCTCTCCGAGGAGAGCCGGATTCCGCGGCACGCGTTCTACGCGGCGCTGGGCATCGCGTTCCTGGTGGGGCTGGCGCTCGCCTTCTGGAGCCACCTGGAGGCCTTCTACGCGGTCGGCAGCAACCTCGCGGGCGGGGGAAAGAACGAGTACCGCGCCGGCGTGGCGCTTCAGGAGTACCAGCGCATGGCCACCCTCGCGGCGGCGAACACCCCGCGAGACCTTCCCAAGCTCATCGCCCAGGGCGGGGGCCTTTTCTTCGCGCTCGGGCTGGGAGTGCTGCGCACGCTCTGGGTCCGCAGCCCGTTCCACCCGCTCGGCTTCATCCTGGCGACCTGTTACGGCGACCACACCACGCTCTTCTTCCCGATGCTCGCCGCGTGGTTCTGTAAGGCGCTGGTGCTGCGGCTCGGAGGCCTGCCGCTCTACCGCCGCTTCATCCCGTTCTTCCTGGGCCTCATCATCGGCCACTACTTCGTCGGCGGGATCTTCTGGCCGTTCTTCAGCCTGCTACTGGCGCCGGAGGCCAGCCAGAGCTACCACATCCTCTTCGGAGGGTAGCTCACTCGCCGGTGCGCTGCAGACGCTCCACAACCGCGGAGTGCTCCTCGCCGGCGAACCCGTCCGCCAGGCACTTTGGGTCGGACCTCCCTGTTCCATCTTACGCGACCCCGAATCGGATATGGTAATCGGGCCGGCCGCTAAGCAGGGCCGCGCGCGCCCATATGACGAAACACCACGCCGCTCCGGGGATCTCCGGCCGCATCTTCGGGCTCGAAACGGAATACGGACTCCTGGTCCAAGGAAGCGGTCCGGAGGAGCTGATGGAGGAGTCGCGGCTGCTGGTCGCCGCCTACCCCGGCGTCTGGGCCGGCCCCTGGGACTACCGCTCCGAGGACCCGCGGCGCGACACGCGCGGGTTCCGCGTCGACCACCTCAGTTACGACCACACGGACGCCGCTTACGACCGCCCCGACCGGGGGAGCCACCTCACCGGAGAGCAGCAGCGCTCCGACCGCGTGCTGGCGAACGGCGCCCGGCTCTACAACGACCACGGCCATCCCGAATACTCCACGCCCGAATGCCGCTCGCTCCGTGACCTGGTCGCCCACGACCGCGCCGGCGAGCGCATCATTCTGGAATGCGCTCGGCTGCGGGAGCGGGAGATCGGCCGGGCCGTCAGCCTCTTCAAGAACAACACGGACTTCCACGGCGCGAGCTACGGTTGCCACGAGAACTACCTCTGCCGCCGCGACGTTCCGTTCGAGAAGCTGCTCAACGGCCTGCTCCCGTTCCTGGTCACGCGGATCCTCTTCGCCGGCGCGGGCAAGACGGGGGTCGAGACCGGCGGCGGGCCGTTGGCGAAGGAGTGCCTGTTTCAGCTCTCGCAGCGCGCGGACTTCTTCACGGAGATCGCCTCCGTCGACACCCTGGCGAAGCGCCCGATTTTCAACACCCGGGACGAGCCTCACGCCGACCCGCGGCTATGGCGGCGCTTGCACGTGATCTGCGGCGACGCGAACCTGAGCGAATTCGCTACGGCGCTTAAGGTGGGCACGACGAGCCTGGTCCTCGACCTGATCGAATCGGGCTGGGAGCCACTCTTCCGCCTCCGCGATCCGGTCAAGGCGCTCCAGTCCGTGTCCCGCGACCCGTCCTTCCGGTGGCTCGTGGAGCTGGATGACGGGCGTACCCTCCGTGCCACGGACTTGCAGCGGATCTACCTTCGGGACGCCCAGGCGCTGCTGGCGGGGGGGGACGTCGACACCGACTGGACCCTCCGGGAGTGGGAGCGCGTGCTCGCGGACCTGGACCGCGACCCCTTCGCGGCGGAGGACCGGCTGGACTGGGTGGCGAAGCGGAAGCTATTGGAAACCTACATCGAGGCGGAGGGGCTCTGGTGGGAGGACCCCGCGCTGCGGAGCCTGGACCTGGCCTACCACGACCTCGACGCGGATCAGGGTCTCTACGCCGCGCTCGAGGAGGCCGGGCAGATCGTCCGGCTGGTGGACGAAGAGCGGATCACCTGCTCCACGCAGCGGCCGCCTTCGGACACGCGGGCCGCGGTCCGGGGGGAACTGGTGCGCCGCTTCGGCCCGGAGGCTGCCCGGATCGGCTGGAGCAGGGTCGGGTTCAAGGGCGGCGACCGGCCCCATTGGGCTCCGCTGCCGGTCGAGTTGGGCTCCGAAGGAGTATCCGCGTTGCTTTCACGGCTGGGGGCCGTTAAAACTGTTCCGGAGGCGCTGCGGTGTCTTCGAGAGGAATCAGGAGAAGTAGATGATCCTCAAAGGATTTGAGATACGCGGCCAGGAGCGCATCCAGCGGCCCACGCCCCAGGAGCCGTTCACCCGCCCCGGCGACGGGGACGGCCCCAAAGCGCCCAACGTCAAGCGCCCGGACCCCAGCGACCTGCTCAAGCGGATGCGCCGCGTCGATCCGGACCAGGCGCGCCGCTACCGGCAGCGCAGCGGAGAGTAACTCCTCGCCATGCCCCGACCAGGTGATTTCCGGGAGCTCGTAGGCGGGTTCCCCGGCGAGAGCGGGCGCGTCGTCGACGCGCCCGTTTCGCGCCATGACGCCTCGCCCGAGCTCGACACGCACGGCACCACGGTCATCGCGGTGAAGTACCGCGACGGCGTCCTCAACGTCGGCGACCGGCGCGCCACCGCCAACATGGCGGTGATGTTCGACCGCGCGGAAAAGGTGCTTCCGCTGGACGACTACACCCTCATCGCCATCTCCGGATCCTTCGCCCGCGCGCTCGAGATCGTGCGCTACCTCAAGCACTCCTTCAAGTACTACGCCCGCCGCGAGCTTCAGGAGATGAGCCTGGACGGCAAGGTAAGCGAAGTTTCCCGGGCCATCGCCGGAAACCTCCCCATGGCGCTGCAAGGGATCGGGGCCTTCATCCCGATCGTCAGCGCCTACGATCCGCGTACGAACGAAGGGCGGATCTTCTTCTACGACGGGATGGGCGCCCGTTTCGAGACCTCTGAGTTCGGCGCCGCCGGCTCCGGCTCCGAGCGCATCCGCGGCGCCTTCGATTACATCATCCGCACCCACAAGCCGTTCCGCGAGATGAGCCTCCCGGAGGCGCTGCGCGAGTGCCTGATCCTCCTCGACATAGCCGCCGATCTCGATGCCGCCACCGGCGGTTTCGCCAAGGTGTTGCCGGTGGCGAAGGGGGTCAACCGCGAGGGTATCTTCGAAGTGAGCGCGGAAGAGATGCGGGCGATCGTCGCGGAGGTCCCTCCGCGCGAAGACTTCGGAATGGCCTTCCCCGCTCTCTGAGACTAATTGAGTTCGCATGAGCTTGACGCCTTACGACTGGAACCAGTCCATCCAGACCAGGATGGAATACATCGAGGAGCGCCTCCGCGACGGGAGCCCGGTGGTCGGCATCTCCATCCCGGAAGGCGTGCTCCTGGTCACCATCCGGCGCGCCCAGCGCAAGATCTACGAGATCTACGACCGCCTTGTGTTCGGCGGGATCGGCAACCAGTCGGATATCGAGACGATGCGGAATGCCGCCATCGACTTCGCCCACCAGGAGGGGTTCCAGCGGTCGCCCGACGACGTCACCGCGCACCGCCTCATCGGCTCGGTGCTCTCACCCGCGCTGAAACGGGCCTTCGGCGACCCGTTTACGGCCCCGCTGGTCTTCCGCGGGATCTTCGCGGAAGTGGCGGACCGGCAGGAGCAGGACCTGTTCTACGCCCTCGGGTTCGACGGCGAGTTCCGCAGCGAAGGCCGTTACTCCGTGGTCGCCGGCTCCTTCGAAGCGGAGAACCGGATGATCGACCTGCTGCACGGCGCTGGTGAGCGCGCTAGCGACCGTGATAGCGCCCTGCGGCTCGCTCTCGAAGCGTGGGCCACCGGCCGGCTCCACTCCCGCCGGGCGGCTCCCACCATCAGTAAGCACGACGAAGACGAGGAGGTGGACACCCGCACCGTGGACCAGGTGCTGCGGGAGGAGATCGCCGAGGGGACGCTGGAGGTCGGTCTGCTGGACCGGGGGACGCCGCGGGAAAGCAAGTTCAGGCTGCTGCGGCCGGATGAGCTTCAGAGCATCATGGCGGAGTACCGCTAGAGAAACGAGGTGCGCCGTGGCGGAGCCGGCGATTGAGCCAATCACCTTCACGGAATTCGCTTCCCTGAAAAGCGACCGCCGGTACGAGCTGGTGGACGGGAGTCTGGAAGAGCTCGTGGCCCCCACTCCGCTTCATGGTTTCTCCGGAGGCCGCATCTTTGCGGTGTTCGACGCTTATCTGGAGGAGCGTGAACCGGAGGCGTTCTGGGGGGTAGAACTGGACATCCCCACGATCCCCTATCACGGGAGACGGCCGGACTTCGTCTATTACTCGACGGCCGACGCAGAGAAAGGCATCGACCTGGATGCCGACGCCGTCACGGGAGTCCCCACGCTCGTGGCCGAAGTCATCTCGGCGGATGACGAACGGCGGGACCTTGTGGTGAAGCGACGCGAGTACGCGCTTGCCGGCATTCCGCACTATTGGATCCTTGATCCCCGCCAGCGGACCGTATTGACGCTCAGGTTGAACGGGAAGGTGTACGAAGTGGTGGGGCAGTTCAGCCGCGGCGACGTTCTCCGGAGCGAGCTGTTCCCGGGGCTGGAAGTTCCCGTGGCGCGGCTGTTCCGCGGAGGCGGACCCAGATCGAAGTGAAGAAGCCGGGACGAGGTGCGAAATGGCAGGGAGAGGCTGAAGTGGTGGAGCAGATGCTGCGCGACGAGGACGTCCGGATCTAGGGCGCTCACCAGCGCGGCGGCGGCCCAACTTTTCTGAACCCCGCCATCCCGGTACCGTCTCAGGCTGTAGAACCGGGGACCCACGCCGGTGCAGCCTGTAGAAGGTACGCGATTTGCAGCGCGACCTTCGGGGCTCCCGGTCCTCTAATCTTTACGGTCCGTCTAAGCTGCGCCCGGTCCCTCAAGCCCGAACACCTGGGGTGGAAGCATGAAGATCTCTCGCCTGATGAACGCCGCCGCGGCCTGGCTGCTCTTTGCCGCCGCGGCCGCTCCGGGGAGCGCGGCGCCGAAGAAGCCCGCCAGGCCCGCGGCAAAGCGCGCCGCCCCGAAGCCGAAGGCTCCCGCTCTTCCGGCGTACGTGAGCGAGGCAACCAGCCTCGACATCGCCCCCGCCTCCACCTCGCTGGACGGTCCGCGCGCGCGGCAGCGATTGATCGTGCTGGCCGTGCTGAAGGACGGCGCCACGGCGGACGTAACGGACCACGCCTCGTTCACCGTCAGCGACCCCAAGCTGGCGAAGATCGAGGGCGGCCACGTGGTGCCGCTGGCGGACGGTGAGATCCGGGTCACGGCGAAGGTCGGAAAGCTGGTCTCCGGGCCGGCCGACCTCACCATCAAGAACGCGCAGGGCCAGGCGGTCACCGAGTTCATCCCCGACGTGATGCCGGTCCTGGCGAAGGCAGGCTGCAACTCCACCGCATGCCACGGCTCACCCGTCGGCAAGGCGGGCTTCAAGCTTTCTCTGTTCGGCTACGAGCCGGCGGACGACCACAACGCCATCGCGAAGGACGCTGGCGGCAAGCGCCTCAACCTGAAGGACCCGGCCAAGAGCCTCTTCCTGACCAAGGCGACGATGGGCGTCCCGCACGGCGGCGGCATGCGCTTCAAGGCGACCAGCCCCGAGTACCGGACGCTGCTTTCCTGGATCAAGGAAGGCGCCCCGGGCCTGGGCGAGTTCGAGGCGGCGGTAAAGCGGATCGCGGTGATGCCGGACCAGCCCTGGATGCCGAAGCCCGGCGCCAAGCAGCGGCTGGCGATTACCGCCTATATGTCGGACGGCACCACGCGGGACGTCACGGACAAGGCGCTCTTCACCAGCAACGACGACGCCATCGCGGACGTGGACGGCGCCGGCTTCGTCACCGCCAAGCGGCCCGGCGAGACGGCGGTGATGGTGCGCTACCTGGGACAGGTGGCGATCTCCCGCGTCGCGGTGCTGCCGCCGTGGAAGCTGGACAAGACCGCGGCGGTCCGGCCGAACAACTACATCGACGAGCTGGTGCAGGCCAAGCTCCAGAAGCTGCGGGTGGTCCCGAGCGACCTCTGCACGGACGAGGAGTTCATCCGCCGCGCCATGATCGACACGTGCGGCATCATCCCCAGCGCGACCGAGGTACGGAACTTCCTGGCGGACCGCTCCTCCGGCAAGCGGGCGAAGCTGATCGACAAGCTGCTGGAGCGCGAGGAGTTCATCGATCTCTGGACGATGAAGTGGAACGACACCCTCCGCAACAATTTCCGCCTCACCCGCGCCGGCGCCGGGGATTACGCGAAGTGGATCCGGGAGCAAGTAGAGAAGAACCGCCCCTACGACGAGTGGGTGCGGGAGCTGCTGGCCGCCCAGGGCAAGAATACCTCCACCGTATTCGAGCGGAACGACGTGCCGCCCGCGCAGAGGGACCGCCCCGGCATCGAGCGGCTGCTCCAGCAGATGAACAGCACCCCGTTCAACGCGGCCTCGAACTACTACGTGGTGTCGAGGGACCCGCTCGACGTGACGAGCGCCACCAGCCAGATCTTCCTCGGCGTGCGGATCGAGTGCGCGCGGTGCCACAACCATCCGTTCGAGAAGTGGACCCAGAACGACTACTACGCGCTGGCCGGGTTTTTCACGGGGCTGCAGGTGCGCGGCAACAACCAGTTGGCGCAGCTCGTGACGATGAACGACCGCGCCACCGGGCCGCGGCACCCGAAGACGAACGAGGTGGTGGAGCCGCGGACGCTGGACGACAGCGAGCTGAAGCTGGAGCGCGGGCAGGACAAGCGGGCGGCCGTGGCTTCCTGGATCGCCTCACCTAGTAATCCGTGGTTCGCGAAGGCGATCTCGAACCGGATCTGGGGACACTACTTCGGGCGCGGCATCGTGGAGCCGATCGACGACTTTCGCGTGACCAACCCGGCCTCGAACCCGGAGCTGCTGGACGCGCTGGCGAAGGACGTGGTGACGAACAAGTTCGACCTTAAGGCGCTCCACCGCAGCATCCTGAATTCGCGGACCTACCAGCAGTCCTCGCGGCCGAACGTCTACAACCGGCAGGACACCAGCAACTTCGCCCGCTTCTATCCGAAGCGGATGATGGCGGAGCAGCTCTACGACAGCATCAGCCAGGCGACGGGCGTCTTCTTGCAGGTCGGCAACCCGGCCCTCCGGCGCCGGCAGCAGATGGTCCGGCAGAACCTGCCCGCCGCGATGCGCAACGCGGTCCCGGACGGGGACGTCAACCGGGTCATGCAGATCCCGGTGGCCGCTGGCGGCGGCCCGGGGAACCGCGGGCCTCGCGGTGAAGCGGCCGCCTTCCTGGATGCCTTCGGCAAGCCTCGCCGGGAGGTCGTCTGCGAGTGCGAGCGCACCAGCGACGGCAGCATGGGCCAGGCGCTGATGCTGATCAACGGCCAGGAGATCAACACGAAGATCAGCGCGCCGGTAGGCCGCGTGGCGGAGCTCGTCCGCCGCCGCGTGCCGGAGCCGCAGGCCGTCGAGGAGCTCTACCTCGCCACCCTCAGCCGCCGCCCCAACCCGGGCGAAGTGGAAGACGCCGTGGTGCTCCTCCGTTCCTCGAAGAGCGTGTCGGAAGGTCTGGAAGACCTCATGTGGAGCCTGCTCAACTCAAGGGAGTTCCTGTTCAACCACTAGGGAGGGTGTTGAGGTGTTAGGGTGTTGAGGTGTTGAAGCGCTACGTGAGGCAGTCCCCAACAACCCAACACTCCAACACTCCAACACCCGACACCCCAACACCTCAAGCCGGAGGCGATCCATGAAAAACGTGATCCTGAATAATAACGTGAGCCGGAACTGCGAGGGCGTGAGCCGGCGCGACGTGCTCAAGGTCGGCGCGCTGTCCTTCTTCGGGCTCACGCTGCCGGACTTCCTGGCGCTGCAGAGCGCGCAGGCGGCGGCGGCGTCCGGACCGAAGGCGGAGGCGGTGATCCTCCTCTGGTGCTCCGGCGGGCCGAGCCACCTGGACACTTTCGATCCGAAGCCGGATGCGCCCAGTGAGATCCGCGGCGATTTCAAGGCGATCTCCACCAACGTGGACGGCATCCAGCTGAGCGAGCACCTGCCGAACACCGCGAAGGTGATGGACAAGATCGCGCTGGTGCGCTCGCTCACCTCCAGCATCGCCGCGCACGAGCAGGCCAGCCAGTACCTGATGACGGGCTACCGCCCCATTCCCACGCTGGAGTACCCCAGCTACGGCGCGGTGGTGGCGAAGGAGCTGGGCGTGCGCAACAGCGTGCCGCCCTACGTCGCGATCCCGGACGTCGCCCGCGCCGGCCAGTCCGGCTTCATCGGCGGCGGCTACAACGCGTTCACGGTCCCGGACCCCTCTGGTCCCGCGTTCCAGGTTCGCGGGATCAACCTGCCCCGCGGCGTGGACGACCAGCGCATCCAGCGCCGCCGCGGCTTCACGGCGCGGATGAACAACCGGTTCGCGCAGGCGCTGCCGGACGACAGCGTAAAGTCCGTCGACACGTTCTACGAGCGGGCGTTCGACCTGATCCACTCCTCCTCCGCGAAGAAGGCCTTCGACGTCACCGAAGAGCCGGACGCCCTGCGCGACCGGTACGGCCGGACCACCTACGGCCAGGGCGCGCTTCTCGCGCGGCGGCTGGTCGAGACCGGCGCGCGGTTCATCACGATCAGCAAGGGCGGGTGGGACACACACCAGCAGAACTTCCAAACGCTCTCCGGCCGCCTCCTGCCGGAGCTGGACAAGGCCTACGCCGGGCTGCTGACCGACCTCTCCGAGCGGGGGATGCTGGACAAGACCCTCGTCATCCTGATGGGCGAGTTCGGCCGCACCCCGAAGGTGAACCCCCGCGGCGGCCGCGACCACTGGTCCCGCTGCCGGTTCGCCGCTTTCGCCGGCGCCGGCATCCGCGGCGGCCAGGTCATCGGCAAGAGCGACAAGGAAGGCGGCGTCCCCGCGGAGCGCCCGGTGAACGTCGAGGACGTCTCCTCCACCATCTACAACGCCCTGGGGATCGACTACCACAAGCAGTACATGACCCCCACCGGCCGCCCCATCCACATCGCCGCCGGCGGCACCCCGATCAAGGAGCTTTACGGGTAGACGCCGAACCGCAGGTGAGTGCTATGCAACCGACCGGCCCATCATTGCTGGGCCGGTCGTTTGTCCGTACGGAAACTCGCATCATGTAATGGGCCCCAGAAGAAATGCTCGTAGGAAGGAGCCGGTGATGAGACCGTCTCGCAGAGGGCACGGGGGCTCCGTGATCGGATGAGAGGAAGCGGCCCTCGTATCGATGAAGGTCTCAGCGCCGACACCGCGAGGCCCTTCCATGAAACCGCCTTACCTCATCGCTACCGCTCTCCTCCTCGCCGCCCCCGCGCTTGCCCAGACCGCGCCCGGGCGGGCTGAGCTCGTCGTCAAGCGCGACGTGTCTTATGCCGAGCCGGCGCTCCCGCGCCAGGTGCTGGACATCTACGCTCCGGCCGGGGCGAAGAAGCTCCCGGTGGTCTTCTGGATCCACGGCGGCGGCTGGCAAACCGGCGACAAGTCGAACGTCAACACCAAGCCCCAGGCGTTCGCGGACCGGGGGTTCGTTTTCGTTTCGACGAACTACCGGCTGCTGCCGAACGTGGACATGGGGACGATCGTACGCGACGTCGCCAAAGCCGCGGGCTGGGTACACGCGCACATCGCGGAGCACGGCGGCGACCCGAAGCGGCTGTTCATCATGGGCCACTCGGCCGGCGCCCAACTCGCCGCGCTTTTGTGTACGGACGACCGCTATCTGAAGGCGGAGGGCGTCTCGCTCGGCGACGTGCGCGGCTGCGTCCCCGTGGACGGCGACACTTACGACGTCCCGCTGATCATCGAAACGGCGGCGGCGCGGCGTAAATCCCTGGGTCAGCCGGACCCGAAGTTCGGCCATTATCAGAAGTTCGGCAATGACCCCGTGAAGCACCGGGACTTCTCGGCCGTAAACCACGTCGCGAAGGGGAGAAAGATCCCGCCCTTCCTCCTGCTGCACGTCGCGGACCACGTCGACACCACGTGCCAGGCGGTGCGGCTACGAGACGAGCTTCGCTCGGCGGGGCTTCCGGCGGAGAGCTTCGCCGCCTCGGGCACCGATCACGTCAAGCTCGACGTGAACCTGGGCCTCCCGGACGATCCGGCGACGAAGGCCACATTCGAGTTCGTGGACAAGGCGCTGCGGAAGTGATCCGGCTCATCGCCAACGCACCGACGAGGGCTGCCTGAACCGAACATCACACTCGCATCAAGAGTCCGAACTGGCGGCGGCTCCATGACGATCCAGCAGGTTCTCGCACCGTCTCCCGTAATGGCGACTGGCGCCGCGCGGGCGAGTACCGCCAGAAGCAGCCGCGCTAGCCGAACTTCGCGTGGCACTCCGACGAGCTCATTTTCTTCGCACGAATCAGGCCCCCGCCCAGCTTCTCCCCGGCCGGGTCGAGATAGAGCCGCCCCGACGTCTCCTGGATGGTGGGGTCGTAGCCGATCACGTGGACGTTGAAGACGAACCCGGTGTCCGAGAGGGCCTCGAACCAGTGGACGTTGTCCTTGTGGTCCGAGATGGTGGACAGCTCGCCCGGCTTGAACGTGCGGTCGATGGTCGGCCTGATGAGGTAATGCCCAGGCTGGCTCTCCAGGCGATCGTAGTGCCGGCCGTGGAACGTTCCCTTCAGCACGATGAAGCCGGTGCACATGTTGCTGTGCCCGTGCGGGACGATGGAGCGCCCCTTCTTCAGCCCGAAGATCTGCTTGCCGAACCTCAGCTCCGAGGGCACGCCCTCCACCTGCTGCAGGCTGAAGCCGAGGTTCGCAGCGCCATTGCTCGGCAGCTCCGTCTGCTTCGCCAGGTCGTCCAGTTTCACCGCGCGAATCAGCTCGGCGAGGTCCACCCGGCGGTACAGGTCCTCCATCCTGGCCTGGAACTCGGTGTCCTTCAGCTTGCTCCCGCGGAGGTCGTTGGTCATCTCGGCCAGCTCCGCGAACCACTTGCCCACCGTCGCGCCGTCGCCCGCTGCCAGCAGCCCGCGCGCCCACAGGGTCTCGACCACGCCGAAGCCGATCAGCGACCTCAGCAACCTGGCGCCGAACTCGCGGCGCGTCTCACCGGCCGGGGGTGCGGGTGTTTGAACTGGATCCATGGACTCACTCCTTCCTGAGCGGAGGGCAAGACGAACGACAACTCGTTCGGGGACCGCCGGGTGCGTCCCTGCTCGCTCGACTGAGATCGTAGCCCGCGTCACGGCAGCCACCAGTTTCGCGCCGGCGGCGACCACGTCTGCTCGAATCGCTGCCACTTGGCGTGGCCGTCTACGAAGACGTAATTCGCCCCGCCCTGGTGGCGCCGTGTGTTCAGCTCCGTGACCGGGTCGATGGTTCCCGTGATGCCGGGCCCACTCCATGAGGTCGGGTGGAGGTGGTCGCCGGTGCGGTTGTCGGCGAGTTCGCCGAGGTAAATGCAGTCCGCGGGCGCGGTGATGGCGGCCAGGCTGCGGCCGTTTACCAGGCCGTTGATGGCGTAGCTGGAGGTCCGGAGCGCGGTTTGCCCGGGCAGCGGCGCGCCCCAGTTAATGCTGGCGTCGCTGGGGCAGCGGTAGAGGAGCTGGTGGCGGATGTAGGGCTGCAAGGTCAGCAGCCAGCTTGCGGCCGCTCCCGCGTGACTGTTGAGCGGCAGCGTCTCGTCGTAGTCCTGCACGTACATGTACAGGGCGGTGCCGGTCTGCCGGCAGTTGGAGAGGCAGGATAGGCCCCGGGCCTTCTCCCGGGCTTGCGCAAAGACCGGGAACAGGATCGCGGCCAAGACGGCGATGATCGCAATGACGACCAGAAGCTCGATGAGCGTGAATGCGCGACGGCGCATGGGTTGTCTCCGGCACCGCTCTTCACCTCAAGTCCGCGCTCATCAGGCGCGCGGGTACGGGGTGATGCTCTAAGCCAGGCAGATGACTTCGCAGCGGCGCCGCCGGCACGCGG
>JGI10216J12902_101562328_pt1 | contig 14059 bp, 11 predicted proteins | sample KanNatreferecore_FD_12902 | JGI IMG/M metagenome (IMG submission 12902)
CCCCCTGCGCGGCTGCGAGCGCGGCCGTCGCGACGCCGAGCCCGATCCCGACGCCCAGCCGTCCGTCGCGCGCAAGGGCGACCCTGCGATGACTCGGCGCCGCAGTGGCTGCCCCTGATGTCATCGACCCCCCCGGGTCCATGTGACGATCGGCTTTCGGCTCCCGATCCCCGTAGATCGACCTTCGCTACGGGGCAGGGTAAGGGAATTGGCCGCGCGACGACGGAATCGGGCTCTGGCATAGTCCCAGCGCGTGGCTGGGGGGCCCGTCAACGACGCGCCGTATCGCCTGATCGACGAGGTCGAGTTCGGCGAGGGCGTAGTCGTTCATCCATTCACGAATCTCTACGGCTGCACGGTCGGCGACAACACGCATATCGGCCCCTTCGTCGAGATCCAGAGCGGCGTCGGAATCGGAGCCAACTGCAAGATCCAGAGCCACACGTTCATCTGCACCGGCGTGACGATCGAGGACAAGGTCTTCGTCGGGCACGGCGCGCTTTTCGTCAACGACAAGCGGCCGCGGGCGACGACGGACGAAGGGCGGCCGCAGACAGCCGCGGATTGGGAGCTCCTCGAGACCCGCGTCGAGCGTCGCGTAAGCATCGGCTCCGGCGCGGTGATCCTCGGCGGCCTGACGATCGGCGCAGATGCTCTAGTCGGCGCCGGCGCGGTGGTCACGAAGGATGTCGAGCCGGGGGCGATCGTCGCCGGGAACCCGGCGCGTCAGGGCTTCCACGCGGGGTGAACGAGCCTGCGTCGCGTTAGGGCGCGGCGCCGACCGGGAAATCCCCCACCGTGTTCGTTCCGGGGACGACGTGACACTGAGCGTCGAGCCGCAGCAGCGCGGAGGCCCAGAACGCTTCGGTCTCAGCCACGACTACCTCGCCGGCAAGGGCGGGATGCCATTTGAGTGGCATGAAGCCAACGTAGACAACATCCTTCGGAAGATCGAGCCGTTCCATCCGATCACACCCCTGACGAGGATCCTCGAGGTGGGGGCCGGACTCGGCTGGTTCGAGATCGTGTGCGCGAAACGAGGGCTGTCCTGCTCGGGCATCGACCACAACCCCGTCTCTCACGATGCCGCTCTTCGATTGGCACGAGAACATGCCGTGGACGTCAACATCCGTGTGGCGGACATCGAGACGATCGATCTCGGTCGTGAGCAGTACGACGTCGTCGTGGCGACGTCCGTCTTCGAACACGTTGAGCGCTTCCTCGTCGGTCTCTCGAAGGTGTACGACGCGCTGCGACCGGGAGGCGTCCTGTACTTCTACTCGACCAACAAGTTCAGTCTTCGATCGGGTGAGTACCCCGGCTTGCCGTTGTACGGCTGGCTACCCTATTTGGCTCGCCGGCGGATCCGGATCTCCGCGCAGGGGCCCGAGATCGTGGAGTCGGCAGGGATCGACTTCAACCAGTTCACCTACTGGGGCCTGCGCAGACACTTTCGGCGCCTCGGCTTCTCGCGTGCGTGTGATCGAATGGACTATGTCGACCCACATGACGGGGTGAGCCGACCCACGAAGCATGTGCTCGCCCTTCGTGCTGCCAAGTCCTTCCCGCCGCTGAAGTTCGCCTACCGTGTCTTCGCGTCCGGGAACGCGTTCATCTGCGTGAAATAGCGCGTCGCCTCGTCCTCCCACGACGTTCCAAACTGCTGAGCAGCGCCACATAGCGTCGTGCCTGCTCGGGCCAGCGGTAGGCCTCGTACCTGCTCCTAGCCGCCTCTGCCCGGCGGCGCGCAGCATCCGGATCGGCGGCGATGTCGACGAGTACCTCGGCCAGCTCGGAGTCATCGCCGGCTCGGAAGAAGCGCACCTCTTCCTCCGAAAAGTGTGCGCGTAGAGTCGGGAGGTCGGCCGCAGCGACCGGGATGCCGAGCACCACGTACTCGAAGAGCTTCGATGAGAGGGCGAAGCGGTTGAGCCGAGTCGGACGGTTCGGGATGACCCCCACGCACGCACCCTCGATCCGGTCGAGCACCTGGTCGTGCGGAAGGTAGCCGTCGCTCGTGCTCAGCCGGCCCAGGAGGCCGAGCTCGTCGGCGAGCCTACGGGCGCCGGAGAGCTCGTCGCCCTCGCCGTAGAGCTCGAGCCGGAGATCTGCCACCCTCGAAGACGCCCGAGCCGCCGCCCGGACGAGCAGGTCGACGCCGTAGTGCGGCGTGATCGTTCCGTGGTAGACGACTCGGAAGCCGTCTTTCGGAAACGAGTTGCCGTCGGGGGTCGGAAGGTGAGACTCATCGACGCTGTTCATCAGCACCGTGAGCTTTCGCGCTGCGACACCGCGCCGCTCGAGCTCGTCGCGGTACGGCCCGTGCACGGTCACGACGGCGTCTGCTGCGCGGGTCGCCGCGCGTTCCACGAGGCGCAGCAGGCCGTCGGCCGCGGCCGCCCCGAATCGGTCGCCGAACCGAATCGCGAACATGTCGGAGGAGAGGTCGTGGATGTCTAGGATCACGCGGGCGCCGCGCAGACGAGGCACGAGGGCCGAGGTGATCAGGAAGTCCGGGGGCGCGTGTACCTGCACGACGTCAAAGCGCTCTCCACGCGAGAGCTCTCTCGCGGCGAGCGCAGCGAACCCCACGTACTCTCGGAGCGTGCCCGCGAGACCAACCCCCCGGCGGTGCTCGAGCGGCAAGCGTCGAACACAGACTCCGTCGACCTGTTCTTCCGACGGCTCACCGGGCCTGCGCGTGGCAAGCACGTCGACCGCCCAGCCGGCGTCGCGAGCGGCAAGTGCCTCCCGCTCCACCCGGGGCTCTCCGACAGGGTAGGGCCCGTGAACGATCATGCACAACCTCGGCGTGGCGGACTGACGAGGATGGCGCCTCACGGTTCGATCATTCCCCTGGGCTCGGGAGCGGGTCAGCGGTGACGCGGGATCTCGTCAGCTTGGAGAGGCGCGTGCCGGACGCGGATGTCCTCGTCGTGACGAACATGTGGCCGCGCTTTCCAGAGGACGCGTTCGGAATCTTCGTCCGTCGGCAGGTCGACTCGCTGATCGACGCCGGTCTGCGGTGCGACGTGATGGTGATCAACGGCCACCGTTCCCCACTTGCCTACGGCGCCGCGGCGGTCCGGATGGCCCGACTCGCCGTTGGCACCTCGGCGCGGTATCGACTCGTGCACGCGCATGGCGGCGAGACAGCGGTACCGGCAAGGATGTACGTCCGCTCACCACTTCTGGTCTCGTACTGTGGATCCGACCTTCTCGGCGTATGGGACGACGATCAGCCGGTCGCGCAGTCGTGGCGCATGCGGCGCGCGGTCGTCCGCGAGAGCTCCCGACTCGCGCAGGCGACGATCACGAAGACCGCCGAGCTCGAGCGATGCCTGCCCAGGACGTCCCGAAGACGGAACACCGTCGTTCCGAACGGTGTCGACCGGCACCTGTTTCGGCCGATCCCGAGGGAGGAAGCACGCGCTCGGGTGGGGTGGGATGCTCACGAGCGGATTGTGCTGTTCGCTGCCGATCCGAGCGTCGGCACGAAGCGTGTGGAGCTCGCCATGGCAACGTGCGAGGAAGCGCGCAGCCGAGGATGCCCCGTCCGCCTGCACGTTGCGGGTCATACGCCGCCCGACCAGATGCCATTGCTGATGAGCGCCGCCGACTGCCTGTTGGTGACTTCGATCGCCGAAGGATCGCCGAACGTCGTCAAGGAAGCGCTCGCGTGCGATCTGCCGATCGTGTCGACCCCCGTCGGCGACGTGCGCGCGCTCCTCGCCGGTGTAGCGCCGTCGGCGGTCGCCGAGGCGCATCCTGAGGCGCTGGCAAGCGCGCTGATCGAGTGCATCCTCGACCCGGTCCGAAGCAACGGTCGCGGGCAGAGTCGGTGGCTGGACGAGCGCGAGATCGCGAATCGCATTCTCGACATCTACCGCGGGCTGGTTCCGGGCGTCGTCTGAGCGACCGGGACGCTCGGTCCGTTCGCTCGGGTGGCAACGAAGAGTGCTTTCTGCGCGAGAGCCCGCACTCGGTTGCCCGTTCGGTCGTACAAACGCCAACGCTCGGCGGCCGCGCTGAACTCTCGGTAGTCCGTCAGGCGACCGAGTAGCTCGACCTGTGTCACGTGGAAGCGATGGTAGATCGGCTTGGCGAGGTCCACGACCCGATGCGGATACAGGCTGTACCGGGTCCACCAGCCGACGTCGTACAGAGCTATCCGCCGACGTAGACACTCCACGCCGTCCTCGAAGGCGCGTCGAGCTGCAACGTCGCCCAGGGTCTCGCCGACGTCGAGCAGGCCCCAGAGCGCGGTGATCCAGCCGTTCAAGATCTGGCTGGACGGGTGCGACGGTACCTCTTCGAGGATCGGGCCATCGCCGGTAGCCGCGAGCAGGTCGTGCGTTGGCGAGAGGAGAGGAACAACGGACGACCTCGCAGCCTCGGCCCAGACGTCCTTCCCGGTTCGCCTGTAGGCACGAGTAAACGCAGATGCCGCCTGCCCCTGGGCGTGCGACGAGAGCCAGCGACGGTCGAGGCCGTACTTCGGCACCGGCACCGCGTACCAGAACAGCAGTGCGTCACCGTCGGGCTCGGCTGCGCCCAGGAGTCGGCCGCACGCGTCGAGAAAGTTGGCCTCCCCTCGACCGTCTCCCGCCGTCGCCCGCTCGTTCCAGCCAAGCGCCCGCTGGATCTGGACGATCGGCACACCTACAGGATCCGGCTCTGATCGAGCGGTCTTCGCCGAGTAGTCGACGAAGTATCCGCAGCGGCCGCCGTCGAATGCCGGTCCGGGCGGAAGCGGTTCGTAGCCAGGCCCTCTCGACAAGGTCGTCTGCCAGGTCGTTCGAAGGAGCCGACCCGCTGCGGACCGATCGACCATCTAGTGGCCACGTGTCTGGGCGACGCGCCCGCGCACTGCCGGCTTCGGCCGCGGCGCCTCGAGGACCTCTTGGTGCCAGAGCTCGAGCTGGAGTAGGTTCCAGAGCCGGGCCGAGTGATCGGCGCGGCCGGCACGATGCTCCGCGATCATGCGTTCGATCGGCTCGCGGCGGAAGTAGCCGCGGCGGGTGGAAACGGGATCCAGGAGCACGTCCTCTGGAAGAGAGCGGAGATCCTCGCGAAACCAGCGGGCGAGCGGGACTGCGAACCCCATCTTCGGACGGTCGAGCACCTCATCGGGAAGCCGGCCTCGTAGAGCGTCCCTCAGGATCACCTTCCCCTGGAGGCCGCGGAGCTTCAGGCCGGCCGGAATCGAGGAGGCGAACTCCATCACACGGTGGTCGAGAAGAGGCGAGCGCGCTTCCACCGAATACGCCATCGTGGCGATGTCCATCTTGACGAGCAGGTCACCCGGAAGGTACGTCTGGACATCGGTTGCAAGCATGTGGTCGACGATCGCCGGACTCCGGCATCTGTCCCAGGCAGCGGTCAGGACTTCCTCGGCTCGTGCCCCGTCCGCGGCCGCCGCGAATTCGGGCGTCATCAAGCTTCGGCGTCGGATCTCGTCATACGACGACATCCACATCGCGTAGCGCTCGGCGGACGTCATCGCGAGGGAGCGGGCCAGCCTCGCCACGCGCGTCCTCGTGCTGTTGCCGTGTGGACCTTCGCCCAGTGGGCGGACGACGGCCGGAGCAGCCCGCTGCAGCGGTCGCGGAAGCCAGTTGAGGCGCGCTGCGAGGTGATTCGACTTGTAGCGGTTGTACCCGGCGAAGCTCTCGTCGCCGCCGTCTCCGTTCAGTACGACGGTCACATGCCGGCTCGTCAGCTCGGCAACGTAGAAGCTCGGAATCGCCGAAGCATCGGCGAAGGGCTCGCCGTAGTGAACCGCGAGCCTCGGCGCGATCTCGACGGCCTTTGGTTCCACGACAAACTCGTGATGGTCGGTGTCGAAGCGGTCTGCAATCAGGCGTGCGTAACGAAGCTCGTTGAAGGCCGCGTCGGGGAACCCGATCGAGAAGGTCTTAACCCGCCCCGTTGTGTGCTCCGCCATGGCCGCCACGACGGCGCTCGAGTCGATGCCCCCGGAGAGGAGCGCCCCGAGCGGGACCTCGCTCATCAAACGGATCCTTGTCGCCTCCCGGATCTCCTCCCACAACCGCTCGGCGAGCTCCGTCTGCGGTACATCCTCGAGCTTGCGCTCGTAGTCGAGTGACCAGTACGGCCCGAGCAGCTCGCCTGCGCCGGTGAGCGTGAGCGTGGACGCCGGCGGGAGCTTGCGGACGTCACGGAAAGCCGACGTCGGATGCGGTACGTAACCGACGGTCAGATAGGCCGAGATCGCTGCCAGATCCGGCTCGCGGGGAATCGCCGGGTCCTCGAGCAGGGCGCGAACCTCGGATGCGAACCAGACGGTGCTTCCCGACCGCGCCCAGAAGAGGGGTTTCTTCCCGACCCGGTCGCGGGCGCAGAAGAGCAGCCTTTTCGAGGCATCCCAGATCGCGAACGCGAACATGCCCCGCAGGTGATCAACCATCCTGTCGCCATGGATCTCATAGAGATGGACGAGGACCTCCGTATCGGAGCGGGTAGAGAACGTATGGCCTCGGAGCTCGAGATCATGGCGGAGCTCGAGGTAGTTGTAGATCTCGCCGTTCATCACCACGACGACCGTGCCGTCCTCGTTGGCGATCGGCTGATCTCCGCCGGCGACGTCGATGATCGCCAACCGCTGGACCCCGAGCCCGACCCCGTCAGCGAGATACACGCCACGCGAGTCTGGCCCCCGGTGCTCCATGACGGAGCACATCCGGTGGAGCACCTCTTCGTCGACGACGCCGGCGAAGTCGACCTTGCCCGCGATCCCGCACATTCAGGAGACGTCCTCGACCGGCCCGGCGTGCCGGAAGACGTACTGGTTGTTCCCCGTCCCCGTCGGCGGGTTGCTGAGCACCTTGACGACCTGCAGGCCGAGCTCGTCCCGGCAGAGGCCGACGATCTCCTCGGCGGTCGCATACTCGTAGGGATATCCACCTAGCCAGTCGACGAAGTCCGTCCTCAGGGCCATTCCCCGGTTGTTCTTGTACTCCCTGGCGACTCGCAGCGGGTTGTTCCGCGCCCTGAGCTGGTTCGCTGCCCAGTAACAGGCGAACAGCGCCTCGATGCAGACCTGCGACGCCCTGTTCGAGCGGTTGTACCGTCGTTTGATCCTGTGCCAACGGTCGGAGTCGAGGAACCGACCGGTCGCGCGGTTGTAGATCGCGATCACGAACAGCCCGCCCTCCCCGACCAGACCGGCGGCGTGCCTGATCGCCGTGTCCATGTCGCCCGTGTGATGGAGGACGCCCCACGAGTAGACGACATCTCCCTTCGGGAGAGTGCTGACGAAGCCAGGGTCGAGGACGGAGCCTTCCAGAACCGTCCAGTTGCTCGGACTCCCCGTGCGCCGGCGCAGCTCGTGACAGCACGCGACCGAGTCCGCGTCGACGTCGAAGCTGACCACACGGGCGGCGCCGGCGAGGTGGGCACAGAGGGAGAAGAGTCCACTCCCGGCGCCGATGTCGACGAACGTCCGGCCCGCGAGATCCTCCTCGATCAGCCGGTCCAGCGACTGCATCGCGATATCGATCCGCTCGGGATCGAGGTACGCATCGAGGTACCGCTGCCAGTTGCGACCGAACGGGAACGCCTCTGCGGCGGCCTCAATTGTGAGTGCGTCTGCGCTCACACCACAACCTCGGCGGCCGCGGAGCGCGCGGCCACGACGGGAGGAGCCATCGTCAACACCTCTGCCCACTGTTCGGCGATCTGCTCCGGTGCGTGATGCTCCTCGACGTACTCGCGACACCGCCTGCTCACGTCCCGTCGGTCGAAACGGCCGTTCCACAGTTCGCGCGCCGCGTCGGTGAAGCGCTCTCGTGAGCCTTCGACGAAACGGCCGAGGCCATGGCGCGCGACGATGCCGTCGGAGTCGTACGAGAGCACAAGGCCGGGCACGCCGCGTGCCCACCCCTCGAGAAGCACGTTCGACATTCCCTCGAACTCGGACGTGCTGACCATCGCCACTGCTCTGCTCATCAGCTGCATGAGCTCGCTCCGCGGGAGGTCGTGCAACACGTCGAGGTTCGGGAGCCTGGCCGCCGCCGCTTCCACGTCCCGTTGGACGCGTGCTGCGTCCTTGTTCAGGGTCGCTGAGGACACGACCATACGGAAGCGCGCTTCCGGTAGGGCGTGTGCGAGCTCGACGTACTCGAGTGGGCGCTTGTACCACTGGTACCGGCCCACCCAGAGGAACGTCTCCGGCCGCGCGGGACCCACAACCGGGAGCTCACAAAGGCTCCGGATCAGCACCGGCACGCGACCCAGGCGTTCCCGAGACGATCGAACCTGCTCCTCGGTCTGCACGACGATCTCGTCCGCCATTCGGAGACCGAGCGATGTCAAGACCCGGTCCCTCCGTTTCGGCTGGCGGCTGCCGTCGAAGTCGTACGGCGAGGCGCTCGAGTACACGAACCTCCTCCGGCGCGCGAACCACCCGACCAGAGCGAGGTGCGGCCCTGCCGCCCGGGTCACCACCACGTCTGACTCGACCGACGCGAGAGCGGCGCGGATGTTCGCGACCTCACGCACCTTCCCGACCATCCGTTGGCTGGACTTGTACCGCGGACGTAGCACCACGTCGACGCCGTCCACGGACGACGGAAGCTGGACGCCGGGGATTTCGAAGACGAGCAGGCACACCCTGAGCCCGCATCTGGCCAGCTCGCGCGAAAGCAGGAAGACCTGCGTCTCGGCTCCGCCCGTCACCAGCCCATGACGGCTGGTGAGCAGGGGCCCGAGCCAGGGCACGTAGAACGCCACGTCGTACCGCTGCCTGTCCCTGGTCACCGCTCGAACACCCCTGGTCGGTGGGGATGTCCGAGCCGCTCCGACAACCACGGGACGAGCCGTCGCTCGGAAAGCAGGACGGCGCCATGGGCGGCCAGTCCGCCCGAGCCGACGGCAGCGATCGTCGCGAGCAGCCCCGCTCGAGTCGTCGCCGGGGGCAGAAGCTGGAGCACGGCCAGGCCAACGAAGGTCGTCGCGGCAACAGATGCGGCGATCCGAATCGCCGAGCTCCTCACGACTCCGACCGCCAATCCTCCCCACCGCCGCCGGACGCCGACGATGTAGACGCCCGCGAGGATCGAGAACGTGATCGTGGTGCTGAGGGCGATTCCTGCGACTCCCAGGACCGGTCGCAACATCCAGTTGAGGACCACGTTGAGGACGACGTTGGCGATCCCGATCTTCATGTTGAAGACCGTCTCGCGCTGGACGACGAACACCGTCGACAGAGTGATCGAGCAGATCAGGGCGGGGGCGGAGAGGAGCAGGATTCCGAACACCTGGCCCGTCTCGTCGAGTGCTTTCGCCGGATACGCACCGCCCTCGTAGACGATCGAGACCAGCTGGTGGCGAAGGAGAAATCCGAGAACGACGAGCGGCGGCAGGGTCATCGACAGGACTGTGAGGATCCGGCCCATGCTCTCCTGAAGAGCCGACCAGCCGGTTTGACGGAGGCGTGCGGACCAGGTTGCCGTTAATGGATTGACGAGCGTCGATAGCACGAGCGTGGTCGGTACGAGGAAGGACCGCAGGCCGAGCTCGAGCGCCGTGACGCTGCCCCGGCCGATACCGGCCGCCATCGTCCGATCGACGACCGGATTGACCTGTAGGACGCTTGCGCTGACGAGGAGCGGCGCGCTGACGGCGAGCGCGCCTCTGACGATCGGCGTGTCGATCGGGCGCCCGAAGCGGATTTGCACCCCTGCTCGCCGAACGAGTCTCCAGAGGACGAAGACCGCTGCGCTGCTGCCGATCAGGTTGCCGAGGATGAGCGCCTGAGCACCGATGCGAGGTCCAAGCGTCAGCGTGAGTACCGTCTTGATCAACGGTTCGATCGCCATCACCGCCACCTGGGGCGTGAAGATCCGGCGCACCGCCAGCACGGCGCCGAGCGCACCGGTAAGTGAGCCCAGAACCCCAAGCGGAGCGAGCTCGAGGATCGTGATTCGCGTCAGGGACTCGAAATGCTCGCTTCCGCCGACCAGGCGAGGCAGAACGAGCAGGGCGGCTGCGGACAGCAGGAGCGAGCAGATCGACGCAGCGGCGACGGTGGCAGACACGATTTGCGAGCTCGCGCGGCTGAAGGCGTTCTCGGTATTGGCAAGCTCGGTCAGTGGCGGAATCACGCCCGACCGCACGGCCGTCAGGAGCACGCCGTAGACGAACAGCGGGACCGACAGGCCCAGGAAATACGCGTCGGTTGCCGCACTTGCTCCAAGCACACGCGCGAGTGCAATCGATGAGATCAAGCTCGCCGCCTGGACGCCGAGGCTCCAAGGCACCAGCCTGAGCATCGTCCGCAGGAGCCCTACCTCGGCCACGGCGCCTCTCGGTCCGCGCTGGTCAGACATGGTCGGCGTTGCTCTCGGTCTCGGAGTTCCGGGCCAGGGTTACCGCCGAACCTGCGACGAGGGCGACAAGCGCGAAGCACGGCATTTCCCTCAACGTGTCACCTACGGAGGAGGCCACCAGGAAGGTTGCTACGACCCCGCCGCAGGCCGCGAGAGCTGCCCGGCTCTCGAGGTCCGCGAGGCGCCTGGCTCGTACGGCTCTGAGGAGAACGAGGCCCAGCCATCCGACGAACAGGAGGAGCCCGACCATGCCCCCCTCGACAAGCGTCCTGACGTACTGACTGTGCGGGCTCAGCGTCGAGAGGCTGGGAACTGCCGAGATGTCGGTCTGTGGGTCGAGGAATTCGCTTGGTGCTGCCGGATCTGGATACAGGCTGTTGACGCCGTGACCGAACACAAAGTGAAGAGGCGAATTCACGATGACCGGCCATGCAGCGGACCAATACGACTCCCGTACCGAAAGGCTGCCGGGTCGGTTGACACCCTCCTGGTACCAGGACGTGCGGGTCAAATGCGGAAGGACGAACAGCACGACGACCGCTCCGACGACAATCGCCGCGTAGACGAGGCGGCCGAGCACGAACGGCCGAAGCAGGAACAGATAAAGCGCCAGGCCGACGGCGAAGGCAATGACGCCGGCCCGCGTGAACGTCACGGTCATGCCCGCCAGCGAGACCCCTAGGCCGAGCCAGACAAGTCGACGGGCCACACCGCGTGTCGTCGTGAGCAGTGAGGCTCCAACGAGCGTCGACATCGCGAGCGTGACCGATGCGGTGGGTGGACTCTGGAACACGCCCCCAGGGCGAAAGATCGCATCACCGCTTGCGGCCCAGAAATAGGAGGTCGAGCTCGTGAACAGCGGCCGGTGTGCGATCGAGAACTCGTAGAGGACGGTCACCGAGCCTGCGGCGGCTGCCGCGAGCACGGTCGCAGCAAGCTTCTGCCACGCGAGCCCTCCGAACCAGCGTCCTGCCAAGTAAAAGCCGGCCGGCAGGACCGCGGCCAGCGTTGCTTGCATCGAATATGCGACGTGCGGTCTCAGCTCCCAGCTGACCCAGGCGACGGCGACTAGACCGAAGAGAAGCCAATCAGGGGCAGCGAGCCTCGGGACGGTTTGAGCACCGCGGACGACGAGGACCAGAAACCCGACGAGAGACAGAACCACTGCCACCCGGACTGCACCGGCTTGCGGTGATCCCAATGCGACGGTGGATGGCACCAAGAGAACCAGTGCAGCGCCGGCCAGGAGGCCATTCTCAGGACGAGCAAGTAGGACGGGCATCGCGACGAGCAAGACCGCGCCGAACGTGCTCAGCCGTGCATGGCCTTGGGCAACGAGCCATCCGAGCACCACCGTCGAAAGGAGCGTGACCACGGCAAAGCCGTGGGCGGCATACCTCAGACTGCCGTAGGCGTATTCGCGCCGATGCTCACTCACGGTCCTCCCGCCTTGCCGGCCACGGCGTCGAAATGCAGTTCGCGCTCGAGGGCGACAGACGAGCCCTCCAGCCCCGCGGAGCGCTCTGCCGTCTCGATCACGCTGACCACGTCGGCGCCGAGCCCAGCCGACGACCGCGGCTCATGACCCTCGCGGATGGAGTGGCAGAAGTCGGTCAGTTCCAGCGCGAGCGGCTCGGCGGCGCTGATCGGCGGCGAAAGGATGGCGCCCGTGCGATAGGTGAGCCGGTACTCGCCGAACGTCGCCGGATCCTCCAACGACGCTCCGGAGTCGTGGATCCTGATCGGTTCTCCGCTCGTGTCGTCGTAGACGACCATCTTGCGAGACCCGACGACGACCGTGCGCCGGAGCTTGGCCGGAGCCAGCCAGGCCAGCTCCACGTTGGCCAGCGCCCCCGACGGGAAGGTGAGGTTGACGAAGGCCACGTCCGGGACGTCGGCGAGCACGCAGCTCCTCGTCGTTGCCGAGACCGACGCAGGCCGTTCGTCGAGCCAGTACCTGAGCATCGAGAAGTCGTGCGGGCCGAGGTCCCAGATCACGCTGACATCGGGCTGGTGAAGACCGAGGTTCACCCGGCTCGACGTGACGAAATAGATGTCTCCGATCTCTCCCGAGCGTATGAGCTCCCGGACTGCATTGACCGGCGGGCTGTACAGGAACGTGTGGCCGGGCATCACAACCAGGTTCCGCGCGGCAGCCAGCCTCGCCAGGTCCGCTGCCTCCTCCGCCGAGCCGGCCATCGGCTTCTCGACCAGCACGTGCTTGCCCCTCTCGAGGGCGGTTCGTGCCAGCCGAAAATGGGTGCTCACCGGGGTCGCAACAGCAACCGCCTCTATCCCGGCGTCGTCCAGGACCTCCTCGAAGCTCGTGGTCCGCCGGAGGGTTGGGTAGCGGCGTCCGATCTTCTCGAGCCGAGCGCGGTCGAGGTCGCACGCGCAGACGAGATCGGCCTCGGGGAGTTCGAAGAAGCTCCGAACCAAGTTCGGGCCCCAGTAGCCCAGCCCAACAACGGCGACGCGCACCGGCCTCGGATCGTTGCGGGCGATCATCACCGCGTTCCGCCCGCGAAGACCCGGACCGGCGTGAGCAGGAGGAGCCGCAAGTCGAGCCCGAACGACCAGCCGCGCGCGTACGCGACGTCCATCTCCAGCGCCTCGCCGAAGGTCGAGTGCGCCCGCGCGGTCACCTGCCACAGCCCAGTGATCCCGGCCGGGACGAGGAACCGGTCGAAGTGGTGCGGCTCGAAGCTCTCCACCTCGTACGGGATGCAGGGTCGCGGGCCGACCAGCGACATCTCGCCGCGGAGGACGTTGACGAGCTGCGGCAGCTCGTCGAGGCTGGTCTTCCGGAGCCATCGCCCGAACGGCGTGATCGAGTCGTGGCGCTCGAGCTTGTACAGACCGCTGTCCTCGGACGCGATCGTGTTGTCCATCGCCGCCTGGACGTACGCGCGATGTGCCGAGTCGTCGGTGTCGACGTACATCGTCCGGAACTTGAGCGCCTCGAACTCGCACATGTTCATCCCGAGGCGCGTCTGCCGGAACAACACGGGTCCGGGCGAGTCGCGCCTGATCCGGAACGCGACGTAGGCGAAGAGCGGCGCAGTGAGGAGGAGGCCCAGCGACGCCCCGGCGATGTCGACTGCGCGCTTCAGCAGCAGCGACGAGCGCGACGGCTTCGCCGGCGGCAGGCCCACGAGCGCGAGCCCCTCGAGCATGTGGATCTCCGCCTTCGGCCCGATCAGGTCGAACATCCTCGGGACCACGTCCATCTGCACGTCGAGGCGGCGCAGATGGCGGGCGACGTCCAGGACGTCCCAGTCGGGCTGCCCGGCGAACGCGAAGATCACCCGCTCGACGTCGAGCAGCTGGACGAACGCCTCGAGATCCTCGATGCCGCCGAGCAGCTCCTCGCGCTGCTCTCCCTGTCGGGAGTCGACGAAGCCGACGACACTCAGGCCGTACTCCGGGTGCTGATGGATCTTGCGTGCGAGCAGCGACCCGACCTCGCCTGCGCCGACGATGATGGTGTTCTGGAGGTAGCTGACGCTCCGGTGGCAGAGCGCCCGGGCCACCACCCGGAATAGCGCGACCAGGGCAATCGAGAGCGCCCAGAAGAACGACAGCCGCTCGACGCTCGGCGACGCGAGGTTGGACAGGTACATCGTCGCGAAGAACAGCCAGGTCCCCGTGGTGACGAGGTAGAAGACCCCGACCAGGTCGTCCGCGGTCGTGTGGTCGGTGCGCTC
>JGI10216J12902_100257207_pt1 | contig 14058 bp, 15 predicted proteins | sample KanNatreferecore_FD_12902 | JGI IMG/M metagenome (IMG submission 12902)
TTCGTCTTTGTCGGCGTTGCGCTCGCCTGCGTGTGGCTCACGCTCTGGGCGGCGCACGTGTTTGCCGGACACCCGACGCCGGTGGAACCTGAGGCGTTCAAGATCGTCGCCGCCCTCGACACGGTCCTCATGGTCCCGGCACTCGCGATCGGCGGGATCCTCCTCACACAGCGGAATGCCTGGGGCTACGTCATCTCGGCGGCCGCGGGCGTGCAGGCCTCCTTATATCTCATCGTCCTTTCAACCAATTCGATCGTCGTCGTCGTGCGCGGTCTCGCCAGTCCTCCAGGGGAGATTCCTCTGTGGGTGAGCCTGGCCGGGGCAACGTCGGCAGCAACATTGCTGCTGCTGTCACACGCCGGACGTCGAGTGGAGGTGTAGCATGCTGGCCCGCGCCGGAGCAATTTGGTTTGGCATCATGCTGGCGGCGATCTTGAACGGGGCGATGCGAGATACCGTGCTCGCGCCGCGTCTCGGCGATCTCGGCGCGCGCGCCGTCAGCTGTCTCACACTGGTCGCCATCGTTCTGCTCGTCACCTGGATTTCGCTGCAGTGGATCGGGCCCACATCACTCGCCGACGCGTGGCAGATCGGAGTGATGTGGCTCGCCCTGACGCTGGCGTTCGAGTTCGGTGCGGGCCACTACCTGTTCGGGACGCCGTGGTCTGCGCTCCTCGCCGATTACAACGTTCTCGCAGGGCGCCTCTGGGTGCTCGTCCTCGTGGCGACGGTGACGGCGCCGGCGCTCGTGCACCATGCTGCGCAGAATCCCGTCCACGATGCGGAGATTTCCTCACCGGTGCCGGACCACACACCTCGACCCTAGGAAAAACGCGTCATTTCCGGGCCGCCGCCGTGGTCTCCGACTTGCTCACGAGTACTGCGCAAGGAGGCGACATGCTTCGACCGCTTGCTGTGCTCACGCTCATCTCTACCAGCACTCTCGCTGGGCTGTCGCTGGCGCCTGGCACGTCGGCAACTTCCCCGATCTCGATTGAGGACGAGTTGCTCCAGAATGCCTCACTCGTCTTCTCACGCGCGGTGCACGTCCCAGCGGCAGCCATTCCTGCTGCGGTGCTCATGCGGGCGACGGGCATCATCGTCGTACCGGCGGCCATGAACGATGGAGACCGGTATCGCGGCACAGGGGTCATGAGCGCGAGAGGCGCCCGACCGGACGTCTGGACGGCACCGGCCGTCATCAGTGTCGAGGCTGGCATTCCTCTCAACCTGGAATCCAACACGCTCGATTTCGTGATCGTTGCCCAGTCTCGTCGCGGTCTGGATTACCTGGCGCAGCCGCGCTACGCGAGCGATCGCGCCATTCTCGCAGGGGCCCTCGGCCACAACACGCCGCCAGACATGACCGCCGATCTTCTGGCCTACGCGCAGTTCGGCAAGTACTTCGCCGGCGTCACGATCGATCGATGGGTGCTACAGGAAATGAGCGGATCGAACCAGGTGCTGTACGGGCGGCCGTATTCGACCGACGACATCGTTCGTGGCGCGGGCTTCTTTCACCTTCCGCCGGCGGCCAGGATGTGGCGCGAAACGCTCGCAGCATATTTCCGGGAGATGAGTTGAGTCATGACGACCTTCTTCAATCGGTTGACCGGCGCCGCGTTGCTGAGATCCGCAACTTACGAAGAAGTGGAAGCCGACCGTGCTGCAACAATCCAGGCAATGAGCGTCGTGGCGCTTTCGAGTCTGGCGGCCGGGGTCGGCGCCCTCGGTCTCACGAACGCCCGCATCACGGCGCTCGCCGGCATCAGCCTGTTCGCGTTCGCGGTCTGGGGAATCTGGGCGTTGCTCACACTCCAGATAGGCACTCGCATTCTGCCCTCTCCGCGAACGCAGGCAGATGTCGGTCAACTCCTTCGCACGATCGGCTTCGCAACCGCGCCGGGCATCCTGCGAGTTGCCGGCGTCATTCCGGGAACCACGACGGCCGTATTCGCGCTGACGGCAATCTGGATGCTCATGGCGATGGTCGTGGCCATCCGGCAAGCGCTGGATTACACGAGCACGGCCCGCGCATTTGCCGTCTGCGCCCTCGGATGGGCGCTCTCGCTCGGCTTCGCAATCGGCGTGGGATTGTTCTGTTCGCCATCGCTGCATTGATCGAATGAAAGGATTTCACAATGACTTGCACATGGGAATCGTTCAAGGGTGATGCAAACGCGATCGCCGAACGGCTGAAGGCCGTCGTTCACGAAGGCAACGTGCGGCGTGTCGTCGTTGAGCACAATGGCCGGACCGTGGCGGAGTTCCCTCTTACCGCGGGCGTTGTTGGCGTTGTGCTCGCGCCGGTGCTGGCGGCTGTCGCGGCGATTGCCGCGATGCTGAAGGACTGCACGATCAAAATCGAGCGTGTCGATCAGGACGTGGCACGACAACCGCCGCAGGCAACCGCCGGATAGCGGCCATGTCTTCGCGCTTCGTCATCCCGGCTGTGCTTCAAATAGCGCTCCCGCTCGCGATGTTGGTGTGGCAGGGGATGAGCCGCATGACGACCATTGTCTCGTGGTCTCTGCAACACGTCGCGGTATGGAGTTACATCTACGCGACGAGCATCGCGGGCATATGGATGCTCGCCCCATGGTATGTGCCGCACGTGCTGATGGTGATGAGCATCTCCCTCGCCGCACGCACGCTCCCCGGCGCCTTCAGGCTCGGGCTCTGGCCGGCCCACCGGCACCAATGGATGATGCTGGCAGCCCAGGCCGGTACGGCGGCCGTGTGCGCGGCGGGACTGAGCAGTGCCCTGAGGGGACGCACAGTGCCGGCCGAAACGGCTATCGATCTCGCCTTTCCCCTCCGATCGGGGCACTACTACATCGCGAACGGGGGCAGCACGGCGCTCATCAACGCACACGTGCGCATGCTGAAGGGCGAGCGGTTTCGGCGATATCGCGGATCGAGTTATGGCCTCGACATTCTCGCGCTGAATCGATTCGGTACCCGTGCGAGCGGACTTGCCCCCGCCGATCCGGGGCGCTATGCAATTTTCGGGGACGCGATCTATGCGCCATGCGAAGGTGCTGCCGTGCGCGTCGAGGATTGGCTGCCGGATCTCTCGCCTCCCGCCGTCGATCGCCTGCACATGCCTGGCAACTTCGTCGTGCTCGAGTGCGGAGACCCCGGCGAGGTGTACGTTCTGCTCGCCCACATGCGGCGTGGCAGTGTCCGGGTGCATCCGGGCGACTACGTCACGCTCGACACGAAGCTGGGTGAAGTCGGCAACTCGGGCAATTCGGATGAGCCTCACCTGCACATGCACGCGCAACGAGCGGGGCCGATTTGGGACCTGTTCAGCGCAGATCCGCTGCCGATCCGCTTCGACGGCCGCTACCTGGTACGCAACGATCGCGTGACGCGCCAGTCGCCGCGCGCCGAGATCATCGACGATTAGGCAGCAGCTTGATCACCTGCCCCACGATTGCTGGAATCGCCGCACACCCGACGACGAGCATCCAGTCGCGTGCGCTCAGCGGCGTCAGCCCCAGTACGCGCGACAGCGGATCGACGTATGCCGCGACCAGTTGAAGCGCGATGGAGAGCGCCAGCGCCCCGAGCGCGTAGGGATTCGCGAGCGCGCGCTTCAGATGCAGCACAGACCGATCGCTCCGCGCGGTCCCCAGATGAAACAGCTGCGCGAACGCGAGTGTCATGAACGCGATGGTTTGCGCGCGTCGTTCGGGGCCGCCGGTGTGCAGGAGGAACGCGCCCAGCGTCGCGCCCGTGATGAGCGCTCCGTAGAACAACACCGACATCAGAAACCGCCGCGAGAGCAGCGCTTCGGCGGGATCGCGAGGCGGGCGAGCCATGATGTCGCTGTCCCCCGGTTCCATCGCCAGCGCCAGTGCCGGAAATGTATCGGTCACCATGTTGAGCCACAGAATCTGCAGCGGCAGCAACGGCATCGGCAAGCCGGCGAGCGCCGCGCACAACAGAACGAGCACTTCAGCGACGTTGCAGGAGAACAGATAGAACACGAACTTCCGGATGTTGTCGAAGATAACGCGCCCCTCTTCGACAGCGGCTGTGACCGTGTCGAATCGGTCGTCCTGCAGCACGATCGCGGCCGCTTCTTTCGCCACGTCTGTCCCTCGAATGCCCATCGCCACGCCGATGTCGGCTTTCCGCAGAGCCGGCGCATCGTTGACGCCGTCGCCCAGCATCGCGACGATGTCGCCGCGCGCCTGAAGCGCCTGCACGAGCCGCATCTTGTGTTCGGGAGTAATGCGGCTGAACGCCGCGACGTGTGCGATCCTGGTATTCAGCTCGCTATCGGACAACGAGTCCAGCTCGCGTCCGTCGATGATCGCCTCCCCTTCCGTCAGCAGGTGCAGCTGACGGCCGATGGCCGAGGCCGTCGCGCGCTGATCACCGGTAAGCATGACAGTTCGAAGACCGGCCGCACGCAGGCGCTCGATCGCCTCTTTCACACCTTCAGCCGGCGGATCGGCGAAACCGACCAGTCCTATGAACGTCAGGCGTTGAACCGCAGCTTCGCTTGCTTCGGCCACGGTGCCGGATGCCAGCGCAAGCACTCTCAGTCCTTCCCGCGCCATCGCGTCGTTCATCTCCAGGGCCTGCCTGCGCTGCCGGTCGTCCACCTCGCTCATTTCCAGGATCGTGCGAGGAGCGCCCTTGACGTACGCGACCAGCGCTCCATTCTCACGGTGAAATGACGCCATGAACTTGCGAACGCTCGAAAAGGGCACCATGCCCTGCTGCGGACGCTGAGCCAGCAGCGCGGCGCGATTGACGCCACCCTTCTCCGCGGCAGCGAGCAGCGCGAGATCGACGGGATCGCCCTGCGGCGCGCTGTCGCCTTCTCCACGAGGTTGTGGACGGCTTGCCAGCGCGCCCACCTCGAGCGCGGTGGCGTCGTGTCCGGGGGACCACAGGCGGACCAGCGTCATCAACCCCGACGTGAGGGTGCGTGTCTTGTCGGTGCAGACGACGGTTGCGGAGCCCAGCGCTTCCACGGCAGGCAGCCGCCTGACGAGCGCACGCCGCCGCGCCATGCGATGGACGCCAACCGCGAGCGCGATGGTGGCAACCACGGGTAGCGCTTCGGGCACCGCGGCGACCGCAAGCGCGATACCCATCTTCACGACGAGTCCGAGCGGCGCTCCCTGCCAGGCTCCCAGCGCTGCGACGAGGGCCGCAACGCCGAGCGCGAGCCACACGAGACGACGCCCCAACTCGTCGAGCCGCCGCTCGAGCGGCGTAGGCTTCTCTTCGATTTCACCGACCAGGATCCCAATCCGCCCGATCTCGGTCGCCCCGCCCGTCTCGGTCACAACGCCGAGAGCGGTGCCGGCCGTCACCGTGGTGCCTTTGTAGACCATGTTCGCGCGCTCGGCGAGGGGCGTGCCTTCGTCGTGCAGTTCGTCCGCGCGCTTCGACACGGGAAACGATTCCCCCGTGAGCGCAGCCTCGTCTGTCTGACAATCGGTTGTCTCGATCAGCCGTGCATCCGCCGGCACACGGCGGCCGATGTCGAGCCTGATGATGTCGCCGGGAACGATCGCGGCGGCCTCCGCAGTGCGGAGTCGTCCGGACCGAATCAACGTCGCCTTCGACACGTCGAACTGCAACAGCGCCTCCATCGCTCGTCGGGCGCGGAACTCCGTGCTGAATCCTATGGCGGTATTGATGGCGAGGACGGCGGCGATCGCCACCGACTCGATCCGATCGCCGAGGATGAACGAGATCGCGGCTGCAGCCAGCAGCAGATAGACGACCACGCTCGTGAACTGATCTCGCAGGATGCGCAGGGCCGAAATCGGTTTCGGAGGCGCGAGCGCGTTCGGGCCATAGCGCTCGAGACGCCGTCGCGCTTCATCCTCGTCAAGCCCGTCGAGACCGGTCGCGAAGTGCCGGAGCACGTCGTCGACGGATTTGGTGTGCCAGCTCATGCGAAAAAGTTCGCAACCTCCTGAAGAATTCGCGGCACTCCAGCACCCCGGGGGACTTTTGCGTCGAACAATTGCCCATTCGTGTCCGGCGCGCTGCTTGCACTAGAGTAAGCGGCATGGCCGACAACAAGCTCTTCCAGAATATCCTTTGCCCGATTGATTTCTCCGACCATTCCCGCCAGGCGCTTGCCTATGCGGCGCTGCTTGCCACGAGAAGCCAGGGACACCTCGTTGTGATCTTCGTGGAAGATCCCATGCTCGTGGCGGCAGCGGCCGTCGCCTACGACGAGAAGGCCCTCATCGACAAGGGACGCCGCGAATTGCGGCGGCTCGTCGAGAAGACCCTTGCGCCATACGGACTCCGAGTCGAAGACGTCACCCTCGATGTGGCCGTGGGCCGGCCGCACGAGGAAATCGCCTGGACCGCCGAGCGCCTGAAGTGCGACGTCATCGTAATGGGCGCACACGGACGGACCGGCACGAACAGGCTGATGCTCGGTTCGACGACGCACCGCATTCTCCGGCGATCGCCGCTGCCCGTCCTGGCGACACCCCCGGTACCGGGCCGCGCCCGCCGCCTGGGCAAGGATTGGCCGGGAACGATGGTGATTGCGCCTGTTGATATCGGCGTGCGCGATCGTGCCGATTCGCTTGCCGCAGCAGTCGTGGCACGTGAGCTCGGCACGCAGCTCGAGCTCATTCACGTAGTGGAGCCGCTCAGCAGTCTGCCCTGGCTTGAAGTCGACGCCGAGCGCCGAAACCTTCAACGCCAGCGCCGGGCGGTGGCACGACTCACGCAGCTCCAGGACGAACTGAAGGGCGTCGCGACGGCTGTGCGCGTCGAGTCTGGAAACCCGGCGGACGAAATCGCAAAGGTCGCTGCCAGCAAGCACGTGGGCCTCGTCGTCATGACCCGGCGGCGTGGCCAGGGATTGTGGGGACCGCGGCAGGGTTCGATCAGCTACGAGGTGCTGTGCAAGGCCAACACCCCGGTCCTGGCCCTACCCAGCGACGCGACATGGATGCGTCGCGTCATACGGAGGCGCGTATGAAAATGGCGAAACGATGTGCCCTCGGCGCGTGTGCCATCGTCGGACTGACCATCGGCGCATCCGCCGACCAGGCGCCATCACGGCTCAGCCGCGTCATGAAAGCCAAGCTCGCCCATTCGCAAGCCATCCTCGGCGCGGTCGTCACCAGCAACTGGGCGGTGCTCGACAAAGAAAGCCGTGCGCTGGCACAGGTCGTACGCGACCCGGCCTGGGGCTTTGCCCTGACAGAACCCGAGTACCTTCGGCAGAGCGACGCGTTCTCGCGCGCGTTGCAGGACCTCATCGAGACGAGCGCGAAGAGGAATCTGGAATCCGCCGCTGATGCCCAGATCGCGTTGACCGCGAGCTGTGTGCGGTGCCATCTGCACATGACGCGGCGGCGTGTCGCGAATTTGGGAAGTACCGCGCCAGCTTCTCGCTAGCGCTCCTGAATCGTCCGGCATCTCATCCGACCCGGGCGCCGTCAGGGTTGACTTGCCACGGATGATGGCTGCCGTCACCACTCCGAAGGCGAGCAGCGCGGCACAGACAACCGCGCCGGCAAGGCTTCATGGACATACCCATCAACAACCGATGTTGGCCCTGATGTATATGTCGTTCGGCATCCGCTTCAGATACTGGGAGGCTTCGAGCGCGTTGAAGATCACATCGGCGCTCGGCTCATCGAGATTCCACAGCCGCTGCGCCTGTCGCTTCGACAGACGCAACCCCGGCATTTCGGCGAATTCCGACTGAATGAGACGAACCCAATCACAGACATTCTTCGCGGCCGATTGCTGCATAGAGTCTCCTCGAGCGGACAGGGGGCAAGCTCCGTACCACGCCACGCGCCCGCAAAACCAAAGCAAGAGCACGCTTCAAGCGTGGCGCACCACGGTCATGGCGCGGACAATTTCGCAGTGGCTGAGGAAATTACCCCGGCTTACGGAGAGGTATAGCGGTACTCGCGAGCCAGGCGGCGGTTATTCGATGCCTGCCTGAAGTGGTGCGCCGAGGCGCGATACGTCAGAACGGATGCAAACGCGATGCGCTCGACCCACGACAGGGTGCGGATCAACCTCTTCCGCTTTGGATACCTCTCTACGAACAGGCGCTCGAGGACGCCGGCGCCGGCGTTGTTGAAGGCGGAGTACGCCAGTACCGTAAGCGCCTCGCTGCGTATACGCCTGACGCCTTCACCGTACGCCACCGGCCGATCATTGGGTCTCCCGCTGACGGTGAACAGCGCGTTCTGCTCGAGCCACCCGTTCGCAAAGAAGATCTGCGACGTCTTCCAATCCTGTTGAGTCGCCTCGTACGAGATCAGCGCCGGTGCGAAGGTGGTCGGATCGATCAGCACAGCGCGTGCAACGTCCCATGCAAAAGGGCGCTGCCGCTCGGCCTGCGCGCGTGCCGGTGCAGACACCATCACCAGCATCGTCGCGACAATGAGTGCCGTTACCGCCCTCATTGTCCGTCTCCGTGGCGCTCCGCCCGAAGCCAGGCATCGAGCCGCGCGTCGTGGCCATACACGTCGTCCGCAAATTTGACGGTGCCCTCATCGGGAACGAACACGGCTGTCATGTAAAACAGCACGATGTGAGGCGGCCTCGAGATTTTCACGCTGCGCGTCACGCCGGCGGCAACCGCTGCTCGAATACGTCCGGGATCCCACTCACCCTCGTCCTGCAAGACCCATATCGCAAGCGCCAGCGGATCCGCTACGCGCACGCATCCGTGACTGAAGTCGCGACGCTGTCTCTCGAACAACCCGGGAGCCGGCGTGTCGTGCAGATAGACGCCGTGAACATTGGGGAGGATGAACTTGATTCGCCCAAGCGCGTTCCATGGACCGGGTCGCTGACGAATACGCGTCGTACCGCCGCTCCTGGTCATTTCCATGTGGTGTTGAGCGAGGTAATCAGGATTCGCCGCGACGGCTGGAAGAATTTCGTTCCTGATGATGGACTCGGGCACGATCCAGTCCGGATTGAACACGACGGAGGTAATCGTGGAGCCGAACACCGGCGTCCTGGTCAGGGCCGCTTTCCCGGCAATGACCGCCATGCCGATCGCCGGAACACCGCCGCCGCGGTCCGCTTCCCAGCCCCACAGATAGAACATCGGGATGTTCACGACCACGAGCCGCCTCCCGGTGACGTCGGGAAGCCAACGCAGCCGTTCCATCGCCAGCTCGATCTGGCGCGCCCGGGCAGAATCGTGAGCCCGGTAGTCCATCAACGCCTTTCGCAACTCTCGATACTGCACGAACGCCGGTCGCAATTCGTCGACCGCGCGATCGAACGAATGATGCAGAAGCGCCGAACGGAGCTGCGCCGGGAAATCGTGCGGCTCGAGAGCGTGCTCGAGATGAAACCCCAGGGCGCGCGGATTTGCGCGGCCCAGGTGCACGTGCCGGAAATATTTCAGGACGTTCGCCGTCAGGCCGACATCGAAGGCCGCAGCATCCACGGAAGAGACGCGCCCAGCCGACTCGAGCATCGCTGCCTGCCGGGCGAGATCCTCGACTCGATATGATTCGGGGTCGAGGCCATCCCCCCCGGCATCCCGCAGCCGCGCCATCGCTCTCTGCGCATCATCGGTCGGCCGCCCTGCTGCGTCGAGCCACACCGGACGAATGTCGATGTCCTCATAAAACCTTCGAAGATCTCGCTCGACCTCTGTCATCGGCCCTTGAGCTGACAGGGGCCACGTCAGAAGCACGAACAACGACACAATCGACGCGCGGTGCGCAGCGCTCACGCCAATCGCAAGGGCAAGCGTCGTGCCACGTCGTTGTCGCTTTTTGCGTGGATACACACGCATGCCCACTCCCGCGCGGCGGAATTTTCCGCACGGAGGCATGAGAAACATCGCCAGCATCGATGGAACGGAGATCGAGCCATCGGAAAAATTCTCCAGCACTGCGAAAAAACCGTGGGTGGCCCTCTGGGCTCACGGCAACGATCGCAATGCCATCGCGGGATACCAAGGGCAGTGGACTTGCATTCACGTTGTCGACGCACATTCGCGTCTGTCGGCCTACGGAGGTGATGCCATGACGCTCAATGCTGTGGAGGGACACGTGCGTCACGGGTTCGAGTCCGTGCGCTCGGTGTTTGGCGACAATTTCGCCCGCCGCCGTGAGCTCGGGGGCGCATGCTGCGGCTACATTCAGGGGGAGAAGGTCGTCGACCTGTGGGGTGGCGTCCGCAACAAACAAACAGGCGATCCATGGGAACACGACACGATGGTGATCGTGTATTCGGCGACCAAGGGATTGGCGGCGATGACTCTCGCAATCGCCCATTCTCGCGGGTGGCTCGACTACGAGGAGCGTGTGTGCGCGTACTGGCCTGAGTTCGCGCAGCACGGCAAGGAACGCATTACGGTCCGCCAACTTCTGGCGCATCAGGCAGGGCTTTATGCTCTCGATGTGCCGCTGGATCGCCAGCTCGTCAGCGACTTCGATCGTCTCGCCGTTGTGCTCGCACGCCAGAAACCTTCCTGGGAACCCGGCACGCGCCAGGCCTATCACGGCATCACGCTCGGGTTCTACGAGAGCGAGCTGCTGCGGCGGATCGATCCCGCGCATCGCAGTCTGGGCCAGTTCTTTCAGGATGAAATCGCTGCGGCGCTCGAACTGGACGTGTATATCAGGCTTCCGGGAGCCATCCCGGATTCGCGGATGGCGGTCATGACACGACCCGGCTTGATCGAGTTGTTCTCCGGCTTCCCGCTCCGCCTCGCGCTCGATACGTTCAGTCAACGATCCAAGATCTCGCGGGCCCTTCGGGGATCCGAGCTGCCTCACGACGAACAGCGCGTCTACGCGCGCGACCTCGAAGTGCCCTCGGGTGGCGGCGTGGGAACGGCAAGAGCGATCGCCAAGGCGTACAGCGTGTTCGCAACGGGCGGTCGCGAACTGGGTCTGCGTCCCGAAACGTTGAAACTGCTCGCCGCGCCCGCGGTACCGCCGACACGGGGGTTCTACGACGAATGCATGAGGGCCGGCAACGTTCAGTTTTCGTTGGGGTTCATGAAGCCGTCGCGGGCCATCCCGTTCGGTAGCGCAAGCTCGTTCGGTTCGCCAGGAGCCGGCGGCGCGTTTGGCTTTGCGGATCCCGAGGCGGGCGTGGGCTACGCGTATGTGACGAGCAGAATGGGCACCAGGTTGAGCGGGGATCCGCGGGACGTGGCACTCAGAAACGCACTATATGCCGCGATGCCGCGGTGTTCAGGCTCGGGCCGGCAACGAGTCGCCTAGTCAGCCCTGAAATTTCCTCAGGTATGCATCTGTTGATGCGCGCAGGGCTGCGAAGGTGCCCTCGAAATACACACGCGCGTCGGCAAGCATGATGAATTCGGCCTCTTCCGCCTTCTGCGGTTCCGCTGCGACGATCGCCACCTTGCCGTTCTGCTGGACGGCCTGACGCGATGCGATGTACTGCACGTCTGGAAGCTGATGGGTCACGACGATGGACGTGACATGTTCGAGGTCTCTCAACTTGATGATTTCGTTGTCGATCGTCTTGGACGTGATCGGATCGAGCCCGGACGTCGGATCGTCGATCAAGAGGTGGCGCGGCCGCGAGGCAAACGCGCGCGCAATCGCCACGCGCCGCCGCTGCCCGCCGGACAGCTCCGACGGCATCCGGTTCATGTAGTCAGCGAGCCCCACGAATCCGAGCACCTCCCGGCTTCGGGCGAGCGCCTGATCGAGCGGCATCCCCATTTCCTCAATCAACCGGTAGCCGACGTTGTCGGCCACGCTCAAGGAGTCGAAGAGCGCCGTTTCCTGGAACAACATGCCGATGTCGCCACGTATTTTCAACAAATCCTGCTCGGACATGTCGTCGATACGCTCGCCGCGGACCCGGATGACGCCTGAGTCCGGCTTCAGCAGCCCGAGGATGAGCTTCAGGACGACCGATTTTCCCGAACCGCTCGCTCCGAGCAGGAACAGCGTGCTTCCCGGACGCACGCTGAAGCTCACGTCCCGCAGCACGACGTTGTCGTCGAAGGCCAGAGACACGTGCTCGAACGAGATGGCCGCTGAGGCTGATTCGGGGGATCCGTCGCTGATGGAGGGCATCTCGGTTCGGACTGATCTTGCGTCGGGAACCCGGGCAGCTTAGCATGTCGCCGGAGGGTAATGCGTATGGCCATTGATCGAACCAGGCGTGATGTGCTCCGCGGGACGCTCGCAGCGGCCGGGTTGGGCATGCTGGGAATTCCCGAATGGGCGCTGCCCGCGCTCGCGCAAGGCGAGACTGTCGTGCCCTTCACGGACGCGCCGCCGACATTTCCACCGCCCAAGGGAGACGCCCGTCAATACGACGTCCGTACAATAGACGGGCCGTTCACGCCCGCCGATCGTTTCTTTACGACCCAGCACTACGGTCACCCGGTGGTCGAGCCGTCGACCTTCCGCTTGAAGGTCACCGGCCTGGTGAACAAGCCGCTCTCGCTGTCGCTCGACGAGCTTCGCGCGATCGGCAGCACCGAGCTCATCGCGGGATTCGAGTGTTCCGGCAACCGGCGGCCGCTGCAGGGCCTGTCGGGCAACGGCCGATGGAACGGGGTGCCGTTGAAAGCAGTACTCGATCGTGCCGGCCTCAAGCCGCAGGTCCGGGAGCTCGTTTTCTTCGGCGCCGATCGCGGGCAGGAAGAGGTGGAATTCCGAACGCAGAAGTTCGCCGTCGAACAGCAGTACGGCCGGAGCCTGACGCGCGAGCAGGCGCAGGCGTCAGACGCGTTCCTCGCCTGGGCGCTCAACGGCGAACCGCTCACGCGGCACCAGGGCTCCCCGCTTCGGCTTCTCGTGCCTGGATGGTATGGCATGACGAACGTCAAGTGGCTCGCCGGCATTCACGCACAGGAAGACGCGTACCTGGGCAAATTCCAGGCGCGTCACTACCGCACGCTCCGTGGCGAGACCATCGACGGCGAGGTGAAGTGGACGGAAGCGGCCATCACGCAGATGCAGGGAAAGTCCTTCCTTGCGCGCGTTACGAAAGAGGGCAACCGCCATGTCGTGCTGGGAGTCATCCTCAATGACGGGACGCCACTGAAATCGGTCGAAGTGCGCGTTGATGACGGACCGTGGCAGCCCGCGACGCTCGATCCGGTAACGGCCCGCTCGAAGTATTCGTGGAAGCTGTTCACCTATGCGTGGAACAACGCCACGCCCGGTGAGCACACGCTCGTGTCGCGCATCACCGATGCGACCGGCCGCGTCCAGCCCACGCTGGAAGAGCTGGAGAGCAAGAAGACGTTCCTGGAAGACAACTCGCAGTATCCGAGGAAGGTCACGATCGCATGATCGGCAGGAGATAGACGGATGAAGGGCATCGAAAGAAAACACGAAAAGCGAATAACGAAAAACACACGCGTGACGCGCGCGTTCGCTTTTCGATTTTCGTTCTTCGTGTTTCCTTTACTCCTTCTTCCTCTATTCCTTGCCATCCCCTCGGCTCAGCAGACAAGCCTGACTGAAGGTCAGCTCAAGGCAGCCGAGCTCGAGATGCCCGAGCTGACGAAGCTGCTCGAGCTCAAGCCGGGGATGACCGTTGCGGACGTTGGTGCGGGGTTCGGCGCCTGGACGATGCGTTTTTCGAAGCTGGTCGGCCCGTCTGGACGGGTGTACGCGACGGACATCGGTGCCGCGCAGCTCGCGGCGCTTCGCGAGACAGTGAAGCGGGACGGCCTGGCAAACGTCACGGTGCTGGAAGGCGCCGTGGATTCGACGAGCCTTCCCGCCGGGTGCTGCGACGCCATTCTGATCCGGGATGCCTATCACCATCTCACGCAGCCCGCAGCGATCGTCAAGAGCCTTGCCGCGGCGCTGAAGCCCGGCGGACGTCTTGCCGTCATCGACTTCCCTCCACGCCCGAAAACGGACGTTCCATCGGGAGTGCCGGCGGATCGCCTGGGACACGGTGTGCCGCCCGAGGTCGTGCAGCGCGAGGTCAGCGCCGCTTTGACGCACGTGCGGACCATCTCCGCCTGGGTTCCCGGCAGCGAGCCGGCGTCGCTGTACCTCGTGTTGTTCAGGAAGTAGGACCTGGGTGGTTGGTGGTTGGTGGTTGGTGGTT
>JGI10216J12902_100630651_pt1 | contig 14054 bp, 19 predicted proteins | sample KanNatreferecore_FD_12902 | JGI IMG/M metagenome (IMG submission 12902)
CCTCGAAAATTCTCCGGGGGGACACTTGAAATCGATTATGACCCTTTATAGACCCGGCAAAGGGGGTGTAAAGTCGTGCCAAAGTCACGCAAACCGGCCGAAAGGTCACCGGAAGACGTCCCAATGCGCATGCCACCGGCGAGAACCAGGACAAGACGCATGCAGCAACTCGGTTCAATGGCCGAGGACCTACTCGAAGAGCGGGTTAGGAACGGTACGGCTTCCCCAACTGAGTCAGTAGCCCTGCTGAAGCTCAACGATCCAATCGCAATCGCGAATCTCGAACGGATCCGAGCCCAGACAGAGTATCTCCAGGCCCAGAAGAAGAAAGCAGAGTCGGAGACCTTCCGAGAGGAGAAGTTCGACGAAGCTATGGCCGCCATGAAGAGGTACGCGGGCGATGAATGAGCAACTACGGACTCATTCCGAGATGCTTCTGCGTTCAACACACCTGGCTCGCTTTCGCTACCTAGCGTTGGGCGGCATATTGGGTGAATCAACCTTCGGATACGAGCGTCCGTTGAATCAGGCGTTTTATCGGAGTCAAGAGTGGAAAAGGGCAAGAGATCTAGCGATCATCCGTGATAACGGCTGTGACCTAGGTGTTCGGGGATACGAGATCCATGATCGGGTGTTTGTGCATCATATGAACCCCTTGATGGTGGAAGACCTCTTACACCGAGACATGGACCGTCTTATCAACCCAGAGTACCTCATTTGTGTCACTCAGAGAACCCATAACGCCATCCATTTCGGCGATGAGAGCTTGCTTCCTCAGCCCTTAATCGAGAGACGGCCTGGCGACCATGTACTCTGGAAGGAGTAGTATGGAGATCTTCCAACTGAAGATGCAGCATTCATCGCTGCAATTCAGTGACAAGCCGAAGCAGCAGAGACGTGATCTGCGCGATCTCTTCTCTCTCGGCAAGCGATTCGAGGTCAAGACCGGCACCGAGGCCGGCAAGTCGGACACGAACAAGAACCGTGAGTACCTCAAGCACTTCGCTGAGCTCTACAACCACCGGATCCACTTCGCGGCCGACAACTGGATCGCCGTTCACCGTGACATCATCCGTCCCAACACCTGGGACACCGGTCATGTCTTCGCCGTCGACAACGAGGAGACCAAGGGCCGAGGTCACGACACAGTCATGGCCACCGTTCATTTCGAGCACGTCGAAGATGGATTCGGTGAGGTCAACATCGGCGCTTGCCACTACCCGACTCAGGGTCGGAAGCCCGGGGATCCCAACTGGGACGAGAACCGGACGGCCGCCGAGAAGTTCGGCGCTTGGCTCGAGGATGTGGCACAGGGTTCGGCCCTCGGCTTCATCAACGGCGACTTCAACATGGCCGATCCGATCTCGGACTGGGCCTTCGGTGAGAACTTCACGTCGATGGCCGACGAACTTCACGACTACGAGGGAACGGGCCACGGACCGATCGATGGCTTCACCTCGTACGACCGAGACGGCCGTGTTTCGGCTGCCGCTTTCCGTGTTCTGGACGACCGCGAGTTCTTCCAGCACAGTGATCACTTCGTTTGCCGTGGCGTGTGGAACGTCCGGTCCCTGAAGGTCTGAGGAGGCCAAATTGTTCGATTACGACCCCGAGGTCGAGGAGATCGACCTCGAAAACGTCGACCTTCATGAGGACGCACCGGAAGAGGGGGTCCGTCGCTTCAACGAGGACGGCCAGCACGATGACACTCCCCTCCCGGACGACATCACGGAGGGAGAAGCACTTGGCGATGACCTCGCCGAGGCCAAGACCAAGGAGGACCCGGATGCGTGATTGGCGGGAGACCCTCGAGTGGTATCGGAACAACCAAACCGGCGCCCAGATCGGTTTCGACCCCGATGGCATGTGCCTGAAGGTCTGTCGGACCGCGCGCGACATCGGCTCCTACTACGCCACCGCAAAGCTGGCCCAGGACGCAACTCCTCAAGAGCACCGCGTTCATCAGGTCGCTGATCTGCGCCGTGGGATGGTCCTGTACTTCGACACGGTAGGGGACTCCAACCCCTATGGTCACATCGTCACCATGATCGGCCGCGTCAAGGGCGGCAACAAGGACAGTCTGGACGATATTCTCGTCGAGACCAACAGCGTCAAGGCCAACGAGGTCGTCGTGGTCCGTGCCAGCTACTTCGGCCAGCACTGGGGCGACAAGTTCCAGTTCGGCGCCACGTGGCTCAACGGCCAGGTGCTGGATGTGCCGGCAGTCAAGCCGAAGCCTCGACCGGGTACTGAGCGGGTCGAGAACTTCTGGGCAACGCGCAATGAGTGGGACGTCAAGATCCTGGACCGCGTGGTGGAGGCTGGTCGCACCGGTCTCAAGACCCGGATCCGATCGATCGATGGCGCCGTCAAGCTCCTCCCCGACGACCTCAAGGACGATCGGGTCGACGAGTTCAAGCGGATCTACAAGAACCGTCGTGTTCTGAAGATGGATCTCCTCAACGCGTACCTCAACGACCACCCCAACGCCACGCGCGTGAAGATGATTCGGGGTCGGATCCGCAACATCATCAAGGCTCTGCCGCGAAGGTAGGCATGGATGAAGAGCTGGCAGTTCAACGTCCTCTTCGTGATCGGCGCAGGCGGAGCTGTGGTTCTTCTCTTTGGCCCAAGCCTCGCGAAGCTAGGTGTCGTCGTCAGTGACAATCCATTGACGATCGCCGGTGTCGGAGCGATTCTCACGTTCGTACTTCAACAGAAGAAGTTCCTGACCAAGAACGGGGATGAGGAAGGAGGGCCAGATGGATCTGGCTGAACGCATCTTCATATTCCTGCTGGGATGTGGAGCTGGTTTCATTCTCGGATACATCGTGGCTCATCTTCGCACGATCGAACGCAAGTTGGATCGAGTGGACCATCACGTCCTCCACCACGAGGTCATCGTCTCAGAAGATGAGGTGAAGGTGAAGAGCAAAGACGAAAAGGGTGTGTTCAGCTGGTCATGGCTGACATTCACCAACGTCGCAATGTCGCTGATGCTGATCCTGGTTGCGTATGCGGCCTTCTCAGCCCAAGCGGCCCTCAACGCTGTGGAGAAGAACACTCAGTCCGACTTCGTTTCCGTCTGCCAGGCAGGCGCCGAGATCAGGGAGGTTCAGAGACAGACGGTCGACGCCATCTACCAGTTGGCTACGCAGTCTCTTGAGAGACCACCTGGTTCGAAGCCGCTCACCGATGTGGAATTGCAGCAGTACAACGCCTACATCGACCGAGTGAACTTCTTCCGTACCGACATGTACCAGAAGATCGCACCAACCGAGGCTTGTGAGCCGTACGTGACCGATGAGAACGTGGTTCCGCCGACTCCAGGCTTCCCTCACATCAAACGAAAACCTTAGCCCGGAAGGGAGGGAAGAACCATGAGCAGTATCCTGAACGACATCAAGCACATGCTTGGTCGTCCTGAGGGTGACACCACCTTCGACATGGACATCATGATCAACATCAACAGCGCGTTCGGAACGCTGACTCAACTAGGCGTTGGACCCGTCGTCGGCTTCCAGATCACTGGACCCAACAACGACTGGAACGAGTTCACAACTGATCCACGTCTCAACGCCGTGAAGAACTACATCTTCCTCAAGACGAAGATTGCGTTCGACCCTCCCGATACCGGGTTTGTCCTCACCGCGATGCAGGACCAGATCAGAGAGCACGAGTATCGCCTGAACGTCGTCGCCGACTACGGGTGATCCATGCTCAGCAACACCGCTGTTCCGGTTCACTACGCAGCCTTTAGGGAGAAAGTCCTTCGGCAAGAGATCCCTGTTTGTGAAGAGGTCTCCTTGCAGATGCAGAGAATCGATGCACTCATCGCTGACCCCAACGTTTACTACAACGACAAGGCCATCGATGGGTTCATCGAATTCTGCGAAAAGGAAATGACACTCACCGATGGTGAAGAAGTCCACATGCTTGATTCGTTCAAGTTGTGGGCTGAGGATCTCTTGAGCTGGTACATCTTTGTCGAGCGGCGACGCTGGGACAAGGAGCAAGGCCGGTTCGTCATGAAGGTGATCCGAAAGCGTCTTCGTGATACGCAGTACCTGATCGTGGCGCGCGGTGGCGCGAAGTCGATGTACGTCGCATTCTTGCAGGCGTTCTTCCTCACGTGCGACCGCGCGACCACGCATCAGGTTACTGTGGCACCCACGATGAAGCAGGCCGAAGAAGTCCTTTCTCCGATCAAGACTGCAATCACGTTGGCTCCTGGGCCGTTGTTCGACTTCATGACCGAAGGGTCTATGAACAACACGACCGGGGCTCGTTCTGGCCGGCAGAAGTTGGCATCAACCAAGCGTGGTATCGAGAACTTCCTCACCAACTCGGTTCTCGAGATTCGTCCAATGGCTATCGACAAAGTCCAGGGCCTGAGGACTAAGTACAACTCAGTCGATGAGTGGCTGTCAGGTGACACTCGAGAGAACGTCATCACGGCCCTCATGCAGGGTGCTTCGAAGTTCGAAGAGCCCATTCTTGTAGCCATATCCTCCGAGGGTACGGTACGTAATGGTGTCGGTGACGACATCAAGATGGAGTTGCAGGCTATCCTGAAGGGCGAACTTCAGGCGCCAAACGTGTCTATCTGGCACTATAAGCTGGATGATGCTCGAGAGGTACAAGACCCCCGCATGTGGGTCAAGGCACAGCCCAACATCGGGATCACAGTGTCTTACGAGACCTACGAGCAGGACGTTAAGAAAGCCGAGCAGTTCCCAGCCGTCCACAACGAGATCATGGCCAAGCGCTTTGGTCTCCCCATGGAAGGCTTCACGTTCTTCTTCTCGTACGAGGAGACCCTCCCCACGTTCGATCGTCTCATCCCGAACCGCTTCGACAAGATGGCGTGTTCGTTGGGTGCGGACTTGTCACGTGGTGATGACTTCTGTGCGTTCACCTTCCTCTTCCCGCTCCCGCGCGAGGAGTTCGGCCTCAAGACTCGTAGCTATATTACGCGTCGTACGCTTGACGGATTGCCTGGTTCTAGGCGTCTGAAGTATGACGAATTCATTGCTGAAGGCACCTTGATCATCATGGAGGGAGCCGTGCTGGACATGCTAGAGGTCTATGTAGATCTTTCCAGTCACTGGCACGAGCACCAGTACGATATTCGTACCATGGGGTACGACGTCTACAACTCCCAGGTGTTCTTGGAGCAGTACGAACGCGAATGGGGTCCGTTTGGCATTGTGAAGGTGCCGCAGGGAGCCCGTACGGAATCAGTCCCGCTTGGTGAGATGAAGATCCAAGCCAATGCCAAGTTGATCCGCTTTGACGAGCGCATCTTGACTTTCACGATGGCCCATGCGGTCACGTGGGAGGATTCAAACGGTAACCGCAAGCTCATGAAGCGGCGTCACGATGAGAAGATCGACAACGTGTCGGCCTGGATGGATGCGTACGTCGCACTCAGGACCCACCCCGAACAATTTGAATGAGGAGGTGAGAGATGGGACGAGTTCTCAGGCAGCTCAAGCATGGTTGGAACCTGTTCGCTAGTGAGCAGGAGGAACTGAACAGTAGTGGCGGTTACGCCATGAATAGCCCCCGAATGAACCGTTCTTCATCTCGTCTGTACAGCGACAAGTCTTTCGTGACGTCGATCTACAACCGGCTGGCGGTTGACTTCGCTTCTGTGGAGTTCATCCATGCCAAGTTGGACGACAACGACGTTGCTGCCGAACTTGTCCGAGATGGACTTCACAATTGTCTCACCACGAGCGCCAACATCGACCAGTCAGCCCATGCGCTGAAGATCGACTACGCCATGACCTTGTTCGAGGCCGGCGAAGCAGCGATGGTGCCTGTCAACACGGACATGGACCCGTTGGCCAGTGCCAGCTACGGCATTCAGGATCTTCGGGTGGCCACGATTGCTGGCCGAGCACCTCGTCGTTTGTACCTCAACGTCTATGACGATCGAGAGACAGATGGCCAGGGTAATCCTGTAAACGGTGGCATCGTCAAGCAACGATGGGTGCCGAAGGATCTCTGTGCGTATCAGGAGAACCCGTTCTACAGCATCATGAACGAGCCGAACGGTCTGCTTCAACGTCTCATCACCAAGCTCAACCTCTTGGACGAGATCGATGAAGCGGCTGCGTCAGGCAAGTTGGACATGTTGCTGCAGCTTCCGTACAACGTCCGTATGGAAAGCCGCAAGGAACAGGCTGAGAAGCGACGTCAGGATCTCCGTGATCAACTGAAGGACGACGAACTGGGTATCGGATACATCGATATTTCAGAGAAAGTCATTCAGCTCAACCGACCGGTCGAGAACAAGCTCCTGGAGCAGATCGAGTACCTCGGTAAGAAGGTCATGGATGAACTGGGCCTCACGCCGGAGATCATGAACGGTACTGCGGACCGAAACGCCATCAACAACTACATGGACCGCACCATCGAGCCTCTGGCCAACGGCTTGCGACTCGAACTCAAGCGGAAGTTCCTTACCAAGACGGCGATTACGCAGCGTCACTCGATCGAGATCTACACCGACCCGCTCAAGATCATTCCGATCGATGAGTTGGCCGAGGTGGCAGACAAGTTGATCCGAAACGCTGTGGTAACGGCAAATGAACTGCGTCCGAAGATCGGTTACCGGCCTTCGAACCAGCCAGGCGCCGACAAACTCACCAACCCCAACATGCCTGACGAGGATCAGAAGCAAGCCACCGGCGAACCTCCTGCTCCACCCGTCAAGCTCGTCCCTCCACCAGATGAGGAGGTGGCAGATGCCTAGGGACTACATCGGGATGATCACGAAGGAACCTGGTGACAAGGAAGACCACGGCATCAAGGGCCAGAAGTGGGGCGTTACCCGTTCGGCAAAGGAACTCGCCAAGTCGATCATCAAGCGCAAGCAAGCCGGCGAAGAAGTGACTCCGACCGCGAAGGCCGAGAAGGTCTTGGCGAAGACGGACGAACCCGCGAAGCCGGAGGCACCCAAGTCACAGTCAGCGAAAATTCCGGGTATCCAGGAGCCCGCTCCTGAACGCTACGCCCGACTTCAATCGGAAGCGAAGGCCGGCAAGGCAAGCGACTGGAACGAGGCCGACCTCAAGTTCTTCAATGCTCGTACCGAGGCTCTGTCCAAGGTTGCGAAACTCAACGAGACACAGCCCGGCTGGCTCTCAAAGACGGCGAAGTCCGTTCTTCAGACGGCTGCTCAACGTCAGTTGCAGGCTGTCGCCGATTCCGTCGGTGACAAGTACATCAGTGACAAGATCAAAGCCGGTCTCAAGAATGACGACAAGGCCAAGCTCAAGGAGTCTTCGACTCCCTTGGACTACGTCGCCAAACACAGAGCCAAGACGAAGAAATAGGAAGAAGGTCGTAAATGGAACCGGATTTCTCAGGCTACGTCACCCGATACGGTCTCGAGTGCACCGATGGACGAACCATCGCGCACAGCGCTTTCGCCAAGCAGGCGGACGGTGAGCAGACCAAGAAGGTGCCGCTGGTCTACCAGCACAACCACACGGACGTCAGTCAAGTCCTCGGATACACCATCCTGTCCAAGCGCAAGGATGGCATCTGGGGCGACTCGTTCCTCAACGGAACCGCCAAGGCCCAGGACTGCAAGATGGCGGTCCAGCACGGCGATCTCACCAAGTACAGCATCTGGGCCAAGGACCTCGACCAGCGTGGATATTTGGTCCACGACGGCGTGATCCAGGAGACCAGTGTCGTTCTCGCCGGATCCAATCCCGGTGCCGACATCTACAACGTGCTGGCACACGGCAACATGGATCCCGACGACATGCTGATGATCGTCACCGGTGACATCGAGCTGAAGCACGCCGCGACGGACGATGACCCGAAGAAGCCCGACGAGGCCAAGCCGGACGCCAAGCCGGACGACGCTCCTCCCCAGGAGACGGACAAGCCCGAGGAAACGACGGACGGGAAGAAGGTCGGGGACGTACTCGACACGCTGTCCGAGGAGCAGAAGGTCGCCGTCAACAGCCTCATCGACGACGTCGTCACGGAAGCGGTCACCGAAGGAATCACCAAGGCCCTCGCCGAGGAGCCGGCTCTTCAACACTCCAGCATCGACTCCTCCAAGGAAGGACCGAAGATGACACGCAACCTCTTCGACGAGACCGCGCAGCAGAACGGCGGAAAGCCGCTGCCGCAGCTCAAGCACGACGACCTGCAGAACCTCCTGACGGTCGCCAAGGGCGGCACGAAGGACAACCCCTTCAACGCCGACCGTGCGACGAACTCGCTGCGAGGCCTCATCCGAAGCGAGCAGGGGCAGCAGCTCCTCCACGCCGACGAGCTCATGCACGCGGACTACGGTCTCGAGAACCTCGAGATCCTGTTCCCCGACGCCCAGGCGAAGATGAACACGCCCACCTTCGTCGACCGCCGGCAGGACTGGGTCAAGGCCTTCATGTCCGGCACCAGCCACAGCCCCTTCTCACGGGTGAAGACGCTCTACGCGGACATCACCGCCGAGGAGGCCAGGGCGCGTGGTTACATCAAGGCCCACCAGAAGACCGATGAGGTCTTCCCCGTGTTCAAGCGGGAGACCGGCCCGGCCTGGATCATCAAGAAGCAGCGTCTGGACCGCCAGGACATCATCGACATCAAGGACTTCGATGTCGTCGCCTGGATCAAGGTCGAGATGCGCGGCAAGCTCGACGAGGAAATCGCCCGTGCGGCGCTCTTCGGCGACGGCCGTCCCGTGATGGTCAACGGCGAGATGAACCCGGACAAGATCCAGGAGCCCACCGGCAACTCGGGCAACGGCATCCGGTCCGTCATCAACGACGACGACCTCTACAGCACGTCGTACTACGTTCCGCTGGCGCCCGACGCCTCCGGGACCGACTTCAACGTCGTGCTCGACCAGGTCACCGAGGCCCGGGAGTTCTACCTGGGTTCCGGCAACGTCACCTCCTTCATGTCCTACCGGTTGGCGACGCGTCTGCTCACCATCCGGGACGACTTCGGACACCGCGTGTACCGGAACCTCTCCGAGGTCGCCGGCGACATGGACGTGGCCCGCATCGTCCGCGTTCCCACCGAGCTCATGCCCGACGGGGTCCTCTGCGTCAACCTGGACCTCGCGGACTACAACTTCGGTACGGACCGTGGCGGCGAGATCACGCTGTTCGACGACTTCGACATCAACTTCAACCAGTTCCACTACCTGATGGAGACCTACCTCTCCGGCGCGCTGGTCATCCCGTACGCCGCGCAGATCTTCCGTCAGATCGACCCGGCCGAGAACATCCTCGTCGAGGAGATCACCGCTCCGGCCAAGGCGAACAACGTGGTGACGGTTCCGACCCAGACGGGCGTGACCTACACCCGGACGGACACCGGTGACACCGTTGCCGGCGGCTCCACCATCACCCTGAACGACGACACCCTCAAGACGGTGACGCTCGAGGCCCACCCGGCGACCGGGTACTACTTCGAGACCGACGCCGACGTGAAGGACAACTTCACCTTCCGCTACAGCCAGCCGAGCTCCTGAGCTAGGCGCCAATGAAGTACTCCGGCAAACTCGGCATCGTAGTCGAGGAGGAGACTTCACCTGGCGTCTGGGAGGATCGGATAACGGAGCAGGAAGTGCTCGGCGACATGAAGACCCTGACGGAGACGCATGCATCAGAGGACGGTATCCACCCAAAGGTATCGTCTACGCGCAGCGTCTCCGTTGGGGCGCTCGGGATCGGGCCACGGGACAACTCGATGATCAAGTACGCGACGTACGCTGGAAAACGGTGGACCCTCTCTTCCATCGTGGACGAGCCGCCAAACATACGTCTGTACTTCGGAGAGGAGTACCATGGCCCGATCCCAGGGTGAGTTGAAGGAGGTACTGGAGACAATCACGGACGACGTGACGGTCTACATCCAGCCTCCTTCGACACTTTCATACCCGTGCATCATGATCGAGAACGATCGGCCTAGCCACTACTCGTTCGCGGACAACAAGAAGTACCTGCTCAGGAAGGGATACACGATCACTGTGATCGATCGTAACCCCAACAGTCCGATTCCGGACCAGGTCGAGGCTCTACCTCACTGCGGGTTCGATCGGCGATTCGTCACCGACGGACTGTATCACTTTGTCTACCAGTTGTTCTTCTGACAGAAGGGTTTCCAATGCCTGAACTCGTATGGGACGAGCTGGACCAGCGCTTCTTCGAGCGTGGTGTCAGCCACGGTGTCCTTTACACCCCAGCGGGCGGCGTCTACAGCAACGGTGTCTCGTGGAGCGGTCTCACGGCCGTCAACGAGTCCCCGTCCGGCGCCGAGTCCAACAAGCAGTACGCAGACAACATCGTCTACGTCAACCTCCTCTCCGCCGAGGAGTTCAACGCCACCATCGAGGCCTTCACCTTCCCCACCGAGTTCCTGGCGCACGATGGTGTGACCAAGACGGCCAACGGTCTTCAGGTCGGCATGCAGGGAAGGCCGACCTTCGGCTTCTCCTGGCAGAACCTGAAGGGCAACGCCGAGGACGAGGACCTGGGGTTCGTGCTCAACATGGCCTACGGCCTGCAGGCTTCCCCCTCGGAGAAGTCCAACGCCACGGTCAACGAGTCCCCGGAGCTGAAGCAGTTCAGCTGGTCGGTGTCTTCGACTCCGGTCACGGTGCCGGGCTTCAAGCCCACCGCGATCGCCAGGGTCGACTCAACGGATCCGGATGTCGATCCGGCTGGTCTCGAGGCTCTGTTGGACGAGCTGTACGGTCGGGGTGCCGTTGTCACTCCCAACCTGCCGCTTCCCGACGAGGTCGACACCATCCTGGCCGGCACTCCGTAGTCAGCAACAACAGCAGAGTAGGAGGAGAGAATGCTTGAACTCAAAGTTCACGATGGAGATGATGAAGTCGTGCTTCGGTTTGAGCATTCTCTTCTCTCTCTGTCAAAATGGGAGTCAAAAACTAAGAAGGCTTTCCAGACCGAACGCGTGAAGACGCCGAGTGAGATGGTTCTGTACTTCGAGTGCATGCTATTGCCCCCGGAAGACGATCCAAATCTTGTAGTGCTGCTCAATCCAGGTCAAATGGATGAGTTGACCAACTACATCAACGAACCCCAGACGGCGTCCAGTGTTCCTCTCGATGACCCGAAGACCATCAACGACGAGATAGTCACCAGCGAACTGATCTACTGGTGGCTGGCTGCGCTTCGAATCCCGTTTCAACCAGTTGAGACCTGGCATCTTAGTCGAACGGTCATGCTCGTACAGATCGGTGGCTACAAATCACAGCCGCCGAAGAAGCAGAAGTCCCGTCCTAAGATGTCTGACTGGATTCGAATCAACGAAGAGCGCAAGAAGAAGTACGGTACCAATGGTTAGGAGGCCACGTGCTCAAGTGGGATGAACCCGACAAGCGTTACTACTCGCACGGCCTTGACCGTGGTGTTCTCTACATTCCCGGTCGTGACCCACTTCCGTGGAACGGTCTTCAAGGCTTCGACGAAAACTCAGCCGGCACCACTACGCTGTACTACCGAGACGGAGTGATCTATCTCGCGGATGCAGATGCTGGCGACTTCACAGGTCAGATCTCGGCCATCTTCTATCCTCGCGAATTCGGTGAGTGCATCGGCATTCCTGAAGTTGCAGACGGATTCTTTGCAGATGGCCAAAAGCCCAAGCGATTCGGGTTCTCGTACCGTACGTTGATCGGCAGCGGAACCAAGGGCGACATGTTCGGCTACGAGATCCACCTGGTCTACAACTGCATGGCCACCATCGGCCAGCGCAATCGACGAACCATCAATGCGTCCCCCGAGCCGACGACTTTCACGTTCGACACCGTGTGTACTCCGGTAAAGCTGGCGGGCTACAGGCCCACGTCTCATTTCAAGATCGATACCCGAGGAATGGACGAATCTCTCGTTCAGGATTTGGAGACCTTGATCTACGGCGATGGCGTTACGCCAGGTGTGCTTCCTGATCCCAACATCTTGTACGACATGATGAACTTTGGGGACGCGATCGTCGTAACCGATCATGGGGATGGCACATTCGACGTGGAAGGCTCACAGGAGAACGTGCTGATGCTTACCGATCATCACATCCAACTCAACAACATCAATGCCACTGCCCCGGATGTCAATGGTGCGTACACCATCTCCGACGGCGGGACCACCACAGTCGTAGTCGGCTAGGAAGGAATGCCATATGGCTACTGTTACCGCGATCACGGCGGCAAAGGCCGACGAAATTCTCGGGATGTCCGTCATCTCGGGAACGATCAACGGATCGGGACATCTCATTCTCACTCGCGAAAACGGCGAACAGATCGACGCTGGAGACTTCACGGGAATCGTGACCGGTATCCTCGAGGGTCTGGTCAACACGGAGGTCGCCGAGGCGGTCCCGAACTACGTCGCCGGAACAACTGTCGACAAGGGCAATGTCTCGGGCGAGGTGCAGTTCGATGACTTCAACAGCGCAAATCTGGTGAACGCCATGGTTCGCCTCAAGGCCGTAGGCAACATCACGATCAACTCCTCTGAGCTGCCATCGTCGCCCAAGCCGAATACGCAGTTCGCGGTGAAGATTCAACAGGACGCTACCGGCGGTCGCACTCTCACCCTAGGTGGGTTCAAGAAGGCTCAGGGGGTGCTCGCACTTACCGCTGCTCCAAACGCCATCGACATCGTCGTGTTCCTCTTCGACGGTCAATACTGGTACGCCGGCCTGATGGGGGTTGATTTCAAGTGATGAAGGTGCTCATGCGTCTGGACAAGACGCAGGTTAACCCCATAGTCAAGATCACGACGCCAAATCTCACGGACTTCGGTTTCTTCGACAAGACCAAGTACGAGATGGTCGGTTACAAGAACTACGAGGTGATGCTGGTCGGCGGCGGTGGCGGAGACTCGGGGAAGTGCACCTCGGCCACCGACTATGTCGCCTACAAGGCCGGCGGCGGCGGGGGCTCAACGATCCGGGTCGGTGGTCTTCTGGCCAATCTGTTCCCCCTAACCGCCTACTGGGTTGGTGCTGCGGGCGAACACGGATACGACGCTGGTGACGGTCAATACCCAGGTAGCGGTGATGATGGCCGTGCGACCCAGTGGGGCGGCCAAGACGGTACGGACTGTATCGCTCGGGGCGGCCTCGGTGGACTCTCCGGAACCATCGACCGCATGGCCGGTGGCACTAGCTGGCAGCGCTCAGAAGGCGGAGATGGCGGCACACCGGATCCCGATCTGGGGACTGGAGGCGGAGGCGGCCTAGGCAACGGCTCAAACGGTAACTGGGGAACCTCGGGCATATTCAGTGGTAGCCGTGGTGGCGGTGGCGCCGAAGGCAAGATGAAGATCAACGGAGTCATCCAGGAAGTTGCTGGAAACGGTGGCGACGGATGTGTGGGCGGAGGTTCGGCCTTTGCCTCAGGACAAGACCAGTGGTCTTCAAACGGTGGACGTGGCGGTGGTGGCGACATCGAGCCCCTCACAGGTGTCAGCGAGAAGTACGGCAGCTACGCCACGGGTTCAAACCCCGGCGGTGTCCTGGTAATCAAGATGTCCTAGGAAGGAGTTCCATGCTTTCTATGGAATCCGGAGGGAACACGTCTCAGACGGAAGCATGGTTGAAGCGCATGATGAGCGGTAAGGATCTATATTCTGCTGTTCAACCATACGCTCAACGGGGCGTCGATGCACTGGTTGCTAACACGCCTACCGATTCGGGACTCACTGCTGATAGCTGGGGATACGAGATCGTCATCGAAGGTGGCGGTCTTTCCATCTACTGGACTAACAGCAACATTCAAGACGGTTTCAGCGTTGCACTAGGCGTCCAATACGGTCACGGGACCGGTGACGGCGGCTGGGTGCAGGGGTTCGACTTCATCAACCCCGCCGTCAGGCCCATATTTGATCAGATCGCCGAGGCTGTGTGGAAGGAGGTTACCAAGTGAGCTCAACCGATGACAGAGTTGTACGGATGCGGTTTGACAACGCGTCATTCATGAAGGGCGCGGCAGACACATCCAAGTCACTTGCGGACCTCAACAAGTCCGTTGATGCAGCGGGCAACACCAA
>JGI10216J12902_101579580_pt1 | contig 14035 bp, 15 predicted proteins | sample KanNatreferecore_FD_12902 | JGI IMG/M metagenome (IMG submission 12902)
CGCGCAGCTCGCGCGCCACGGGTCCGAAGATGCGCGTGCCGCGCGGGTTCAATTCCTTGTCAATGATCACGATCGCGTTGCTGTCAAAACGCAGATACGAGCCGTCGCTGCGGCGGATCGCCTGCCTCGTGCGCACGATCACCGCGTCCACCACTTCCCCTTTTTTCACCGTCCCGTCCGGCGCCGCTTCCTTGATGTGGGCCTTGATCACGTCGCCAATCCGCGCATAGCGCTGGTTCTTGCCGAGCACGCCAATGGCCCAGGCGATCTTCGCGCCGGTGTTGTCGGCCACATCCAAATGAGAACGAATTTGCAACATAATATCCTGTTCAAGCCACAACCGGCGCCACGCCGGAGCTGCGATCAAGCACTTTGGTCAGCCGCCAGCGTTTCAGCTTGGAAAGCGGCCGGGTCTCTTCGATCAGCACAACGTCGCCGACTTTTGCTTCGGCCTTTTCATCGTGCGCGTAAAATTTGCTATAGCCGGTCACGACCTTTTTGAACTTCGGGTGAGGGAACCGGCGTTCCACCTGCACCACGATTGTCTTGGTCATCTTGTTGGAGATGACTTTGCCGAGGCGTTCCTTGCGATTGCCCCGCGCCGCGGTGGTTTCCGGATTTTTGGTTTCTTCAGCCATACAAGTTATGCCGCTTTGTTCCGCAATTGCGAAATGCGCGTTTCAATGCGCGCGATGTCTTTGCGCAGCGTCCGCAGCCGGCCCGGCTTCTCCAGCTGGGCGCTCGCCTGCTGCAAACGCAGGTTAAATATCTCCTGGCGCATGTCTCGGCCTTTCGCCGCCAGCTCCACCAGGGTCATGTCTTTCAATTCTGCCATCTTCATATAAATCACTCCGCTTAACCGCCCATCTGGTGCCGCGAAATAAACTTGGTCTTGATCGGCAGCTTCGTCGCCGCCAGCCGCAATGACTCGCGCGCGACCGCTTCGGTCACACCATCCACCTCGAACAGCACGTTCGCCGGACGGATCACCGCCACCCACGATTCAAGCGGGCCTTTGCCCTTGCCCATTCGCGTTTCCAGCGGCTTCTTCGTATACGACTTCTGCGGGAAGATGCGGATCCACATCTTGCCGTGGCGTTTCATGTTACGGGCGATGGCCACGCGCGCGGCTTCGATCTGCTTGGTATCGAGCCAGCAACGCTCCAGCGCCATCAATCCGAACTCGCCGAATGCCACCGTGCTTCCCCGATACGCCAGTCCGGCGCGATTGCCGCGGTGCATCTTGCGGTACTTCACTCTTTCAGGCATCAAAGGCATGGCTTCGTTAAATCAGTTAAATTGTTAAATCTGTTAAATCGTCAGTGTGATTCAGGTCATCACTTCACCGGAATCGGCTCGGCCTCGACCGGCGCCTGCGTGCGGGTCGGCTTGTTTTCACCTTTGCAAATCCAGCATTTGATCCCGAGCTTGCCGTAAACCGTGTGCGCCTCGGCGAAACCGTAATCGATGTTCGCCCGCAGCGTATGCAGCGGCACGCGGCCCCAGTGATATTGCTCGACACGCGCGAGTTCCGCGCCGCCCAGCCGGCCGGCGCAGCGGATCTTGATCCCTTCCGCGCCAAAGTCCTTCGCTGTCTGCAACGCCTTCTTCATCGCGCGCCGGAACGACACCCGACGCTCCAGCTGCAACGCCACGTTTTCCGCCACGAGCTGCGCGTCGGTCTCCGGCTGCTTGATCTCAATGATGTCGACGTAAATCTCTTTGCCCGTCATCTTGCTCAGCTCTTCCTTCAGCTTGTCGATTTCGGCCCCTTTACGGCCGATGACCACGCCCGGGCGGGCAGTGAGGATGGTGATGCGGCAGCGGTTGGCGGCGCGCTCGATCAGGATCTTCGGGACGGAAGCCGATTCGAGCTTCTTCTTCAGCAATTCGCGGATTTCGCGGTCCTCGGTAAGCAGCTTGCCGAATTCTTTCTTCCCGGCATACCACTTCGAGCGCCAGTCCTTGTTGACGGCGACGCGAAGACCGACTGGATTAGTTTTTTGGCCCATACAATTTACTCGTCAGACAAAACAATTTTAACGTGGCAATTCCGCTTCAGGATCGGGCCGGCCGAACCGCGGGCTTTGGGAGCGAACCGGCGCAAGGTCGTTGCCGTGCCGGCAACCGCTTCCTTGATGCGCAATGCTTCCACTTTCGCGCCTTTGTTGTGTTCGGCGTTCGCAATCGCCGATTTCAAGGTCTTGGCCACCACCCGCGCGCCTTTGCGCGGCACCACCGCGAGCACCGCGGCGGCCTGCAGCGCGGGCAAACCCTGGATCTGGCGCACGACCTCGCGCATCTTCTGCGCGGACATCCGGACGTTCTTCGTAATGGCGTGGACTTCCATAATGCTATTTGGCCTCCGCTTTCGCCGTGTGCGCGCCGTGCTTCTTGAACGTGCGCGTCAGTGAAAATTCCCCGAGCCGGTGCCCGACCATGTTTTCCGTCACAAACACCGGGTTGAATACCTTGCCGTTGTGAACGTTGAAGGTCAGGCCCACAAAATCCGGCGTGATCATCGAACGCCGCGACCAGGTCTTGATCGGCGTCTTGGATTTCGTGTCCTTCGCCTTCTGGATTTTTTCCTGAAGGTGAAAATCTATAAACGGACCTTTTTTAATCGAGCGACCCATAGCTAAAATTTATGATTTACGATTTATGATTGATGATTTCAGCGTTGCGGCGCGTTATTTGTTCTTCATCGGCCGGCCGTCACGGCGGACCAGGATGAAGCGGTTTGAATATTTCTTCTTCTCGCGGGTGCGATAACCCTTCGCGATCAGGCCCCACGGCGACGTGAGCTGCTGCCAGCCGCCGCCGGACTTCGATTTGCCGGCGCCGCCGCCGTTCGGATGGTCGACCGGGTTTCGCGAAACACCGCGGTTGATCGGACGAATGCCGCGATGCCGCGAACGGCCGGCTTTGCCCAGGATCACGTTTTCGTGCTCGGTGTTGCCGACCTGGCCGATCGTGGCGTAGCAATTCTCGTGGATCCGGCGGATTTCGCCGGAAGGCAGGCGGACCTGCGCATAACCCTCGTCGCGCGACATCAAACTCGCCGCGCCACCCGCGGTGCGCACCATCTGGCCGCCGCGGCCGGGGGTCAGTTCGATATTGTGAATGTTGCTGGCCAGCGGAATAAGTTTCAACGGAAGGGAATTGCCGATGTCCGGCGGAGCGCTCGGACCGCTCATCAGCTTCGCACCGACCTTCAAACCGACCGGAGCAATAATGTACGCCTTCTCGCCATCCTTATATTCCAGCAACGCCAGGCGCGCCGTCCGGCCCGGATCATACTCGATCGCGGTCACCGTCGCTTCCACGCCATGCTTCTGGCGTTTGAAATCCACGATGCGGATCTTCTGTTTGTGACCGCCGCCAATGCCACGGGCCGTGGCGCGGCCATAATGATTGCGCCCGCCGGTTTTCTTGCGGATCTCGACCAGGCGCTTCTCCGGCTTGGTCTTCGTAATGTCGCTGTAATCGGCGAACGTTACATAGCGCGTCGACGGCGTCAGCGGTCTAAATGTCTTAACTGGCATAAAATCAAATCAGTTACCAACCAAGTCAGCTACTTGGAGAGCGGAGCCATCAATCCTGCCCCCGGACGGGCGGTCAGTTATCGGTTCCGCAGGTTATGCTGTCCGAATTCCCTGTTCAGGGGAAACGGAGCGCAGAATATAGGCAAGGCCACTTTTCCGCGCAACAGGTTTTTTGAAAAAAGTTTAGGAGGGATTCAAACCGGGTTTTTTGACGATTTCGAGGGAAAATGACGGTTCCAGGACCCAACCGGAATGGAACAGAAGATAACGAAGGAAACGAACGAGTAAGCAGGTTGCTGTTCCGTCCAGATCAAAGATTTACGATGCTTAAGCGACCCGCAACCACGCAGCAATCGTAAATCATAAATCCCTTCACACTTCGACCGCCTGTTGAATCATCGGAAACGCGGCGCTTTGCGACAGCCTGTGCCACGCCTTCAGCAACTCCACCAGTTCCTGGAACCGGCCCGGCTTGATCAGGTACGAATTCGCGCCCAGCTCATAAGCCCGCCCGACGTCCGTCCTGCGATTCGATGCCGTCAGGATCAGCACCGTCAGTGTCTTCAGCGCAGGTTGCTCGCGGATCCAGGCCAGCACCTCCAGGCCGCCCTTTTTCGGCATATTCAAATCCAGGAACACCACGATCGGAAACGGGTACCGCTGGCGGTCGCTGTACTCTCCGTCCCCTTTCAGGTAGGCAATCGCCTGTTCACCGTCCAACACCGTCTGGAGTTCGTTCGGCACGCCCGCCTGGACGAACGCGGTCTTCATGATGCACAGATCGTCCTGATTGTCGTCGGCGAGCAGGAGTGTGTGTTGGTTGAACGTCTTCATCTCGTTGAACAGCGCGGCGGCGGTGCGTTAACCTTTCGGCAATTCGACCCAGAAGCGGCTGCCTTTGCCCGGGACCGATTCCACGCCGACCTGGCCGCCCATGCGTTCGACGCCTTTGCGCACGATGGAAAGTCCGATGCCGGTGCCGGCATAGGCCGGACCGTGCAGGCGTTCGAACACGCGGAAGATCCGGTCCTGGTGTTCGCGCGCGATGCCGATGCCGTTGTCCTCGATCCAGAGCCTTAAGCCGTCCGACGCGGGTTCTCCCCAGAAACGAATGCGCGGTTTCACGCCGGGCCGCGTGAACTTGAGCGCGTTGCTCAGCAGGTTCGCGAGCACCTGGCCCAGCATGGTTTCATGCGCGATGACCCGCGGCAACGGCACGGCGGTTTCGATCAGCGCGTTCTTTTCCTGGACGATCTGTTCGTTCTGCGCCAGCGCCGTGTTCCAGGTGTTCTGCACGTCCACCGTGCACAAGGACATTTCGGCGCGCGCGACCCGTCCGTAAGCCAGCAGGTCGAGCACGAGCGCGTCCATCGACTCCGCCGACCGCACGATGCGCCGCGCGAAATCCTGCGCCGTGTGGTCCAGGCGCGGCGCGTATTGATCGAGCAGAATCGTGGAAAACGCCTGCATCGAACGCAACGGCGCGCGCAGATCGTGGGCGATCGAATAAACGAACGCTTCCAGCTGGCTGTTCATCTCCGACAATTCCGCCGTCCGCGCCGCGACTTCCTTCTCCAGTTGTTCCGCGTGCTGCCGCACCTCTTCCTGGGCCTCGTGCAACGCCTCGTCCGCCCGCGCGCGCTCGACAAAATCCGCCGCCTGCCGCGCCAGCACGTCCAACAGCCGCAGCTCGCGATCGGCCGGCCGGTGCGGAACGCCGAAGTGCGTCGAAAGCATCCCCAGCAGCCGGCCGGAACGACTGAACAAAGGCGTCGATTGAACGGCGCGGACCCCCGCCGCAAGCAGGACGTCGAGCGCCGGTTTTCCGGCGAAGACCGGGCTTTGCGCCACGTCCTCCACTACGATCCGTTCGCCGGACGCCCGGGCCGCGGCGCAGGCCGAAAAGGTCTCGTCCTCATCCACCCGGAGAAAGAAATCCAGAAACGGCTGTTCGAAACCGCGGTGCGCCGTGAGGACCAGCGCATTCGAATCGGAGTCGCACATCTGCAGATTACCCTTGTCGGCACCCGTAATGACCATGGCCACGTCCACGATCTCCTCGAGCAGACCCTGCAGATCGCCCTGCCGCACGAAGCGGCTGCTGAGGTTCTGCAGGCGGGTCATGCCGGCGAGATCGGACGCGAGCCGGTCCTTGGCGCGGGTCAGCTCCTGTTGCGCCCGCTTGCGTTCGACTCCAAAGGCCAGCTGATTGGCGATCGTCTGCGCGAGCTGCAATTCTTCCGGCGCGAAAGCATGAGGCTCGTCGTAATAAATCATGAACTTCCCCAGCAGGCTGCCGTGATAAACAAGCGGGATGAACGCCAGCGCGCGGATGCCTTCCTCTTCAATCGCGCGGCGCAACGGCTCGTCCAAAACCGCGGCCTGGACGTCTTCAATCGTCAGCGGCAGCGGATCGGTCTCTCCGCGTTCCCAGGGCGAGTGCCCTTCGATGGCCTGGCGGTATCCATCCGACAGCCGGCGCCACGCTTTGAACCGCATAACCCCCGCTTGATCGAACAACAAAATCGACGCGCGGTCCGATTGCAACGCGGCCTGGATCGTATTCAGCGCGGCGTCATAAACTTCGTTGAGTGATTCCGTCCGGTTGAGCCGTTCGACAAACTGGTAAAGCTGCTGCTGCTGGCACGCCTGTTCCTCCAGCAACTGTTCGGCCTCCTTGCGTTCGGTGATGTCGGCGCTGAGAATCGACAACCCGCGCAAAGACGGATACACCCGCACGTCGAGCCAGCGGTTCTGGTTCTCGATAAATTGTTCGAAATGATAAATCCGCTGTTCGGCCAGGGCGCGGCGGAGGTCGTTGTAGACCGGCGAACCGATGTGTTGCGGGAACAATTCCCAGAGGTTCCGTCCCAGCATTTTTTCACGCGGCATCCGCGCCAGCTCCGCGGCCTTCTCATTCACGTAGGTGTAACGCCATTGACAGTCCACCGTGACAAACGCGTCGTTGATGCTGGTCAAAACCGTGTCGCGTTCCTTGAGCAGGTCGCGCACCTGGTACTGCCGGCGGCGCGCCCGCAGCGCCGCCTCGATCGTGTTGGCCAGGGTCATCGGCCGGAAAGGCCGCTCCAGCAACGTAACATTCCCGCCGGGGCCAAACACCTTCAACCGGCGCAGACTGTCCTGCGTCATCTCGCCGCCGCTGGTGATCAGCACGATCGGGATGTCCGACCACGACGGCTGCCGCGCCAGCATCTTGAGCAATACCTCGACCGAAGTCGTGCTCAGGGATTCCTCCGCCACCACAATCGCCGCGCAGCCGCCTTCAACTTTCAACGCGAGATCGTACATGGTCCGGCAGGCGCAGCTCTGAAAGCCGGCGTCGGTGAGAAATGATGTGGTGAGCGCCGCGTCCTGGCCGGTGGGCGCGAGGACGAGGATGCGCACTTCATCCTCCGAAAATTCCAGCGTCGCCCCGGCCGGCGCGGGCCGGACCGGCAGCGAGAAGACCTGGTCCCGGATGCTTTCCAGTTCCGCTTCCATTATGGACTGGGGATTGGACATGGCTGAAAAACTACTTTGCTTTCAATATGTCCTTGGTGTCTCCGCTGAACGTCGGCACGCCGGTCAGCACGCCGTGGAAGGCGGCCAGCGGCGCGCCCACCCGCACACCGTTGGTGTCCACTTTGAATTCCCGGATCGTCCGCTCGTGATTGCCGCTCCGTTTTTTAATCACGGAGATCGCCTGCTTCACCTCTCCGGCCGCTTCAAAATACCGGAACAACACCACCGAATCGGCCAGGTACGTCAGGTCGACGGACGAATACATCTGCCCGACCAGCCCCTGCTGAGCGAGCACCATGATCGTAAGGACACCCTGCTGGTTCAGGTAGGCGAGCATTTCATGCAGTTGCAGGTTGAGATGACGGTCCTCCGACATCGCATTGAGATATCCGTTGATGCTGTCGATAATGACCATCCGGGTGTTTTCCTCCTCAACGGCCCGGCGGATCTCATGGGCGAATTGTCCGGGAGAAATTTCCGCCGGACTGATCTTCTGAATTCTCATCATGCCGGACTTGAGATGCGGCTGGACATCCATCCCGAGCGCCTTGGCCCGCGCGACCAGGGTCCGGACCGTCTCGTCGAAAATATATACCCGCGTTTTTTCTCCACGCCCGGCGGCGGTGCTGGCGTACTTGATTGTCAGCGTGGATTTGCCGCTCCCGGGCGGGCCGAGAAACATCGTGCTGGTGCCGCGTTCGAGGCCGCCGCCCAGCAGGGCATCGAGCGATTTGATGCCCGTGTGGAACGATTCCGTTTTAAACTGCTGATGATGTTCGGCGGCGACCAGCCGGGGAAAAATCAGGAGCCCGCCTTTCTCGATGACAAAGTCGTGAAAACCTTCGTGGAATTTCACCCCCCGGATCTTTCGCACGTTCACCGTCCGCCGCGACACGCTGTAGTCCGGCGCCCGCCCGTCCAGCGCCACCACGCCATGCGCGATGCTTTCGATCTGCTGGTCATTCCCCGCGCTCAGGTCGTCGAGCAGCAGGACCGTGCAATTGCGTCCGGCGAAGAACTGCTTGAAATTCAGCATCTGCCGGCGAAAGCGCAGCGGGGTTTCAGCCATCAGCCGCATTTCCGAAAGCGAATCGAACACCACCCGCGTCGGCTTCACCCGCTCCAGTTCTCCCATCAGGATTTTGGTGGTCTTGTTCAGCTCGACTTCTGAAGGATGGAAAAACGTGTTCTCCGTCTCCGCTTTGAGCATCTGTTCGATCCCGGACAATTCGAAGAGCGACACCCCCTCCAGCGACCAGCCGTGCGACCGCGCGACCGCCACGAGCTCCTCCTTCGTCTCCGACAGTGTGATGTACAACACCGACTCCTTTTGACGCACGCCCTCGAGGAGGAACTGGAGGGCCAGCGTGGTCTTGCCGGCGCCGGGCGAGCCTTCAACCAGGTAAACACGGTTCCTGGGCAACCCGCCGCAGAGAACCGCGTCCAGGCCAGGGATTCCAGTCGAACAAAGGTCAGGGCCAGGATGGCCGTTCGATTTGTCAGTCCCGCTCTGAACACTGGCGCGTTTTGGTTCAGGCGTCCCGGGTATGCGTCTTAATGTCGTGGCCAAAACAGTTTTGTGCTGAAAGTTTTCGGTTTTGCTCCGTAAAGCGTTCGAGTCTAAGGTCGAAATTTCCGAGCCTGAAATGTATGGGGTAATTACCTACCGCCCCCGGAAAAATTACGGCCCTATACAAATCCGCAGGCCACGGTGTCTATCAGGTATCATGAAGCGTAACTTCGTCGTTCTGCTGGTGTGCATCCCCCTCGGTCTCGGCTTCGCTTTCGGCGTCGCCGCCCTCATGGCCGGAACGCCCAAACCGGAGAGAACCGTGTTGATCAGGCCGGACGGCACGATCTGCCCGCCCGAGACCGGCAGCAAACCAACCGTCATCTACTCAACGGGCGCCACCGGCGCGAAAGCGCCATAAGCGGAGCGCGGACGGCTTCGTCCCCGCTCCGGTTCAAAACGCGATGCACAATCCCGCTTTGACACCCACGTAAGTGAAATTGTCGAACATCGTGTTCTTCACTCCCCGGTCCGTCCGTCCTTCCAGCGCGACCACGCCGGTGTTCATCTCCGCGAACAGCCGCCAATGCTTTCGCAGGCCCACGTACAAACCAGCCCCGGCGTAACCATCGAAACCAATCATCGTGTCCACCTCAATCGGTTCCGTCCCAATCGGCGTCCGGTATTCCCACGCCATCAACAGGCACCCCACTCCGGCCGTGATGTAGGGCCGCAGAAAGGCGTGCTGCGGCGCAAAGTATTGCTTCGCCATCAGGCAAACCTCCCCGAAAAACGCGCTGTGCGACAGCAGGTCGGCATTGCTGCCGTTTTCGAATTCCATCGAGCCCCCGCCCAGCGTCACGCCCACCGACGTGAACCTTCCCACGTCCCCTTCGCCAACCAGAAATCCCTGGCTGATGTGCTTGTAATCCCCATTCACCGGACGCCGATGGTCCGCGATGAATCCCAACGCGAGGACCGGTTCGAAGTCTTCGTCGTCAATCGGCTCGCGCATCGCCTCGGTTGCCGGACTTGCGGACGACAGTTCCGTGGAGGACACCGCCGTCTCCGTGATCGCCGGGTTCGTGGTCTCATTCAGTTGCGGCGTTTCCTGCGCGCGAATGGAAACCGCGCACAGACCCAGCAGCAATCCCAGTCCGATTCCTTGCATTGTTTTCATATCAATAGGTGTAGCTGATCCCCACTTTCACTCCCACATACGCAAAGTTATCGAACATCGTGTTCCTGATCTCCGCGTCGTAAGTCTTCCGGTCCCAGGCGACCCAGCCGCCGTCAACTTCTCCGAACACCCGCCATTGGGTTCCCACCCGCACCGATAAACCCGCGCCGAAGTAGCTGTTGAGACCACCGATGGTATCGCTCTCGATTTCGTCCGGCCCGACCGGCGTTTCATATTCCCATTCCAGCACCGACACCCCGGCGCCCGCCACGACATACGGCCGAAGCGATTTGTGCGGCGAGGCGAAGTACTGCCGGAGGGACAGGCCCAGGTCGAAGGCCATCGCAGCGCCGCGCACCGTGAGATCTGCTTCACTGCCCCGTTCAAAAAAGCAACCGCCGAAGTTCTCCTCAATTCCCAGCGCCGTGTATTTGAACAGTTCAATTTCGCCGAAGAGTCCTCCCTGCGTGATATGCTGATACCCGCCGTCCAGCGGCGCCAGGACACCCATCGACCCGCCCCACTTCACGATGTCCGGTCCGATCTCCCGGCGCACCCACGAATCTTTCGGCTCTCCCCATTGCGAATCCGCGTTCGCCCGGACCGGAGCCGCACAGAAACTCAGCAACAGACCCAACCCGATTCCTTGTATCGTTTTCACACCAGCTAAACCGACGTCCGCGTCCGGAGATCTATTCACGGCAAAACAGCCTTGCCCGGGCCAATGTCGCAAAACGTGCAACAGCTGTTGCACGTTTTGCGACAAATTCTTTGTGCTCTTTTGTGGTCTTTGCGGTAAAACTCTGTTCCGCATGTCCGACAACCCGCCGCCCTCACCCGCGCCGCACCAGCGGCGTCCGCGTTACCCCGGCAAAAACCCGCGGCGGTTTGAGGAGAAGTACAAGGAGCACGATCCCCGGCGTTACGCCGAAACGGTCGCCAAGGTCCTCGCCGCCGGAAAAACGCCGGCTGGCATGCATCGCCCGATCATGGTGGCGGAAGTCCTCGACGTCCTCGCGCCGCGCCCCGGAGAAATCGCGGCCGACTGCACGCTCGGTTACGGCGGTCATGCGCAGGAAATTCTTCCGCGCCTTCAGCCCGGCGGAAAACTGGTCGGTCTCGACGCCGATCCCATCGAACTTCCGCGAACCGAAGCCCGCCTGCGCGCGCTCGGGTTTGGACCCGGCATTTTTTCCGCGCACCGCAGCAACTTCGCCGGCCTTCCGCAGGTCCTCGCTCAGGCGGGGCTCGAGGGCGCGGACGTCATCCTCGCGGACCTTGGCGTTTCCTCCATGCAAATTGACGACCCGGCCCGCGGGTTTTCCGTGAAGCATGAAGGCCCGCTCGATATGCGCATGAACCCGCAGCGCGGCCAGCCGGCGTCGGTGTTCCTGGAAAAAGCGCGGCCCGACAAACTCGCGGCCCTGCTCACTGACAACGCCGACGAACCGCACGCCGCCACCCTGGCCCCCGCTCTCGCCGGCAAAACGTTTCCCACCACCACCGCCCTTGCCGCCGCGGTCCGCGGCGCTTTGCCGCGCATGAACAAGGAGGACTCCGATCTCACGGTCCGGCGGGTCTTCCAGGCGCTGCGCATCGCCGTGAATGATGAATTCTCCGCGCTCGACACGTTTCTTCGCAATCTGCCCGCCTGCCTGCGACCCGGCGGCCGCGCCGCGATCCTCACGTTTCATTCCGGAGAAGATCGCCGGGTGAAGAAATCGTTCGCAGCCGGACTGCGCGAAGGTGCCTACGCCGAAATCTCGCCCGAGATCATTCGGCCAACCGCCGCGGAACGAAATTCAAACCCGCGCTCCGTGCCGGCAAAACTGCGCTGGGCGCGCCGATCGATATAGTGAACGTGTCCCGGAGCGCGGCATTCATGCCGCTTCAGCGATCGAACGCACGGGGTGAGCCGATACGCGAATGAATCATCGTTTCGTTCGGACGCTAAAGCGGCCTGAAGGCCGCGCTCCGATCGCAACCACAGCGTCCCTGCAATCCATGCATCGTCCTTGATTGAACATTCCGATTAAGAGTAAGAGCAAGATGAGTAAGCAGCCGTCCCTTCGGGACTCGGTTCACTCGGGCGTTACCCGGCGTTGAAACACCGGGCTATTTTCGTCGGTCCCTTCGGGACACAGTTCCGCCCACCCCGGCGGCGGCGCGGTGAATTCAACCGGCCGCCCCGTCAACGGATGCGCACATTTGATTCGCCACGCGTGCAGGCACAGCGGCGGGTCATCGACCGCCAGCGTCTGAGTGTCCCCCATCTTTCCGCCCGGCAGATAAACGGCGTCGCCGCACACCGGCAACCCGAGATGCCAGAGATGAATCCGGATCTGGTTCGTCCGGCCCGTCAATGGACGCGCTTCCAGCAGCGCGGTGCCGTCGGCGCCGCGGCTGCGGACGCGAAATTCTGTCCGGGACGCCAGCCCGGAATCCTGGTCCACCGTTCGCGCGCCGAGTCTTCCTGATTCGCCGCTGATCGGGACCTCGCAATGGAACGCGTCTTCCGCCGGCCAGCCTTGCACGCGGACGAGATACCGCTTCTCCACGGTGCCGCGCGCGAATTGCGGTTGCAGGCGCCCGGCAAAATGCCGCGTCCGCGCCACCAGCACCACGCCGGTCGTGTTCGCATCCAGCCGATGGGCCGGACGCGGTTTCTGCGGACGATAAACCTCGTTCAAAAGGTGCTGGAGCGTGTTCCGATGAAATCGCCCGCCCTCGTGCATCGGGAGCGGCGCGGGTTTGTTCAACACGATCAACGCCTCGTCTTCATGCAGAATCTCCACGCGCGGATCCACGTCCGGTTCGATCACATCGCGGAACTTGTGCAGGTACCGTTCCCCGGCCCGCACGATCCGCGCGCCGCTGACCGGCCGATGTTCCGCGTCGAGCAGCAGGCCGTTCGCGCATTCCGCTTCCCAATGGGCGCGGGGAACATGATGAATGATGCGGCAAAGCAGCTCCAGCAGGGTCAGGCCGTGCGCGTCCTGCGGGACGAGCAGCGGGCGGACCCGATCGTACGGCCGGCTGCCCGGCAGCGGCGTCATCACGCGCCGGATCGTTTCGTGCCGTTCCGCGATCGTCAGCGCCATCTGCTCTTCCGGAGTTTTGAAACAGTACGGGCAGGATTTTCCCATCACGTAACGCGGGTCTTCCTGGTCCGCTTTGGTCAACGGCGTGAGGCAGGCGAAACATTGTTCGGTGTCGGTCTCGCCCAGGGCCGGGTCCACGCCGACGCGCTGGTCGAACACGAAACATTCCCCGTCGTAATGCGCGCCGCCGCATTCCTCGAAGTACCTGAGGATGCCGCCCTCAAGCTGAAAAATATTTTTAAACCCCTCGCGTTCCATGAACGGCCCGGCCTTTTCGCAGCGGATGCCGCCGGTGCAGAACATCACGACCGGCTGTTCCTTGAGCTCGGGCGGCAGCTTGCGGACGGCGTCGGGGAATTCGCGGAAATGGTCGATGCCGATGGTTCGCGCGTTTTTGAACGTGCCCAGCTTCACTTCGTAATCATTGCGCGTGTCGAGCAGCGTCACCGGACGCCCTTCATCGAGCCACTGCTTGAGCGTGCGCGCCGGCAGTTTCGGCGAGGTGTGTTGTCCGGGGGCGATGCCTTCGATTCCGAACGCGATGATTTCTTTTTTGAGCCGGACGAGCATCCGGTTGAACGGCTGGTAATCGCTTTCGCTTCGTTTGACCTCGAAGTCCGCCAGACCGGGGAGGGTCCGCAGTTCGTTCAGGAGCAATTCCACCTGGCCCGGCGCGCCGGCGACAAACAGGTTAATGCCTTCGGGGCTGAGCAGGATCGTCCCTTTGAGCCGCCACGTTTTGCAAAGCCCGAGCAGGCGTCCACGGAGCGGACCCAGGTCCGTCAGGGGAACGAACTTGTAGCCGGCGATATTGCTGAACTTCGACATCAGCAGGGAGTTTATCCGGAAACCGGCCCCGTGCCAACGCCCGACGCTACGATCAGTTGAAGAGACGATTTGATGGAGGCAATCCAACCCGGCTCGCACGCACTTGAGTTGTCGGGCGCCCGAACCCCAAAGGGGTTCTATCGCTCAGCCCAGGGTTGCGACGAAGGAGCTACCCTGGGTAAACGTGGAAAATCTCATCAACTCTGAAGGAGTTGCACCTGTATCGAATTGATGCTGCAACCCCGTTGGGGTTGAGAATATTTTTTGTGGGCTTCCACCCAGGGTAGCTCGCAGACTCGCAACCCTGGGCTGAGTGATGAAACCCCTTTGGGGTAAGGAAGATTACTCA
>JGI10216J12902_100009309_pt1 | contig 14017 bp, 12 predicted proteins | sample KanNatreferecore_FD_12902 | JGI IMG/M metagenome (IMG submission 12902)
TCGATGAGGTGGCGGCTGGAGGGGATCTCCATGACCACGCCCGCCACCCCACAGTCGACGGCGCGTTTCACGTCGTCGACCATGCACCGCGAGAACGCATAGACAGTGGACGGGAGGCCGCGCGAGGCGATCCTGCGCACGGCCTCCTCGTCGTGTCTCGACACCGCGGGGAGCCCGGCCTCGATCCGGTGCACCCCGGCCTCGGCGAGCGCCTCGGCGATCCGCACTTTGTCGTCGGCCGAGAACTCGACACCGGCCTGTTGCTCGCCGTCTCGCAGCGTGACGTCGTGGATCTCGATGCGCTCCGGGAGCTGGAGTGGCCCGACCGCCTCGGCGTCGTGGTTCCACGGGCTCGTGAACCATCGATCGGTATGCCAGGGCACGGCATCGCCTGCAGGCATCGCTCCCTCCGGAATCGAGATCGTCTCCGATCCTTGCCCTAGTGCCCCCCTCCAGACTCTTCGAACACCAGCTGCGCCTTCTGTAGCCAGTCCTCTCGGCCGCGCACCTTCAGGATGATCAGGATGATGACCGTGATCACCACGAGAACAAGGAAGCACAGCAGCCCCCACGCCACGGGGCCGGTGAAGGGCTTCGGCAACCCAAAGGACCAGAAATTGTCCAAGTTCGGCGAGAAGTACGACTTCCAAACGACGAAGATCCCGGCGATAGTCGCGACAAGGGGCGCGACAACGTGAAGCATCGGGTTGAACTGTGATCGCGCCTCGGTCCTGTAGTAGCGGATCACGCCGATATTGGCTAGGGCGTACATGAAGATCAGGGCCAGCGTGATCATGTTGGCCCAAGTGAAGAACGTGTTCTCGGCCCCGAAGAGCAGAACCAGGGCAAAGGCCAGGACGTTCACCCCCAGCTCGAGTGTGATCGCGTTGTCAGGCGTCTTCCTGGTCGGGGCCACCTTTGCCAGGCCGGCTGGCAGGACGCCCGATCGTGCCATGCCGTACCAGGTCCGCGTTCCACCATTGAAGCAGGCGATGGTCACCGCGATGGCCGAATTCAGGAGGGCAAACAGGAGCAACACCCACGCGTCGCCCCACACCCGCTCGGCCACCGTCGTCACGGGAAAGGGAATATCGAACGAGATCTCGCTGGCCCGGCTCACCCCGAACCCGACCAGGTACCCCCACGTCACGAACGCGAAGTAGGCCATCAGGATGATCACCGATCCCACCAGCCCGATGGGCACGTTGCGCCTGGGGTTCTTGCTCTCCTCGGCCATCGGCCCCACCGATTCCCAGCCGCTGAAGGCGAAGATCGAGAAGACGACGCCCAGGAACAGGTTCGGGGCCAGGTGGAAGTTCCCCGGGTTGAGCGGGGCAAAGCTGAACCCCCCGGGACCCGGGCTGGCCAGGCTGGTGATGGCAAGCACGACCATGATGGCGATCTCGATGAGTCCGGTGATGATCAGCAGCCGCTCGGAGAGCACGATCCCCGCATAAGCCCACCAGGCCACCAGGGCGAGCCCCAGGATGGGCCAGATCTGGTAGGGGATATGCCAACCGTACTGGTCCTTGAGGGCCGGCTCGAGGACGGTTGCGCCCAACAACGACAGCGTGAGCGCGCCGACAGGCGGCAGCCACACCGAGAAGAACGTGCCGGCGAAGAATCCCGCCCGCGGATGCAGCGCCCGGGCGATCCACGTGTACCAGCCGCCGGCGGATGGAAAGGCCTTGGCCAGTTGCGCCGCGGACAGGGCCTGGACGGCGAGCAGTGCCCCCCCGAAGACGTAGGCCCACGGGGTGTTCACCCCGGCGAAAGTCGTGATGAACACGAACGACGCGAGGATGGCGAACGCCGGCGCGATCGTGGCGATGCCCTGCATCAGGATGCCCGGCAGCCCGACCGCGCCCTCGCGCAGCTCGGTCTTGATGCCCTGACCACCCGGTTGGGCGGTCCCTGCACCGGTGTTTGTGTCCACGTCCCCTCCTCTCCCTAGACTTGCCGGCCGATCGTCCCCAGGTCGTCCAGCGTCATGCCCACCTTCGCCGTCTGGCCTCCGTCCACCGGGAAGATCGCGCCCGTCACGTACGAGGCGTCGTCGGACGCGAGGAACAGAGCTGCGGCTGCGATCTCGTCCGGTCGGGCCAGCCGTCCGATCGGCATCGCTTCCCCGAATGCCTTCAGCTCGTCCGGGGTCATGACGGATTCGAGCATCGGGGTCGCCGTCGGCCCAGGGGCCAGACCGTTCACCCGGATCCCGACCTTGATGTGGTCGATGCCCATGGCCTTGGTCAGCAGTGCCACGCCGCCCTTGGACGCGATGTAGGCGACGTTCCCGGGCGAGGCGTCGTGGTGCCCCGTGGAGGACGTCATGGTGATGATCGATCCCCCGCCGCGCTCCACCATGGCCGGGATGGCCGCCCGAGCGCACAGCAGCGTCCCCGTGAGGTTGACCCCGATCACTCGATGCCACATCTCCAGGTCGGTCTGCACCGCGTCGCCGAACCCCAGCACCCCGGCTGCCGTCATCAGCACGTCCACGCCGCCGTACTCCCGTTTCGCGGTGTCGACCAGCGCCTGGACCCGCTCCGGGTCCGTGACGTCCACCGCCAGCCCGACGGCTTGGCCCCCTTCCTGCTCGATCTCCTTGGCGACCGATCCCGCGCTCTCGCCCACGACGTCGCCCACCACCACGGCGGCGCCCTCGCGAGCGAAGCGAAGCGCTGCGGCCCGGCCGATACCCGAGCCAGCGCCGGTCACGATCGCCACCTTGCCGGCCAGTCGGCCGGTGGCGTCACTCATGTGCCGTCGATCCCCCTTTCACTCGGTCCCGGACTCCTCCAGACCGAGATCCTCGATCCCCAGGCTCACTCCCAGCGTCGCGCCTCCGTCGACGATCACGTCCTCGCCGGTCATGTATCCCGCGTCATCGGAGGCAAGGAACAGCACGACCTTGGCGATGTCCTCCGCTGTCCCCCACCGGCCGAGCGGAATCCGCTTGAGATATTCGGGCCCGGCCACCGGGTCGTCGATGAGCGCGGCGGACAGGCGGGTGTTGATGATCCCCGGGTCGATGGCGTTGATCCGGATGTTGTGGCGGGCCAGGTCCAGGGCGGCGTTCCGGACGAACATGACGATGCCGCCTTTCGTGGTGCTGTACGGGACATTCAGCTCCTCGGCGTAGAACGCGTTGGTCGAGGAGATGACCACGATGGACCCACCGCCGGCCTTGGCCATCGCGTTGCCCGCCTCTCGCGTGGCCAGGAACACGCCGGTCAGGTTCACGTCGAGGATGCGGCGCCAGACGTCCTCGGGGAACTCGAGCAGTGGACGCAGCTCGACGATGGCCGCCGTGTGCACGAGCACGTCCACCTTCCCGAAACGATCGACCGCGCGCGCGACGGCACCCCGGACGTCGTCGGCGTTGGCAACGTCGCCGACCACAGGCTCGATCGGGTAGCTCATCCCCGCCAGCTTTGTCGCCGTCTTCCCCAGCGTCTCGGACTCCACGTCGAACAACGTGAGGCTCGCTCCCTCAGCGCCGAACCCCTCGGCTGAGGCGCGGCCCATCCCCTGGGCACCCCCCACCACCAGCACCGACCGGCCATCGAAGCGTCCCATCGAGCGCTTTCAGCTCCTCCGGTTGGCTCCAACGGGAGAGACCAGGATCTTCACCTGGTCACCCTCGGCGTCCGCCAGTCGTTCGATCCCTTCCGACACCACGTCGGCGATTCCGATCCGGCTGGTAACGATGCGCTCCACCGGCAACTGTCCGGCTGCGATCTGGGCCAGGATCCGGGGCGTGTCGTAGAACTTGAACGACCAGACGCCGGCGACGGTCAGGTCCTTCCACACCCACGATTCCGGGACCACCGTTCGAGGGCCCACATGGATGGCGATCTGCGCGACCGTGCCGGCGGGCCGTGTCGCATCGACGCACGCATCGAGCGCCCCCTGACTCCCTGAGCACTCGATGGAGCAGTCGACGCCGAGCCCATCCGTCCGGTCGACGACCTCAGCGACGACCTCTCGCTCCTTCGGATCGAACACCGCCGTCACGCCGAGGCGGTCGGCCTGTTCCCTGCGCGACCGCTGTGGCTCCGAGACGTACACGGCGCCGGCCCCGGCCGCAGAGCACACCAGGACGGCCAGTTGTCCGATGGGGCCGGCCCCCGTGATCAGGACCGAGTCGCCCGGCCGGAGCCCCGAGCGGTCCACCGCGTGGACCACGCTGGCCAACGGTTCGAGGATGGCCCCTTGCTCGAAGGAGACTCCCTCGGGCAGCGGGATGGCCTGGTAGGCGGGGACGACGGCTTGCTCGGCCAGGCCCCCCCAGGGCCAGCTGACCCCGGTGAGGCGCAAGCTCCGGCATAGGCCCTGGCGCCCCCGGACGCAGAAGTAACACGTGCCACAGAACACGTGCGGAAGGACCGCCACGGGGTCGCCGACCCGAACGTCTGTGACGTCCGCGGCAGTCTCCGTCACGGTCGCCGAGAACTCGTGGCCGAGGATCTGCGGCAGGTTCTCCTTCGGGACGTAGAGGGGCCCGTGCGCGTACTCGTGAAGGTCCGTGCCGCAGATCCCGCACCACCGAGGTTGGACCCTGATCTCAGCTGGCCCGAGCCCGGGCGGCTCCGGGCTCTCCTCCACGCGGAGATCGTGGCGATCGTGAAATCGCGCCGCCAGCATGTGTTCCGCGACCCTCCGTCGGTTTCGCGTCCACGAGCCGTGCGTCGAATCCGGACCGAACTGTATACAGTCCGTCAAGAACGATGCAAGCCGTCCTCCTCAACGACCCGGATCCCTCTCGATGTGCCCCAGGGAGTGCATACAGGTGGCCAGGTGAGCGGTCCCCTCACTTGAATGCCACATCGTGCTCGTCAATCGTGCCCCTCAGTCGACGATCCCATCTCCTTGTCGGCCCGCGCCCAATCGGCTGCGGTCCGCAGCATCATGGCCACCGATACCGCCCCGGGGTCGGGATGGCCGATCGCGCGCTCGCCGAACCGGACCGATCGTCCTACCCGGGGCACCATCTCCGCCGTTGCCTGCGCCCCATGCTCCGCGGCCCCGGCCGATGCGGCGAGGACGCCTGCCAGATCAGCTCTATCGGCTTCCGCGCGCCGCGCCGCCTCGACCGCCGGGTGAAGCGCGTCGAGGAGGGTCCGGTCACCCACCCTGGCACCGCCAACTGCCTCCATCCCTCGGAGCGATGCCTCCAGCAAGGTCGAGACGCGAGGAGTGTCATCCGGGGATTGGCCGGCCACACGCCCAGCCTCGATGAATGCCGAGCCCAGGAGCGGGCCCGTCGCCCCACCTCCGCTCGAAACCAGCGCCGTCCCGACAGCCTCGAGGACTGCCGAGACCGAGGAGCCTGGCTGCGCCGGCAGCTGATCGAGGATCACCCCGCAACAGCGCGACATCGTGACCCCGTGGTCGCCATCGCCTACCGGCGCGTCCAGGTCGCACAGGTATTGCTGTCGCCGCGGGAGTTCGTCGCAGATCAACGTCAGCACGTCGATCAGCCTTGCCGCCGGATCGGTCATGTCATCCATCAGTGTGTCTGGCAGAAATGCGGCGTAGTGGCGGGCGCGTCGATGAGGTCTACCAGCTCCGGGGTGACCGACAGCAGCGTGACCGAGAGTCCAGCCGTATCGAGCACGGTGTAGAACGGGCCAACGTAGGACCGATGAATCCGGAGTCCCCGCCGATCCAGCTCCTCCCGGAGGTGCCGCTGGGCCACGTAGAGCTCCTGCAGCGATGTGGCGCCCAACCCATTGAGCAGGGTGACGACGGGCTCTTCCACGGCGTTCCCGGCCCGGAGAAGGTGGTCCACCATCTCCTCGATCAATGGACCGATCCCTCCATACCGCTGGTTCCGGATACCCGGCTCGCCATGTCCCGCTCCGAACGAGACCCCCTCGTCTGCGACTGTGAACGACGGGTGATCCGACCCGGGGACGACGGGGCCCCCAAGGGCCACCGCGACCGTCCTGGCCCTGGCGTTCGCCTCGTGGGCGACCCGGTGAACCTCAGTGAGCGGGGCGCCGGAGGCGGCGGCCGCCCCGGCGACCTTCCACACCAGGACTCCACCGGCCAATCCCCGACGGGCGCCGAGGTCATCGATCCCGGCGCCGACGTCGTCCGTCACGATCTCCATCTCCACCATGTGGCCACCGCGCCGGGCCGACTCCGCGGCCATCCTGAAGTTGAGCACGTCGCCGGGGTAGTTCCCGATGACGACGAGCACGCCTTCTCCGGTGTCGATCGCATCGAGTGCCTCGAGGACGTGGGACACAGGGGGAGAGGCGAACAGATCTCCCACGACCGCAGCGTCCAGGAAGCCCGGACCGACGTAGCCGAACAGCGCCGGCTCGTGGCCAGACCCCCCGCCCGTGATCACTCGAACCCGGTGAGGCTCAGGATTCGCCACGGCCACGACCCGGCCGCCTCCGATCCGGCGAACCATCGAAGCGTGCGTGCCGACATAGCCGTCGAGCATGTCGTCGGCGACGTTGGGATCGTCGATGAACCGGCGCATCGCTAGATGGCGGTCATGCCTCCATCGGCGGCCCACACGGCCCCTGTGACATACGAAGCCTCATCCGATGCCAGAAACGCGATGACGTTCGCGACCTCCTCGGCCGTGCCCTGGCGCCGGAGGGGAATCGTGGAGATGATCCGCTCGTGGCCGTCCGGTCGCTCGACGTAGTCGTTCATCGGAGTATCCGTGTAGCCGGGGATGACCCCGTTGACCCGAATTCCCTCCTGCGCGTAGTCGTTGGCCATCACCCGGATGAGCCCGTAGACACCCGCCTTGCTGGCGCTGTAGGCGTCGAGCCCAGGCGCCAGCCCGTACAGGCCAGTCGGAGAGGCCGTGCAGACGACCGCCCCTCCTCCACTCCTGAGCAGGGCTCGGATGCCGTGCTTGCAGGCCAGGAACATCCCGGTGAAGTTGATATCGATGACTCGGCGCCACACGTCGGCGTCGAGCCGATCGGCCCGGTCGTCTCGGTCAGCCCACAGCACACCGGCGTTTCCCACCACGACGTCGAGGCCGCCGAACAGCTTTTCGCAGGCCAGGATGGCGTGCTCCACCTGGCCCTCGTCGCTGACGTCGGCGATGAACGACGGCGCGGTTCCTCCCTCGGCCTCGATGGCCGCCTCCGTGTCCTTTACGGCTCCCTCATCCACGTCGATGAGGCCCACGCGAGCGCCCTCTTCGGCAAGCTTGATAGCGGCGGCGCGCCCGATGCCCAGACCCGCGCCCGTGACGATCGCGCGTTTCCCATCCAGCCGTCCGTTCATGGAGCGACTCCCGCCCGCTCAAGCTCGGCCTCACTCTCGCCGAGCGCCGCGCCCGCATTGTTGATCCACTCATCCCTGCCCTGGGCCCGCATGTAGAGCAGGACGAGGATGCCGAGAAGGAGCCACGCACCATCAACCACCGGCGCCCACTTGTAGGGATTCCCTGGGCAGGCGGCGGTGCAGAAGGGCTGGAATGACTCCGCCACCGCGTACACGAGAACGGCGGTGGAGACGATCGGGAAGACGATGTGCAGGAGGAAATTGAACTCGCTTCTCCGTTCGCGCAGGTAGAAGCGCATGACCGCGATGTTGGCCATGACGTAGACGAACCCGACACCAAGGACCAGGATCAGGCCATCCACGAAGAAGAATGATGTGCTCGGTCCCGCGCCCGGATAGAGGGCCTCCATCAAGAAGCCCACGCCCAGCCCGGATGCCAACGCCAGGCACATCTGAGCGAGGATGGCGTTCGTCGGCGTCTTGTATTTAGGATCGACCTTAGCGAACCACCGGGGAAAGGAGCCACTCCGGCCCATCCCGTACCACATGCGGGTGCCGACGTTCGCCGTGGCCAGGCACACGGCAAGCGTTGACGTGAAGAACGCGGCGATGAGGATCCACCAGGCCCCTCCCCACAGCTTCTGAGCAAGGGACAGGCCCGGGAGCTCTGGCGAGTTGATGAGTGCCTTGACGTTGTCGACTCCGAACCCGGTGATGACGCCCCAGAACGTCGTCACCAGGAAGACGCCCAGGATCACGATGGACAGCATCACCGACCGAGGAACGTTCCGTTTCGGGTCTCGCGTCTCCTCGGCCAGCGGTGCCGCGGCTTCCCAGCCGGTCAGACCCTGCACGGAGAGCACGATCGCCAGCGTGAACCCCGACAGCGTGAGCTTGTTCCCGAAGTCGAACACCGAGAGGGAGAATCCACCGGGCCCCGGGTTGAGGAACCCGGAGATGGCCAGCGCCAGCACGATGAGGATCTCAGCCCCACCCAGGACCAACAGCACCCTCGCGGACAGCTGGATCCCGCGGTGCTGGAGGAACGCGGTGAACGGGGCGCCCACCAACACGAAGACCCACCAGAGCCAGTAGACGTGAATGTTGTAGCTCGCCTCGAGCTGGCCGGCGAGGATGTACCCGAAGAACGCATAGATGGGACCGCCCGAGAGCGGCGAATACAGCACGTACATCCACGACGTGATGAAGCCCGCGCGCGGAGCGAGCGCGCGGCTGACGTACGTGTAGTAGCCCCCGGCGGACGGCAGATGCTTGGATAGCTGCACCAGCGTGCTCCCCAGCATCAGGACGACAAGAACCCCCACCACGTATGCCAGCGGTGCCGTGATCCCTGCAAGCGACACGATGAACTGGGTGAAGAACAGCGCCGCGATCGCCGGCGCGATATGGGTGATCGCTTGCATCGTCGCGCCGACCAGGCCGATTGCGTTCTGCTTGAGATCGGTGCGGATCACCTCGCCGTCCGGTGCAGCGCGTCCTGCTGTTCCTCCGATGTCCTTCGCGCCCGAGTCATCTGCCATGTCGATGTCCCCTTCGTCTGCAGATGGCGCCCTGAAGTTTTGCCGCCCCGGTGCCTCCTATTCCTCGCCCACGTACGCGGTGGCTTCGATCTCGATCATCATCCCGGGGACCTGGTGCAGGTCACTGCCGACGGTGGTGCGGGCTGGATACGGCTGCGTAAACCGTTGCTTGTACACCTCGTTGTAGCGGGGGAAGAGATTGGTATCGATCAGATGGACGCTGACTTTGACCACGTCGCTCAAGCTGGCCCCTTCGACCCGAAGGACCGCCTCGATGTTGTCGATCGTGAAATTCGTCTGCTCCTCGATGGTCTCGCCCTTGACCTTGCCGTCGGTCCCGATCGGGCCGGTCCCGGTCACGAAGATGAAGTCGCCGGCCCGCCACCCCTGCGAGTACGCGCCGAGCGGCAACGCGCCTTTCTCGGTTTGAATCACATGCTTGCCCAATGGACCCCCTTCCCTGGACCAGCCGGCTACATGGGCACCGTCGCACGCCCGCGCGCATGCTCGGAGATGAACGCCGTCACGTCCTCGACCAGCGCGAGCATGCGTTCGAAGTCGTCCTCTGGAGTGGTGAGCGGCGGCTTGAACTTGAGGACGTTTCCACCGATTCCGCCGAACTGACAGAGGAGGCCGTGATCGATCGCGTACTCCCACGCGCTCGCGCACGCCTCCGTCGCAGGCTCCTTGGTCTCTCGGTCCCGGACGTAGTCCACGCCGACGAACAGCCCGGGCCCGCGGACATCCCCGATCACCTCATACCGGTCCGCGAGCTCCCTGAACCGAGAGGTGGCGCGTTGGCCGAATGCACTGGCCCGGTCCACCAGGCGCTCGTCTTCGACGATGTCGAGGACGGCCATCCCTGCAGCGGCGGCAAGCGGCTGGTTCATGAACGTGAGGATCTGCCACGGGTCGGATTCGATCTCGTCGGTGATCAGGTCGGCCCGGGCGACGACCGCCCCGATCGGCACGCCGCCACCGATGGCCTTTCCGGCCACGAGCACGTCGGGGCGGACATCGAAAAGGTCGCAGGCCCACATGGCCCCGCATCGAGCCATGCCGGTCTGGATCTCGTCGACGATGAGCAGGACGCCGCGCTCGTGACACAGCCGCTGGACCTCGACGTAATAGGGCCGCGGGAACAACACGTGACCGTTTGGCCCCTGGACGACTTCCATGACCAGCGCCGCGACTTGCTGGTAGCCGCCATCGATCGCGTTCTCCAGGGCCCGGACGGACATCTGCCACGCGTCCGGGCCATCGCCCAAGGGGTTCCGATAGGTGTCGGCGTTGGGGACCTGGCGAAACGTCGGCCACCGGACGGCGCCGGGGAGCCAGCTTCGATCGGGCGCTATCCCGGCCAGGCTCATCGTGGCCAGCGACATGCCGTGGTAGGCGCCGTGAAGCGAGAGCACCTCGGTCTTCCCCGTGACGCGCATGGCCAGCTTCAGCGCCGTCTCGACAGCGTCGCCCCCACCGGCCACCAGGGCCACCTTGTCGAGGCCGGGGGGAGTCGTCCCGGCCAGCCGCCGGCAGTACTCGATGACCGGCGCGCTCTGATGAAGGATGTTGGTGGTCGGGAGGCGCGCCATTTGGGCGGCAATGGCATCGGCGACCCGGGGATTGGCATGGCCGACCATGGCGGGACCGGCGGAACCCGACATGGTGTCGAGGTATTCGTTCCCGTCGACATCCCACAGCCGTGCGTTCTCTCCACGATCGAAGATCACACACCGGCTGCGCCGGAGAGAGTGGAGGACGAAACGCTCTGAAGCCGCCTCCAGGTCGCCCCCCGCCACCGTGTCCCCTATTGGCGGAGGCCGCGTGCCAGGACCGGCCAGACCACCTCGACCCGGTCCCCCCGGACTCCGACGATCTCGTTCGTCAGGTTGCAGCACGTGCACGCGTGGAAGGGGTAGAAGCGGATCTTGTCCCCCAGCTCCACGTCCTCCTCCGCCCTAGCCATGCCGTGCTCTTCGGTCAAGCGGTCGACGAACACCTTCCTGCCCGCCGCCACGGCCACGTCGGGGATGGCGAACTTCGACCCGCCGATCACCCCACGATCGCCGCTGAACGTCTTCGAGCCGCCATCGATGGTCAGCCGATCTCCTTCCCGATGGCTCACCACCGAACAGAGCGCTGTGAGCGCGAGCTGGTCCCACGTGGCGGTCCCGGCGCTCACGTGCATCAGGTCGTAGAAGACGTAGGTCCCGGCGCGCGATTCGGTCACGCCCGGAACCTCGGCAGCCCACTTCCCGGTGAACGTGCCGCCCGCGGTGATCTCCCGGACCTCGATCCCGCTCGCGCTGAGCTTCTCGGCGATGTCCACCAGGAGCTGCCCCTCCTCATGGCCGGCATCCGCTGGTCCGGGGGCTCCCTCGTACCAGATCCCTCGGTGGGTGGTCAGGCCGTCGAACTCGACGCTGGGCAACCACCGGATGGCGAGGGCGAGCCGCTCGATCGCAGCCGGATCATCCATGGGAACCCCGCCACGGTGCATCCCACTGTCGATGTCGATCTGGAGGTTGATCGTCACGTCGGCGGCGGCGGCAGCCTCTGAGGCTTGAGTCGCACCCGCCTCGCTGTCGCAGTTCACCGTCATCCGCACGCCTCGCGCCGCCATGTCGGCGATCCGCGCCCATTTCTGGCTGCCGAACACCGGGTACGCGATGCAGATGTCGTCGATCCCGGCGGCGGCGAATGGCTCCGCCTCGCTGATCTTCGCGCAGATGATGCCCTTGGCTCCGGCCCGGATCTGCATCAACGCGATCTCGGGAACCTTGTGAGTCTTGATATGCGGGCGAAACCGGACGCCGCTTCGGTCCATCAACGCCTGCCAGTCTTGGATGTTCGTCTCGAGCTGGTCGAGGTCGGCGAGGATCGTCGGTGTATCCAGATCGGAGACAGGGTCCCCGGGCTGCGGCACATTCGAGCCGGTTACGCCAGCACCTGAATCACCCACGTCACGGCCCCTTTTTCTCCGTGCCGGCCCCCGAGTCACGGCTCTGCGAGTGCCATACGTGCCGCCAAACTGTATGCAGGTCTCGCATTTTGTGTCAAGACGAAGGCTGACTCACCCAGGCCCTACGAGCGCAAAATAGGCGCCGTCGGCTGGGGGGTCAACCGAGTGGCGTTGAGGTGGGGAACGCAGTGCCCGGAGCGAGGCCCCCTCAGACGGTCTCGACGGGCTCCCGTTCCTCGAGCAGGCGGGCGTGTTGGAACGCGATCGCGGCGATCGCGGCCAGGGTCTCCATCAGACGTTCGTCCACGCCGTCGAACTGTCGCAGGCCCAGCTTCGAGACGGCGATGACGCCGAGAGGGCCGTCCCCCGGCGAAATGGGAACTGCGAGCAGGGACTCCTCCACGGCCTCCACGCTGGCCGGCCTGCCTTCTTCTGCCCCCACGTCCGGCACGTTGATCGTCTGGCCAAGCTGCACGGCGCGGCCGATCGAGCCTCCCCCCACCTTGCCCACCGGCGCGTCGCGGGTCTCGCCCGCGCCGTCGCTGAGGGCATCCCGGAATGCCAGCGGCCGGAGCGTCTGGCCGTTGGGGTCGAGCTCGTACACCGCGCACGTGTGATAGTCGATCAGTCCTTTCAGCTCGGCGGTGATGGCCTCGGCGACGGCTCGCACGTCGTGCGCCCGACTCAGGCGAACCGACAGACCGTGGAGCAAGCGCATCTGGGTCCGCCATCGCTGCTCTTCATCGGGCAGGTCCAGCCCTTGGTCGCCCCTGGCATGCCCGCTCACGTCCTCGATGGACGGCATCGACTCCCCTCGCTGAAACACGCGAACTCGGTTCTTCCCCGCCGCCTTGGCCTGGAACAACGCTTGGTCCGCGGCGGCGAACAGCTCCCTGGGACCACTGGCGTGAAGCGGAGCCTCGGCAACACCCGCGCTCATCGTCACCCGGATGTCCAGGAGGAACGGAAAGCGGCTCATCGCGAGGCGAAGCCGCTCCGCGAGCGCTGCCGCTTCCCCGCCACCCTGCCCGGGGAGGACGATGGCGAACTCCTCGCCCCCGATCCGGCTGATGGGATCCTCGGCCCGAACGGTCTCGCGGGCGATCGACGCCAGGGACTGCAGCACGCGATCGCCGACCAGATGACCGTGCGTGTCGTTGACCCATTTGAAGTCGTCGATGTCGAAGACGACGAGGCTCACCATCGACCGGCGACGGTTGGCCCTGCTGACTTCCTCTGCCAGCCGTTCGTGGAAGTAGCGATGGTTGTACAAGCCTGTGGAGTGGTCGGTGACGGCCTCGTGGGCCAAGCGCGATCGGATCTCGGCGTTGTCGATGGCCAGCGCGGCCAGCGCCCCGAACCGGATGGCCAGCCCGAACTCCTCCTCGGTGAAGATGTTGCCCTCGCCCAGCCGGTACAGGCAGAGAACCCCCTTCAACTCCGTCGCCGCGACCAAGGGAACAGCGATCAGCGATTCGGGCTCATCGGGGGTTCCCGCGATGTGCTCGCTGCGCGAATCGTCGAGGATCTCTCGGACGAGCTGCGGCTCCTCATGCTCTGCCACCCATCCGGTGACGCCCGTCCCGTATGCGAGAGGGCCCAACGCGAGGAGCTCCTCGGCATAGCGATCGCGAACGATGACCGGCTCCAGGAGCCGACTGCGAGGGCGCGCCGCGTAGATCGTGAGCGTGTCGTGAGGGACGAGCTGACGAAGGGCGTCGGCGATCGACTCCAGGACCCGCTCGGGTGAATTCACTGAGACCAACATTTGAGCGATGTCCGCCAGGAGCCCCAGCGCCGAGCTGGGTTGGCTGGACGCGAGCCGAGGAGTGGCGACTCGCGCGCCCTCCAACGGCTTTTCGATCTCGTCCGCGTCCATCGACCCCTTCGTCATTGACATGCCACCCATTCGATTCGGAAGCCCGACCCGGAAACTGGAGGCCCAAAAGGGTGATTCCCTCGCTCGCCCTGCAAGGACTCTGCGAATCCAGCGGCACCGGAGCGAGCCACCCGGAGGGATGCCTCGCTCATCAACGCTAGCGCACGAACGGCATTCGGAGGGCCCCGTCGAGCCTGATGACCTCGCCGTTCAGCATGGGATTCTCCACCACGTGGCGCACCAGCGCGGCGAACTCCTCGGGCCGCCCCAGCCGCGAGGGGTGCGGCACCTGGGCGGCCAGCGCCTCCCTGGCCGACTCGGGCAGCTGGGCCAGCATCGGCGTGTCGAAGGTGCCCGGAGCCACGGCCA
>JGI10216J12902_100668490_pt1 | contig 14015 bp, 7 predicted proteins | sample KanNatreferecore_FD_12902 | JGI IMG/M metagenome (IMG submission 12902)
GGAACCACAAATGGAACGGTTACCGATTCTGATGGTAACTTTAGCTTATCTGTATCAGGAGCAAATCAAACTTTAGTATTCTCATTTATCGGATTGCAAACACAGGAAGTTGCAGTTGGTGAAAGAACTACGGTCGACGTGCAAATGGCGCTCGACGTGACTCAACTTACTGAAGTTGTCGTTACTGCTCAGGGTATAGAAAGAGAACAAAAAGCATTAGGATACGCAACGACAACTATCTCTTCTGCGGCTCTTGCTAACAAGCCTGAAACAGATGTCGGACGTGCTTTGCAAGGAAGAACACCTGGTTTGCAAATCCTTAACTCTTCTGGATTAGCCGGCGCTGGATCCCGTGTCAACATTCGCGGTAACAGCTCGATGACTGGTGACACCCAACCCCTATGGGTCGTTGATGGTGTACCCATCAACACTTCAAGCAATGACATCAATCCTGACTTCCGCGATGGAATGATAGCTCCAACCCGCTTTCTGGATATCGATCCAAACAATATCGAATCTGTCAGCGTGTTGCGCGGCTTGAGCGCGACAACATTGTACGGTTCGCAGGGACGCAATGGCGTTATCCTCGTAACTACAAAGACTGGTTCGACTAAGGGTGGAAACAAATTTGATGGTTCAGTTAGCCAATCCTATTTCGTTAATGAAGCAGTTATCCCTGAACTTCAAAATAAGTGGGCCAACGGATTTGACGGCGCATATGGTGAATTCTTCAGTAACTGGGGTAGCTTATTTGATGGCAAACCAACAGGAGTAAGGCACCCATATTTTGAGCATGCGGCGCTGTTCCCCGAACACCCTGAATTCGCTCAATCTGGCACTGATAACGGAGGTTATGTTCCAAAGCCAGCACCGAACAACGTGTCTGACTTCTTTAAGAAGGGATTGTCCTCAACAACATCTCTTAACTTAAGTGCAAGAACAGACTTTGGTGGCGTTAGTTTCGCCTATAGCCACTTGAATGAAGAAGGCTTCATTGAGTTTAATAACCTGAAGCGCGATAATTTTTCTTTTGGCGGTAATGCAAAGCTGACTGAAAAACTTTCGTTCAACGCGACATTCAATTATGTAAAGACTGATTACTCAACTCCTCCAACTGGTGCAGGACAAGGTTCGAACACACAAGGCGGACCTTCCGTATTCGCGAACCTTTTCTACGTGCCGCGTAACATCGATTTAACAAACTGGCCATGGGAGAACCCTGTCACTCACGCGAATATTTACTACAGAAACGGCGGCGATGTTCCCAATCCTTATTGGGTATCTCACAATTCGCGCCAGACTAACGTCGTAAATCGTTTCTTCTCAAGCTCCAGTTTGAATTATAAGTTCACGGACTTTTTGAATGTGACCTACCGCCTTGGATATGACACATATTCGGAAAGACAAACTTATCATCTTAATAAAGGCGGTGGATCAGGAATATCGCTTGACCCTAGCCTTGTCCCTGGCGCCTATCGCACTACTACAGGCAATAGCACTGTTATTGACCACACCGTTCTTGCTACTTTCCAAAAGGACTTGAGCGAATCATTGGATTTGTCAATAGTTGGTGGTTTTAACTATCGCCAAAATAATTATGTCCAGGAAGGTCTTGAAAGCCTTGGACAGGTGGTGTACGGGTTGATCGAGCATCGCAATTTTACATCAACTCAGCCGAAGGATTACCGCGGAAATCAATTGAACTATAAGACTGCGAGTTCTATTGCTGGTGCATATTTTGATGCGAACTTGGGTTTCAAGGACATGATCTATGTGAACTTGTCTGGTCGTAACGACTGGTCTACTAATCTTCAGAAAGAACAGCGCTCGTTGTTCTATCCTGGAGCAAGCATCGCATTCCTGCCTACAGCTGCATTCCCTAATTTCGCTTCGAACGTGCTGGATTTCTTGAAAATACGGGCAGCCTATGGATCATCTGCGAATTTTGGTACGCCTTACAAAACAGTCCCTTACCTGGAGCTTGATGCACAGCGCAGAGTTGATAAGACCGGCAACGTAATCACTTCAAGCCTGTCGCAACTTTTGTCAAATCCAAACCTGCAAGCTGAGCTCTTAACTGAGACTGAATTCGGTATAGAGAGCCAGTTGTTTGAGAACCGAATCAAATTCAACGTTTCTTATTACGATAAGAGATCAAAAGACCAGATTATTGAGCGACCACTCGATCCTGCAACTGGTTTCACGTCTACTTTCATTAATGCAGGAGAAATCTCTAACAAAGGTTGGGAAGCTTCTTTGACGGTAACGCCAATAAAGACTTCTGATTGGACTCTCGATTTGACTGCCAACTTCACAAGAAACAGAAGCATGGTTGAGTCTTTACCTGAAGGTTCGAAAGAAATCGTTATTGCAGGTTACACGAACCTTGGAAACTTTGCCATCGAAGGCCAGCCCCTTAACGTGATCAAGAGTACCTACACGGAAAGGGCTCCCGATGGTCAGCAGATTATCACGGCCGACGGCTCTTACAAGCAAGGCAATGACATTGCAATTATTGCCGATCCCAATCCTAACTGGTTTGGTTCAGCGATAGTGAATCTCCAGTGGAGATCTTTGTCTTTTGGAATGCAGTGGGATTATGTTGACGGAGGTCAGACCTATTCATACACTGCGGCAACTACCATCGGACGTGGTGTTTCGAAGGATCTTGAAGACTTCGATCCTACTCTTCCTCTGATTCTTCCGGGCGTGAACGAAGTTGTGGATGCAGAAGGCAATGTAACGGGATATACTCCTAATACAATTCCACTGACAACGGCTGGTGTATTCTTTAACAACACGATCATCGGCGGAAGCCCTAATGATAAAGGTGTTTATGATGCAACACGCGTGAAGCTCCGCGAAGTATCACTTGCATACAGCCTGCCTATGAGTGTAGTTTCAAAATTGAAGCTGAAGGGAATTAATATCTCCCTTGTAGGTAACAACCTCTGGTGGCGCGCAATCAACGCTCCTAAGTACGCTCATGCAGACTTTGACAGGACAGCGTTTGGGACAGGGAATGGTGCAGGTTTCGATTTCTTGGGAGGTCCGACAGCCCGCAGGTATGGTGTTAATCTAAAGATTACATTCTAAAATGATGCTGAAAATGAAAAAGATATATAAAACAATAGGAGCACTTTTGGTGTTGCTTTCGGTTTCCATCTCGTGCGATATGGACAAAAACCTGGAGAACCCCAATGAAATCAGCGTCAAGGGCGCGGATGTGAATTATATAATGAATGGTGTCCTTCTCGATTTTGCTGATTTCTATAGTTATGCATCGGGAAATACTGTGGATCCATCGCAGACAAATTTCGGCCCCGATCGACTGATGCGGATGCGCGCAATGACAACCGGTTATCGTTATCAGACTGCGGCCCAAGCTCAATACTTTGATGATCAGTGGGAATGGGCATACTCGAAGGTATTGGTAAACATTGAAACAATGATTCCCCTTGCCGAAGAAAAGAATCTTACAACACACGTAGGCGTTGCAAAGATTTTGAAGGCCTATACATACCTAACATTGGTTGACCTTTACGGTGATGTTCCTTTTGGTGCTGCTCTGAACGGTGCGGGTGGTGATTTTAACCCTGAAGCAGATCCAGGTGAAGCTATTTACGATGCGGCAGTTGTCCTACTTGGAGAAGCAAGAACAGAACTCACAAAGACTGGTGCCGATGCAGGTGCGGCAATGGCCGCCAAGGACGACGTTTATTATGGTGGTAATCGCGCTTCTTGGGTAAAGCTTGCAAACAGCATTGAACTGAAGGCCCAGCTGAATCTCTCAATGTTGCCGGCAAGAACTTCTGGCGCCAATACGAGAATAGCAGCGTTAATAGCTGAAAATAACTTGGTTGACACTCCAGGTGCTTCATTTGCAGCATCTGAAAGCTTCACTTACAAGTACGGAACAGCTACTGTACCATACTCCCGTCACCCCCTGTACCGTCAGTATTATACCCCTACAGAAGGTGGTGCTTCCGGTTATATCTGTAATTCTTTCCTTGCTGAAATGTTCTACTTAAAAGGCGTAGAAGATCCCCGCTGGAGATATTACTTCTATCGCCAGGTTGGTAGTATAGACAAGGCATATGAATTTGACCCAAAATCTGTGGGTTGCAACGAAGGTGCAATTCCTTCGCACTATGCCACTGGTAGCTATGAGTTCTGTACTTTTGAACCAGGCTTCTATGGTCGCGATCACGGCGACGCAAGCGGTACACCTCCGGATGGTCCGGTTATCACCGCGGTGGGCTCGTATCCTGCAGGCGGCCGTTCAGATGCAACGTCCACTGGCAATGCCAACTACTTTGTGCAAACAAAAGAAGGTCAGGGTGGAAATGGCGCCGGAATTGAACCAATCTTCATGACCAGCTTCAACGACTACATGATTGCTGAATATTATGCACGTATCGGTGACAACGCTAATGCGAAGACATTCCTACTATCGGCGATCAACAAGTCGATCACTGAAGTGAAAAATTTCGCTGCCTCAATTAATCAATCAATTGCGGCAAACCTTCAGCCTTCGACCACTGCTTATACTGATATGGTTAGCGCAGCTTTTGATAGCGCGCCCAATAAGGTTAAAGTCGTAGGTAGAGAATTCTACGCGGCATGCTGGGGTAATGGTATCGAAGCGTATAATAGCTACCGGAGAACTAGTGCACCAGATAACATGCAGCCTCCGCTGCAAGTTAATCCAGGCCCTTTCCTTCGCTCATTGGTATATCCCGCTATCTACGTAAACCTGAACAGTAGTGCGACGCAGAAGGATTATGATACTACCAACAAGGTTTTCTGGGACACCAATCCGGATGTACTTAACTAATTAACAATGATTATGAAAAAATTAATATATAGTTTACTAACAATGGTGTTCGCGGGGATTGTCTTTTCGTGCGAGGATGCATCGCTCGATCCCCTTCAGATGGACAACGTTAAGAAGGGCACCATTCTAGCGCTACGTGGACAACAACTTACCAATATCTATACGTTGGGATTGCCAGGCGCTGAGCTTTTTCCTCGGGCCATTGAAGGAACTGAGACGTTCGATTTTGATGCCGAATTCCTCGCTGAGGATCCTTCTACGTTGGAAAGTTTTGATATTTATGTAGATAAGAAAGTACCCGGTGGAACTGAACGGGTTTTGGTGAAAACTGTGTCTGGTTCTGAATTGAAGACAACGTCTGATTACCTCAGACCCTGGGTGTCTGTTTCCATCCCGGCGACAGATATCTTAGCTGCAATAGGTATACCAGACTACACTGATCCCGACGTACCGGAAATTCTGCTCACAGATTACAAATTCGGTATCAACATCACCACTGATCTTAATCTCACGGATGGAACTATTGTTCCTGCCGCCAACATTGTGGCTGCAGGGCTATTTGCAAGTAATCAGTTTTATCCTGCACAGAAGTTGACCTACGCTATGACTGACTATTGCCCCGAAGACATTGGAGGCACTTATAGTTTTTCAACAGTGGTTACTGCCGTTGGAGATGGTGGTGACATAGGAGGTTGCGATGGTGGAGTGACCGGTGACGGCGAATTGGAGCCGATTTCACGTGGCAAGTATTCAATTTCAGATGTCACGTTTGGTCAATACGACTGCGCATGGGGTGATGACCCAGCAACGGGCGCGACTCTAGTAAATACTTGTGACTTACTCGAATTCGGAGGCGCAGATCAATACGGCTTGATATACACTATCTCTAACGTAAGTGTAAGTGCAGATGGTAAGAATCTGAGCTTTAAGTGGGCTAACGATTATGGCGACGCCGGAACAACTACGCTTACAAGGACAGACTCAAAACTGTGGCCTTTGACACTCTATTCAGAATAATCACACTTCATTAGGAACTATAAAAAGGGGCTCAGGCCCCTTTTTTTTCAACCATATGTTGAAGTTCAATGCTAAACAAAACGACTTAATGATCTTATTGGCGGGAGGAGTCGCATGTTAAGAGGGGGCTTTTGTTTTATATTACATTCACGTAATGAAATACGTCCTAATAATTCTTTTGTCATATGCCGGTGCATATGGTCAGGCCCAAAAAATAGCAGGCCTAATTCAAAGTAAAGTAGGCGCAACGGATGGGCTGATGCTATTTGCGCCATTAATGTCGAACACCACTTACCTTATCGACGGCTGCGGACGTGTTGTCAATACCTGGCAAAGCGAATACAATCCCGGCAATACAGTTTATCTGTTTCCCAATGGAAACCTGTTACATACAACCCGGCTACCTAATGCCATCATTACCGGTGGCGGTGGTGGAGGAGGGCTTGAAATTTTTGACTGGAATTCTAATAAGTTATGGTCTTATACGATTAACTCTGAAACCCAACGTCTTCATCACGATGTCACCATTTTACCAAATGGAAATATCCTGGCAATAATCTGGGAAGTCAAATCAGAACAAGACTGTCTATCTCAAGGACGGGATCCGAATCGACTTTCAAACAAAGTCATCTGGTCAGAGCGGATTGTTGAAATAAAGCCCGTGCTTCCCGACAACGCTGAATTCGTATGGGAATGGAGCCTTTGGGATCACTTGATTCAGGACTTTGATTTGACGAAGGGTAACTATGGAATAGTGGAAGATCACCCCGAACTGGTCGATATAAATTATACGCAATCTCCTGCTGGAATAAATGACTGGATCCACGCAAATGCAATTGATTATAATGCAGACCTGGATCAGATCGTGTTAAGTTCGCCGTTCTTTAACGAATTCTGGATCATCGATCATAGTACAAGTACAGAAGAGGCAGCGTCACATCTTGGCGGCGATTCCGGTAAGGGCGGGGATTTGTTATATCGCTGGGGTAATTTGGCTGCTTATAAGAGAGGCGATGTTTCTGATCAACAATTGTTCGGGCAACACCATGTTCACTGGGTGAGCGATGGCTTACAAGATGCAGGAAAGATAATGGTGTTCAACAATCAGCATGGTGCAGACTTTTCAACAGTGGACATAATTAGCGCGCCTAGAGACGCGGGCGGAAATTATATTTTTGAAGACGGAAAATTCGGTCCGGCCGTTCCTGATCACATCTATCAAACATCGCCACCACAATCACTTTATTCTCCAATCATGGCCGGTGCCGAAAGGTTAGCCAGTGGCAATCTGCTCGTCTGTTCATCTATACAGGGAAAGGTCTTTGAAGTTTCACCAAGCGGCGAAGTGGTCTGGGAATATAGAAGTCCCATTACCACTAATGGTATAGTGGGCCGGGACCTTCCGTCGGATCAACCATTTGTTAGCGACAGGAATTTCCGGGCCAAAAAGTATCCGCTTGACTTTGCCGGATTTACTGGAAAAAATCTTTCACCTGGCGAACCGATTGAAGGAGAGCCTTGGCCGGAATGCGCAACACCCGTAGCGATTGAAAACACCCTCAACAGGTTGCAGTTGTATCCCAATCCCGCGGAGGATAATCTTAACATAAAACTTCCAGATAACTCCGCGGAACTTTCAGTCAAGCTACTTAACGCGCATGGGCAGGAGCTAAAAGCTGTCACTGGTTTTGGGCAGATAACCCTGGATATATCCGACGTTTGCAGCGGTGTTTTGATCGCCGTTGTAAACAATTTGCCTCACAAAATCATTAAGGTAAAGTAAGGTTAACAGGATTGAATTCCTTAACGTTGCGGTCCAATTTATGGACGGAATCATATTGTCTCTATGCATCTAAAAAATGATCTGTTGCTAAAGGCAGCAAGGGGTGAAAAAAAAGATCGCACTCCCGTTTGGCTTATGCGCCAGGCTGGAAGAGTCCTTCCACAGTACAGAAGAACAAGGGCGAAAGCGAAGGACTTTAAAACTCTTGTAACAACTCCCGAGTTGGCGGCCGAGGTGACCATTCAGCCGTTGGATATACTTGGCGTGGACGCTGCCATTATCTTCTCTGATATTCTCGTTATCCCGGAAGCAATGGGACTTGTTTACGAAATGGAAGACAACAAAGGGCCTTCATTTCCCCAAACAATTTCTACGTCAAAAGATCTGTCCGGCCTTCATGTCGCACAAGCCGAAGAGTTGCAATACGTTCTCGATGCGATATCACTGACAAAAAGAGAACTCAATGGAAGAGTTCCTTTGATAGGATTCGCTGGCGCTCCGTGGACTATCTTTTCATATATGGTTGAAGGCAAAGGCAGCAAAACCTTCAGCCGCGCAAAAAAAATGCTTTACACTGAGCCTCAGTTGTCACACCAACTGTTGGAATTGATCACAGCGAGCACCATCAATTATCTCAAAGGACAAATCAAGGCTGGTGCTGATATCATACAAATCTTTGATTCATGGGCAGGCATTCTTTCACCCGATCAATACAATGAGTTTTCATTAAAATACATCTCGAAAATTTGCGATGCGATTAACGATGTTCCAAAGATAGTTTTCGCCAAAGGTGCTTTTTTTGCAAGGTCAGAAATGTCTCAATTAAACTGTGAGGTTATTGGTCTGGATTGGAATATGGGAATCGCGGAGTCGCGAAAGATGCTTACAAATAAAGTACTTCAAGGCAACCTCGATCCATGCGCGCTGTATGGCTCCTTGAAGGATGTCAAAAAAGAGACGATCAAAATGCTTGATGCCTTTGGTTCAGAACAACATATCGCAAATCTTGGTCACGGACTTTATCCCGACATCGAGGTGGACAATGTCAAATGTTTCATTGACACTGTAAAAGAATATAGTGCCACATTAAACAGGTCATAAAGTGCTAAGAGATTTGCTCTTGCCACACAGCTTACTAATGGGACTAAAGTCCCGCAGGGATTTCAAATCAATTGCCACGCGCTTAAGCGCGTGGCAATTGATATTGTAAAATTAATTTTTCAGGCACTATTCTGTTAATTGGCTATTCGCTCCTTAGCGATTTGATCGGATTAACGATAGCTGCCTTAATAGATTGATAACTCACCGTGATCCATGATATTATCAACGCTGTAAGTCCCGCGAGTAAAAATATTCCCACACCTAGTTGTATTCGGTAAGCAAATCCTGAAAGCCATTGGTTCATCAAATACCATGCGATCGGGACGGAGAGTATAAATGCAATGAAGATTAGTTTTGAAAACTCTTTTGACAATAGAAGGACTATGCTTCCCACAGTCGCGCCCATCACTTTGCGAACGCCGATTTCCTTGGTGCGGAGACTGGCTGTATAAGCCGAAAGACCAAACAAGCCAACGCAAGCGATGATGATAGCAAGACTAGAGAAGATGGCGAAGATTTCACCCGCTTGTTTCTCCGCTTCATATTGTTCCATAAGATTTTGATCGAGAAATACGAACTTGAATAACTGATCCGGTACTATTGCCTTCCACTTTGCCTCAATATTTTCAACAACTGTTGTCAGATCGCGGCCTTTTATTTTTGCGATCACATACTGACCGCCACCTCCAAAACTTTCAACACTCCGAATGGTGAGCGGGGTGATCGGATCTCGCAGCGACTGAAAATTAAAATCCTTAACGACTCCTATAATAGTAAAGAACACCTCAACAGATCCTTGGGGAGTGCGTTGAATCTGCTTCAGCTTTTTCCCAATTGGATCTTTGATCTCTAACGTCCGTACTGCTGTTTCATTGAGAATAATTGACAACGAATCATTTGTCTCTTCAGAATATCCACGTCCTTCAAGGAATTCGAAACCGATAGTCTCGGCGAATTTGTCATCAATTCCCATGCTTTTCGTAGTGAGTATCTCCGACGATCCTTCGGGAATAAATTGCTCTCCGAAAAAATCGCCCTGCCGGCCCAGCAGTGAAAATGACGCACCAGCGCGCTCAACACCTGGGATGCGCCTTACCTCATCCACGAATGTTTGTGTCTGGCCCGCTAACACAAATGCTCTTTCAATCACCACAACTTGATCTTTGTCATAGCCAAGTGATTTATTTTGCATGAACTTCATTTGCTGGGACACTACTACCGTCCCAACAATTAACACGATCGAAATAAAGAATTGGAATACTACTAAACCATTCCGAAGCCAGGAGCCTTTCGAGTTAGCTGAAAAATTACCTTTCATTACAAGAATAGGCTGAATGGAAGACAGTGCAAATGCGGGATAGCTTCCAGCCATAAATCCAACAAGAAGGGCCACGCCGAGAAGTCCACCAACGAAAAGCGGAGAGAAGCTGAACGTCAGTGTTTTTCCTGCAAGCTCATTAAAATACGGTAGGGCTAACTGTGCCAGGCATATTGCAAGGCCTGTGGCAATGAGACTTATTAAAATTGACTCTGTTAGAAATTGATAAATAAGTTGGCCCTTTAACGAACCCATCGTCTTTCGAACGCCAACTTCTCTCGCCCGTTCAGCTGATCTGGCTGTCGCAAGGTTCATGAAATTTATACACGCGATGACGAGGATGAGGACACCAATGCAAATGAGGAAATAGACATAATTAATGTTTCCTCCCGACCTCATCTTTGCTTCAATATTTGTTGGATCGAGATGGATTGAGGTTAAAGGCTGCAGAAAATAGCGGTAACCGTTTCCTTCCTTTTTGTACTCTTCCCACGATTTGCCCAGATCTTGTTCAATTTGGGCGGCTGCATAGTTATCGACCATTCCAGGAAACTTTGCCTCAAGAGCTCTTGCATCTGATCCGGGCTTCAGTACCACATACACATGTGCGCTGAACGATATAAAGTTTGTTTTCTGGCCACCGGCAAAAACCTCATCAGTCCATTTGCCTAAAAAGTCGAATTTGAAATGAGAATTGTCCGGTACGTTTTCACATACTCCTGTAATAACAAAATCATTGTTAAAGATCCGAAGCGTTTTCCCGATAGGTGGAGAATCACCAAAATATCGACGGGCTGTCTCTTCCGTCACAACCATGTCTGTCTGATTTGTCAGCACTTTCTTCGGATCGCCTTGCAAAAGTTTGATGCTAAAGACCTCAAAGAAGTTTGAATCAGCAGCCATCACAAAGTTTTCTTCAAACTGTTTTGCCTCCTGCTTTTCGTTGGTGTAGTTGACGAGGACGTTATTGAAAGGTCCACCCATCTTTACAGTCTCCGATACTTCGGGAAAATCGTGGACTATAACATCTGCATATGAGTGCGGAATAACAGCATAGTTCGTGATATGATTGGGATATTTTCGTTCAAGAACGATCTTGTAAATGTTGTCGGCATTTGCGTGGAACTTGTCATATGAAAACTCATCCACAACAAACATTGTAATGAGTAAACAGCTGGCAATACCAACCGACAGTCCTAATACATTAATGAACGTATAGACTTTTTGCTTTACCAGGTTTCGGAAAGCAACCTTAAAGTAGTTTTTTAGCATGAGCTGAGAAGGATAAGAAATAGACAGATGTCAATCCCTATGCCACGTCAAATCCACCAATAGACTTATGGATTGGCCATTATCACCTCTACCATGTCCGAAAAGGAAAAATAACGTTCGTAATCGGACTATTGTTGGAGCATGCGGAGCAGCGTAGATAATCTGCTTTTCAGGTTTCTCCGGTCAACAATAAAATCGAGGAATCCATGCTCCAGCACAAATTCTGCGCTTTGAAATCCTTTAGGTAAATCTTTACCAATCGTTTCGCGAATTACACGAGGTCCTGCAAATCCGATTAGTGCGCCGGGCTCCGCGATATTAAAATCGCCAAGCATCGCGTAAGAAGCAGTTACGCCGCCGGTCGTCGGGTCAGTTAATAAAGAGATATAAGGAATCTTTGCCTGATCTAACAAAGCGATCTTAGCTGCCGTCTTTGCCATTTGCATGAGGGATAGACCAGCTTCCATCATTCTAGCGCCTCCTGACCGTGATATCATAAGGAACGGCTTCTTGTGCTTCAAACTATGATCCATTGCCCGGGCAATCTTTTCACCAACAACGGAGCCCATAGATCCACCGATAAAACTGAAATCCATACAAGCGATGGTAATGTCCAGCCCGTTCATTTTTCCGTACGCAGTACGAACCGCATCCTTCAAGTCCGATTTTTCCTGGGTCTCCTTAATTCGTTTCGGATAGGGTTTTGTGTCCTTGAATTTCAGCGGATCCGCCGATTCCATGTTGGTATCCAATTCCGTAAACTTGTTTTCATCGAAAAGAACTTCGAAGTATTCTTCGGACCCAATGCGTACGTGATAATCCTCGTCGGGAACAACGTAAGCATTATTCTTCAACTCTCTGGTATGAACTATTTTTCCTGCGGGTGATTTAAACCAAAGACCGTCTGGTACTTCACGTTTTGATTCGGTAGGCGTTAAAATTCCTTTGTCACTTCGTTTGAACCAAGACATAATTGAATCCTTTAAAGAAAAACAAAAAGCCGACGAACAATATAGTCCATCGGCTTCAATAATAAAATTAAGCGAGGTCGACGGACTTATCGAGATAAACGTCCTGCACCGCATTGAGGATTTCAATCCCCTCCTTAAATGGACGTTGGAAAGCTTTACGGCCGGAAATTAATCCCATACCTCCTGCACGCTTGTTTATAACGGCTGTGCGCACTGCATCTGCAAGATCACTCTCTCCTTTGGATTCGCCACCGGAGCTGATCAAGCCCGCTCTTCCCATAAAACAGTTTGCCACTTGGTAACGACACAGATCTACCGGATGATCTGATGTAAGCTCCGTATAGATTCTCTCATCAAGCTTGCCATAACTGCTTCCTCCCGTATTAAGGGCCTTATAACCTCCATTATTCGTTGCGAGCTTCTGCTTGATGATGTCTGCCTGGATTGTCACACCTAAATGATTTGCCTGACCTGTTAGATCGGCCGAAGTATGATAATCGACTCCCTCCTTCTTGAAAGCATTATTCCGGGTGTAGCACCAAAGAATCGTGGCCATGCCCAGCTCATGAGCTTGTTCAAAAGCTTGTGCTACTTCGATTATTTGCCGTGTCGAATTATCTGATCCAAAATAAATAGTTGCACCTACTGCAACAGCCCCGAGATTCCAGGCATCCTTTACTGAGCCAAACATTATCTGATCTGCTTTATTCGGATAAGTAAGCAGTTCGTTGTGATTGATCTTTACAATAAAGGGTATCTTATGAGCGTATTTGCGCGAAGTCATTGCCAGCGCGCCAAACGTAGTAGCAACAGCGTTACAGCCGCCTTCTAGGGCAAGCTTTATTATGTTTTCAGGATCAAAATAGATAGGGTTTTTAGCGAACGATGCGCCAGCGCTATGCTCGATACCCTGGTCGATAGGAAGAATCGATACAAAGCCTGTATTAGCTAATCTGCCAGTTCCAAAAAGAGTTTGAAGGCTACGCAATACCTGCGTATTGCGGCTGGTCTGTGCGAAGATTTGATCAACAAAGTCAGGGTTGGGAATGTGCAGCTGGTCCTTCGATATAGTCTTGCTTTTGTGTTTGAGCAGGTGGTCCGCGTCCTTACCGAGGAGGTCTGCGATGTTTCTAGCCATATTTGGTTTTTTTAGCGAGGGGACAAAGTTATTAATTATTTAATAGTATGCTAATTCGCTCAAATTTCGAGGTTTTTAGGACCTTTCAATCGTGTTCAACGAATCAAAAAATATTAAAAAAATAAAGCCATCTGAGTGGATGGCTTTGTATTGTTTGTCCCGATGGAAGATCGAGAGTGTCAGATTTTCTCTTTGATACGTGCAGCTTTGCCTTGCTTGCCTTTCAGGTAGTACAACTTTGCACGGCGAACCTTACCACCCTTTATAAGCTCTATCTTGTCGATAGTGGGAGAAACGATGGGAAAGATACGTTCAACACCAACGCCATTTGAGATCTTGCGAACAGTGAAGGATTCTCCATTTGTTCCGGTCCCTCTACGCTCAATTACAGTTCCCTGGAATTGCTGGACTCTTTCTTTATTACCTTCCTTTATCTTAACGTGAACATTTACAGTGTCACCAGGCTTAAAGGCAGGGATGTTCGCACGCACTTTAGCGTATTCCTGCTCAACTAGTTTGATTAGATCTGCCATAACTCGATGGTTTGAAAATTGGACTGCAAATGTAGGGAAAGAATT
>JGI10216J12902_100038939_pt1 | contig 13993 bp, 14 predicted proteins | sample KanNatreferecore_FD_12902 | JGI IMG/M metagenome (IMG submission 12902)
CGTGAGGAATTCATGAGCCGCGCCAGACGAATTCCGAGCCCACCGAACGTCATCCCCTGCGGGGTGACGTATGCGGTGGTGGAGTGTGTTTAGCAGTGAGAACGGAAAGCGGCACGTGCTCATCGTCGAGGACACCCCCGAGTCGGCGCGTGTCTATCGGCGCGTTGTCGAGCTCGCGGGCCACGTGCCGCTCGTCGCGGCGGACAGCGTAGAGGCGATGGAGTTGATCCAGCGCCACGGCGCCCCGCCGCTGATCCTGATGGACGTGAAGCTCCCGGGCGAGAGCGGGCTGGACTTCACGCGGCGACTACGCGAGCTGCCCGAGCTGGCGAGCACGCGCATCGTCGGACTCTCGGCTCTCGGGCTCGACCTAGACCGCCGGCACGCGCTTGAGGCCGGCATGAACGACTACATCGCCAAGCCGTTCGAGGCATCGAAGCTTGAGGAGCGGATCAAGGAATGGCTCTCGTGGTGACGCGACGGCTGCCCGCGTGCGTGCTCGCCGCGGTCGGGCTCGTCCTGCTGTGGAACGTCGCGGCCCTGGCGCAGTCGCTGGGGGACTTCGCGAAGGCCGTGAAGGATCTACCGATCCCTGCCGAGCTCAGGGTGGCGGCGATTGCCGTCGTACTGCTCGCGCTCTTCGCCGCGGTATTCGCCTACAAGATCCACCAGCAGATCAAGAGCCCGACCAGCAACCGGTCTATCCGCGTCGACATAGAGCGTTTCTTTGAGGACAGCGCCAAGCAGGCGGAGGCTGTCAGCGAGGCGAAGAAGGCCGCGAAGGATTCAGACGATCGCGTGCGGGCGCTGGCGACGGAAACGGCCCAGCGGTTCGACACGTTGAGCGACGCGATCAACAAGCTTGTGGACGGGCTGACGCTGCGGGCGACGCTCGCCGAGCTGGACGCGCGAGTCACCGGCATCGAGGGACACCTAGAGAAGGCGTCCGACTTCAGGGCGCGGCGGCTCAAGCCGTCGTCGCCGAGCCTTGCGGTGAGTGAGTCGTGAGCGACGAGCGTCTTCTCGATCGGGCGCCGCTCGCGCTTCTCGTGGCCGCGTTCGTCTTCGCGCTCGCGTACCTCGCGTTTGAAGCGTGGGGACAGACGCCGACGCCGGCCGCGAACGTGATCTCCGACCCTGTGAAGGTGGCGCTGATCACGTCAGCGTCGGCCATGCTGCTCGGCGGGGCGACCCTCTTCGTGAGCATTCGCAACGGACGACGTGGCGCCGCGATGGAAGAGAAGCTCGACGGGCGACTGACGCAACTCCTGACCGTCACGTCCAACGTGGCGCGCGCGCTCGGGCTGAAGGAAGGCGAGGAGATCGGGCACGCCAAGGGCCTCGCGGAGGGCGAGGCGCGTGCAGCCGCGCGAGCGGCGGGGCAGGAGGCCGGGATGGAGCTGACCGGGCGCCGACCGGTGGAGAAGCCGTGAAGCGCATCGACGCCGTGACGATCGTCGTCTGGGTCGCGCTCGCGATCGCCGTGCTCTGGCTGGTGTCGGAGGTGGTGCGGTGAGCGCGGCTCCGAAGCCCGGCCCGTGGGTGCGCGCGCGCCTGGAATCAAGGATCGGGGCGGCAGACGCTCGGGACTGCTGGCCGTGGCTTGGCGGCAAACGGACCAATGGCTACGGGATGTTTGCCGTTGTCCGCGATGGGCGCTGGTCCCAGACGACGGCGCACCGAGCGAGCTACGAGGTTTTCGTCGGGGCCATCCCGGAGGGATTCGAGGTGGATCACCTCTGCCGAAACAGGGCGTGCGTCAACCCCGCACATCTCGAAGCCGTGACGATTCAAGAGAACCGGCGGCGTCGGAATGAACATAGGACCGCCTGCCTGCGCGGGCATCCATACATAGCTAACGCGCGCCAACAGATGGGGAGTGACGGATACATCTCGCGCGTGTGCCGCGTGTGCGAACGCGCACGGAACCGGGGGAGAGTCGCGTGAGCGGCGCCGTCGATCTCTCGCTCGGCCAGAAGCAGAGGCTCTTCGCCCGCTTGCTGCCGCGTCTCCTCGACCGCATCTACGCGGCCGGCTTCGAGGTCACCCTCGGCGAGGTCTTCCGCTCAGACGAACAGGCGGAGATCAACGCCATCGGCCAGGCCGGGCGCGAAGAGGTCGCGCGCCTAGTGGCCGCCAAGTTCCCGGCCCTCGCCGAGAAGCTCCGGAACAACGGCAAGGCGGACGGCGTGCGCATGTCGATCCACCAGCTCAAGCTCGCGGCCGACATCAACCTCTTCGACGGACGCGGGAACTACATCGCGGACGGCGAGGCGCACCGGCCCTTCGGTCTCTGGTGGAAGGCGTCGCACCCGCTCTGCGCCTGGGGCGGGGACTTTCGCGACGGTAACCACTACTCGATTGAGCACGGGGGCGTGCGGTAGATGTCGACCACCCTCACCCGCGCTGACGTCGCGACGCGCATCAATGAGCCGGAGCTGACGAACCTCTTCGGTGCGGCGGGCAGCGACACCATCGCGGCCTCGACTTCAACCGCCGCCCGCGCTGCGCTCGCGCTCGCACTAAACCTCACCCTCGGCCCATCCGCCGCCATCGTCGCCGACGAACTGCCGCTGCTGATCCCGAAGACGATTGTCTTCGCCTATCGCGCGTCGAGCGAGAACAGCGAGCGGCTGCCCAACCACATCGCCGCGTTCGAGGCCGAATACCAGTACCTGCTGAAGCTGATCCTCGACGGCAAGGCCACCATCAGCGGCTGGAGCTCGGCCGTGATCGATACCGACACGGTCACGACCTCGCACTTCAGCTCCGATGAGCCGGTCTTTAGATCCTCCGACACGCGGTGGTCCTCGTGGTGACGCATGTCTGAGGTCGCGTTGCTCGCGCTGAAGGCGATGAGGACCAGTATCTCGGCGCTGGACTCGATTGCGTTTCGCTACTCGATGGAGACCGACACCGGCACGGCCGGGCAGGCGAGCACGACGCAAATTGCTCGGTCCGTCCTGTCGTTCGCAAACCCGGGAGACGCGCGCTCACAGAGCGGCGCGTGCATCGAGCGCGACCTCACGGAGACCGTTACCACCGAGGCGATCGGGGCTGACGGGAACTCGGTGATCAGCGCGAAGGTGGCGCTGCTGAAGCAGTACCTCAATGGCGCGAACCGCATCCCCTGGATCGAGACGCACGAATGGCGCGGCGTCGTCTACGGCAAGGCGGAACTCGGGGCCGGCCGACAGGCGGTGATCACGTGGCGCGTCTCCTACAGCGACGAGAACAGGGCAGCCGCATGAGCGCCGCTCTCGTTGCCCGCGCGCTTGAGCACCAGCACGGCGAGATCTCGCTCGAAGGCCTCGACGTCCAGCGGCGCCCTATCGCCGTCGTGATCGATGGCGACACCGGGGAGGTCGGCTTCGTCGCGACCGAGACGCTCATCGGATCCGACGCTGGCGCGGCGATGGAGCGCCTGCTGGGCATTCCGCCGGCCGACGTCGGCAACCCGCACGCGGCGATCCTGCGGCAGCGGTTGACCAGCTCTGGCGTCTACGAGGAGGACGGCATCTCCGTCGCTCACCTCGCCTGGGCGGGCGATGCGCACGTCGAGCGGAGGGGCGCGTGAGCGCGCTCGTCCCCTCGGCGGTCGACGGCGACATCCCGATCGGCGTACTGGAGCTCCTGCGCGGCACCCGCACCGGGTCCGAGGACGCGGGCGATTACGGCGACTTCGTCACCGGGTTTTTCGGCCCGAACATCCGCCTCCACGACGAGGACGACGAGCCGGGCGACACGCCGCTCCCGTACCTTGCCGTCCTCTGGAGCGACATCGACGGCGGGGGCGGGCTAGGCGGGATCGAGACCGGGACCTCCCGCGTCTCGCTTGAGGTGCGCCTCCCGCGCCAGGCGCAGCGGCTCCCGTCAATCGCCGTACCCGCGGCGCCCAGCGTGGCCGCCATCGCGGGCGGCACCACGATCGCGGCCGGCGTCTACTACTGCGGGTACACGGCCTTCACGTCGGCGGGAGAGAGCTACGGCGGGCCGGTCTCGACAGTCACGCTCAGCGCCGGCCAACAGATCAGATGGTCCTCGGTGCCGTCCGGCGTCCGCTTGTGGCGGAGTCAGGTCAACCGGCGTGACGTGCGCTATCTCGACACCCGCAGCAGCTCGATCTACGACGACGACCACGCGGGCTCGTACATGGGTGACGCGCTGTTCCCGGAGCAGGGCCTCGCGCGCAACGTCGTTGCCTCGGTCCAGCGCGTGCTGGCCAAGGCGAAGTACGTACCGGACGTGCTGGGCAACCCGCTGACGGACGCGACGTGCAGGCAGGGACGGGTCGCGCGCACGAGCGACCGCGCGCGAAACATCAAGCGCTTCCGATGGGACGTGTCCTGGTCGGTGGCGTTCGACACATACGAGAGGGAGGCGGCATGAAGCTCGGCGAACGGATGCTCTACGCGCTCGGTCGCGGACTCGGGTCGGCCTTCGGCGACGTGCTCGCCCGCGAGGACGATCCGGAGCCGCCGCCGTCAGCCGCGCGGGCGATCGCCGAGACCGGACGCGTCCTCACGGCCGGGACGATGGACGAACGGCTCACGCTCGTCCCCTACCTACTGGGCCTCGCCGAGAGGCTGCAGCCGTCGAAGGCGCCGGAACCGGAGAAGCCGAAGGCGCAGCCGGCCCCGGAGCCGAGCGACGACGAGGACGACACGCCTCCCGTGACCTTCCCGGCCGCACTCGAAGAGGACCCTGAAGAAGAGACCGTAAGGATCATGAAGGAGTAAGACGATGGGCCTTGTAGCGACCGGAAATTCAGCGCTCCTCGCGGTCCTCATGGACCAGCCGCAGAAGGACTCCACGGGCTTCATCGACACGGTGGGCATGCCGCTGTCGGAAGAGAAGATCCTCGCGGCTCCCAGCGCGCCGTCCGTTGCAGCCGGCGCCAGCGGCGCGATCACGGCCACGCGCTACTGGAAAATCAGCGAGGTCATCAACTCGATGGCCGAGACGGCAGCCAGCACCGCGACTGCCGGCACAGCTCTCGCTGCTGAGCAGGGGGCACTCACGTCGATCCCCGCGCCGTCGGACTCGCGCGTGATCCAGACCAGGATCTACGCCAGCGATGACGGCACGCTCTACGGGTACGTCGGGATGATCACCCGCTATCGCTCGTCGGGCGAGATCACGAGCAGCGTCACGGGCCTCGAGGACGCGACATGGGGCGGCACCTACACCGGCGCCGGCTCCGATGGCTTCTTCGAGGTCGAGATCATGACCGCCGCCACGCCCGATACGTTCAGGTGGAGGAAGAACGGCGGCTCCTGGACGAGCGGCGTCGCGATCACCGGCAGCGCGCAGACGCTGAGCGACGGCGTGACGATCACCTTCGCGGCCACCACCGGGCACACGGTCGGCGACGTGTTCAAGTACGGCGCGCGGTCGACCAAGTTCAACGACAACGTCGCCACGCCCGACTACACGCGGCGCCCGCTGTCGGCCTCGGAGGTCGCGGCGAATCACGGCTTCAGGGGCTTCAACCCGAACAGCGTCACGATGATGCCGGACCAGAAGCAGGAGGAGAGCGCCGAGATCACGGGCTATGTCGGCAAGGGCCGGAGTTACCCGGGCCTCAAGTCCTTCGAGTTCGCGCAGGCGCACGATCTCCGCCCGGGCCTGAACGCCTTCCTCGGCATCCACCAACTCGGCGAGCCGGACTCGATCACCGCGATCGACGGCACCGAGGTCTTCAAGTACGTCACTAGCCCCAGCACGGCGATCAGCAAGCCTCGCAGCTTCACGCCGCTGATATGGGAGGGCTCGCCGTCGATCCGGCCCGAGATGTTCCCCGGCGTTCTGGTCGAGACCCGTACCTACAAGTTCGAGGAGGGCAAGCTTCACAGCGTCGAGATCAAGCTCAAGGGAACGCGGCACTCTCTCGTCGGTTTCGGTACCGAGGGAACCGCCGGCACCTACGCGGACAACCGCGCGCCCGTCGTCGTCGGCGTGCTGCGCAGCGACATCGTGAGCTTCGATGTCAACGTGACGACCGCGCCCACCGGCGGGACTTTCAAAATCAAGTGCCGGGTCAACGGCAACGCCTACGGCTCGACCGAGACGACGATTCCCTACGACACCGGCGCCGGCAACATCCAGAAGGCCGGCACCGGCGCGCCAAGCGCCTGGGTCGAGCTGGTCGACGAGAACGGCGTGGCGCTGGGCGCCGACACCGGGGAGAACCGCGAGCCGGTCCTGATCTACTTCCCGGGCGACTGCTCGACCCTCTCGTCGAACGATGACTGGAACTGGCTCGCGGCCGGGATGCTGATCCCCGCCGTCGGCACCGGCTCCTCGCCGTACTCGGGCAAGGCGCTGCGGAAGGAGCGCGAGTCCAGACTCGCCGCCCCGCACTTCCAGTTCCTGCACGATCCCTACGGCGAGACCATCGCGACGGACACCTCGACAATCGCGAAGATCCTCGACGGCTCGCTGGAGATCGACTTCCCGCTGGAGCCAGTGCGCGAGCTCGACAGCGAGGCGAAGACCCCAAAGAGCTACGACAAGACGGCAGCGCTGGGCTGGCGCTTCGAGGGTACGCGGCGCTATGACTCGCGCGTCTACCAGGAGTACGTCCACCGCGACGAGCGGCGCGGCGCCAAGCTCTCGCTCCTCGGCGCGCCGGTCCCGAACGTGATCCCCGGCAGCGTCCCGACCAGCTACCGCAGCGGCACCATCTGGGACGTCCCACAGTTCGCCTTCAGCGAGACGCCGAAGCGCACGGTCAGCGGCCGCGGAATCATCACCGAGACCATCGTCGGCGAAGCCGAGAAGTCGGACGTGGACGGTGAGGACATCTTCATCGAGACCACCTACTCACGGCGGCTCTGGCTGCCGTCGGGTATGAGCCTGACAAACGCCTCGGCGTAGTAGCCCGACCCCAACGGCGGCACCGGACGCGCCCGGCCGCACGAACACGCCGCGCCTTAAAGCGCCGGCCCACCGAGCAAACGGATCAGGGGAGCCGCGATGCCGGTCGGTGCTGAACGCTCAGGCATGTCCCTCCGCATCAGCGCGCGGGGACTCGAGGAGGCGATTGAGACCGTCGACTCGATCGCGGCTCGCTCGCAGGATCTCAGCGGCGATCTCGAAAAGCTGGGCTACCGGATCGCCGCGGCGATGAAGGCCAAGATCCGCGCCGGCATCGGGCCGCCTCTCACGCCAGCCTACGCGCTACGGAAGTCACGCGCCGGCAAGGGCGGGGAGCCGGTCCTCGTCTGGAGCAAGGAACTCATCAACTCGATCAAGCCGCTGGAGGTCGGGCGGCTGATCGTGCGCGTCGGACCCGAGGACCCGAAGGCGGCGTTCCACCTCGGCGCGCGCGGCAAGTACCGCATAGACCAGGTGGTCGACCTCGATGAGGGCGAATGGGCGGACGTGATCGAGCGCGCGCTCGTCGCCGGCATCTTCGCCGGTGCCGAGGCGGCGCTTGCCGAGGGGTCGCACGACGGGCCGGGACTCAGCGAGTTCCCGGAGGCGGCATAGATGGCAACGCGCATCGCATTCGAGGCTGAACTACTTCCCGAAGGCGTGGTGCGCGGCGGGCGCGAGGCCGCCGACGCGCTGAGGAAGATAGGGGATGAGGCTGGCGCGGCTGGCAAGAAGGGCTCTGAGGGCTTCGACCTTGCGGGCGCGTCAATGCTGCAGCTCACTCGTCGGGCCAAAGAGGTGGCAATTCAGATCGCCGACCTCCAGGCCAAGATGGAGGCGACTAAGCGGGGCGGCGGCGTCATTTCGCCTGAGCAGATTCAACAGCTGAACAGGCTGAACACCGAACTGGATACCACGAAACGGCGAATCATCGAAGTCGGCAACGCGCAGGAGGCCGCGAGTAACGGCGCGCAGAACTTCGCCGGCAAGATCTCAAGTCTCGGCGGCGCGCTGAACGCTCTGTCCGAAAGCGGCAACAAGAGCCACAGGGCTATCGGAAACGTCGGGATCGTGTCGCTCGCTGCCGTTGCCGGATTACAGGCCGCGGCATCCGCGGCGAGGGATGGCGGGCAGGCGCTGGGGACGCTATGGGGCGAGGCTGACCGGTTCGCGGTCGGGTCGGCCGGGTTTACGGAAGTCCTCCGAAAGATGGTGTTCGAGCTCAAGAGCTTTAAGGAGGCAGCCGACGAAGTCGGTCTAGCGCAGAACAAGGTCAGCACCGACGCGATCAAGCTCGAGGCCGCGCAGCGGCTGGTGAGCAGAGGGATTCTTGATAGCACGCTAGCTGGCAGGGATCTCATCGACGCGTACGACCGTCTCCAGGTATCGAGCGGGCGCGTGTCCGCTGGTGCAATGAATCTGAAAACGGTGTTCGGCGAAATCCAGAACACGGCGGTGCCTTCGATCCGACAGACAGACGACGCGCTCGGGAATCTCGTCGCCACGATCGACGGCAAGTTCAAGCGGTCGTTCGTTGAGGGCGAGAAGGCGATCATCGGGAACTCTGACGTCATCCGCGCGCTCGAAGGACACTACAGATCCCTCGGCGGCTCAGCTCCGCCCGAGCTTCAAAAGCTCATCGAACAGCTGAACAAGCTGGAGGCGAAATCTAAGTCGGCGTTCGAGCGGTTCCGTAACGAGCAGACGCAGACGCTTGAGACGCTGAAAGGCTTCCGGGACGAGCTGAACAAAGCGCTTGCCGGCGATGAGGAAGGGCCGTTTGCACGCAGCAGGAACGACCGCCTGGATCAGTTCGCGCGGGATAACGCGAAAGCCCTGCTCGAAATGGAGAAGGCGGCGAGGTCCACCGAGGCCGGGCTGAAGTCACTAACCGCCGAGGAGCGCATCGCGATCGGCATGGCCAAGGGCTACCTGGAGGCCAAGCGACAGCTCACGGACGAGTACCGCAAGGAACAGCTTGATATCGGTAAGTCGGCCGCGGCGCTCGGCATGTACGGCGTAGCGCAAAAGAACACGACGACCGGGACTATCGCGATGCGCGATCAGTTCGGGCTGTCCGTGGTGAAGCTCGACCATCTCGACCGCGCCCTGACTGGAGCCTCCGAACGGTTCGGCTTCGCGTCCGGCTCCGTCTATCAAGTCAGCAAGGCGATGCTGGACCTGTCCGATAAGACCGGCTTGTCCATTGAGCAGCTTGAGAAACTCGCCGAGGAGTACCGCAGGAACGCCGAAGCAAAGACGGCGCTCGACAGCGCCATCGCCTCGGGACGCCCTGTCTGGGAGAACCAGATCCGCGACATCGACGCCACGATCGCGGCCTACGACAGGTTGCAGGCCGGGGGGGATCGCTTCCAGGCCGCAGAGCAGGGGAACTACAAGCAGCGAGCGCAGCAGCAGCAGGACGCGCAGCAGCAGGCAAGGAATCTCCAGCTCGTCACAGAGATCACCGGCCAGTCACTCAACAATGTCGGCAAGCAGCTCACTGAGCTGGCCACGAACGCGGACGGAACGATCGGGCCGATCGTGAAGACGATGATGGAGTGGCGCTTCCCCGATGGCGATCACATCGCGGAGCAACTCAAGGAACTGACTGCCCAGGAGTGGAAGCTCTGGGAAGCTGTCGTCAAGACCGCGGACGCCTTCGGCCCCAGTCTGCTGAGCAAGAACATGGAGGCGTTCGCGAAGCTCTTCCGCGAGGGCACGATCGACGCCGAGCAGTTCCGCGCGGAACTCGAGAAGCTGTTCATGAGCCCGGCCATGCTGGAGGGTTCGAAGGCCACAGGCGCCGAGATCTCGAAGCTCATGCAACTGTTCTTCGGGCTGAAGGAACCGGTTCAGGGTGCGCGGACCGCGGTCGACGACTTCTTCCAGACGCTCGCGAACCGTGACCCCTTCGAGACGGTTTTCGGAAATCTCCAGCGGGTCGGCGACGAAGCCGAGCGCATGGCCGGCCGCGTGAGTGACGGAGCGCGCACCGTCGCGAAGGCCTTCGAGAACATGCGCTCCTCGTCCTCGCAGACGGCTACCCAGCTACAGCAGGACGCCGCGACGATCGGCGGCGCGCTAGGTCCGGATGGTGGCCGCGGCACTACCGGCGCTGGTCCGACCCGCCAGACGCTCCAGAACATCACCTATCAGCTCGGGAGGACGCTGTGACGCTCGCGACCGCACCGGGCCAGCAGCATCTCCCGATCCTCGTCTGGGGCGCGTCGAACGAGTACGTGCTCCCGATCAGGGCGAACCTCATCGAGGACGACCCGCGCTCTCACGAGACGGTGCGGATCATGGCGAACGGCAGCGCGACGATGCTGCGGCCGGGTGTGCCGGGACTCCCGCAGATCACCAGCTCCGAGGGCTCGATCCGTGTGCGCGTCCCGCGGTCGCGCCTCTCGACCGAGGTCTCCCGCAAGGTCGGGATTCTGCGTGGCTGGGGCGGCATGGTCAGCTACTGCCGCTTCAAGCAGATCACCGAGGTCTTCACGTACGACGGGACCAACGCGCTGACGCTTCTGCGCCGGCCGTTCATGCAGGCCACGCACGGGCTCGACGCTGCCTACTGGCCCGTCGGTGCGGCCGTGAATCACGCGACCGTCTGCACGGTCAACGGCGACAGCGCGACCGTCACTCTCGGCACGCCGACCGGGCTGAAGCGCGTGCCGTTCACGACCTCGCCCGCCTACGACACGCAGGGGGATGAGGTCGTAGTTCATTACACGCCGTATTTCTATTGCCACGTGCTGCACGCCGAGGGCGAGGGGTTAACGGTCGAGCCGCAGAACGCTTTCCAGGAGCCGCGGTTCCTGCGCTTCCGCGAGGTCAACGGTGCCGGATAGCTTCCTGGCCGGCGGCGTCGTCACGATCGAGCAGGCGTCTCCCGACGTCTCGTGCTCGGGCTCTGTCACGGTCGCCGGCTCTGACACGGGCGCCGCGTCGGGTACGGTGACGATCAGCCGCTCGCGCTTCCTGTCCTACTCGGTGGGGCTGGGGACCGGCGTCTATGCCGTGCCGGTCCGTCACTGCCGCGCCACGCTGATGGTGGACGGCGTCGACTTCAGCGATTCACGAGACGGCGACGTCGAGATCACCGAGACGCTGGACGGCTACATCGCGAACCGCACCGCGCGATTCGGGCTGCTGGACGAACGGCTCGCCTACGCACACGCCTCGACGATCAGCGACGAGGAAAAGCGGATCGCGATCGACTTCCACGTCGGACCGGACGGCTATCCCTCCACGTGGCGATCGTTCGAGGGTTACATCGTCCCGACGCAGAATGACGAGCCGTTCCGCCCGGCTGCAACGTTTCAGGCGCGCTCGTGGCTCGCGGATCTCCTCGGCGCGCACGTCTGCCTGTTCGTCCCGGCGTTCGCTGGCTACACGCGGGAGGATCTGCTGATCCTCGCCGCAGCCTCCGCCGGCTGGGAGATCACGATCACCGGCGGCCCGCGGAAGACCGTACGCAAGCCCCAGCGGTACAACGGCGTGAGCTTCGGCCAGGTCGCCGCGCGCCTCCTGGAGCTGATGGGTTGCGTGCTGCGGGAGAAGAGCTACGGCGCGCTGGAGCTGGTGCCCGAGTCGGAGTGGCTGCGCGCGTCGGTCACTCCGGACCTCGCGGTGTTCACGTTCCACGAGAGCGACGGCGTCAGCTACCTCCCGATCAGCGAGCAGCCGCCGATGCCTGAGGTCACGAGCTGGACGATCCACGGAACGCAGATCGGGCCGGGGCAGAGCACGTGGACCGACGGCACGTACGAGAACGGCGTCACGCATACCGTCTACTGGCAGTGGACGGGCGCGCTCTTCATCCGCCACCAACTCGACGCGACACGGCAGGAGGGCGTGCAGATCGCCGGAACGACCACGGTGCAGATCTTCGAGGCGCTGTTCACGCCCGGGGAGCCCTTTTACTACAACACCGTCCCGTTCTTCGGCGGCCAGAACATCGACCAGCGCGACCAGCAGGTAATCCACGCACACCCGACGCGGCTGCTCTCCGAGTCGATCTCTCACGACAACGACGGCGCCCGCGTCTCGACGATCTCGCGCAACTGGACATGGGGCACCGGGTACCTGCCGGATCAGCTCGTGGTGCAGATCTACGGCCTCAACGGCGCCGACATCTTCGGGCTGCTGCGTACGACCGGAACGACCTGGAGCGGCGACGAGACGAAGCTCGAAGAGGGCTACACCGCCACCACGCACACGACCAACGCAGCCGCGACGCTGATCGAGACGAAAACCGAGACGTGGACCGTGCGCGGCAGCGGCGGATGGCAGAAGACGACGGTCACGCATGACCACACCGGCGGCATGCCGTCGGTCACAGTCGACCTCGAAGAGGGCGAAGGCCCGATCCCGCTGCCGTACATGGCCGACGCCGAGTCACCGATCTACGAGCTACAGGAATTCAGCCGCACCGTCATGCTCGATCCGGCCGCCCTGACCTTCCGACAGAACGAGAAAGAGGAGACGATCGAGGAGGCGGAGGACGCGGCAGAGGGTACGGCCGTCGCTTGGCGTCGCCTGCGCTGGCAGCTCTCGCGCTCTCTGGTCCGTGAGGGGCTGATCCTCCCGACGCTGCGGGTTGGCGACGCCGGAGCCGTGGGCGACCGCGTGCGCGACCTCGAAGAGCCGGCGGGCGGGCTCGTGACGATGGTCTCGATGGCGGTCGGGCGAGATGGTGATCAGGTGAGCCGACGCGCCGTGACCGTCCCCCCGAGCTACATGCTGGAGCCGTCGTGACGTTCGGGCAGTTCTCTGGTCCGTCGCGCGATCCCGCGCTATTCATTCGCACGCTGGAGCGCGTCATCCGCTCGCACGTCGAGGCGCCTACGTCGCTCTTCCAGCCGCGCATGGAAGTCGACGGGCTCAAGCGCGGGCTCGTGACCAGCCTGTGTCCCGAGGAGTTTCGTCCCCCGCGGTTCATCCTGACCGCGCCCGCCGTGAGGGACGTTGAGACGCTGACGGTCGGGCCGCCAATCGTCGAGGCCGCCGCGACGTGCATTCACGACGTCTACGCCGACGGGTCGCACGTCTTCTATCACGGCGCGTGGATGCCCGACGGCAACCTTTGGCTGATCTCCAACGCGGGCGGGGAGTCGAACTACCTCGTGCGCTTCTCGCCGATCAGTACAAAGTTCACGCACTTCAGCCTACCGACGAACTCGCGCTCCACGGGCCTCATCTGCTACGCGCAGGGCTTTATGTGGATCCCGGCGCCCGGCATATCCAGCGTGCTCAAGTACGACATGGCGGGCGCGCTCGCCGGAACCTACGCGATCGCCGAGTGGACGGGCGTCCCGCCGAGCTTCGACTTCACCGCCGTATTCGACATGCATGCGGGCTCAGACGGGAACATCTGGCTAGCCATCGGCGACAGCGTCGGAGCCTTCAGCAACGAGGGCCGCTTGATTCGGGTGGCGACCGACGGGAGCTACACCGCGTTTACGCCGACGCTCGGCGGTGGTGCGACGCATCCGATCGGGCATCAGGTAATCGAGCGCCAAGGTCGTCTATTCACTTACTCGCCGGAATACCTCCACGAGTGGGACCTCGCCGGGAACCTGACCTCCCACGAGTGGGCGACAGCCTACGGAGTGGTGAATCCTCTACACGCCAGCGTCGACCCGATCAACGACGCCGAGATGTGGTATTGGGACTATGACCGGCCAACGGTCGGCGCGCGACGCATGGCCTACCGCGTCAACGTCGGACCTCCGCTGACGATCGAGCCGATCGAGCTGCCGGCGTCGCTCATCACGTCAGGCTACGGGCAGCCGCGCGCGTTTGGCTTCTCGGAGAGCGCGGTCTGGGGCTCATCCGCGTCCGGTCTCCAGCGGATCGACCGTGAGAACGATTCGGTGCGCGTTGCCCCGATCGGCTTCAGCACGTTCAAGCCCGCGCTTGCGCCTGACGACGGGCTGTGGGGGACCGGCGGTGGGCGCTGGTACCGCCTGGACCCGATCACCGAGGCCGTGTCCTCCTGTGCGTCGACTGTCGACTCCAACGGGTTCAGCGAGAGCTTCGGACCCGACGGCAACTTCTGGTTCTGGGGCACCGGCGGCGTGGTGCGTGTCTACGTCCCAGGAGGAGA
>JGI10216J12902_107919174_pt1 | contig 13990 bp, 11 predicted proteins | sample KanNatreferecore_FD_12902 | JGI IMG/M metagenome (IMG submission 12902)
GCGCTCGCGACGGTTCCGCGATTCTTCGAGCGCACGTCTGACGGCGGGCGCGAGCCGCGTCAGTCGATGTTTCAATACGTAGTCGGTCGCCCCCTCCTTCAGCCGGTCGATCGCGACTTCCTCGCCCATCGTGCCCGACACGAACACGAAGGGCACCTCGGGCCGTCGCTCGCGTGCGATCTTCTGAGCCGACACGCCATCGAATCCGGGCAGCGCGTAATCCGAGAGAATGACGTCGTACTGACCGTCAATCGCCGCGAGGAACTGGTCACGCGAGACGGCGCGCACCCATTCGCAGGCGAGCCCCTCCTGCGCGAGCGTCGCCGCCACCAGCTCGGCGTCGGCCGCGTCGTCCTCGAGGTGAAGGATGCGGAGCGTGCGATCCATGCGATTATCCCGCTATCGGCAGCGGCGCTTCGTTGAAGACCGCCCAGAAACCGCCGCACTGCCGCACCGCCTCCATGAAGACCCCGAACGCGACCGGCTTGACAACATCTCCACGCGCACCCAACTCCGCGTCGACCAATAGCAGGCGAACACGCTTAGCCCACGTCACGCGTGTCCTCCGTGCAGAACTGGATTAATTCGTCGACGAGCGCGGCGTCACGCCACCCTTTTCGAGCCTCCCGATGCAATTCCTCGAACGCCTGATCGAGTGTGAGCGCAGGCTTGTATGGGCGCGCCGTCGTCAGCGCGTCAAACACATCGACAACCCCGATAATCTGCGCGAGCAGCGGAACGTCACTTCCGCGTAAGCCATCCGGATACCCCGACCCGTCGAGGCGCTCGTGATGATGGCGGACGATCGGCCGGACGCGGCGCAAGAGGCGAAGCTCGCTGCAGATCCGGTCACCGATGACCGTGTGGAGCTTCATCTGCTCGAATTCTTCGGCGGTCAATGGCGCGGGCTTCAAGAGGATCGCGTCAGGCACCCCAATCTTGCCGATGTCGTGGAGAGTGCCGCCGCGCGACAGCGCGGCAATGTCGTCCGCGCCGAGGCCGATGCGTGTGCCAACCGCGGCTGCAAGGCGCGATAGACGCTGACAGTGACCCTCGGTGTTCGGATCCCTGGCTTCCACCGTCAGCGCAAGGCTCATGATCACGGCTTCCGCAGAGTCGAGTTCGTCGGTGTAGCGCTTCAGACGCAGCAGCGATCGGACGCGTGCGCGGAGCTCGTGGCCGTCGACCGGCTTGACGATGAAGTCGTCTGCGCCGGCGTTGATGCCTTTCAACCGTTCCTCGCGTCCTTGTAGGGATGTGATGAGCACGACTGGCGTCAAGCGTGTCGCAGGATGCGCTTTGATGGCCCGGCACAGCTCGTGACCGTCGCGGCCGGGCATCTGCACGTCCGTGAGTACGAGATCGGGTCGCTCGCGTTCAACGATCGCGAGCGCCTCCAGGCCGTCCGACGCGGTCAGGACACTGTGTCCTTCACGAGTGAGGAGCTGCTGAAGGAGCGCAACATTCGCGGGACCGTCATCGACGACGAGCACACGTCCAGACACCGCCGGCAGATCGGCGCCTGGCTCGATTCGAGAGACAGCGGGCGAAACCGGCATTTGTCTCGAGATGAAGAAAGGATGATCCACCCAGGGGAGCTGGTTGGGGAGGTTGTTCATGGTATAGCGGGTGTGCGATCCTGACTATCGGTGTTTGTCCTACAGTGTCCCCGGATCCAGGCGCTTTCGCGCGAATTCCCTCTCACACAGCGCGCCGATGGCTCATTCTTCGAAGGCAGGGACACTTTTGTAATCGAGTCGTCGCGACCGCCGCAGGAATTCCGAAGCGCCGAAGGACAACGCAGGAAGATCGCGTCGCGCCCGCACGAATCGGCGCCGCGACTGCGGGAGGTCTCGCCCCAGGCAGAGACGGCGAGGACCGTGCCGACACGAGAGGCGGGCATTCGTCGTGCGTGAGGTGCTCCTCGTCGACGATCATCCTGTCGTCCGCCAAGGCATTGCGCGCATTCTGACCGCACAGATCCCGGACGTGCGCGTCGACGAGGCGGCGGACGGGCGGACGGCGCTGGAGCGCCTGGCCGTCGGCACATACCATCTGGTCATGCTCGATCTGACGTTACCGGGCGACAGCGGCCTTTCGCTGTTGCGCAGGATTCGGCGCGAGCACCCGGCGAGCCCCGTTCTGATTGTCACCATGCACCCGCCGGAGCATTTCGCGCAGCGCGCACTGCAGGCGGGCGCTGTCGGGTACATCACCAAAAACAGCGAGCCGAACGAACTGGTCAGGGCAGTACGGACGGCGCTCGCTGGAAAACGTTATCCACCCGAAGACGCCGCGAGCCAGATGCCGCTCGAGGAAGAAGGGCAACCGCATGATGTGCTGTCGGACCGCGAGTACCAAGTCCTGCGCATGATCGGAGCGGGGCGAACCGTTTCCGAGATCGGCGCGGATCTTGGGCTGAGCGTGAAAACCGTTAGCACATACCGGTCAAGAATCCTCGAAAAAATGAAGCTCCGAACCAGCGCAGAACTGATCCACTACGTAATCACCAGGCGGCTGGCCCCGTAGCATTGCTCGTGGTGATGTGCATCAGCGTGAACGGCCAGCGGCAGGCGCAGTGCTCAAGCGATTGCAAACCCTCCCCCTCGAATCATGGTGACAAACTCCTCGACCAGATCGTGCGGGCGCCACCCATTCGCGACCTGGCGTCGCAGGATCTCCACGGCTCGGTCGGCGGGCTTGGCCTGCTGATATGAACGGTGCGTCGTCACAGCATCGTAAACGTCGACGATTCCTACAATCTGCGCCAGCAGCGGAATGTCTGCGCCTAGCAGCCCATCCGGATAGCCCGAACCATCGAATCGTTCGTGGTGATGACGCACGATTGGTCTGACCGCGGATAAGGAACGTAACTTACTGCACAGCGAGTCGCCAATCAGCGTGTGCGACTTGACCAACTCGTACTCTTCGGGCGAAAGCTCTCCTTCCTTTCTCAGCACAGGATCGGGAATGGCCAGCATGCCGATGTCATGAAGAAATCCACCGCGTTGGAGCGCTCGCAGATCGTCTTCACCCAATCCGAGTCTTCGTCCGAGCGCGGTTGCATAATTGGCCATGCGGTGACAATGGCCGTGCGTATAGCCGTCCCTCGCCTCGATCATCTCAGCCAGCGTCTCGATGATGGAGGCGGCCGAGTCCAGATCATCGGTATAACGTTTGACGCGCAACAGAGAACCGACGCGTGCCAGAAGTTCGTGCAGGTCTACGGGCTTGCTCAGGAAATCGTCGGCACCTGCCTTCAGGCCCTCGATGCGCTGCTCTCGCTCCGTGAGTCCGGTCACCAACACGACCGGCAGCAGCCGCGTCGCAGGATCGCGCTTCAGACGACGGCAGACCTCGTATCCATCCGGGGTAGGGATCACTACGTCCAGAAGTACGACATCCGGTGGGTCGTCGCGCACCGCAAAGAGAGCACTTGGCCCGTCGTGCGCGACCTGCACAGCGTAACCTTGTGAACGAAGCGCCCGCGAGAACAGACGGGTGACACCCTCGTCATCGTCAACGATGAGAACTTTCGGAAGTGGCCGTGAATCGCTCATAGACTCCGTGGCTCTTGCGAGTGATGCGCCTGGCCGATCACCGAGAGATGCGGCGCGCCGAATGCCCGCAACGATAGCGACCGAGATCATCGGACCTGTGTTCCACGAGCAGGATGGTTCGGCTGCGCATCACGATCGGGCGCCCTGTCGAACGGCCGGAACGGTGAAGTAGAAGGTTGCACCCCGGTCAATCGCCCCCTCTGCCCACACGCGGCCGCCATGCCGCTCGACTATACGGTAGACCGTTGCGAGCCCGATGCCGGTGCCTGGAAACTCCGCATCGGTATGTAAGCGTTGGAAGGGTCCAAAGAGCTTCTCCACGTACGTCATGTCAAATCCTGCGCCATTGTCACGAACGAAGTAGACAGGACCGTGGCCATTGTGATCGCGTCCGAACTCGATTCGCGCTTTGGCGGCCTTGGCCGTGAATTTCCAGCTGTTGCCAAGCAGGTTCTCCAGCGCGACTTGCATCAATCGGCTGTCCGCATCCGCCACGAGGTCCTCCTGAATGAGAACCTCGACCTGGCGGTCGGCCTGCTTTCGCAGTTCGGCGATCACCCGCCTGGCGAGTTCCGACAGGTTCACGCGAGTCCGCCGCAACTCGGCTCGTCCCACGCGTGACAACGCCAGCAGATCGTCAATGAGCTCGCCCATCCGCGTTGCGGCTGCACATACGCGCTGAAGGTACTCTTGTCCTTTCGGATCGAGCGTGCCGGCGAAATCCTGCAGCACAATCCGGCTGAATCCGTCGATGGCGCGCAGGGGGGCACGCAGGTCGTGCGACACGGAATAGCTGAATGCTTCGAGTTCCCTGTTCTTGCGCTCGAGCTCATCTACCAGCACCATTTTCGTTTCCGCGAGCTCACGGGCGGCCCGTGCTTCCCCCGCCTCGAGTTCTTTCTGCAGCAGTTCTTCCCGAATGCGCCTGTTCTCGTCCTCAAACTGTTTTCGCCGAATCTGCGCGCGCACCCGCGCCTTGAGGACCTGAAGATCACTGGACTTCGAGATGAAGTCGTCGGCTCCGGCACTGAGCCCCTGGATCATCGCCTCGCGATCTTCGAGGGCGGTCAGCATGATGAGGGGGATGTCGCGCACGCTGGGGGCCGCCTTGATCCGCTCGCACGTCTCCTGACCGCTCAGTCCGGGCATCAGCAGGTCGAGCAGAATGCAGTCCACGGGCTGCACCGCAAGCAGCTCCAGCGCCTCCTCACCAGAGCTCGCGAGGATCACGTCGTAGCCTTCGTCCTTCAAGGCATCGTTGAGTGCGTGGAGGTAGGTCAGGCTGTCATCGACGGCGAGAATTCTCTTCAGACCGCGCAGACTCTTCGTCTCATCATTCCCGTGTGGCCGTACGGGAGACCGGCGAAGCATCGCCGCCACACGAGCGAGGATGACATCGAGATGCTCTTCCTTCCGCACGAAGGCATCGGCTCCCGCATCGAGCGCGCGAAGTTCCGCGTGCTTGCCTTCCGAAGCGGTTAGCAGAAGACTTGGAATGTCGCGCAGCGCGGCATCGAGACGTAGGTGCCGGATGACTGTCGCGCCATCAATACCCGGGAGGACGCCATCCACGACAATTGCAGCGGGACGGCGCGTGCCGGCCAACCGCAAGCCTTCCTCACCGGTCGTCGCCTCAAAAACGACATACCCCGCAGCCTCGAGCGCATCCCGCAGCATTTCGCGAAATGTGACGCTGTCATCAATCACCAGGATCGCCGTCGCCTCGGCGGGCTGACGCGCCCGAATGAGTTCTTCCACTTTCGCTACGAGATAGCCGGCGTCGTACGGCTTCCCTACGTACTCGTCCGCACCGGTCTGCAGCCCGCGTATTCGATCCTTGATGTCGGCCTCCGACGACAGCATCACGATCGGCACTGCCGCGCCGGCTGGCGTGGATCGAATCTCATTTAAGAGATCTACGCCGTTGGCGTCAGGTAGCAGGACGTCGAGCACGATCACGGCCACGGAACCGCTTGAGAGTATTTCCCGCGCTTCCGCAGCCGTCGCGCAAGGCAGCGGTCGCAGGCCCGCGGCCGTGAACGCGTCGGCCAGATCCATCCGGACGGTGAGGCTGTCATCGACGATGAGCACCCCGGGGGTCATCGTTCGTGTCTCCGTGCCTGAGCGGCCAACATCGCCAGCGCGGGTCCGATGTCCGGGAGAGGGAGCACACGTTCGACGGCGCCGACGAGCATGGCTTCGCGAGGCATACCGTAGACGACCGATGTCGCCTCGTCCTGCGCGATCGTCAACCCTCCGGCCCGCCGGATATCGAGCAGTCCGGCGGCGCCGTCGCGGCCCATTCCGGTGAGCAGGCACCCCAGCGCGGATGATCCGTACTCTCTCGCGAGCGATTCGAACAGCACATCGACCGAAGGGCGGCACGAGTGCCGCTCCGGATCGCGCGTCAACCGCAGGCGACCGTTACGGACTTCGAGGTGTGAGTCTGGCGTCGCCATCGTCACGCTGCCGACAGTGCCGGACACGAGCTGTCCGTCCACTGCATACGCGACCCGAAACCCGGTCTGGCTATCGAGCCACTCCGCGAAAGCCGCGGCGAAGGGCTCGTTGATATGCACGACCAGCAGCAGCGGCAAGGCAAAGTCCCGTGGCAGCGCGCGCAGGATCTCGAGGACCGCGCCGGGCCCTCCGGTGGATGCGCCAATCGCGACGACTTGGTAGTGCCGTTGTGCAACCACAGGAATGGTCGCCGCAACCTTCACGGCATCCTGCGATCGGCCGAGAGGTCCCAGTCGCGCCCGCACGTGCGTCACCGTTTGGACTCGTGACACGAGCTTGACGGTCGCGGCGAACTTCCGCTCCCAATCACCTTCTGGGTGCGCCCCGTTTGGCTTCTCGAGCACCTCGATTGCACCGGCGGCGAGCGCCTCGTACGTCTTGAACACCTCGCCACGGTTCGTTGACGACGAGACAATCAGAATCGGCGTCGGACAGTGAGCCATGATGTATTCGGTGGCTCCGAGGCCGCTCATCACCGGCAGCATCATGTCCATCGTCACCACGTCGGGCCGGTGCGTCTGACAGAGATGAATCGCCTCTTTCCCGTCGCCAGCCTCAGCAACGACTTCGATGTCGGGGTCGGTCTCCAGCACGGCGCAGAGATGCCGTCGAACCGTGACCGAATCCTCTACAACCAGAACGCGCACCGGCATCATTGCACCAGCGTTCTGATGCGCTCTAAGAGCGCTCCTTGATCGAACTCGCTCTTGACGATGTAGGCCTGGGCGCCCACTTTCCGCCCCCGCTCGCGATCTTCCGGCGCCGCCCTCGACGTCACCAGAATGGATGGAATCCCGCGCAGTAACGGGTCCGCCCGCACCTGTTCGATGAACGCGAATCCGTCCATGCCTGGCATCTCTACGTCGACAAGAAAGAGCGCGTACGCACTTTTGCGCGCCTTTTCCAGGCCTTCTTCGCCCGAGCACGCGAGGCTCACATCGTACCCGGCCGATTCAAGAATGCTTTGCTCCAGCATGCGCGTCGTGAGTGAGTCATCAACGACGAGGATGGACCGTCGCGCGACCACAGAGTTGTCGTGCGGGATGTCCGGCCGCTGCACCTCGGCGATCAAGGTTGCGGCGTCGAGTACAAGGCGCGGGTGACCACCTGCATCGAGTGATGCGCCAATGACGGCTGGTGCGGCCGGCGCCAGTTCCGGCAGCGGGCGCGTGAGCACGGTCGCGGTTCCCAGAATCCGATCGACCGCAAACGCCGCAGCACCGTCGCCGGCCTCGACGACAAAGGCGGACGACGTTCTCGCAGGCAGCGTTCGCGGTTCGGTGGGCCGGACGACGCGAAGCAGTGACGCGAACGGAATGCTCCTGCCGTCGTGAAGAATCGACCGGCCGTGCGGGCTCTCCACGATTTGCTCCGGCGTGACGCGAAGCGTACGACGGACGTTATCCAGCGGAACGGCTGCCCCCACACCGCCCACGTCCACGGCGAGAGCCTGGATTGACGCAATTGAGAACGGGATCGCCAGTTCGACTGACGTGCCTTTGCCAGGCTCGGTGCGCAGCTTGACGTCGCCGCCGAGGCGCTCCGCGGCTTCGCGCACGACGTCAAGTCCGACGCCTCGTCCCGCGACGTCAGTCACAGCATCCGACGTGCTGATACCGCCCTTGAGCAGCAGCCGAAGGAGCGCCTCAACATCCAGCCTTTGGGTGTCTGCAGACGAATGCCCCTTACGCTGAAGGATCCGGCGGACTGCGTCGAAGTCGATGCCGCGGCCGTCATCGGAGCAAGCGAACGACACCCACGTGCCGCGACGCGACACCGTAACCGTCACCCGGCCGTGGGAAGGCTTGCCCGCCGCGCGCCGTTCGTTCTGGTCCGATTCGATTCCGTGCGCGACAGCGTTGCGCACGACCTGCAGGAGCGCGCCCTGGACCACCGTGAGAATGGCGGGGTCCACACGGACATCGCCGCCGTGGCTCTCGAAGGTGATCCGCTTCCCGAGTGCCTGGGCAATATCGCGGGCGGCCCGCTCCAGGAACTGGAAAACGGCGTTGGCCGGGACTAGGCGTAGCCGCGCGGCAGCTTCGCTGACCTGGCGCAGCTCGCGGTCAATCTGCTCGACCCCGTTGGCGACATCCCGGTGGAGCGCTCCGAAGGTTCCGCGCAGCTCCTCGATCATCGAGCAGGCTTTATCAAAGCTCGAACAATCGCCTGGCGTCGCCGGTTGCGGTGCACCGAAGCGGGCAAGGTGGTTGTCTATCAGCTCGATCAAATGTCGGATGCGGTCTGCCTGATCGAGTCTGGAGCCGAGCGCGCCAAGCTGTGCGTGCGCTTCAGCCACTCCGTCCACGAGGCCTTCCAGATCCCTCGGATCGGGACGAAAGATGTGGATTGGCTCGTCTGATGAAACGCGAGCGGGTACGACGGCATCAGAACCGCGGGCCGATGACAGCGCCGCGACATGGGCACCGATCTCATCGAGCAACATCAGCACGCCGTCGATCTGCTCGCGAGGTGGCGAAGTCACGGAATCGCGGAACGCGGCAAAAAGGTCTTCGAGCTTGTGCGCGCACTCCGCAATTTCCGGCTGTCTGACGACCCTTGCGGCGCCTTTGAGGGTGTGCGCCAGGCGCAGCAGTCGCGCGATCTTGTCCCCGGCCGGAACCCCCTTTTCCAGATCGAGCGCGCCCTGCCCCAATTGATCTAGGAGTTCGCGGGCCTCGATGCGAAAGTATTTGTAAGGATCCGGCGCCATGCGCTAAGCGCTCGCCTCAGGGCGGATGACTCGCAGCAGATCCTTAGAGAGAAGCGCGAGCTGTGACGCAGTCTGCTGGGTCTGCCCGGTGCTGGCCTCCGTCTCCCGCGACGCCTGCGCGATATTGGCGATCGCGACGTTGACCTGCTCGACGGCGCTCATCTGCTGCTTGATGGACAGTTCGATTTCTCTGGCGGCTTCGGTCGTCGTGGTCACGAGACCAACGATCCGCTTGAACGACGCCGTTACGTGCCCGAACTGTTTCGATCCGGCGTCCACAGCTTTCGACCCCGTTTCGGTGGCCATGACGGTTGTATTCACGGCGCTGCGGACATCGTCGATGAGACCGCGGATCTCCTTCGTCGATCCCCCAACTCGATCGGCAAGCTTACGGATTTCGTCGGCAACCACCGCAAATCGTTTGCCGGTCTCTCCCGCACCGGCCGCTTCGATCGTGGCGTTGATGGCTAGGATATTGGTTTGCTCCGCGAGCTCGGACACGATCTCGAGCACCGTGCCGATTTGTTGTGATTTCTTGCCCAGTTCGAGCATGTGATTGACCACCAAATCGACCTGGCGGCGGATGGCCGCAACCGACTCGTGGCCCTGATCGACGGTCTCGTCCCCTGATCGCGCCGCGCCGGCGGTTTCCTCTGCGATTTGTGCGACGCGCCGGGCACTTTCGGTAATCTGACGTGACGTGGCCAGAAGCTCGCCTATCGTGGTGGCGATCTCGCTCATGGCGGTCGCTTGCTCTTTCGCCCCGGTCGCCTGCTGCGTGGCTGCCGCCTGCAGTTCTGCCGAGGAGCTCTGAACCTGTCCGACCGCCGTGCCGATTTGGCGGCCAAGTGTCTTCGTCAGAACCACGCCTGCGGCAATCGCACAGAGCAACACGATCGTCACGAGTACTGCCACCAGCGTCGTGGCAAAAGACGCAGTGTCCGTGGATGCCTGCTTCGCGCCCTGCAACCGCTGCTCCTCCCGCGAGACGAACTCACGAATCGCAGCGTCAAGTCGGTCTCGAGTGGGATCGATCCGATTCTCGAAGGCACGCACGACCTCATCGAGCGACGCGCTCGTGCGCCGGATCGCGACCACATCATCGAGCGCGCGCTGGTTCGCGGTTTCCGCATCGATGATGGCGTCGACCAGTCGGCGCCCCTCGTCGTCGCTCACGTTGCGCTTCAGTTGTCCCAGCACAGTCAGCACATCGGCGCGCGCCTGCTGCATCGTCGTGAGAGCCTGTTCGTCACGCGTCAGCAGGAACTCGCGGGCGCTGCTTCCCTTGCTCTCGCGCAACGCGTGAAGACGCTGGGCGCCGAGGAGCAGCTGCGCGTCGACGTCGATGACGCGGTCCTTGCTCGAGACGACGGCGCGAAGCGCCAGGAATGACACGACTCCCATCACCGTGGCCAGCACCACCAGCAACGCGAAGCTTGCACCCACCTTTTGTCCGAACGTCCAGTGTCGACCCATGTGTTTATGGTTCCCTCTGAGTTGCGCCGGGAGGCACCCGGCTCGTAATCGCCTCCAGAACCGACGCGACACACACGATCGCGCGTATCCGCTCGCCACTCGGGAACATCTCGCGCACGTGCCGGAGTGGTCTGCTGCCCGCGCTCTGCGGAACGATGTCGTTCCGAAGGATTCGCTGGTGACGATCGAATTGCTCGAACGCCAGGCCCACAGGCCGCGCGGCGGCGATCGCCAGCCATCGCGGATTCCGCGCTCTCGGAAATCCAAGAATCGCGGCAAGGTCATAGACCGGCAGAACGGAACCTCGAAACCCTGCGATGCCGATCAGTTCTGGTACGGGCGTTGGAAGCGGTGTCATCCGTACGTCGGCAAAGAGGCCCGATAACTCGGCGATCCGTAACGCGTACGGCGTCGCTCCGATCGTGATCTCCAACAGGTCTTCCAGAGGCGTGACACCTGACTCCGACGCCTCAGCGAACGAGCGGTCGAATGCACGCCGCAGCTCTGCGATCCTGTCCGGCACGAGCATCCCTGAACCGCTCATGGCGTGCCTCCGCATCGAAGCAGTTCCGTGCGGCAGAGCGTCACGAGCGCGTCGCGACCGAAGCCGCCGCCGAATAGAAGCACCCGCGACGCCTCTTCCCGCTGCAGGAGCACGAGCGCCTGTCCCAGTTCCTGGCGCGCCAGGGTGTGCTGTGCCGTGCGACGGGCAAGCAGACCCAGATGCAGGCGAGGCATCGCAAAACCCGGATCGAGATAGGTCGCCACCTGGTCGTGGTGGGCTGCGGCGGCGCAATCTCCTGCGCCTTCGCGGCAGAGCGCCAGCAGGTAATGTGCGCCCGCACTCAGTTCATCGACCTCGAGGAGAGACCTGCAGGCTTCTTCGGCCTTCGCAAGCTGACCGTCGTGGGTCAGGAGAACGGCACGCAACAAAAGTACGTCCGGGTCCCGACCAGATGCGGGCGGCAGCCGATCGACAATGGCGAGCGCCTCCGCGAAGCGCTCTTTACGCAGAAGTTCGAGGGCGAACCCCAAATCCCACGAAGGTTGCGCGACGACTGCGTTCGAGCTCGATCCTGAGCGTTCCGCCCGGTGAGCCTCCGTGAGCACCGCAACGCGCTCTGATGCGCGACGGATTGCGTCGACCCACGTGTCAGCGTCAGCGCGTGACGGGACAGCCGTCAGCGAGGCGGCTGGCGAACAGTGCAATTCCAAAGACGGCGACGGCGCCGATGCGAGGCCTTCCGTGTGCACCTTGCGCTGGTAGTAGAAGGTCCCGTGCGTATGTAGGAGATGGAAGTCGTTGGACAACCCGCGGAGGGTTTCCGCGTGTCCGAGGAACAGATACCCTCCTGGGCGGACCGCACGGGCAATACGATCGATTACGCGCCGCCCCTGCTCGGGCGTGAAGTACATCATGACGTTGCGGAAGAAAACGACGTCATAGAATTCCGGCTGCCACAACTGAGGATCATCCTCGACGATGTTGCGCTGCTCGAACCTGACCGACCCGCGAGTCGCATCGTCAAGAATGAAGTCCCGGCCATCGGCTCGAAACCATCGCCGCCGATCATCATCGAGTGTCTCGCGCAGCGCCCAGGCCGAAAATCGTCCTCGCCTCGCCTTCTCGACCATCGTCGCGTTGACGTCGACGCCCAGGATTGATACGTCCCAAAATGGCTCGCCCACTCTGTCCCGAACGACAATGGCCAGTGAGTAGGCCTCTTCTCCCGACGCGCATCCCAGGGACAGGATCCGCAGGCGCTTATCGGCTGTCGCCGCGGCGAGACGTTCCGGAAGAACGACCTCCGCGAACGCCCGATATTGATCGAAGTTTCGGAAGAAGTACGTTTCGGGAACCGTGAGTTCGCGAGCGAGCGCCTTGACCTCGTCAGGCGAGCGACCGGTTTCGAGGGCGGACAGATACACATCGCTGACGTGTCCCGTCGCGTCCACGCGACGCCGGAGCACGTCGGCAAGGAAGCTGACCTTCCCTTCGTCGAAATAGAGCCCAAGACGGTCGGCGATGGCCGCACGGAAGCGTTCGATCTCGCCCGTCCCGATCGCCGGCGTCATGCGGTCGCTCGGGGGATCTCGATCGCTGCCCAGACTGCTTCAGGTACGAGCCTGGCGCTTCGAATCACCATCAACAGCTCCACGTCGAGCGTTCCGATGGCCGAGATGACGTCTGCGCTTGTCGCTGTGAACAACGGCGGGAGTTTCGAAATCGAGTTCGCATCGATCGTGCGCACGCCAATCACGTCGTCGACGGCGAAGGCGACTCGCCGATCTGCGATTCTGAGGGTCACGAACCGCGTCGATTGCGACTTCTCGTGCCCGAGCAGGGGCGCGACGTCAACAACCGGGACCGGGGCGCCGCGAATCACAGCGATGCCGCGGACGAAGTGCGGCGCGCCGGCGACGGCGTGGATCGGTTGCGGACGCATCGTCTCGTCGACGTGCGCGAGGGGCATTGCGCACAGCTGTCCGCCGCTTCGAATAAGCAGGCACAGCTCACCGGCTTCGCTTCTCACATGTCCTCGCGATCAAAGGGAGACGTATAGATTCTCGGTGGCCAGCCGATGAATCAGCAGAGCGCACGAATACGCGGTTCAGTGCCCTCTACTGCGGCCCCGTGACATCGCGGCCCGCACACAGGCGCGGGTGTTCACACCCGACGTCGGCAGGGCGTTTTGAGAAGCTGACTGATTGAGCAAAAAAGACACCATCAGCAGTTACTGCGGCCGAGAGTAACAATCTTGGAAAGAACATGCGGGTTCGCAGGCGGCCCCGTCGCCTTCGGCGTGTGCAATTGCTGGACACGATGACGATTTTCGTAATCAGGCATCGTGACATTCCCTGCGTTCGCAGCGAATTCAATATGGCAGCGACGATCAACGTCCTGTCTTGATCACCTGACGACAGGATGTTGGGGCTGGCAGCGGGCGGGTACGTGGAGCGGAGGCGTTCTCGCGTGGGGGAGGCACTTCCGCCGGCGTGTCTCATTCGTGTCTCATCGGAAGCTCCGCGAGCTAGGGGAATTACTCTCTACCCGCTGTATCACAAATGTTTGCAGCGTAAGCGACACGGACGCCGATAACGTGGTCCCGAAACAGCGTTGAAAGATCAGATTCTGAAGCGCTGCAAGTTCTTGCTGTTAAAGGGATTATTTGGCTGGGAGGCAGGGATTCGAACCCCGATAAGGTGGTCCAGAGAACCGTTGACGGGGTCCTGCCCGCTCGTGTCCGTGCGTTTTCACGCCGTTTTGCTCGCCGCCATTTCCGTCCGCTTCCCTCCGTTCCGCTGCGCTCTCGTGCAGCGTGTCTCACGGTGTCTCACCCTCGGAGCTGGCGTAACGATCACTAGGTTTCCGCCATTCCATAAGCTGTTACTGGCGTTGTGGCCGCCCTGGTCACCGACTCACTCGTCGCCGGGGACCAACGAGATCTTTGGCTTCATCCTCGCTGAGCTCTTCGGTCGTCTTCTCGAGTAGCAAGGCCGCAAGCTGCATCGGTTCGACGTTTACCCCACTGCGCTCTCGGACCTTTTCCGTAATTGCTTCGAGACTCATCCCCGCATCTCGGTCAACTGTGCGGTCCGAGCGCGCGCTCAGCGTGACCACACGCCGGGGAGCGTCCTCATGAAGAGGCGAATGTCGCCGATCTGGGCGTTCGTCGAGATGAACTCGAACGCGGTCGGGCTGACGGACGTCGTGCGGCGT
>JGI10216J12902_102903150_pt1 | contig 13970 bp, 7 predicted proteins | sample KanNatreferecore_FD_12902 | JGI IMG/M metagenome (IMG submission 12902)
GATGCCACCGAGGAGGCGCTCGCGAGCGCCGATCCCGAGACGATCGCGGCGATGGCGGCGCATTGCCATCGCTGGGACGACATCGAGATTCACTACCAGGGCGAAACGTTGACCTCGACCGGCCATGGGTTCTCGGGCCTCTCGCGCCGGACCCTGCTCGAGCTGCTGGCCGGACGCTGCCGTGAGGCCGGCGTGCGCTTGTGCTTCGAGCGCGAGATCACCGATCCCGACACGCTGCGCGACGTCGATCTCGTTTTCGCCGCGGACGGCGTGAACTCGGCGGTGCGCGAGCGCCATCGCGAGCACTTCGAGCCCGAGATGGACGTGCGCCCGAACCGTTTCGTGTGGCTCGGCACCACGCGGCCCTTCCCCGCGTTCACGTTCTATTTCAAGCCGAGCGCGCACGGCTTGTGGCGGGTGCATGCGTATCAGTACGAGCCGGACCGTTCGACCTTCATCGTCGAGGCGCGCGAAACGACGTGGCGCGCGGCGGGACTCGAGCACGCCACCGAGCAGGACACGATCGACTTCTGCGAACGGTTATTTGCCGAGGAGCTGGCCGGTCATCGGCTCGTCTCCAACCGCTCGATCTGGCGGAGCTTCCCGACCATCCGCAACGCGCGCTGGCACCACGGCAAGATCGTGCTCGCGGGCGATGCCGCGCACACCGCGCACTTCTCGGTCGGGTCGGGCACGAAGCTCGCGATGGAGGATGCGATCGCGCTGGCGAAGGCGCTGCGCACGCATCGCGAGATTCCGGAAGCGTTGGCGGCCTACGAAACCGAGCGGCGCCCCGCCGTCGAGAGCCTCCAGCGCGCCGCGCTCGCGAGCCTGATGTGGTTCGAGGACACCGAGCGCTACATGAAGCTCGAGCCGCTCCAGTTCGCCTTCACGTTACTCACCCGCAGCCTGCGCGTGACGCACGAGAACCTGAGAGTCCGCGATCCCGAATTCGTGGCTCGCGTCGATCGATGGTTCGCGGAGCAGGCGGCGCAGCAAGTGAACGCCACGAGCTCTGGCGTCGAGGTGATCGAGAAGCTTGAAGCCATCGAGAACCCGCCGCCGCCGATGTTCACGCCATTTCGGCTGCGCGATCTCGTGCTCGCGAATCGCGTCGCGGTCTCGCCGATGTGCCAGTACTGTTCCGTCGACGGCACTCCCGGCGACTGGCACATGGTGCATCTCGGATCGCGTGCGATGGGTGGTGCGGGCCTCGTGTTCGCGGAGATGACCGACGTGAGCGCCGAGGCGCGCATCTCCCCCGGCTGCACGGGCCTCTACAAGCGCGAGCACATTCCCGCCTGGCGGCGCATCGTGGACTTCGTGCACGGGCAGACCGCAGCGAAGATCGCGATCCAGCTCGGCCATGCCGGCCGCAAGGCCTCGACGCGACTGTCGTGGGAAGGCGAGAACGAGCCGCTGGAAACCGGCGGATGGCCGACGGTCGCGCCTTCGGCCATCCCCTATTATCCGCACAGTCCGGTCCCGCGCGAGATGACGCGCGCCGACATGGAGCAGACGATCGCGGACTACGTGCGTGCGACCCGATACGCCGTGGAGGCGGGCTTCGATCTGCTCGAGATCCACATGGCGCACGGCTATCTGCTGGCGTCCTTCATCTCGCCGCTCACGAATCAGCGCACCGATGCCTACGGCGGCTCGCTCGAAAATCGCATGCGCTTCCCGCTCGAGATCTTCGACGCCGTGCGCGCCGCGTGGCCGGCTGCGAAGCCGATGTCCGTGCGCATCTCGGCCGTGGACTGGATGCCCGGCGGGACGCAGCCGGAGGACGCCGTCGAAGTCGCTCGGCTGTTCAAGGCTCACGGCTGCGACATCGTGGACGTCTCGGCAGGGCAGACCGTGCCCGATCAGCGTCCCGTCTACGGGCGTCTGTTCCAGACGCCATTCGCGGATCGCATTCGCCACGAAGTCGGGATCGCCACGATGGCCGTGGGCAACATCTCGTCCTACTCCGACGTGAACACGATCCTCGCGGCGGGCCGCGCCGATCTCTGTCTGCTGGCGCGCGCGCACCTGTGGGATCCCTATTGGACGCGACACGCGGCGTTCGAGCTGGGCTATCCGCTGCCGTGGCCCGACTCCTATGAATCGCTCAACCGTTACCGGCCACGCTTTACTTAGCCGGCTCACCATGAGGTGCCACCGATGCCCGTGACCTATTCCAGCTATCTCAAGCTCGACGAGCTACTGGCGCTTCAGCAGCCGCTATCGGATGGACCCGAGCACGACGAGCTGCTGTTCATCGTGATCCATCAGGTCTACGAGCTGTGGTTCAAGGAAATGCTGCACGAGCTCGACTATCTGAAGAAGCTGCTCGTCGCCCGCGACACGCCGCGCGCGCTGCACACCTTCAAACGCGTGCTCACGATTCTGAAGGTAGCCGTGGCGCAGATCGACATCCTCGAGACGATGACGCCGCTCGAGTTCCTATCGTTCCGCGCCCGGCTCGAGTCGGGCAGCGGATTTCACTCGTTCCAGTTTCGCGGTTTCGAGTTCGTGCTCGGCGCCAAGAATCGGGACGCGCTCGAGCGCTATCCGTTGGACAGCACCGTGCGTGGTGGACTGGAGCAGCGGTTGAACGAGCCGACGCTGTGGGACGCGTTCCTGCGCTATCTCACGAGCTGCGGGCACGCCGTGCCGGTCGAAGCGCTCGAGCGCGACGTGACGACTCCCATCGCTGAAGTGCAGGCACTCCATCCGGTCCTGCTCGGCGTGTATCGCAGCGATCCCGAAGCCCGCACCGTGTGCGAGCTGATGGTGGATCTCGACGAGGGCGTGCAGGAATGGCGCTATCGCCACGTGAAGATGGTGCAGCGCACAATCGGCACGCGCCGCGGCACCGGCGGCTCGGAAGGCGCGGCGTATTTGATGACGACGCTGAACCGACCCGTGTTCCCGGACCTGTGGGCGATCCGCGCCGAGTTATGACGGAGGCCGCCCACACGCTCGAATCGCTCGCGAGCAGTCCCAACTCGCTGGCACGGCACTACGCGCGTTTTCGCGTTGCGGATCGGCTGCTGCTAACCGGACATTCGCACCAGGCGTGGCCCGATGCCGGATTCGAAGGGCAGATCGAAGCCTGGACCGACGCCGCCGAGCACGTGGACGATAAGTGGGAGCGCGCCGCGGAAATGGCGTCACGAGTCCGGCGTGGGTTCGCGCGACTGCTGGATGACGACGCGGCGAACATCGTGACCGGCACCAACACGCACGAGCTGGTCGTGCGCTTTCTTTCGGCGCTGCCGCTCGACAAGCGGCCGAAGCTCATCACGACCGACGGTGAATTTCATACGCTGCGCCGCCAGCTCGATCGACTTGCGGAGACCGGACGCCTGGAAGTCGTGAAGCTCGCGACACTGCCGGTCACCACACTCGCGGAGCGGTTAATCGCGGCGGTCGATGAGTGCACGGCAGCGGTGCTCGTGTCCTCGGTGCTGTTTGGCAATGCCCACATTGTTCCGAACCTCGGAGCCGTGGCAGCCGTATGCCAGCGCATCGGCGCGGAATTGCTGGTGGATGCCTACCATCATCTGAACGTCGTTCCGTTCTCGATCGGAAGCGACGGACTCGCGAGCGCGTTCGTGGTCGGTGGCGGCTACAAATACTGCCAGCTCGGCGAAGGCAATGCATTCCTACGCGTGCCTCCCGGGCGCGATGATCTATTTCCGATCGTGACTGGATGGTTCAGCGAGTTCGCGCGGCTCTCCGAGCGCCCCGGCGGCAAGGTGCCTTACGGCGAAGGCGCCGCGCGCTGGGCTGGCGCGACCTACGATCCCACCAGCCACTACCGCGCGGCGCGCGTGTTCGACTTCTTCGAAGGCGAAGGACTCAGCCCGGAATTCCTGCGGGCCGTCAGCCAGCATCAGACCAGCAAGCTGTGCGAGTGCTTCGATGTGCTCGGTCTGAATCCGAGCGTGATCGCGCGCGATCGGTCCTTGCCGCTAACGCAGGTCGCTGGGTTCCTTGCGCTCACGAGCCCGCGCGCTGCGGACATCTCGCGCGAACTCAAGCGGCGTGGAGTGTGGACGGACTATCGGGACCAGAGCCTACGGCTCGGTCCCGCGCCCTATCTGAGCGACTCCCAGATCAATCGGGCGATCGATACGCTGGGAGAAGTCGTGCGGACACTGATGGGTTAAGAAGACTGTGGTGGACAGCAGCGGTCACGAGTCGACACCGATGGCCAGGACCGGACATCCGGAGGGCCGCTGCTTAAGCTACTCTGGGGCTGCGGGGCGGACGCTGGCATGGAGGCTGGGCTAGCCGTGTCTTGTGCAGCCGGCAATCCCCTCCTACCAACGTTCGCGTATCCGCCATCATAGACCCGATGGCGCGAACGCTTTGCCTCCGGATCACACCAGCGCCGTTACACGTTCTTCCAGCACCGTGTATACAGCACCGGAAGCCGAAAGCGCGGCACAAGCCTGTCAGCCTCCTCGACAACAAGTCGATCAAGCACGCCCAGCCGCTCCAGCCGTTCACATTGCAACGCCGCGGTCCCTTCACCTTCGTCGATCAGTGTCTTGACATCATCAATTCCAAACTGTCGAATGCCGCCAGCCCTGCAGTTGCGGATTAAGACCGTCGCCACGCGAAAATCGTTGAGCACCTCTTGATAGCTAAGTTCAGACAACTCCGTCATCGCATCCGAAACATCGCCCTCGCTAAAGATCGGGACAGCAGTACAGGGGCGCAGCGCTCGCGAACGCAATACGTTCAGAAACAGCACGATCTGGCGTGGCGTGACGCGATCGTGGGCATTCTTGAGACCTTCATAGAGCCACTGCAGTACTGGTATGCCTTCGACGTGAGATGGAAACAAGATGCGCAGCGCGAGCTCGCGTCTCAATTGAGGCTGAGGGGCCCCACTGTCAAGCCAGTCCCTGACATGTGACAAAGCTGCATTGCTATATGCGCGCTCCAGTAACTCATCCACAATGTCAGCCCACTGCCATTCGAGTCGTACCATGCGTGATACAAATTTGTTGCGCTCCTGTATGTCGTAGCTCTCGAACAGATCCGTGCGAAGCAACGCAAGTAACCGGATTGCCTTCGTCTGCGACAGCCACGACTCCGCCAACAGGAGGCCCTGAACCAGCGCTTCCTGAACATCACGCTCATACTTGTAAGCTTCGTCCACCTGATCAAACGCAATGAGCAGTCTCTGCCCTATCGTTACGAGACACGCATCTGTATCCTCTAAGAACCTCACTACTTGGATATCCGCGCCCGTACGTTTGGTCGTTTGGCCAGCCCATTGTGGAGTTATCTCAACTGGCCCGACCGCCAAGGTAACCTGGTGCGGAAGCAGTCGGCGCGCAGAGGCCAACCACCAGGAGATGCGGCCCTCATTTCTTATGGCTTCACCCCATCCCACGAAACGGAGCAAACGGCGCGCATCCTTCAGATAGCGCCGGGAGTGAGCGGTATCAGGCCGCACGCGAAGCTGTATCTCGCGGGCCGCCAGTGAGGCCGCATAAAGTAACCACAGCGCACGGAATCGTTCGGCAGAAGAGGTGGAGTTGTCTGCACGCATTTGTTGCAGAAAAATCGATGGTTGTTGAGCTAGAGCGAAAATCGGGGTATTTGGAACGGTAGGCGTTGCGTTGAGGGCGACGCTGTTGGCGGAAGTCATTGCAAGGAAGAGCGCACTCTTACCTGTGCCGCGGTCACCGAGGACAATCGTCGTCCGTCCGCTAACAACATCGCTAAGATGATCAGAGGGTTGCGATCGCGCAGCAAGTGGTCGCGGGCGATCTCGAAGCAGCGGCAAGAGGCTGCCCACAGAAGCGACATCGGAGTGCTGGGTGATGCGAAGAAGTGGGTCCGTCTCCGCAGATGCCGAGCCAAACTCGAGCCTTGCGACATCGAGCGTTCCACCGAGTGGATCGGCGCGAAGATGGTCAAGAAAGGACTTATGTGCGAATCGAATAACCTGATCGCCCATGGAAAGCATGCCTTGGACTTCTAAGGGACGTAATTGTGAAGTTAGCTCCGTCAGCGTGCACGCGCAGAGTGCGCTTAGCGCATGTGGCGATATTGGCTCCAGAACAGCGATCGCCGCTAATAGAAAGCGCGTCGATGAGGCCATGTGTGTAGCGTGGTTGATGTAGACGTCGTAGAGCGACGCTGTAGTGACATTCTCCGGATCGGCGATCGCGCCGGATTGCACCAATTCGGCGAGCACAGCGAGCAGGAGTGGGTGGCGCGGAAAAGAGGCTAGTATCGAGTCTGCCTTGGTATCAGGGAACCGTGATCCAACAAGTCGTTTGCGAAGAACCTCGCGAGCACTTGCGAAATCGAGGGGCGCGAGTTGAAACGTGGCGAGCTGCGCGGGCGGCAGGCCAAGAGATTCGAGGGGACGGCGAGACGTGACGACGAGGCGGAGTGTGCCCTTATGGATGCGGATGAATCGATTGAGAGTAAGGGCCAGACGGTCCTCGTCGCGCGATTCGTCTAGGGCATCAATCAGAAGAAACGGCCATCGTGGCGCGACGACATCTTCGACTAGCCGAAACAGTCGGCTCAAACTCTCCGGAACGTCTGACCGCTGTGAACTACCGAGACTGTCCACAATCTCCCGCAACTGCGGTGGTATGGGAGCATACCTGGAGCCTTCTAGTTGGGAAGTGACCCTGCGAGTAACGTATGACGTCAGGCGATTAGAGGAGTCAATGGCGGCAGCGTGCACTGTGACAACAAACTCCTGCTGCCTAGCAAGATGAGCCTCTAGAACACGCATGAACGTAGTCTTGCCCGCACCTGGCGAGCCGATCAGAGCAATGTGGATTGGAGATGGATCTGAGAGCCGACGGATGATCTCATCGAGAAGCCCCGAACGTGCAAACGTATCCTCAGGAAAGTCATTCGTCACGGCCATTCTCCGTCGCAAGGATTAACTCGCGGTGTGCATCAACTCGCGGATTCGACCTTAGCTCGCGTCTTTGTTGGAACTAATCAGGTAGCTAATTCGCACATTGCTTCCTGAAACTGGGTACGTCCAGCAGACGTTATGTCGTAAACCCGCCGCCCTATCCGTCTGAGCTACGAGGCCAATGACATAATTGGCTACGGAGGTTGGCTACGACCACGCCTCCAACGCTCGCGCACACCTTTACGAGTTCGTGCGACTGCGCACTCGAATCTTCCTTGACGAGCACGAGCTCCGTGACCGCCGGGTAGAGCCGATTGAAGACCGGTGCCAGCGCATCGTGCAGGTTATCGAGGTCTAGGTCCTTCCGCGTGCTCGACAGTGTGAAGGAGATTCCAAGCGAACCGATTTGCGGATTGGGCTCTAACGCACTCAGTAGAACCGCACGATTGAGCTTCGACTGGGCCTCGTAGATGATGCTGCCGGGTGTTCTAAGGATTGGAAACTCAAACTCTGACCAGAGCTGGTGCCAGGTACCGTCGCTCGATTGATCTCGATCGACTCCGTCCCGGCGGCCACTTTGTGAACTCGGATCACGCGAATTGCGGTGTCGTCGAGATGACTCAGCGGTGTCTCAACCCGAGGCAAGCATCGACCGCCCCGTAGCTCGACGAGCGGCGTCAGCACCCCTGTCATCTCGGGACATTTCGTGCGAGGGTCATTGAGTGCACCCTTGCACGTAAGCGAGTCGATAAGGTCCTTCCATCGCGCGGTCGCCCGCAGCGGACCACGCTTGGAGGTCGACAAAATTAACTCGACCACGTCCTCGCCTCTCTCTTCATTCCGCTCTCCCGCCAGTCGTTGCATCTCTCGCATCACCGCCCCATCGGTCAGTCTCGCGTAACGCTGGGTCGTCCCGATCGATGCGCGCCCGAGGATCTGCGGTACCGCGGCTAAGTTGCCGCCGCGCTCAAGCCACAACGCGCCACCGCGTCGTGCACTCCGAGGCAGCATCAGTTCGGTATCAGTGTTCGAGCCAAGGATCTCCAGCACAACCCCTACCGCCGACGAAGCCACGTTGTAGAAAGAATCTGCTCAGGCCGAATCGGTACCCCGCAACTGTCAAAGCCGTGGATGACACCACGTCCAGTTCCACCACGCGCGCAATCGTGAAGAAATGCTGCCGCCGAAACCATGCAGTCCGGTTCCGGTCGAATGTCCACAAACTTTACGACACAGGGTTCAGTGGCCCGCCGATATGCCAGAATGAGCGATCGGTTGAATACCATGGCGTAGCATTCACAGATATCCTCAATCGTTTCGGGCGACTGGAGATAATCGACCTGAGCCGCGTCCTTCAAGTACTCAATGGGCACAGCTGAACGACTGCGCGAGCCGCAAGAGATCATGAGCTGACGTTGAGCCTGATATGCGGACAAGCGTCGATGGCCGGGTCATATGAGACCAGTAGGTAAGCGCCCTTGATCTGCCGCATACCGCTGAACACGTAGTTTCGGAGCCATTGCGTGACGATGGAGTGGGTAAGCAAATACTCGTCAGTATGCATCACCACGATGTATTGCTCGAACGGACCGCCCCGTAGAGTCTTTCCATCCTTCTCCTGCAGTAGCGCGCCCACGGCTGCAAAAACCCGGCTTCGTCCCAGTCGCGATACAGGGTGTGCCGTATGCGCTCCAACGGGTCGAGACCAACCGTGTTCCGCGCTGCCCGCACGTTGTGCGCGGTGACTTCTTGGTCCACGAGCTCTGTAACCTCGAGTGCGATGAGCATGCCGTCCTCACGCGTGCCGATGACGTCGGGCGGATCAGGCCTGCCGGGACGGAGATCGCGAAGAGTGGACAATGGATCACCCGCCGCCAACCCCGCGATTAGGGTTTTCACCACGCCAAGTTCCTCCGTCTCCTTCTGCCTGTTGGTCCATTTGAAGTATGAGGCATGAGGTCGGATGCCCTTCACAGCTTTGCGTAACGCGCGCTCTGTCGCGTCTCCGTAGTAGTTTCTCAACGCGCGCAAGGCGCGGTTGAGTTGGGCCTGAATCACTCGCCGACGTCCAAGCTTTCCGTCGTAGTAAGCCAACAGTTGCGCCCGCATCTTCCTGATTCTTCGTCCAGTGCTCATCAGCCCCCACAACCAAGCGACCCTTGCGTTACGGTGGAGGCGACACCGCTCCGACCGTGGATGTCAACCGAGCCTATCTGTCAAAATCGCGGCGGCGGTCGGCATCCTGATCACCGCGACGTGCATCGCGACCATAGCTGTCAGCCATCCGCCGCAACATTGCAGCTGTTCGAGGGTGTTCGGCGGCCACATTCTCGGCATCGTGTCGGTATCGCTCCGCAAGCCCCAGGTCCTGGCTTCCTCCGTCATAGATACCCTGACTGACGACCCCACGGCTGTTGAAGGCGCCAATTGTAATACCTTGTTCCAGTTCGGTGCTGGCGATCTCTTCTATGAGGTCGCGGACAGGTCGCACCGGCCAGGTGCCATCTACATCGGCCGGAGCTCCGCTCAGAACTTGACCGATTACCTGGTCGGCAATGTCGGCCCTCCCGCCCCCGTCCGCCAATGAGCGGGCTTGCTGGACCCAGGCGAGTAAGGTAGGCACGTCAATGGTGCCGTCGGACTCGGTGCCTGGAAGCGTTCGCCATGCATTTAGGAGGTGATACGCATTCCGCCAACGCGCCTGATCGTTTTCGGAGAGTTCTCGGGGCGCATCTGACTCGCCGCGATAGACGATCGAAAGGACCTCAACGAAAAAGGCTGGATTACGTTGCAGCTCGCGCTGGAGGAATCGCGGGGCACGACCACGCGCCTCAAAGACCGTGAGAAACCCCCACTCGAGTCCGGCAACGCGAGCTTGCTCGACGTTGGGGTCCTCGCCAAGTCTGTCGAACAAGCGACCGAGATGATGCGTAAAGAGTTGACCGACGGCCCCGGGGCCCGGCGCCGTTTGGAGGGTACTCTCCAACACGTCCAGAATGAGGGCGGACGAGCAGGACTTGGTCTCGCGGCCAAGGAGGTCAACGGCAGCGTACGGTTGTGAAAACGCAATGAGCTTCCGTGCCGCGAAGTCCAGATGCTCGACGGGAATCAAGTAGACGTTGACCCGTTGCCAGTAGCGCTCTTCGCCTGCAACGCCGAGTCTCTCGGCCATCGCGAACGTGGATGCGTCGCAAGCCAAGGTCAATAGCATGTCGGCCTTTTGAATGGCCGAAAGCGTGTTCGAGGTGTCTCCCACCCGTTCAACGATCCAGGTCTCACCACGAGAAGCTGCGCGACCAAATGTGAGGCCCCGCGCAAACTGGGAGTACCCAACATCCTCTGAGGCCAAGTGCGCCGCCAATACGGGCATCACGTCCCCATCCATGATGGAGCTTGCCCCGAGGGAGTTTCCTAACTCAAAGGGAGCTTCAACGTGCGGCACCATCGCCACGACCCCCGCAATACCCTCAGATTGGAGGACGGTTGCAACGGCCGCTGCACGAGCCGCGGTGACCGCACGGCGCTCGGTTTCGTGGTCGCCCTGCGGCTCCGGGAGCTCCACCCATGAAGCAAACAGCCAGCTATGCTTCGAAAAGGAGCTCTGCGGTTCAAAGCGCGGCATCAGGTCCGCTAACTCGTCGACGAACGGCTTCGGCATCGCCCAGTCAGCGTCCGGATAAGCGCGATGGTGCGAGACGAGATTCCGAAGCGCACTCCAGATAGCTGCCATGTCTGCCTCATCGAGCGCGGTCGCCGGCAGCGCGCGCAGTGCGTTCACAATTGCGTCATGGTGCGGGCGAATGAAGGCACCCAGCGACCCGATCAGTAGCGCCCATCGTTCACCGTGCTGAGCCGCAAGGACAATAGCTTGGTCTACGACCGCCCCAAGCATCTTTGCGCGCTCAGCCCCGGAAACCTGAGGCGGAGTGGTGATCGACCAGTCTCGCCATCTTGGTCTTGGCGTTGGGTGGGCGGCTCCAAAATTCTCCGGTAGCAACTTCGAGATAAGCTCCCATCCGATATCCGGCGAGCGCTTTACCACCATCCCGAGGGCAGCTATGCGATGCTGTACCGGTGCTGTTGTCTGTGGATGCCAGTCAAGGAGGATATCCCGCAGACTGTTGAGCGGGCGATTCATCGTCTTGCCACCCTCATCGATCTCGGCCAATCGCGTGAGGAGGACCACGCAACGTGAAAGATAGTTTGGATGCCAAGCCAAGGTTTCAAGGGCCCACAGCAAATCCGGATGTGGAGACGAATGCGTGAACGAATCACGCTCCGCGCTGTCGCGGAAGAGGTGCTTCAAGACTGGATCCGCGCCCTGTGATCCCGTATCCACGGCGTCCAGGAAAACATCAGGCGCGGCTTCCGCGAGAAGCCGAAGCGCACCCCAATCGGCGAGCGACGCCCACACCCGCCAATCCGTGTTGGCAGATCCCAGCAAATCGCGGACGATTTCGGCGACTCGATCAGATGCCGTGAGTCCAGCCCCAATATTCTTCGCCGAACCATGGCTTCCGATGACCGCCAATGTCTCAGCGAGACCCTGGCAGAGTTCATCTGAATAGGCGGGGCCCTTGCCTTGCGCCGCTGCCCACCACTGCTCATCGTCGGGGAGGTCGAATTTCGGTTGGTACGTGCCCAGGACGCGTCGTACCTGTTCGCCAAGTCGTTCGAGATCGGCACGTTGCAGGACCCGATCCAGCACCGACCATGCGTCGTCCCGTGAGAGCAAGTACCAGATATCTCCTTCACGTCGAACTGGTGGATCATCGCTGAGGGTCCAGCGAGTCAGAATTGGGCGCAGCTGCTCGTAGTTCACGGCGCCCAAGGCACCCACGACTTCGAGATCCCCTGGTTTCGTTTCATTCCATGAACCTGCCAGCAGGAACGGTACGAGCTCGAGGGCATGTTCCGGCTTGCTCCAGCGTGGTGGCGAGGCCGCAGCTGTGAGCGCCGTAGCTCGCCGAAACGCTTGAAGGTTGCGCCGTGCGAGCACCGCCAACTCGCGCGCTCGATCCTCAGGTACGCCGTTCGCAACAAGGATTTCCGTCGCAACATCCTGCAGGAGCCGCGGCACGGGTGTCGCGGCCGGAGATTGAGGATCAGCGCTGCCGAGGGGAATCATGACGCGATGACCGCGCCGTTGCGCGGCTGCAGCGACCGTGCCCACGTCCCATTGCGGCGTAGGGACCAGGAGCAACGGCTGCTGGAGCGCAGACAGGTCAGTCCAGATCTTCTCGTCCCCGACGACAACTGCCTGCGTCAGGAATGGCAGCCGTTCCTCAGCCGGTAGCTGCATGAGGGCGGCGGTAAACACAGCCACCGCCTCATCACGGGATTCCGCTTGGACAACGATCGATGACTGACCAGATGAAAGCCACGTTCGCACTGCTTCAGCGGCACTATCCCGCCCAGCTAAGACAAAGTCAGGTGTGATAGTGGGATTCGTGGCACCGCACCAATCGTCCCAGTACGTCGTGAGGTCCACGACGCCTTTGGGCCGTTTCCCGAGCAGTAATGACAACCATAGGTGGACTCCGTAAGCTTCTTCGAGCCACTGTTCAAAATCATCGGCATCAATGGCTCGAACGTCTTTCCACTTGCCTTCTGCCCGTCGGTCTCGGAGCCACGCCTCTTTGCCCGGCCACCGCCGGAGCGTTCCGACGACGAAAGTGGCCTCCGCAATCACAATGCCCTTCGGGTCGTCGGTCCGTTTCCGGTAATCCGCACTCGCCTTGCTGCTCAGATCCTTCTCGACGCTAAGTTCCCAAACGGACGTACCATGCGGTACGTGTGCACTCCCGGTGTCAACGACAACGATGCCGTCGTATCCCGGGCTTCGGACGCCCTCGTCCGCTGGAAACCCGATGTGGGAAATGTTCTTGCCGGTCGTTTGAATAAGTCGCCGAACAAGGCGAGGCAGCCGACCCGGAGCATCCATGCGGTCGGCCCACATAATGAGATCAGCGGCGCTAGCCAGAGTGGTGTGGGGCATAGTTTGCCTCGCGGAAGCGCACACGCGGTCGGGGCAAGTGTGACCTCAGATCAGCGAACGCTCACGACTCCGGCGCCGTCCGCTCCTCCCACACCCGCGCCAGATGGACGATCACTTCGACCGCCTTCTCCATGTCCTGCACGGACACCCACTCGAAGCGCGAATGGAAGCTCTGCTCGCCGGCGAAGATGTTCGGGGTGGGCAGGCCCTTGAAGCTCAGGCGTGAGCCATCGGTGCCACCGCGGATGGAGTTCTCGCGCACCTCGAGTCCCGCGCGCCGGATCGCCTCGCGCGCGTAGTCCGCGATATGCGGTTGCTGGTCGAGCACTTCCTTCATGTTGCGGTACGACTCCTCGACCTTGAACGTTGCGGTCACTCCCGGCCACGCGGCCGCGGTCTCGCGCGCAAGCGCCTCGAGGAACTCCTCCTTCTCTTTGAGCCCCGCCGTGACGAAGTCGCGAATGATGAAACGCACCGAGGTCTGATCGACCGACGCATGCACGACATAGGGATGCACGAACCCATCGCGGCCCGCGGTCGTCTCGGGAGACATGCGGTCCTTGGGCAGCCGGTTGATGAAGTCGGCAGCGACCTTGATCGAATTCGCCATCTTGCCCTTCGCGAAGCCGGGATGCGTGTTCACGCCCTGGAATGTCACGACCATCGAGTCCGCGGAGAACGTTTCGGTCTCCAGCTCGCCGCGCGTGCTGCCGTCCATCGTGTAGGCGCAGAACGCACCGAACTTCTTCACGTCGAAGTAGGTAGTGCCGCCACCGACTTCCTCGTCGGGCGTGAAGCCGATGCGGATCGCGCCGTGTGGGATCTCGGGGTGCTTCATCAGGTATTCGGCCGCAGCGACGATCTCGGCGACGCCAGCCTTGTTGTCGGCGCCGAGCAGCGTCGTGCCGGACGCGGTGATGATGTCGTTGCCGAGCTGCTCGGCGAGTGCGGGATGATCGGCGCGTCGGATCACCGCGATCGGATCATCGGGCAGCACGATGTCCTGCCCCTGCCAGTTGCGGTGGATGATCGGCTTCACGTTGGCGCCGCTCATCTCGGGCGACGTGTCGACGTGCG
>JGI10216J12902_103533696_pt1 | contig 13955 bp, 8 predicted proteins | sample KanNatreferecore_FD_12902 | JGI IMG/M metagenome (IMG submission 12902)
CGCCGCTGGAAAATCGAACGGCTCTTTGCCTGGCTCCACAACTGCCGCCGTGTGGTCACCCGCTGGGATCGACACATCGGGAACTACCTGGGCTGGTGCATCTCGCCTGTGCCCGGATCTTGCTCCGGGCATTTATGCGATCTTTCTTAGCGTGCGGACGGCTGGCCTGGCAGGCGATTGGCGTCCCGTCGCGCTTCGTATGCCTTGAGGTGGGTGTACGCGAGCGAGAGCAGCGTATCGTCCACGCCCTGCCGCCTGGCCAGATCGAGCATCCAGCCAATAACGTGTTCCGCCTCGGTGCGTCCGCCGCTTTCGAGGTCGCGCAGCATCGACGCGCTCCATCGTCCTGCCGGATCGGTCAGCCGTGTTCTGGCGAATTCGAGCCCGGACGCGCTCGGTGGATGTCCTTCGCCCGCCGCAATCTCGGCGTTGGCGGCAAGCGCGCGCTCCATGACCTCCCGTCCGCCGGGCACCGAGATGATTTCGCGCACGTTGGCGCGGAACAGGCATGTCGCCGTGGCGAGTGTGGCGAGAAACACCAGCTTGTCCCACAGGACCTGCTCGATATCATCGGAGAGCGACCAGTCGATCGTCGTGCCGGCCAGAACTGCGGCGATGGCCTCGGCCCGATGCGAACGCCGGCGGTCGCGCTCGCCGAACACCAGGCGCTGCAGCGTGCCGCCGTGCCGCACGACGCCATCGTGTCCGAGGATCGAATCGATCATGCAGGTGCCTCCCATGACACGGGAAGCGCCGAAGTGTGCATCAAGGACCGCGAAGTGTGCGAGGCCGTTGAGCAGAGGGACGATCGCGGTCTGCGGCCCCACGGCCGGGGCAATCGCCTCGATGGACGACGGCAGGTCGTACGCCTTGCACGTCAGCAGCACGACGTCGTAGTCGGGCGAAACGGAATCGGCCAGCGCAGTGCGTACGGGCGCCGACACGTTTCCGAGCTCGCTCTCGATGCGGAGGCCATCGCGCTCGATCTGCGCGCGGCGGTTCGGGCGGACGAGAAAGGTGACATCGGCGCCGCTCTCAACGAGCCGGCCGCCGAAGTAACCGCCGATCGCTCCGGCGCCCAGAACAAGAAACTTCATCGACGGTTAGGATAGCGGATCTACCTTCTATCGAAGCGCAACGAGATGGCCAGCTCGATATGAGGTCCGTCTCGAGGAAGGTACGAGTGCCATACGCGGGCGCCAGCCGCCACATTCAAAAGCACTGGACTACGTACCGAGCCCGCGCTAGGGTGTCACGCATCGTGTCCCTCGTCTTCATCAGTTACCGGCGTGATGACAGCGGCGCAAGCGCGGGTCGCATCTACGACCGCCTCGTGCACGAGTTTGGCGCCGATTCGGTCTTCATGGACATCGAAGGCAGCATCGCCCATGGAGCGGATTTTCCAAGCGAGATCGAACGCGCCCTGACCACAGCGTCGGCGTTGCTCGTTGTCATCGGCCAGAATTGGCTGACATGCGAAGACGCGCATGGCAAGCCCCGGATCGACGACGAGCACGACTGGGTGGCCAGCGAGATAGCCACGGCCCTCGAACGCGGCATCTTCATCCTTCCGGTGCTCGTCGACAGGGCGGACATGCCGCTCGAAGACACGCTTCCCGCGCGCATCCGCGATCTCGCGCGGCGGCAGGCGTGCGAAGTCCGGGCTTCGTCCTGGCAATACGACGTCGGTCGGATCGTCGTTGCGCTGAAGCCGATTCTGCGCGCGCAATCCTGGAAGCGATGGCGCGCCGCGGCGCTGCTGGCTCTGGCAGCGGCAGCGATCGGAGCGGCCGTCAGCATCGACTGGAGGTTGAACCGCAGGCCGCCCGCCGCGGTTGCGCCGGCTGCCAACAGTACCGGCAGTGTAGCGCTCGCATGGAATGGTTCAACCGATGCCCGCTGGAGGATCGTGGACGCGCGCGATCGGACCCTCGGTGAGACCACCACGCCACCCAAAAGCACGACTCAACTTCCGGTGCCTGCCGGGGAGTTCTTCGTCGTGGTCACAGGATTTCCCGAGCTCCGTCAACTCCCCGTGAGAGTGGTAAATGGCGCCGCGAGCACGGTGACGCCGAAGCTCGGGCAGCTTCAGATGACATGGAGCGGTGGAGCCGCGCTCAATGCGACCGTCGCAGACGAGAACGGCACCGTCGTGCGCAACGGCATCGCGATTCAGCCGAAGAGCGCTCGCGCCATCGAGCTCGGAGCGGGCAGCTATTCGATCTCGCTGCCCCGCGCGCAACCCCGGCTCGTCACGATCTCCGCTGGCGAAACCACGATCGTCAACCTCGATCGGCCCGCCGCCGCCCCTCCGCCAGCGCCATCGATTCCGTACGTGGCTGGGCAGTGGAAACTGCCGAACGTCGCCCAACTGGGATTTGTGGAAATACCGTCGGGAAGTTTTCTCATGGGCAGCGACAGAGCGCGAGACAGACACGCGCTGCAGGACGAAGCACCGCAGCATCGCGTCGATCTGCCGGCGTTCTTCATCGGACGCTATGAGGTCACCGTCGAGCAATACAAAGCGTGCATGGACGAGGGCGGGTGCGCTCCGGGCGATCCCAAGGCCGCGAGTGGCGGTGCCTATCAACCGGTCCGGTTTGTGTCGTGGAACGAGGCGACCGCCTACTGCAACTGGCTGGAGAGAAAACTCCGCTCGTGGAGCGGCACGCCTGCAAGCCTCACTGCCGCGCTGAATGGTGCCCGCGATGGGCGCATGTGGCACGTGAGGCTGCCGACCGAGGCCGAATGGGAGCGCGCCGCGCGCAGCACGGATGGGCGCATCTACCCGTGGGGCGACGCGGTCGCGCCATCACGGGCCAACTACGCCGGCGCCGGCAGCCGGGAGCCGAAGCCCGTGGGGAGCTATCCCGGAGGAGCGACACAGAACGGATTGCTGGACATGAGCGGCAACGTGTGGGAGTGGACGCGAAGCCGGCTCGCCCGCTATCCCTACAATTCGAAAAGCGATCGCGAAGATGTTCGCGCCGATGACCAGACGATTCGCGTCATCCGGGGCGGGTCGTTTCAGACCGCGGATGTCAGGGCGGCGCGTCGGAACACGGGGCGGCAAGGCGAACGGACGGACTTCACCGGTTTCCGTGTGGCGATCGCCCCTCCGCCCTGAGCTCATCTGACGCGCTCAGCGGCCGAACACCCGCTTGCGATCGCCTCCACGAATGGCGCATGTTCGTTCACCTGCCTGCGTGACGACGACGGCTTCGAGGTCGCCGAGGGTGAGCTCGCGAATCTCGCCCAGCGCAAACCGCGCGCGCGCGCGATTGACCTGCAAGGGGGCGCCGCCGACGTTGGGCCATTCCACAGGTGCGGTCACGAGCTCGGCCGGCACGACGAAGCGGTCGCGCTTCGGCCACGTCCTGATCACGATCTGCTCGATGAGAGACGGGACGATGTAACTGCCCGGCGTGGCGCCCGTTTCCGGCGCGCGAGGCTCGGCCGCGAGGAAAGCCGCCATCGTCTTCAGCTCGGCAGGCACCTGGCTCGCGGCGAATGGCTTGTACAAGCGCGCTGCCTCCGCCGACATCAGAGCGATGCGCCCGGTTGAAAGTGCAATCGTGATCGCGAACGAGCCAAGAGGATTGTGGCCGGATTTCTCCGTCCTGAATAGCTCGCGAAAGCCGACGACCGCTTCACAGGTCAGCACGAGCGGCTTTTCCTTGCCTGTCCGTCCGGCCTCGATCGCAGCGTCGATCTCCGGCGGCGTGAGCGTCTGGGCCGGCGCAGGAGCGGCGGCGCAACACGTCAGGACGAGCGCGAAGATGAGCGGCTTCATGGATCGTCGCGTATTCGGCGTCGCGTCTCAGCGTCCGCCGAACAACCGCGCCCTGTCGCCTGCACCCACTTTGCAGCGGCGTTCGCCGCCCTGCGTCACGAGCACGACATCGAAATCGCCTGACGGCAGTTCACGAACAGCGCCCACGGGAAACCGCACGGAGGCCCGGTTCGGCGCCGCTCTGAGTCCCTCGGCGGCACCCCACTCGACGCGCGCCGTTTTGAAGTCGTCGGGCTGAACCACCACGCCGTTCTGCGACTTGAGGACCACGTGCTCGATCGCGGACACGGTATACGACGAGCCGGCGGCTGGTTGATGAGGCTCGGCCTCGACGAACACCGCGAGCGTTCGCAAGGCAGCAGGGACTTCGGCAGGCGTGTAGGGTTTGTACAGGCGTTTCGCCGCTGCGGCGAGCGAGGAGATGCGCCCTGGCGTGAGCGAGAAGCTGACGTGGAAGTGCTCGGCGTCCGGATGGAAATCCGGACCGACCAGAACACGATCGAGGAAGCCGGCCGTTGCCTGGCACCGGGAGTAGAGCTGGCGTTCCCGGCCGCTCTGCCCGGCCTCGATGGCAGCCTCAATCTGCGGCGGGGTGAGCGACTGCGCATCGACGGCAGCGGCCGACCCCAGGACGACAGTCAGCATCAGGAGCTTCATGCACCCTCCGACACGTGCCCGGATTGCGGGAGTAGTCTAATCCAGCTCGCCGCCAGGTCCTGGATCTTGACGTAGTTCAATGTCTTCCACCCATCCGTGACTTACGCTTCTGCACCTCCAGCTCCATCCTGCTGACCGCGGCGCACAGAACGTTCACCTGCGCGCCCAGATGGAGGCGCATGATGTCGACCGATCAGGGAACCAGCACCCCGCTGAACCAGGGTGTCACTCGACGGGGATTTCTCACAGGCGCCGGCAGCGCTGCCGGCGCACTCGTGCTACCGACGCAGGCCGGCGCGCAGGAAGCCCAGACGTCCCAGAGTCTCGTCCGCACGCGATCCGATCGTTTCAGCCGGTTGTTCGACCGTCTCCCGCCGTTTGCCGAAGCCACGGCACGCGTGCAGGGCGCGTTGAACGACATGGGGGCGCCCGGCGGCCTCATGGATGCCAGAGATCCACTCGCTGAAGGTCCCATCCGCTTGATCACGAATCCCGAACTGAGCCCCGGCAACCGCGACAGCGCGGGTCATACGGCCGGCGTGACGTTCCTGGGTCAGTTTCTGGATCACGACATGACCTTTGACGCTTCGTCGCCGCTCGGCATTCCGACCGCGCCGGAACGCTCGCCAAACTCGCGCACGCCCAGGTTCGATCTCGACTCGGTCTACGGCGGTGGTCCGACGGTGAGTCCGCAACTCTACGATCCCGCCGATCGAGTCAAGTTCCTCGTGGAGCATGGCGGGCTCTTCGAAGATCTGCCCCGCAATGTCAGCGGCAAAGCAGCCGTCGCCGATCCGCGCAATGACGAAAATCTCATCATCGCAGGTCTCCAGTGCGCGTTCCTGCTGTTTCACAATCGAGTGATCGACGACCTGCGCGCGCAGAGAGGCGCGAGCTTCGACGACCGCCAGCTGTTCGACGCGGCTCGCCGGATCGTCACGTGGCACTACCAGTGGATCATCGTCCACGAGTTCCTTCCGTCCATCGTCGGCTCGTCCGTGGTGAACGCCATCCTGACGCGCGGGCCCGACTTCTACAGGTCCCGGCTCGGCGATCAGGAGAGCATCCCGATCGAGTTTCAGATTGCGTACCGCTTCGGGCACAGCCTGATACGCCCGTCGTACCGGGCGAATCTCGCGGGCGATCTGGGTGGTCCGTTCTTCGGATTCATTTTCGACCCGTCCGGCGAGGGGCAGCCCGATCCGCCGGACCTGCGCGGCGGAGCGCGGGCTCCCCGCCGATTTATCGGATGGCAGACGTTCTTCAATTTCGGAGGCGACCAGGCCGCAAACGTCAGGCCCAACAAGGTGATCGACACGAAGATCTCGACGCCGCTGTTCCATCTTCCGCTCGGCGCGATCGCCAGCGGCGCGCCGCCGATTTCGCTTCCTCAACGCAACCTTCTCCGCCACCTCACGTGGTCGGTGCCGTCCGGACAGGCCATCGCCCAGGCGCTCCGGATCCGGCCGCTGACGGCCACGCAGTTGTCCGAGCTCGCGCAATTCGGCGTCGGCTTCGAACGGAGCACTCCGCTCTGGTATTACATCCTGAAGGAGGCAGAGGTCGCCGGTGGCTCGCAGCTGACCGGAGTCGGCGCGCGGCTGGTGGCTGAGGTATTCCTCAGCCTCCTCATGCTCGACGAAGACGCCTACCTGTCACAGCGGCGCTGGCGGCCCCTGTTGCCGAGCCGTGTGGCGGGCACGTTCACGATGGTGGATCTCCTCACGTACGCGCGCGTCGATCCGGGAAGCCGGCAGCAGTAGATCGTCTCTCGAGCGTGGATGGCACGCGGTACGGGCGCGACGCTCGTGCCGCGTGGCGGCCTGGTCTGCCTGCTCAGGCGAACAATGCGAAGAAATAGCCCACTATCGACAAAACAATAGTCGCAATCGCGAGCGGTACCGGGTATCCGATCCCCGGGACGGCCGACTGCGATTCCTTCTGCGCCGCCCGCATGGATGTCGTGTTCTGGCGTGCGCCTGCGACTGCACCCATGAGCAGCGCCGGGTTCAGCTTGAGCACGTGACGCCCGACACCCCACGCGACGAGCTCCGGCAGCAGGCTGACAACCTGAGACGCAATCAGCAATTGCCAGATCGGCCCGGTCGTCGCGACCTGGTATACAGCGAGGCCTGAATTGATCGCGAGCGCCGACGTGAAGATGTTCAAGCCCATCTCCTCCATGAGGCTTCGCGCCCCTTCGGATACCGGCCCGCCAAACGCGGGATGCCGCGTCTTGAGCCAGCCGAAGACGATCCCTGTCATGAGCACCGCGGCCGCGCCGAAGCTGATCCGGATGCCGAAAATCGGCACGGGAATGGTGCCGATGAGCGCTCCCGTGAGCAGCCCCAGGGCAAGCGTCAGCACATCCGAGCTATGCGTCGCGCGTACGACCTGGCCGACGCGTGTTCCCAGTTCGGCGATGCGCGGATCGGTGCCCGTCACGCGAATGACATCGCCTTTCTCGAGCTTCGTCGCGGCGCCGGCCGGCAGCTCGACACCGACGCGAAATACCGCATTCGGATACAACCCTGGCCCGAGCAGTTCGGGAACCGACTTCCCTGCCGCCTCGTCGCGACCGACCACCACATCCACCGTATGGAGCGGCCTGAGCGCGCGTGCCTCCGCATCGGGCACTTCCGGACCCAGCGCTTCTCTCACTCGCACGTGTTTCTCAACCGGTGCGCTGATGACGACCTCGTCGCCGGCTGCCAATGCGACAGCATCATCGAGCGCGAGCCAGTCGGTTCCGCGACGCACCAGCTCGATGGCGACCCCCGGCGCCGCCGCTCGGATATCGCCGATGGTCTTGCCTGCCACTGAGCGCTGCGGGACGCGATACGCCCGCACCGCTACGGAGGTGTCGACGGTGTCGGCAGCTTCGACGGTGCCGGGGAGCGGCGCCGTACGTTCGCCGCGCATCTCGGATTCGAACTCGCGAGCGGCCTTGGGCGCGTCGATGCCCGCGAGTCTCGGGAGGACCTTCATGAAGAGCACGAACTGCACCTGCGTCGCGGCGTAACACAGCGCGAACGCGGCCGAGAGCATCCCGACGACGCTCTCCACCGAGGTTCCCGGCGGAGGCTGGTAGGCGCCGGACGTGAGCGCCGACGAGGCCGTGCCGAAGGTTGCGGACGAGTTGTTAGAGCCGGCGAGCAGTCCCGCGACGGCGCCCGGCGGCAAATCGAAGATCCATCCGGCGGCGTAGCTGATCGCCGGTGCCAGCACGGCGACGATGGCGCCAATCGCCACCATATGCCAGCCATCGCGTTTCAGTCCTGCGAAGAACTGCGGCCCGATCTTCACGCCCAGCGCGAAGATGAAGATGTTGAAGAAGATCGTCTTGACGACGTCGGGCAGGGCGAGCGCAACGCCGGTGCTGACGTACGAGCCGATGCTCACCAGCAAACCGACGAAGATGATGCAGACAACCGAACCCAGCGAGATGCCGCGGATGGCGGGCCGGCCGAGGATCATGCCCGCGGCGAGGACGCCGAAAAGCGCAACGAACGGCTGCGCCTGCAGGAAGTGGAAGAAGACGGCCATCAGTCGACGTCAGTCCTGTTTCGACCGTCGCCACTCGTCGAACGCGCGGCTCATCAGATCCTTCAGGTCGCGGCCGATGGTCTCGTACGCCTCGGCATCCAGGTTGGCCAGCGAGATCCGCACCGACCACGGGGGACCGTCGAATCCGCTGCCGTTCAGCAGCACCGTTCCCGATCGCTTCGCCAGCGCCATGACGATGTCCAGCGGATCGTGATGCGCGGCAACATACGCGGCAAACTCGTCGCCGAACGCGGCGCGCCCCCACACGGCCAGATCGATGTCGATGTAATAGGCGACGCGGAGCGGATCGTCCGGCATGGCAAAGCCCAATCCGCGCCCGAGCGCCGCCAGGCGATTACGCACCAGCTCGCGACAACGGTTCTGGTAAGCATCGTCGCGATCGAGCAGCGCGAAGAGCGAGAACAGCGTCATCTGCGCTTGCTGCGGCGTCGATAGGCCGGCCGTATGGTTCAGGGCCACGTCGCGGCTGTCGGCGACGATGCGATCGATGAACTTGATGCGCTCGGGCGTAATGCTGAGCGTCTGGTAGCGCTCGCGAACCGCGTCGTGGTCGGCCTGCGGCAGCCGTCCCAGCGCCGCATCGAGTACGTTGTCCTGATGCAGCGCGATCACGCCGAGGCGCCAGCCGGTGCAGCCGAAATGTTTCGAGTATGAGTAGACGAGGATCGTGTTGTGCGGCAGGTCGGCAGCCAGAGACCTGAATCCGTCCGCGAACGTTCCATACACGTCGTCGGTCAGTACGATCAGATCCGGGCGCTTGTGGCGCACCAGATCGACGATGCGCTGCTGCGTGGCCGAATCCATGGCAAACGATGCGGGGTTGGAAGGGTTGACCAGGAAGAAGGCCTTCACCCTGGGATCCGCGAGCTTGGCAATCTCGGCGTCCGTGTATTGCCACGTGTGGCGTCCGTCAGCCATGGCGGTCTGCTGCACTTCGACCGTCTGGAAGGCGTAATCGCGCAGTCGCGGCAGCTCGATGTACGGCGTGAAGATGGGGGCGCCGAGGGCAATCGTGTCGCCGCGAGCCAGCAGCCGGTTTTCGACCAGGCTCTTGAAGACATAGCACATCGCCGCCGTGCCCCCCTCGACCGCAAACACGTCGAACGTGCCGGCTGGAGGCCGCTCGTCGCACATCGTCTTCGCGAGATAACGACGGACGACCTTCTCTGCGTGCACCAGCATCCGGTCCGGCTCTGGGTAGTTGTCGCCGATGATGGCGTCGACGAGCTCGTGTGCGAACGCATCGGCATCGAATCCGAGCGTGGAGATCGCGTAGTCGAGGCCATTGCGCAGGAGCGCCGCGCCCGCGGACGATCCCGTGGTGTCGAGAAAGGCGCGAAGCCGGCCCGCGGCGCCGGCGCGTCCCGGCATACCGGCGAGACTGCCGTCGTCACGCGTGAGCCGCGCCTCCTGCAGTGCGAACTCCCCGAGCAGAAAGAACGCCTCGCGTGGCGTCGTGGCGATCCAGTTCGGATTGCCGCGCCCCGCGTTGAGGAACTTGTGCGTCGCGGATTTGCTCTCTGACTGATCCTTCGCGTAGTGAATGAGCTCGTCCTTCAGCTGGAACGGGCTCAACTGCGCGAGGGTTCCGGATTTGCTGTCCATTCACTGCACTCCGACCACGACGACCGGACCGACGTCACGGTCGTGCCGCCTGGGCCACGGTATGTCGTGGCCGCGCAGACGATTCACTGAGCGGCCTTCGTGGTTTTCTTGGGAAAACCACCGTGGCCGCAAGGATTGACGTTGACCGGAGCAGAAGGTGTGCCTTGGCAGCAGAGATCGGAATCGATGGACACGCGGGCGGCAATCTCCGCCGGCCCAGAGGGGTTCGGTGGTTGAGCGGTGTATCTCTTCAGACCTGGCTTTGTAAGGGCACCCACGCCTCGAACCGGGTTCCCTCGCCCGGACTCGATACGATGACGCTGTCGCCGTTGACGAGTTTGAGCCGCTCGCGAATCGCCACAAGCCCCACCCCATCGCCCGGAGCCGCACGCCGCGTATCGAAGCCGACTCCGCGATCAACGACGTGCAGCCGAATCTCGCCCGCGGCGCCGCGCAATGACACCCGGACCTCCGGTGCCTCAGCGTGAACGACTGCGTTGATCGTCGCCTCCTGCAACACGCGAAAGAGCGCGAGTGCGATGTCCGGGGACAGATCGCGAGGAACATCTTCCGCCTGGAAGTGGATCGCCAGGCCGTGCTTGGCCGATAACTCCTCGCAAAATCGCCGGCCTGCGGTCGTCAGGCCCAGCAACTCGATCCGGCCATGGACCGAATCGGACACCGTAGCGATGTCGGCAACCAGGATTGACAGTTCCTCCTCAATAGCGGCGACCTCGACGTCATGCGCCGCGTCCTTCAACGTGTGCAGTCGTAATGTCAGCGCGGCCATGCGCTGGCAGACGTCCTCGTGCAGCGTCCTGGCGAGCGACGCGCGCTCACGCTCGTGCGCCTGGATCAGGTGCCGGCTCAAATTCGATAACTCGGCACGCGCCCGCGCAAGCGCAGTGATATCGACAGCCGGTTTCTCGCCGGGTTCCACGCGCTCGCCGTCGGCGCCCGCCGTCCACACCCTGACTGTTGCATCCGCAGGTGCCGGAGCGAGAGCGGCGCTGGCAACCGAGCCGCGGCTCGGCGTGCGATGCCGTTTGATGACGCCGCCGAGCAGGACGATCGCGATGACCGGAATCACGCCGAGCAGCGCGCCGAACATGAACGGACGGCGATTGCGTTCCCACATCGTCGGCTCCCGGAACAGCACGACGCTCGACATCGGGAGCCGGCGCTCGTCGATGTTCCAGCGTCGCAGCTCGCGGGCGTCGTATGTCGGCTGGCCCGTGCGCTGCACCGGCGTCTTGATGCTGCCCGGCGTTTCGCCGTCGAGCATGCGGAGCGCGACTTGCGCCGTCGTTCGACTCAGTTCGTCGGTCGACAGCAGCGGGCCGCCGACGATGCCGCGGCCCATGCCATACAACGCGAACATCGGCGCATTGGCTACGGCATGAAGCGACGCCACCGTGTCGCCGCCAACCCGCGGTTCACCCTTGCCGTCCAGCGACAGTATCGCGAAGAAAATCGCGGATTGCGCCGGCATCGTCCGGCAACGCTGGACGATCTCGTCGAAGGACAGCTCGTTGGTCCAGGTGAATTGGAGTCGATTCTCGAACCGGCTGAACTCGCGCTTCATCTGCCGCAACCAGAACTGCTCGACCTGTGAGGCGCCAACGACCACCATCACGGTGCGCGTCTCGGGAAGAAGGCGCAGGATTTCCTCGATCATCAGCGCCGGATCGTGTTGCGTGGCTACCGTCGTCTCGCGGTCGGTGAACGTGCCGTTCTCGACAAATCGGCGGTCGACGCCGGCGATGAGCATCGGCGTGGCAGGAAAGAGCTGCTGGCGAAACCGTTGCGCAAAGTCAGCTGCGGGCCCACCGATCGTCATGACCAGGTCGAGCGTGTCAGCTGCAAACGCGGACCGTATACGCTCTGCGGTCGAGGCACCGGGCGCCTCACCGCTCGTGCGCGCCGCCTGAACCGATACTTCCACGAACTGGATGGGCTCGCGAGACGATCGGATCAGATCGCGCACGAGCGCGTTGGTAAAGCCGGATTGCGGCGCGTGCGGCCGCTCGGATGACGACAACACCAATACCTGCCGGGTCTGGCCGCCGGCCACGGCCGACAGCGGTCCATGGAGCAGCAATACGACCAGCAACGCAGGCCAGGTTCTCTCACGAAGGGCGTAGCACACGCGTTGATGTTGCCATATGTGCTGGCCTGGCTTCCTTGCTCCACAGCAGGCAGGGCCTGGGGCGGGCCTGCCCTTCGACGCTCTCTAGAACGAAACTTGCAGCGACAAGCGTGCGGACCGCGGAATCGCCGCATGGAAGTGAATGTCCTCGACAGGCGCGGGCTCGTCACGCAAGCGCGACTCGAAGAAATAGTCGATATCCGACGCCTCGGCGTCGAACACGTTATACCCCTCGAGCGTGAGCCGGATCCGCTCGGAGAATTTGTACCCGGCTTCACCGTTGAAGATGCTCGTCGACTTCGATGTCACGCTGCCATCCTCGATGAGAGGCCGCGGTCCGAAGTGCCGAATCCGGAATCCGGCAAACGGCCCCGCTCGCACGCCGGCGGGCGGGTTCACCGCAATTCCCCCCGAGATCACACGGTTGAGGGCGCCCGGGACGAACGCCTCGTCGTCCGGCACGTCCCGGAAGCGCGCGTGCGAGAACGCAAGATCCAGATCTACCGCCACCCAGGGGTTTGGGTAGAAGTAGTTCGTAAACTCGAGCCCGTACCGCCGGCTCGGCGGTCCCGCCTCTGTGCTGCCTGAATCGCCGACGTAAATCAACTCCGAGTCGAAGTCGAGGTACCAGACCGTCGCGGTCGTTTGCAATTTGCGCACGGCCACGTTACGGACGCCGAATTCGGCGCCCTTCGATCGCGCGAAAGGCGTCGAGGGCACGACTGAATCGCCTGTCACCGGATCGGCCGACAGCACGACTCCCAGGCCCGAGTTGGAGTGGAATCCCCATCCCCCATTGGCATAGAACTCGGTGCTCTTCCACGGACCAAACACGGTCGACACCTTGGGACTGAAGATTCCGGCCGTGTCCTTTCCGGAGTTGAGCGGATTGTCGGAGGTGACGTTCCAGTTATAGATGTCCCCGCGAACTCCAACCGTTGTGCGGGCCCAATTGGTCCACTCGATCTCGGAGTCGCCAAAGACACCGAGCGATGTCTGGTCGACATCGTCGGCGCGTATGGTTGCCAGCCGTTCCGTGCTCCGCGTTGCGTACAGTCCGAGCGGCCCTCCGACCGAGTCGTTCCGCAATTCCACGCCGAAGACGTTCGCGAGGTGCTTCTCAGCGAAGTGCGTCAACCGGCGGTGGGTCAACTTGGCACCGCTCGTCCAGCGGTTCTCGAACTGCTCGAACTGGTCACCGTCGATCGGATCGTTGAGGAAGTACGTGAAATTGTGAAACAGCTGCACCCCGTAACGCTGTACGTAGCCCGTGAGACGCGTCGAGTCGTTCGCGCCCGACCGCTGCCAGTCGAAAATTCCGGCGTATCGATAGGTTTCGCCGCCATCGGTCTCCTCGATAAACCCGAAGCGGTCTATCTGGCCGCTGTCCACCGCACGCTGTGGAATCTGATCCGTTGAGTGCCAATGGTTCCTGAAGCCGAGGAATGTGAGAGAGACGCCGTTGCGTGAATCGCCCTGCGTGTAGCGGAGGACGGCGTTGACCTTGTCCTTACCGTTCGGACTGACCCATGGGCCGTTATCGCGCTCCCATTCGAACGCTGCCAGCAGGTTTCCCGAACCCACGCGGGGAGATGCAGCGGCAAACAGGCGACCGTAGTCGAACGAACCGCCGGTCATCGTGACGATCGGCCGTTCCAGGACATTGAAATAGTTGATGGTGGCCGAGCCGGCCGATGAGAAGTCTCCGTTTTCTGCGTAGTACGGTCCCTTGCGAAACTGGACGCCGCTCACGAGCTCCGGGATGAGGAAGTTCGAATCCGCATAGCCCTGCGCGTGCGCATGCGTGGGCATGTTGACAGGAAGACCGGCGACCGACTGGGCAAAGTCGAAGCCGTGATCGAGGTTGAATCCACGAAGGTAATACTGGTTGGCCTTGCCCTCACCACTGTGCTGACTGATGACGAGACCGGGCACAGTCTCCAACACTTCGGCTGCCCGGTTGACGGGGCGGACCGCGAGCTGCGCGGCGGTAATTGCACCCTCGCTGGCGGCCGACGCCACGCCGACCAGGTTTTCGGCCGGGTTCTCGATCTCGGCGAGGTTGCGGAAAGTTCGGGGGGCCGTCACCACGATGTCCGCGCTCGTCGCCACGAGCATGACCGCGTTGGCCTGCACGGCGGCTCCGGCCGTCACGTCGACTCTCCGCCGCACCATGCTGAAATT
>JGI10216J12902_100579967_pt1 | contig 13928 bp, 16 predicted proteins | sample KanNatreferecore_FD_12902 | JGI IMG/M metagenome (IMG submission 12902)
GTTCGGCTCGGCGAGCCTCTCACGCACCTCTTTGGGCGCCCGCCGGTAGTTCCGCAGGTCCATCACGTAGAACATCGCCAGCATCAAGCCGACACCGAGCGCCCACATCGGCCAGCAATGCCGGGCGACCCACCAGAAGGGGATCCCTTTGAGATAACCCAGGAAAAGCGGCGGATCACCAATCGGCGTCAGACAGCCGCCGATGTTTGACACAATGAAAATGAAAAAAACAACGTGGTGCGCGGTGATGCGATAGCCATTCATCCGCAGCCAGGGCCGGATGAGGAGCATGGATGCTCCCGTCGTTCCCAGGATATTGGCGATCACGGCGCCGATGAGGAGAAACACGACGTTCGCGAACGGTGTAGCTTCCCCCTTGACGTTGATGTGAATGCCGCCGGAAACGACAAAGAGCGAACCGATCAGGGCGATAAAACTGAGGTATTCAGCCGCTGTGTGCAGAACGCGTTCCTGCGCGTTCAGGCCGAAAAGATAGTACCCCACCGCGATCGCTCCCAGCGCGCAGGCCACCTTGGGATAATGCCTCCTCCACCATCCAGCAAAGAACAAAGGAGCAAGAGCGATGGCGGCCAACAGCGCTCCAAAAGGAAGAATCATCCAGGGATTGGGATCGATGACCGGACGTTCCATTGGGGCAAGGCTACGGATTCGCGCAAAACAGGGTCAAACTTAAACCGCCTGAAGCGGCGTTTTCCGCATCGACGCAGCAATCCGCAACAAAGCACCGGTCGAAGGCGGACGCTACTCGGCGCCGGGCCGGGAGCGCCCGCGCCTGTGTTGAGAGGGATTACTGCCTCACGACGCCTTGGCCCATTTGTCGAATCCGTCGCGATATTTATCTCGAACTTGTCGGAGGAACGTTAAATGCTAGACTGAAGCCGTGGCACCTGCCTCCAACGAAGATCGCAAGCCGCTCCGGATGGTGACGTGCGGCGGCTGCGGAGCCAAGGTTTTCATCTCTGGCGATCTGGTCCCGTTATCCACGACACCCTGCACCAAATGCGCTCATCCGATCATGATGCCGATGCGGTTGCGCCAGTTCGAACTGCGCGACGCAATTGCCTCCGGCGGCATGGGCACTGTTTATCGCGCGTTCGATCTGACGCTGGAACGCGAGGTGGCCGTCAAGCTGATGAAGCGGGAACTGGCAGAGGATGCCAAGGCCCTGGAAAGCTTTTTCCGCGAAGCCCGCGCCGCCGCCGCCTTGAATCACACGAATATTATCCACATTTACACTTTCGACGAACATGAAGGGCAACTCTACCTGGTCATGGAGCTCGCCGACCGCGGCAGTCTCGACAGTCTGATCGAGCAGGAGGGGCGGCTGCCGGAATTGCACGTCCTGGACATTGGAACGAAAGTCGCATCGGCTTTGGACACGGCGCTCAAACACAACCTGCTTCACCGCGACATCAAACCGGGCAACATCCTGTTCAATGCCGAGGGAGAACCCAAGCTGGTGGATTTTGGCCTCGCCCGCAGCGCGGAAGCGGAGACCGAGTATGACACGGCGGTTTGGGGAACTCCCTATTATATCGCTCCGGAAAAAATCAAAAGGGAACACGAAGACTTCCTCTCGGACATGTACAGCCTCGCAGGCACGTTATATCATGCCTTGACCGGCCACGTGCCGTTCGAGGCGCCGACGGTTGAGGAGGTCATCGCCGCCCATGTTCATACGCCGGTGATGCCCCCCAACCAGGTGGTTCCCGAAGTCACCCCGCCCACAAGCGACGCACTCAGCGTCGCCTTGGCCAAGAGCCCGGCCCAGCGCTATCAGAGCTACGATGAATTCAGGATGGCGTTGGAGGCCGCGCGAAGCCAGTTGCTGGTCGCCCAGCTTCGCAGCGACGGCGTGGGTGGCGCCGCGAGGAGTTGGTGGCGCCGGTAAGCAGGCCGAAAACCCCGCCTTGTCTTCAATCCGTCAGCCTGTTATACGACTGCGGATATTTCCGGACAAACCCAGGGACCGCGTCCAACAAGAGAGAAACTATGAGTGATACCAAGAGAGTCATCGGTTCAGTCCTGAGGATCGCCATTGCCGTCTTCGGCGCCTCCCATTCTCTGCGGGCAGACAACTGGCCGCAATGGCGAGGGCCACTCCTAAACGGCTCCAGCAGCGAAAAGGATCTGCCCGTCCGGTTTTCCAAGACAGAAAATGTTCAGTGGGCCGTGGATCTGCCGGGTCCGTCCGCCGCGACCCCGATCATCTGGGGCGACCGCATATTCGTCAACTCGGTCGATCCGAAGGCCAAAACCACTCTGGCCATCTGCCTCGATCGCACAACTGGCAAAGAGCTGTGGAGGCATGAGACCGGCGCCGGCATGAACCAGGATGACCGCAGCAACTACGCCTCGCCCTCGCCCGTGACCGACGGCAAGCTGGTGTGGTTTTTTTACGGCCACGGTGAATTGATCACATTCGATTTCGAAGGAAAAAAGGTCTGGGCGCGCAACATCCAGAAGGACTATGGGCCGTTTGCCTTCCTCTGGACCTTCTCCACGAGTCCACTGCTCTTCGACGGGAAGCTGTACCTGCAAGTGCTCCAACGCGATGCGCCGGTGAATGGCCGGGGCCGCACGGACGCTTCCAACGAGTCCTATCTCCTCGCGCTCGATCCCGCGACCGGCAAGGAGTTGTGGAGGCAGGTGCGGCCCGCCGATGCTGTGGCGGAGTCACGCGAAGCCTTCACCACGCCGATTCCATTCACTCATGGCGGACGCTCGGAACTGCTCGTCGCCGGCGGCGATTGCATTACCGGCCACGATCCGCGTACCGGTCAGGAACTTTGGCGCTGGGGGAGCTGGAATCCGTCGAAGATCGGTCACTGGCGTCTGGTGCCGTCGCCCGTGGCGGGCGACGGTGTCGTGCTGGCGTGCGCTCCGAAGGGTTCTCCGGTTTACGCCGTGAAGGCGGGTGGTAAAGGGATGTTGAAGGATTCCGACCTGGCGTGGGTCAGCCAGGACCGTGAGGTTTCTTCCGACGTGTCCACGCCCCTCTTTTACAAGGGACGATTTTACATCCTCAACAGTGACAAGCGCAGTCTTTCATGCGTCGAGCCGGCCAGCGGCAAGGTGGTGTGGACCGGCAATCTGGAGAGCAAAGCGAAGATCGAAGCCTCTCCCACCGGAGCGGACGACAAGATTTATGTGATGAACCACCGCGGCGACGTGTTTGTCGTTCAGATCGGAGACGAGTTCAAGATGCTTCACACGACCTCCTTCGGCGACGAAGGCGACAGGGATCTGCGGTCGGGCATCGCCGTATCGCAGGGCGCCCTCTTCATCCGCACCGGCGGCAGGCTCTCCTGCATACGGGCCGCAAAGTAGGAAGCGACTGGCTTGCCCGTGTCGCGGGTTCCTGTTTCACTGGCCGGCATGGCGCTGCCTCACAGGATTTCCACGCTGCTCTACTGCTTTAATGCCAGCGATGAAGTGTTGCTGCTGCAACGGCGGAAAGAGCCGAACCTCGGTCTCTGGAGTCCGTGCGGCGGAAAGCTCAAGACGGAAACCGGCGAGTCGCCTTACACCTGCGCCTGCCGCGAAGCCACGGAGGAGATCGGACTCGACATTCAACCGCCGGACCTGCATCTGGTCGGCATCGTCAGTGAACGCGGCTACGAAGGCCAGGCGCACTGGCTGATGTTCCTGTTCGAAGTCAAGAGAAGGCTGTCGTCTCTCCCCCCACCCGGCGACGAAGGGCGGTTTCAGTTCTTTTCGCCGGTTGCGCTCGGCCAAGTGCAGCTCCCGCAGACCGATCGCGAGCGGATCTGGCCGTTGTTCTGGCAGCACCGCGGCGGTTTCTTCGCAGCGCATTGTCGCTGCTATTCTGATGGTCGGAACGAATGGGCCCTTGAGGAAAGCATCCGTCACCGGACTGCCGAATTGTAAACTGAAGACAGAACCCCCTCGTTATGCCCGAAGAACCGATCATCGACCTGCAAAGCGATCATTACTTCATGGGTGAGGCCTTGCGTCAGGCCAGGAGGGCTTATCAAGCGGAAGAGGTTCCCATTGGCGCCGTCGTCGTGCGTGAAGGCCGCATCATCGCCCGTGCGTTCAACCAGGTGGAGCTCCTGAAGGATGCGACCGCGCACGCGGAGATGCTGGCACTGACCGCGGCGGAGGAAGTGGCGGGTGACTGGCGGCTGACCGATTGCACGCTTTACGTCACCAAAGAACCCTGCCCGATGTGCGCGGGCGCGATCATTCATGTGCGACTGGCCCGGGTCGTGTTTGGAGCCAGTGATCCGAAAAGCGGCGCCGCCGGGAGTGTCCTGAATCTCCTCCAGTTTCCCGCACTCAATCATCGATCCGACATCACCCGTGGCGTGCGGGAAGCCGAGTGCCGTTCGCTGCTCCAAGGCTTCTTCACGGAGCAACGCGAGCGATCAAAACAACAGGGGAGCGAACAAAGAACCGGGTTCCCGGAATAGAACGGAAAAACTGGAACGGCAATCCGCGCTTCAAGGCACGGAGGACGTCAGCTCACCGCGATGAGCGACACGCGCTCGTTCCTTTCGTTGCGGGCAACTCCCATCGCTTTGGGGTCGAGGGAAGGCTTGCCGTCCACCATGAAGTGGTAGTGGTGATGCCCATGGTGCAATGACATCTGGAGATACCACGAACCGTCCGACTGGCGCTGCATGGGGTGCGATTTGGGGTGCCAGGAATTGAAATCGCCGACCAGATAAACGACCTCCGCCTCGGGCGCGAGGCAGAAGAAGTTGATCGGTTTGGACATGCTCTTGGCGTCATAGCGATTACGGTGCCCTCCTGAATACGACTGGCTCGAACGCATTGTCTGATACGCTTGCATCTGTTCAAAACTTAGCCGCTGAACCTTCTTTTTCAACGGGCTTGTGTCGCGATAAGGAAGCAGAATCGCAGAGTCGCGGCAAGGGGGAATCGCCAGTGAACGGAAGTTTTTTTCAGCGATAATCGTTGACAGGGTTTTTGCCGGATCACGGCAAGCGGCGTGGCATGTTTTCACCACGGAACACGGGCTACAGCCGCGGTCGTTTCACGCCTGTGACGGCGGCGTGATCTGCTTCACCTGCAGCGGAATGCTCGTCTCATGACGCCCGTCAGTGGCGATGTCAATGGCGTACTGGCCCGGTTTGTCGAACTTCAGTTGCTGGATGTTAACGATGAAATTGCGCGCCAGGAAGCTCGCATCCGCCGGCAGTGAAACGTCGAACGGCATTTCGATGCTGGGCATGATGAACCGGCCGTCCTCATCGACAAAATTCATTTTAACCTTGTGCGCCCCTTCCTCGATCTTGTCGAAGACGATGCGCAGCGCCACGGAACATTGCGGATGCACCGCGGGCATTTGGTGGGCGAGAACGGTGTCGAACGTGCCCAGCAGGTTCAGCTTCCCGTTGTAATCGGTCGCAGCGTCGCACAGCACGGCGATTTGGACGTTCATAGAGTCTGGATTTCCATTCGCGCCCGCCACTGTGCCAAAGTTCGGAGCGGCCGAATAGTCAAATCCGGTACCGCGCTCTCCGAAGAACCTTGAACCGATCGCAACCCGCGCGGACCACGACGGCGGAGCCGGAGAAACCCTGTCCAGAAAATCGTTGCACCCTCGACTCCTCGGCGGTAAATACATGCTTGATCTAAGCCGAACACGACGCGCGAGTCAGGAGCGCTGACATTTGTTTTCCGGTTGCCAGCTGCCGGCTCGAAGCAATTCCAAACGGAAAGGCGACCATGTCTGACGAAAACGATCCGGTCAAACCGGCCGCCGTTTCACGGCGGGGATTCCTCAAGGGGATAGGACTCGGCACCGCGGCCACCGGCCTCATTTCCGCGGCCACGCCCATTGCCGAAGCAGCGACCAGGGACGGAAACGTCCGCGGCCCCGGCGAGATTCCCGTCTCGCTGAAAATCAACGGCCAGAACCGCAATCTCAACCTCGAGCCGCGCGTCACACTGCTTGACGCACTCCGCAATCGTCTGGATCTCACCGGCTGCAAGAAGGTTTGTGACCGCGGCACCTGCGGGGCCTGTACCGTGCTGGTGGATGGCCATCCGGTTTACTCCTGCTCGATGCTTGCGCTCGAAGCGGAAGGACGCGAGATCACAACGGTGGAGGGGATCGGCACGCCTGACAAGATGAACGCCGTGCAAAAGGCTTTTGTGGAGCACGATGCCCAACAGTGCGGCTTCTGCACCCCGGGGTTTGTCGTCTCGTGCACGGCCTTCGTGCGGCGTCACCCCAACGCCAGTCTCGATGATGTTCGGGCGGGTCTGGGCGGCAACCTCTGCAGATGCGGCACCTACGCCGGCATGGTGCTCGCCGTCGTGGACGCCGCCAAAGCAAAAGGAGGTGCCTAATGGCTAAAGTTGATTGGCCCGCCGCGGAAAAGCGGTCATTGATTGGAAAACGCATCAGCCGGGCGGACGGCCCCGCAAAATCCACCGGCGCGGCAAAGTATTCTTACGATGTCAATCGGCCCGGCTTGCTCTACGCCAAGCTGGTCACGTCACCGCATCCGCACGCTGAGGTGGTCAGTATCGACACGAGCGCGGCGGAAGGCATGCCCGGCGTGAAGGCCGTCTGGAAGGAAACCGAAACCAAGGAGGCCCAGTACGCGGGCCAGATCCTGGCGGCTGTTGCGGCCACGACCGAGGAGATCGCCGCGGAGGCCATCCACCGGATCAAAGTCGAATACAAGCCGCTCGATCATCAGGTGGTTGACGACAACGCCGAACTTTCCAAAGACCGCCCGTCGCAACGCGAAAACGGGAACGTACAGGAGGCGCTCTCCAAGGCCGGGAAGGTGATCGAAGGCGAGTACGGACTTCCGGTGATCACGCACTGCTGTCTCGAACCGCACGGACAGGTGACCGAAATTCGCGACGGCGAGCTGTACGTCTGGCCTTCGACACAAAACGTCTCGCGCTACACGGACCGCCTCGGCGAAGCGGTGGGTGTGGACCAGAATAAGATCCACGTTGAATGCCAGAACATGGGCGGCGGCTTCGGGTCGAAGTTCAATTTCGACAAATGGGGCACCATCGGCGGTTTGCTGGCCAAACAATCCGGTCGTCCGGTCAAGCTGATGCTCGATCGCGATCTCGAATTGATGATCGCCGGCAATCGTCCTTCCGCCTACGCGAAGATCAAAGTCGGCGCGCAACCGGACGGAACCGTCACCGTGGTGGACGCCGAGGTCTGGGGCACGGGCGGCATGGGAGGATACAATGCCCCGCCGGTTCCGTATGTGTTCACGAAAATTCCGAACACGCGGCTGACGGGCAAAGGCATTCGCACCAACCGCGGCGGCCAGCGCGCCTGGCGCGCGCCGAACCATCCTCAAGGCTGTTTCCTGACAATGTCTGCGTTCGCCGACCTGGCAGCGGCGCTCGGGATCGATGAACTCGATTTTCTGTTGAAGAACGTCGCCCAGACGGACCGGCCCGAGGTTTATACGGAGGAACTCAAGCTGGCGGCCGAACTGATCGGCTACAAGCAGAAGGCGCATCCCCGCGGTGACAAAACCCCCGGCCCGATCAAGCGCGGCTTGGGGCTCGCGATCCATACCTGGGGCGGTCGCGGCCACGATTCGGAGTGCGACGTTACGATCAATTCCGATGGCTCCGTCGAAGCGAAGATCGGCACTCAGGACCTCGGCGTTGGAACCCGGACCTGCGTCGGCATGGTCGTGGCGGAGACGCTTGGCCTGCCGCTGGAATCCATCAAGGTTGAGATCGGAAAGAACGATTACCCGCGTTCCGGCGGGTCCGGCGGCAGCACGACGATTGGTGGCATCTCCGTTTCATCACGCACGGCGGCGACAGAAGCGCTCAATGCGTTACTCGCAGTTGTCGCGGGGCGGCTCGGAACCGGGGCCGACAATCTCGAAGCGGTCGGCGGTTCCCTCCGGCAGATTGACAAACCCGACAATAAGATCGCCTGGAAGGAAGCTTGCGGGTTACTCGGTCCGAACCCTGTCACGAAGCGAGGCGTCAACAAGCCCGGTGAGAGCGAGCAGGCTAAACTCATCAGTCAGGGTGTCGGCGGCGCGCAAATAGCCGATGTTTCGGTGGATATCGAGACGGGAATCGTCACGATCAACGAGATGGTCGCGGTCCAGGACTGCGGCCTCATCATCAATCCCAAGCTTGCTGAGAGCCAGGTTTATGGATCCCTCATCATGGGTATTACCTACGCGCTTTTCGAAGAGGCCGTTTATGATTCGAAAACCGGTCGGATGCTCAACGCGGACATGGAGTTTTACCGGCTCGCCGGAATCAAAGACGTCGGCAAGCTCAAAGTCCACATGATGACCGGCAAAGGCTACGACGACCGCGGCGTCATCGGCCTGGGCGAGCCACCGGTGATTTCACCGGGCGCGGCCATCGCCAACGCGGTCGCCAACGCGGTCGGCGTGCGCGTGCCGTACTTGCCACTGACGCCGGACCGTGTGATCACCGCCCTCCAGAAAGGAGGTGCCGCATGAAATCGTTTGAATACGCCGCCCCGAAAACCTTGAAGGAAGCCTCCGCGTTGTTGGGGGAGAAGTGGGGTGAAACGGAAATCCTCGCGGGAGGCACGGACCTCGTGACCTCGCTGAAGCAGCATTTGGCATCGCCGGGCCGTCTGGTCAGTCTGCGGAACATCGCTGATCTCAAGGGAATTGAGATCGAAGCGAAATCTGTGCGCGTCGGCGCCATGACCACGCTCGGCGAACTGGCGGAGAACAAGGCGATCAAGGAACACTTCCGATCGCTCGTCATCGCCGCTCAAAGTGTGGGCAGTCCGCAATTGATGTCCGTCGGCACAGTCGGGGGCGATCTCTGCCAGCGTCCGCGCTGCTGGTATTACCGCAATGGGCTGGGATCGACGGCCAAGGAAAGGGCGACGCTGGTGCGCGAGGGCGACAACCGCTATCACGCCATCTTTGCGACCGATGGACCGGCTCTGTTCGTGAGCGCATCGAGTCTCGGTCCTGCGCTGGTCGCGTTGGACGCCACGCTGGTCGTCGTCGGTCCCAAGGAAAAGAAGCGCAAGGTTTCAGCGGCTGAATTCTTTCAGACGCCCAAGGATGAGAACGAACGCGAAACGGCCCTTAAGCCCAATGAAATTCTGGCTGAGATCGAAATTCCTCTCCGTGGCCTGCGCAACGGCACATACGAAGTGCGGCATCGGCACGGTCTCGATTGGCCGTACGTCACCGCATCGGTCGCCTTCGAATCGAAAGCCGGCATGGCCTCAGGCGCCCGCGTCGTGCTCGGTCACGTGGCGCCCGTTCCCTGGATGGCTTCTGCGGCCGCCAAGGCGTTGAACGGCGCCAGAATAGATGAAGCGTCGGCGGCCAAATGCGGCGATGCGGCCACACAGGGCGCGAAGCCCCTGGGCAAGAACGGGTACAAAGTTCAACTGGCCAAAGCTGCGGTGAAGCGGGCCGTACTGGCGGCGGCCGCGGCATAACTCCGAGGCAACATGGACCCTTCCATTGCTGCCGTGAAATTACAGGTTCGCTGCCGAAACCTGCGCAGCAAGGAGATGTACTATGAGTCGGCCGGCCAGGAAGAGGACGAGTTCTCCAGCGGCGTCTATTGGTGCGGCAAGACGCAGGAGAACTTCGGTCCTGATGGCCAGCCGGTCAGTAAATCCGAGTGTTGCGCCGGCCGGGCCTGTTATGTAAGTTAGCATCGGATTTTGCGGCCCAGCCGCGGAAGAAACGAAAAGCCTATGAAAATCAAATTAGCAATTCTCTCACTGGCGGCTGTGACCTCGCTCGCCGCCAGCCAGTCGGCGCCCACTATCTCTGGCGATTACGTCGAGGTGCGGTCGTGCGACGTCTATACCGGCCCTTGCTTTGCGAATGCCGAAATGAATCTCGCCGGAAAGGAAGGCATTCTGGTCTGGTCGATCCGCGAAGGGAGTTGGAACGGGACTTCGCTAGCGGGACTCAACGTGATTGCAGTCGTCCGCACGGACGGCACGTTGGGTGATCTTCGCTATCAACCGCAGAGCGGCAAGGCCGTGCTGATTGTGGATTCCCGGGCCGGCGCCGCACAGCGGGCCGCGCTAAAAGACTTCGCCTGCGAAATGGCCGGCGGGTTGATCAAAGAAGTGGCCGAAGTAAAGTCGTCCGTCATCGAATCGAGCATCGGTGCCTGCGCCAAAGGCGGGTGCGCCTCCGTCAAAGCGGGCGGCCTGGTGGAGATCAATACACGCTGCCTTGGCGGCAAGGACCATCTTTGCGGAAATGAAGATACCTATTATCCGCCGCTAACGAGCGTGAGCGGCGCGTCAGCGGCCTTCACCGAGATCGCCTCCTACAAAGGCAGCGGACTGAATCTGACCTGGGAAGCCACCGGTCAGCGGAGCGCTTTTCTGGCCACTTTCTCCCGTTAAACAACGAACGGCATTTCCACGGGTCGGAACGATTGAGTTTCCGACCCGTTTCCTTTGACGCCAGCCGAAGTCTGAATTCAGGAACAGAGGTTGTGGTCCAAACTCCGTATGAGAAAACGATCGTTCATTACCCTCACGCTGCTGGTTTGCCTGGTGGCGAGTTCAACAAGCGCCGCCGACCTCACACTCAAGGTCGCCGACAAGGAACCGCCGAAGGAACTCGATGCTTCCATCCGCGCAAAACTCCAGTCGAAAGCGATCCAGTTGCTCGCCGGCGACAAACCCGTTTACGAATTCTGGTTTGACGCGGAGGTTCCATTGCAATCGAAACCATCATCCACAGCCAAAGCTTTGGAGACGGTCAAGCAGGCGACGTTGCTTGGAGCCGTGTCCGTGGCGGGAGACCAGCGCGATTATCGCGACGACGAACTGCGTGCCGGTGTTTACACGATGCGCTTCGCGCTGCAGCCGCAGGATGGCAATCACCTGGGAACCGCCGAGTTTTCCTTCTTCGTCGTTCTGACTCCGGCGAAAATCGACAACAAGCCCGATGGCATCGCCGACTACAAGGCGCTGGTCAAAGCCAGCAGCAGAGAAACCTCCACCGATCATCCGGTGATCCTGAGCCTGCGCCCCGCCTCGTCGGACGACGGGGACCCGCCAAAGCTGAACAATCCGGCGCCCGACCACAAAAGCGTGCGAATTAAAGTGCCGGCGAAAGCAGGCGGGGACAAGACGGCGATCGCCTTCGAAGTCGTTTACGAAGGCAAGGGACACAAATAGCGGACGGGTTTCGGCGCGGCGCGAAATCATCCGGCGTCGGTTTGTGTCGCCATCGCGCGATGTTCGTTCGTTGAAAGGCGTTACGGATCCTGCGCGTTCAGCGGTTTTTCCACCAGTTCCACCGGTTCGCGGCAGCACATGCACGGACCGGGCACAACCGTTTTGATGGCGCAGATATCGCAGTAGTAATAGAGATCGTGAACCACGCCGTTACGCACCGACTTCATCACCCGCACGTCGAAGATTTGTGTCCCGGGCGGAACTTTGCCGGAGAGGATCAGTTCCTTTTCACGAACACGCTTGTCTGCAAACAAGGCCTCGGAAAGTCCGGTCCGGAGCAGCGTGTAATAGACTCCGTTCGTTGTTCTGAACCCGTAAATATGCTCGTGGTTCGTCGGCAGGTCGGTCTGATGAAGCCGGTGCATTTCTTCCGACAGACAAACGACCCGGCCGCGCAGTTGGACGGATTCAAGGGCTTCTCTCGCTTTGACCGGCGCTGGCGCCGCCGGTGAATCAGCCCGTTCCGCCGCAGTTGCGGGCAACACGGTCAATCCGATCAAACAGATGACCGGCCAGTGGGTGTGGGGCGCGCTTGTCATCCTGAACTATTCAATGGATTCTCTTACTCGCAAGGATCGACTTTCACGGTTCGTTTCCAGCACGGAGTTGCAAGGCCTTCTCGTAATCCTCCGGCCGGTCAATGTCGAGATCCAGGCCGGGATCCTCCAGCTCGCAGGTCGCCACCATTTCGTTCTGGAGGAATTCCTTGAGATTTCCGGCCGGTGACGCGCGCAGTCGACCGGAAACGCCGCGTGGCATGAGGACCGGATGCCGGCGCCGGCCCTGCCGACTCGGCTGGCAAACCGTGTCCGGATGAGCCGCGACGAAATCAACCAGCACTCGCAACGTTGCGTTGCGAAGATGCGGCTGATCACCGAGCACGATGGCCAGGTGCGTGATCTCTGGGTGCCAGCCGTTCCACTCTACGGCGCATCGAATCGAACTGAACATCCCGCGTTCAGGCTCCGGATTGTAAACGCGGTTCGCAGGGGGAAAGCCCAACCAGTCCAATTCGGCGAGGATGCCGTCGTCGCCGACGGCGCAAACCACGGCGATTTGTTTTGCGCGCGCGGCCTCCCATTGTCGAATCAGATGCCCGAGGATCGAGGTCGTTCCCCACGGCAGAAGCAGCTTCGGCTTTCCCATCCGCGATGAAGCACCGGCGGCGAGGATGACGACGCCAATACTTGGAAACGTGTCGTGACCGACCATAGTCATGGCAGCCCTGCGTCATCCGCGCAGACCCGTGAGAGCGAGCGCGCGGGCCGTGCGATTGGCGCTGAGCACCATGGCCATCTTCCGCGCCGGCGAGGCGGCGCGCAGCAATTCGATCAACGCGTGTTCCGCGTCAGGATGCGTGTCTTCGGCCAACGGTCGCATGACGGCATTCTACGCCGGCGGCTGGTTCGTGAAAAGCCTCACGTTCCCGTCAAAGCATTTTACGCGCTGCGAGGCTGCTGCGGCCCGGGACGTGCCGCGCTCCAACGTAACAGCGTCGTCGGGCATTCCATGACAGTCATCACGCCGAGAGCGGGTTGTTTTCCGCATTCATTCTCTTCATCTGCGTTTATCCGCGTCCATCTGCGGTTGACTTGAGTTCTCCACCGCTAAGACGCGGACGGAACACCACCCAGTTTCAATTCCGCCCGCTTCTGAATGAACTGTCCCATGACGCTCACGGCAATTTCCGGCACGCTCACGGCCTGAATGTCCACACCCACCGGACAGGCGACTTTGGCGAGTTGTTCTTCCGTGGCGATTTTCTCCTCGATGAACTGGGTCGAGATGAGCCGCCATTTGCGGCGGCTGCCGATCATTCCCAGGAACACGAACGGACGGTGCACCCAGTTGCGCAAGACCAGCGCGTCGTGCTGATGGCCGCGGGTGACGATCAGCCCGAACGTCGGCCGCGATGGCAGCGGTTCGTTTAAAAGTTTCTCCCAGTAATCCACGCGGAACTGCGTCCCTTTGGGAAAATAAACGTGGTTGGCCAGGGTGGGACGGTCGTCGAAAACAGTCACACTGAAATCGAGGTGCGAGGCCAGTGGCGCGACAGCCTGCGCAACGTGCCCGGAGCCGGCGATCCACAACGCGCACGGCGGCGACACCGTTTCCTGATAAAGCCATTCCTCGCCTCCGCTGCCGCTCGTCCAGCCGATGCTGAAATCCTTCTTCACGCCCCAGGTGACCTGTTGGTCACATACTGCCAGTTTTTGCCAGATTTCCGCCGCTTCAGCCGCCTGGGGCAGAATCAACCCGCAGACTTTGCCGCCGCAAATCAGTCCATCGTCCCAGCCGAAGTCATGGTCCAGCACGAGTTCGAACGTCGCAGGCGTTTGCGTCAGCAACGACCGGCGCGCGCGGTCCTGGACTTCCGCTTCCAGGCAACCGCCGCCAAGCGTGCCTTTGATCCGCCCGTCGGCGAAGAAGATGGCCTTCGCTCCCTTCTTTTGGGGGCTGGATCCCTTGATGCCGGAGATCATTCCGAGCGCGAACGGTTGCCCTTCGGCGAGTGCTTCCAGCAGGAAATCAAAAAAGCGAGCCATAGGCGTTTTGCTGATTCACGGGAAACGTAACGAACGGGAGAGTCGGAGTCGAGCGTTTGTGACTGCGGCTTCCGGAGCGCACTGGCGCCGCACCCAAAGTAGCGGCGGGCGTCCCGCCTGCTCCCGCAGGCGCGGGACCG
>JGI10216J12902_100806618_pt1 | contig 13923 bp, 11 predicted proteins | sample KanNatreferecore_FD_12902 | JGI IMG/M metagenome (IMG submission 12902)
TGGGCCGCCCGCCGCCGGCATCCCGGCCCGCGGTTACATACGGCAGGCGCTGGACCTGTTTGAACGCCCCATTCAGCCGCTTTTTCGCAGAAAATGACTTCATCCTGTCTCAATAACCCGCGAGAGACGGGATTTGTTTCAAAGATTTTTGACCCGCATTACGTGGCCGGTTGAGCGACTGACCACGAAACATCGAACGCCTTCTATTCGCGACGGAAAGCCGACTCCTCCTGTTTCGCTACCTTTAACAACTCCCAGTAAGGCGGCGCATAACCTTTGTCCTGCCGGAACCGACCGGCAGATGTCAACACGCGGCTCGCGATGGCATCGTGATTGTTCCGATATTTTTGAACCCGCAGAGCTTCGGTCGCCGTCATTCCTTCCGGGACGGGCCCGATTCTGCCGCGCCAGTTAAGGACGACGCTGTAGCCTTTTGACAGGCGCGCGAACGGCAGCAGAAACGCCTGATGGGGCAGTCCTTTCCCGGGCGCTGCCGCTTCCAGCATCGCATCGGTCACCGCATCGTCCACGTGGGCCTTGAATAACGTGGCGTGGTCGCGCCACTCCGCGACCACTCGAAGCTGCGGATCGTATTCGAGGTCGGAAGGTTCCTGGGTTGAAAAATATCGTACTCCGACCGATCCCAGCCAGGCGCTGACGGCCGGTGAAGAAATGAACGTCGGCCCGAGCCAGAGTGCGATGCCGTGGGACGCATACGCCACCGAAACCACTTCCGAACAAAACTGTTTCCGCGGGTCCCGATAATCCATGGCAAAATCATAGGGAATGTGCCGCCGCTTTGCTTCCTCCAACGCGGTGCCCGCCGCCTTGTGCGGCAAGAGCGGGTCCGTTCTGGTGGCCGGCAGATCGCCGCGCAAACGCAGGACCATGATTCGAAGTTTCTTGTCCCGCAGATAATCCGCAAACGAACTTACTGTGACTCCGCACTCGATGTGCGATTCGATCACGGACAGGTGTTCCGACTTTTCATCGATGTGCAGCAAAGCCACGTGCGAAAAGTTGCCGGGATAGTCGTTGCCGCGGGCAATCAGCGCTGATGTCGGGGCCCCGCCCCGCGACACCAGGATGTCGCCGCTGCGCAACTTGAGCCCGTTGACTTCAGCGGAAGGAGCGGTGGAGGGTTCGTCATCCGCGAGCGCGACTTCCGGGAACTGCACACCATTCGGCGCCTGGAGCATTACCTGTTCGAGGGCCATGCGTGTACCGAACAGAATCCGGTAGAGCCGGTCCCGGACAGACGGAGATTGGAAGTCCCAGCTTTCCGACTGCCGTTTCACGATTGTCCGGGCGCGCGCGGCGAGCGCGACGTAGTTCGTCAGGCGCCCGGAACAAACTGCGACGAGGGGCGCCAGTGCGAAGAGGTCTGCTTCCAGGCGCTCGAACTCTTTCGCGTCGGCCGCCAGCGATTGCTCCTCCATTCCCGCGAGCAAACTGTTGAGGCCGGCGAACCGCATCTCGATCTGGCTGGTCAGCTCTTCGCAACCGGTTGACCGGGCGTCGACGAATTTCTTTTCCAGTTCCGACCAGAAGTCATCCTGGTTCCATAAAAACGGCGTTCGGCCGGCACCGGTGGGAGCGAGCCGGTCGTGCTCCGGAATCAGCAGCACGATGTAGAGCGCCACCATGCCCGCCAGAACGAGAAAAATAACCCGTGCAAATCGGGAGCTCCTGCGTAGAACCGGCATTCCGGAAGTTTTCAGAAGAACTGCCGCCCAGTAAAGCCGTTTGATTCCCCTTCAACCGATCGTCCGAACGCCTCTGGAAACAAAAAGGCGCAGCGACTTTCGTCACTGCGCCTCCACTAACTCAACCATTCTCAAACAAATCTGCTTCAGTCGAGCCCCGCGTCACGGGCGAGACTCCGATGGATTTTGGCGACCCGCGCCGATTGTCCCACGGCTTCGAACCGTTTGGTGAAGCCGCGCTTCTGGAAATCATGGCCGCGGCCGGCCCACGGGGAGAGCTTCTTCCGCCACCGCGCCACCCTGCCCTCTTCGGGTTCCGCGTCCTGAGCAGCCATGTCCGCGCAGACGCGGAGCAGGGCCTTGATCATGATCGGCGTGCAGACCATGTAGGTCTCATTGGCCCACATATCTTCAAACACCTCGGAGGCGGCTTTCAGGAAGTCACGGATCATCCGATAATACTGTTCCGCGGTCCGTCCATCCGGCTGGCCGCCGGCTTTCTTCCATTCCGCTTTCACCCAGCGAAGGATTTCGGCGAACAGTTCGGATTGCAGAATCCATTTCTCCTGTTTTGCGCGGCCGCCCAGGCGGTTGATGCGAAAGCGCAGCGGGCTGTCCGGCGAATCATAGAGCAAATCCACGATCCGTGCCGCAAACCGCCGGTCGTTGTCCGCCCAGGACACCTTTTCGTACAGGTCGACCATGTGACTTTTGTTGAGGCGGCTCGGGGCCGAATTAATCATCACGTAAAGTTCGGTCGCCTGATTTTCCGTGCAGCCATCGAAGATAACCGTCGGCACATTGATGGACCGGGCCTGGTCGGGATCGGTGTGTCCGTAGAAATTAAGCGCGGCGAGGCGGTGCTGGCCGTCGATCACCAGAAATTTCCCGCTGGGGATCTGCAGATGCCCGACGGTCGGGTCGCCATTGAGCACGTTAAACTGAAGTTTCTCGGCGGTGAACAACAGGACGGCGCCCGGCATGGGCGGGTGCGAGACGGCCTTCGCGTAAAAGTTTCGCATCGCCTGCACCTTCGACCGGGAGAGTGAATGTTGAAAGGCCTTTTCGTCCTGTTCGACCATCGCGATGAAATGAGCGAGGTCGTCCTTAAGCTCCTTTCCTTTCGCCCTCATGGTCAGGCGGTCTTCATCATGGACGCGGCTGGTGAACCTTACTTTGTCCAACAGCTCCGCCGCCGGATATGAGGCGACGTAGAACACCGCCTCCTTCTGCTTAATCTTGATCGCGATCATATCGGTAACTTTCGTTGGGGATCATTCTAAAACAGCTCATGTTTTGACGGGAACTTTGACCGTGGTATCGCCTGTAGGCGCCGGTACTTCGGCCGGTCCGGGCTGGTTGTCGAGTTTTGCCGCACCCGGATTTTTGAGGCTTTCGGCTTCGCGTAATCGCGCCTGGAAAAACACCGCGCCTTCGCGCAAAGCTTCGACCAGTTTCTTTTGCCGTTCGGTCACCTCGGATTCGCGGGCGATCTGGGTGGAGCGCATTCGGCTCAAACCTTCGCTTAAGGTCCGTTTGGTTTCCGCGAGATTTTTGTTCTCGTTTTCCAGCCGTAACCGTTCGCCGAGCTGTTCGTCCAGGCTGGCTTTGGTGCGCTGCAGTTCCTGCCGGGCCTTCTGGAGGCGGTCCTGGAGGTCTTTGACCTCCTGCTGCACCTTCTCGCCGCCGGTGGCTTTCGCCACGTTGAGTTGCTCGCGCAATTCGGCTTCCGAACGGGTCCGTTCGGCCAGTTGCTGGGTCAGGCTGACCTTGGACTGTTCCAGTTCGGAACCGGCCTGGGCCGTGCGCTGTTGAAGTTCCTTGAGCTCCTGCTGCAGTTTCGCTGAAGCCTGTTGTCCCGTCGTCAAAGTGTTCTGGAGCTCGTTGCGCGATTTCTGCACGGAGGCCAGCTCTTTCTCGACCTCGGCGCACCACGCCTCTTTCTCCTTGAGTGCGGTTTCGGTCTTCGCAGCCGCAGCTTTCGTGGCGGCTAATTGTTCGCGCAGGTCGGACTCGAGACGGGTCCGTTCAGCGGACTGTTGCTCGACGCCGGCTTTGGCGCGTCCGAGCTCGGCGCTGCTCTGCGAGAATTTGTCCTGGAGTTCCCTGAGTTCCTGCCGGGCCTTTTCACTGGACTGCTGCGCAGCCGTTACCTTGCCCTGGAGCTCTTCACGCGTGCGCCGCAGGCCGCCCAGTTCTCTTTCGAGGGCCGCGCACCAGGCTTCCTTTTCTTTAAGCTCGGTTTCGGCACGCTCGGCGGTTTCTTTTGCCGCGGTCAGTTGCTCGCGCAGGTCGGATTCGAGACGAGTCCGTTCGGCAGACTGTTGTTGTACCCCGGCCCGGGCGCGGTCGAGCTCGGTGGTGGCCTGGGAAAGACGGCCTTCGAAATCTTTGGCGTCCTTCTGGGCTTTCTCGGCAACCTGCTCCAGGGACATGAATTTGTTCAACAGCTCGTCGCGGGACTTCTGCAGGTTCGCCAATTCCTTTTCCAGGTCGCCGCACCAGGTTTCTTTGTCCTTGAGGGCGGTTTCCGCTTTTCCGGCCATTTCTTTTGCGACGGTCAGTTGTTCGCGCAACTCGGTTTCGAGGCGGTTCCGTTCGCTGGATTGCTGTTGCACGCCGGCTTTGGCGCGTTCGAGCTCACTGGCGGTCTGGGTGAGACGGCTTTCGAGGTCTTTGTTGTCTCTCTGTGATTTTTCCGCGACCTGCTGCGTGGAGGTAAGTCTGGATTGAAGTCCTTCGACGGATTTCTGCAATCCTTCCACTTCTGTCTCCAGCTCACGGCACCAGGCTTCTCTTTCCTTGAGGGCGGCTTCGGTTTTTCCGCCGGTGGCCCTGGCCGTGTTCAGTTGTTCGCGTAATTCGGTCTCCAGGCGGGTGCGCTCGGCGGATTGCTGCTGCGAACCTGCTTTGGCGCGCTCGAGTTCACTGGCGGTCTGGGCGAGACGGCTTTCGAGGTCTTTGATGTCTTTCTGTGATTTCTCGATCGTCTGTTGCGCGGCGGCAAACTTGTTTTGAAAGTCGTCCCGGGCCTTTTGCAGGTTCGCCAGTTCTTTTTCCAGGTCGTTGCACCAGGCTTCCTTTTCCTTGAAAATTCTTTCGGCCTGTCCGCCGGCCGTCTTGGCTGCGTGCAATTGCTCGTGCCATTCCGATTCCAGGCGTTTGCGTTCCGCCGACTGCTGTGCCAGGTCGGCCGTGGCGCGTTCGAGTTCTGCCTGGAGCTGTTTGATCTGCTGCTGGGTTTTTGTGGTTGAGACCTGCTGTTCGGCCGTCGACTTGTTCTGCAGCTGCTCGTATAGCTTCCGCGCTCCTGCCAACTCCTCTTCCAGCCGGCTGCAGCGGGTCTCTTTTTCCTTCAGGACCGTCTCAGCCTGTCCGGCGATTTGTTTGGTTGAATCCAGTTCGTCGCGCAGTTCCGATTCCAAACGGGCCCATTCGGAAGACTGATGTTTCAGGCCGGCCTTGATGATCTCCAGTTCGGCGCCGGCTTCGCGCATGCGTTTCTGGACCTCCTTCGTCTCCTGCTGATACTTCGCGGACGTCTTCAGTTCAGCCTGAAGTTTGTTGTCAATGTCATCACGGGTTTTGCGCAGCGTCGCCAGTTCCTTTTCCAACTGGGCGCAACGTGCTTCCTTCTCCTTAAGCACTGCCTTGAGCGAGGAATCAAAGCTTTTGGTGTCGAACCCGCGCGCAACGACGTTCGCACCGTTTCCATTCGCTGCCGGCGGCAATCCGTTCGGGACCGGCGGGGGAACCTGCACTTCCGGAACTTCCGTATTATCGGATGCGGCCACGGCGATGGGCATCGCTATCGGCTGCATCGCCCGTGGCGGTGCGGAAAGACTCTCGCGGATCGTTCCCAGCAATGTGGGGAAGGTGCAGTCACCCTTAAGCAAGCGTCGCGTGCCCTGCACCACCGGACTCAACGGGCTGTCGGGCGGCACGATCTCCGCCATTGTGGCGTTTGAAAGGATAATCACCGGGACGGTCGACAGGCGCGGGTCCGCCTGCATGTATTTCAGCACATGGATTCCATTGAATCTCGGCAGCATCAGGTCCAGCAGGACGAGGTCGGGAACAAGGTTCGAGAGGATTTTGAAAGCCGCCAGCCCGTCCTGTGCACATTCAAGGTGAAATCCCTCGTTCTCCAACGACTCCTGGTACATGGCCAATGCAACCGGGTCGTCTTCAACAAAGAGAATGGTCTTAATACTCATCGCGTTTTAACACGTTACGGCGTAATAACTCGAAAAACGGCCGGTTCCCGCCCTCGCTAAAGCAATTCAACACACCCAGATCCCGTTCCGGCGAATTTTACGATCATGAAAAAGCACCACCCATGCCAAGAAACCATATGTTTCAGCCGTAATTTGGCTGAGCGCAGCCACTTCCGGGGTTTGTTTCAGAGGGGCGACGAGGGCCTATTCTTCGTGACCGGAACAATGACAGGCGGATAACACGATTGGCGGCATCGCCAGGCGTCGCCCTCTTTGGTTTATGACGAGCGTGAAATAGCCGACTTTCGTCAATGCCACGGCTTCAGAGTTGAGAACAGGGCGTCTCGGTTTAGATCAACTGCAATCCCGATTCCACACAACTCGCGTGACGACGTCCGTAGTGTAACGGAACGCGAAAGCACAGCCTCACTTCATTCGTTCAATGCCCGCCGCTCTCGCTAATTCGCGATGGATCCTTGCGACCCGCTCCACCTGTCCCTTTGCCGCGAATCGTTCATAAAAACCATCCTTGCGAAATTCGCCGCCGCGGTCGGTCCATGCCGACAATCGCTCACGCCAGCGCCCCACCCGGCCGTCCACGGGTTCGGCGTCCGGCGTTGCCAGATCCGCGCAAACCCGAATCAGCGCCTTCAGTGTCACTGGTTTGGTAACCATGTAGTTGTCGTTTCCCCAGATATCACCGAAGACTTCGGCCGACGCTTTCAAAAAGTCGCGCACGATCCCGTAGTAACGTTCCGCGTTGCGCTGGTCGGTCCCCTGCGCTTCGATCTTTTTCCACGCGGCTTTTACCCAGCGATGGATCTCGTTGAACAATTCAGCCTGCAGGATCCATTTCTCCTGCTTGCTCCGGCCGCCCAGGCGGTTGATCCGGTAGCGCAAAGGACTGTCGCCAGCGCGGTAAAGCATCTCCACGATCCGCGCGGCAAAACGCCGGTCCGGCTCCGCCCACGACACCCGCTCATAGAGATCTACCAGATGACTTTTGTTGATCCGGGTTGGTGTTGAATTGATGATCACGAACATCTCCGTCGCAAAATCCTCGCTTCGGCCGTCAAAGATAACCGTGGGTACATAAATCGATTTGGCCTCGTCGGGATGTGTCCGTTCGTAAAAATTCAACGCCGCCAGCCGGTGCTGTCCGTCGATAATCAGAAATTTGTCCTCCGGCTCCTGCAAGTGCCCCACGGTCCGATCGTTGTCGAGCGCGCGGAACGGTAGCTTTTGGGGCGTGAACAACAGGACCGTCCCTGGAATTGGCGGCTGGGAAATGGCCGTCTCGTAAAAGTTTCGGATCGCTTTGACCTTGGATTTTGACAGCGACCGTTGGAATGCTTTTTCGTTCCTTTCGATCTTCGCTATGAATTGCGCGACGTCATCTTCGGCCTCGACCGGGTCCGGTTGGATGGTTTCGCCCTCTTCATCGTAAAACCGGCTGATGAAACGGACCTTTTCCAGCAACTCTTCCGAAGGATAAGCCGCGAAGTAGAACACGGCGTCTTTTTGCCTGATTTGGGTCGCGATCATAAAGGGCCCTTTCGCTTAAACTCCATATCAATTGCTCTGGCGTCCCGATTAGTAAACCCGCGGGACGCGAAAGACAAGAACGACGAAAGGGTCCGCAACGAACGGCTTTGTAGTCAATCCCCGCGGGGGCGGCGCTTCACCGTTTCTTTGACTTCCTCGACGTTGTCTTTGATTTCTCCGACCTGCGGGTGCACGTCCCGGATCAAATCGTGTTCGGCTTTGGAAAGTTCTTCGATTCGTTTACCCTGCTTCTGGAGGTGCTCGAGCAGTGAATTCTGCCGGGTTGAAATACTGTGCATCCACCAGAAACACACGGCCCAGCAAATCAATCCCAGACATGTCAGCCAGAAAGTCACTTCATTCCGATCCACGCAGTAACATCAACGATGCTTTTCCAAAAGTCCAAGGAACACCCGGCAAACGGGCGGTGGTTCGCCCCATAGCGACCCGGTTAAGGCATGTGTACCGTAGGGCAAAAGGACCCTATGGAAGACACCGTTCACGCACAGACAGAAGAGCTGGAGACTCTCGAGTTGGCCGCCGAACAAACGAGTCAACCGGAGGAAATCCAGCGCAAAGCCGACCAGCCGCAGACCGCCGACCCGGTGAAATCCTCAATTGTCTGGATCCTTCCTTATCTCGCGGTCGCGGCCATCGCCGGCGCCGGCATCCTGTTGCTGGAATGGAAGCCGGGATTGGTCGCAATTTCCACGGCCGTCAAGCTCGAGCGGTACCTGCTCGGCGTGCTCGGCGCGGTCGGAATGCTCGCGCTGGCCCGCGGACTGGAGGTGTTCGTGATCGGCCGCGTCCGCAACCCCGTCTCTCGATTCAACCTCAAGCGCGTTCTTCGGATAGTTGTCGTGCTCGCGCTCCTGTTCATCGTCATTTCTGTCCTCTTCGTGAATTGGTACGCGGCGGTGGTTTCCCTGGGCCTGATCTCGCTGGTACTCGGCTTTGCCCTCCAATCGCCCATCTCCAGCTTCGTCGGCTGGATCTATATCCTGATCCGCGCGCCGTATCGTGTCGGCGACCGCATCGAGATTGGCGAGGCCCGCGGTGACGTCATCGATGTAAGTTATCTTGACACCACGCTCTGGGAAATCGGTGGGCGGCATCTTTCGACCGACCATCCAAGCGGACGGCTGATCAAATTTCCAAACACCAACGTTTTCAGCACTCCGGTGATCAACTATTCGTGGCCGCTGTTCCCGTATATCTGGAACGAGATCAAGTTCCACATTGCGTATGAAAGCGATCTGGAATTCGTCGCCAGCACGATGCGGGAAATTGCCGAGGCGGAACTCGGGGATGCCATGCAGGAGAAAGTGAGGATCTATCGCGAACTGCTCGGGCGCACACCGGTGAACCATCTGGAAGTCCGGGAAAGGCCCGCCGTGCTGTTCCGGGTCAGCGAGAACACCTGGCTCGAAGCGATCGTGCAATATCTCGTCCATCCCAAGGAAGCCGGCCGGCTGAAAACCGCTCTTACCCGTAAGCTTCTCGCCGCCCTCAACGCGGCGCCCGATCGCGTGCTGTTCCCGAAAAGCAACATGCGCTAGCCCGGGGTTTTTGGATATCCTGGAGAGTTGCTTGAGGAGAGGCGCCTGACCGCCGCCGATTTACATGACTACCTCGGCTTAAGTGGGTTTGAAAGCGGTCAGGCGACCGAAAGGTTCTACAATGCCCAGGGCCACTTCTGCCGGGCCTGTTCGAGAGTTCTTCCTAGTTCCCGTTTTCTTTGCAGATAATGCGCGCGTTCGGGATTATATCGCGGCGCTTCCGCCATGGCCGGGTTTTCCCAGATGCACATGGGGACCAATGTCCGGTGGATCGTTTTGAAGTGTTTCATAAGGTTCTTCATAACTTCTTCACTGGTTTCTTCAGCACCTCGCTGAAATCCGGAATCACTTTAAGTCCTTTGTTCGCGTTCGTCTGTCAGGCTGCGTACGGAACTTCTTGTAGTATCTGACACTACAAACCCGTTCCGGACCCTCACGTCGCCCCCGGCCACTTGGGCCGGAAACTTCCCAGAATCTGTCCCGTCGGGATCTTCCTCTTCAGCATACCGCCGTTCGCACAAGGCCGGGAGGTTTCCGGCGTCGATCCCGCGGTCGGACCGCCGGGAATCAGGGAACGGGGATTGGATTTGAAGTATTTCATAAGTTCCTCGTCACTTTCTGTTCCGGTTGTTCCGGAGTTCACGAATAGCTTATGATTTTCCGCCGGATTTGTCTGTCAGGCGGCGTACGGAACGTGGCGTAGCATCCGACACTACCGGGGTGTAGCACCTGACACTACAGCCGCAAATATGGAGTGCGGTGGCAAAGCGCAGCGCGACACCGCTTTGGAATTAAGGGGATGTTCTCGCAGGGAACTGCCGGGAAAACGGTCGCGGGAAGAACTGGTTCACTTCAATTGGAGTGCGGCGTGCCCCGACCGGCGGGACACGCCGCTTCGCTCCTCTCCGCAGGAGACAAAAAAGCGGCAGCACTCATTCTACCACCGCACTCCAAAATCTCTGGAAAGCCAACTCGGGTTCAGCGGAGATGAGGGCTGGCCTGGCCCATATCACCTTTCTTATGATGACCGGACTTCGAAAAGGTTCCCGCGGATTCCGCTGCCAAACTGTTTGTATTCAACAGCCCGCTTTCTTAAGCTGAAGCCAATGAAAAGAGGGCCGCAGAAACGAGTGGGTGTCTACGCCGGCAGCTTTGATCCCCTGACCATTGGCCATCTCTGGATGATCGAACAAGGTGTCCGCCTCTTTGACCGTCTTGTCGTCGCTATCGGGGTTAATCCCGACAAGGAAAGCCGTTTCACGCTGGACGACCGCATGGCCATGCTGCGCGAATCGACGCGACGCTTCAAAAACGTCGCCGTTACCTCGTTTTCCAACCGTTACCTCATCCATTACGCCCAATCCATCGGCGCCACCCACGTCCTGCGCGGCATCCGGTCCGTCAGTGATTACGAATACGAACGCACGATGCGGAATATCAACGGCGACCTCGACGCCGGCATTTGCACGGTGTTTCTCATGCCACCCCGTGATATCGCGGAGGTCAGCTCCAGCATGGTCCGCGGACTGGTCGGTCCCAAAGGATGGCAGAAAATAATCCGGCCGTACGTTCCGGAGCCCGTTTATCGCCGGCTGCTGAAAGGCGCGGGATGAACATTCCGACCCGGGAACGCTGGCGCCAGCTCTGGCGCGAGACCAACGCCCGGAGCGAACCGGCCGGATGGTTCGACCAGCTGATCGCGGCCTGGACGGAACCCCAGCGCCATTATCACAACCTCACGCACCTTGCCGAATGTTTTGCCGAGTTCGATCCCGTCCGCACCCTCGCCGCGCATCCGGCTGCGGTGGAATTTGCCCTGTGGTTTCACGACGCGGTCTATGATCCCAAAGCTTCCGACAACGAGGAACGCAGCGCCGCCCTTGCGATCCAGTGTCTCTCCGAAGCCGGGTTGCCCCGCGACTTTTCGAACGGCGTCGTTCAACTGATTCTTGCGACCAAACACCATGAGGCCGGAGCCCATCCGGATGCGCCGCTCCTCATCGACGTCGATCTCAGCATCCTCGGCCAGCCCGAGCCGCGGTTTCGCGAGTACGAAGAACAGATCCGCCGGGAATACGCCTGGGTCCCCGATTTCGTGTTCGCCGGGAAACGCGCCAAGATCCTGGAACGCTTCGTGGCGCGCGACCGGGTTTATCACACCGACTGGTTCAATCTGAAATTCGAAGCCCAGGCCCGCGCCAATCTTCAGTGGTCCATTCAGAAGCTCAGGTCGTAAGCGGCGCAGCCGCAAACTATGGAGTACGGTGGCAAAGCGCAGCGCCCGTCCTCCGTAGCAGCTGCTGCGGAGGGTGGACGACACCGCTTTGGAATTTGCATGCGCTCCTTCCACCGGATCGAATTCCGGCGTAACAACTCCCGCTGTCACAACGTCAGAATAGCTCGTTGTACACCCGCGACATGTCCTTTGATTCAATCCGCTGGACCCGCCAGCTGGCCCTCGTCATCTGGCTGGCCGCGACGCTCCTGCGCGCGGCCGAACCGTACGCCATCGACCGGCGCGTTCCCATCGGCCCGTTCCTCAACAACCGCCTCCCGAGCATCACACTCATGCAGACCGGGAACTGGGCGGTCGTCGAAGCGTTTCCCAACCTCACCGTTGACGACCCGACCGCGATGGAGCCTGAACCCGGCACGAACCGGCTCTACGTCGCCACGCGGCAGGGACAGATCTTCTGGTTCGTCAACGATCCCGCCACCTCAAACAAAGTTGAGTTCCTCAATCTCACCAATGTCACGCAAGGCTGGGACGATTGCGGGCTGCTCGGGTTCGCGTTCCATCCCGAGTTCGGCCGGCGCGACTCGCCCAATCGCGGCTACGTCTATGTCTGGTATCACTATTCGCCGGCACCCATCATCGGCCCGCGCCGTCCGTCCGTCTACACGCCCGGGTACAATCGCCTCTCGCGGTTCACCGTTCGCGACGGCTCGCTTGTCGCGGACCGCAAATCCGAACAGGTGTTGATCAACGAGCTCGATCGCAACCTCTGGCACGACGGCAGCGGCATGTGTTTCGGCAACGACGGGTTCCTTTACATCGGGGTGAGCGACGAGGGCCATGCGTTTGATTCCTACAAGCGGTCCCAGACGATTACCAACGGGTTGTTCTCCGGCGTGCTGCGGATTGACGTCGACAAAAACCCCTCCCGCAGCCATTCCATCCGGCGTCATCCCCGGCCGGCTGATCAGCTTCCGCTCGGCTGGACCGAGAACAATTATTCGGCGAACTATTTCATCCCGAACGACAACCCGTTCCTCGATCCGAAAGGCGGCGTGCTGGAGGAGTTCTGGGCGGTTGGCCTTCGCAATCCGCATCGCATGACCGTCGACCGCGTCACCGGCCGGCTCTGGGTCGGCGATATCGGGCAGAATCTGTGGGAAGAAATCGACGTTATCGAACGCGGTGGAAATTACGGCTGGGTTTACCTGGAGGGGTTTCACACCGTGACCAACCGCGGCGTCCAGATTCCCAAACCGTCACCCGGCGATTATCTCGGCGTCGAAAAACCTCCGCTCTACGACTATCCCCACGGCACCGATGGTAAATGCATCATCGGCGGCTACGTTTATCGCGGCGCGCAATTTGCGAAGGAGCTCGGCGGCAAATATCTTTTCGGCGACAACGGCTCCGGCCGCATCTGGTCGCTGGCCTGGGACGGAACCAACCGGCCCACCGTCGAGTACCTCTGCAACATGCCGCCCGGCGCGAATTACACCGGCCTCTCCAGTTTTGGCGTCGATCAGCAGGACGAACTTTACCTGCTAAAAATGGGCCGGCCTTCCCGGATCTACAAACTCGCCCAGGCCGATAAAATCACGCGCCCGGTCAGCGTCACGGTAAAAGCGCCCGAGCGGCTCTCCGCCATCGGCGCGTTCTCCGACCTGCGCAATCTCGTCGCCGCGCCGGGCCTGGTTCCTTACGACGTGAATTCGCCGCTCTGGTCCGATGGCGCGCTCAAACGCCGCTGGATCGCCGTGCCGAACAACGGCGCGCCTTACGGCCGCGCCGAAAAGATCAGCTTCTCGGCCCGGAACGAATGGTCGTTCCCGCCGGGCACGGTCTTCGTCAAACATTTTGAAATTCCCGTGAACGAAATCACCGGCGAAATCCGCCGGCTCGAGACCCGCTTTCTCGTTCGCGACAACAGCGGCGGCGTTTACGGCATCACTTACAAATGGCGGACCAACCACATGGACGCTGAACTCATGACCACGCCCGAGACCACCGAGATCCGCATCACGACCGCCACGGGTGTACGGACGCAAGCCTGGTATTTCCCCGGCCCGGTCGATTGCCTGGTCTGCCACAACCCGAACGCCGGCCATGTGCTCGGCGTCAACACCCGCCAGCTCAACCGCACGTTCGCCTGCGAACCCGGCGGCCCGTCCGACAACCAGCTTCGCACCTGGAACCACCTCGGCCTGTTCGATCCGCAGTTTGATGAATCCGCTCTCCCCGGAAAAATGCCCGCGCTGGCCCGCATCGACGACCCGCGCGCATCGCTCGAACATCGCGTCCGTTCGTATCTCGACGCGAACTGTTCCCAATGTCATCGCCCCAATGGCGTGCAAGGTTACTTCGACGCGCGAATTGACACCCCGCTCGCCGAACAGCGGTTGGTCAACGGTCCCGTCGTGAATTCCATGGACGTGCCCAATGCGCGGGTCGTGAGTCCCGGAGATCCCGCAATGTCGATCCTGCACAAACGAATCAGCATGTCCGGAAACCTCCTGCAAATGCCGCCGCTCGCAAAAAACGTGGTCGACACCAACGCGGTCGCGGCAATCTCCCAGTGGATCCGGGGGCTGAAGTAGCGGCGCAGCCGCCAACTATGGAGTGCGGTGGCAAAGCGCAGCGCGACACCGCTTTGGTATTTG
>JGI10216J12902_101906588_pt1 | contig 13918 bp, 9 predicted proteins | sample KanNatreferecore_FD_12902 | JGI IMG/M metagenome (IMG submission 12902)
CAGCGGAGACCTGGAGCCGGACTCGGCCCGCCGCATCGGCGGCGGCCGGTTCACCGGGGTCCGCGTCCGTTTCAACCGCCGCACCTCGGACCGGCTGGCGCGCTTCCTTTCCAAGCCCGGCCGTCTCCTCGCCATCACCCTGGACGGAGCGGTCATGGCGCTTCAGGCCGCGCCGGGTCGAGCGGAACGGCCGAAGGGCGAAAAGGTCGAGGCCGAATTGGAGCAACTGGAGCTGTCAGGCCAGTTCCGGCTTCCCGAGGAAGCGGACTACATGGCCGCCGTGCTCAACTCCGGCGTGCTCACGGTTCCCCTGCGAGTCGTCTCCCGAAAGATCACCGGGGAGTAGGTTTCTGCCCGCTAACCACGCGAAAGTCACGAAAAGGGACGGACCGCAGGATCGGTTTTTCCCCAGGGCACTCCATTCGCGCTTTCGGTGCGCCAGGACAAGACTGGCCGATCTTGTGACCTGGAAGGAGGTCGCCATGTGAATGGCCGAGCAGCAGGATCACTTTCAACCCTCGTCAATGTGGGGGACGTCCTTGCATCCGCGGCATGCGTATCCGGGTCGTTGACGTCCTGGATCTCTTCGCCGCCGGGCTCAGCGCGGAGAGGATCCTGGAAGAGATGCCGGATCTCGAAGCGGATGACTTGCGCGCGGCCCTCGCTTACGTGGCGCGCCTCGCGGATCACCCTCGTCTCGCAGCATGACACTGCGTGGACGCGCTAGAGCGAGATCTCTAGGCGGACGCCGCGGGCGTCCATCTCGTAGTCCAGCTCATCAATCGGGGGGCGGGCGTGGTACCAGCGCAGGCCGTGCGCCGCGGTGGGGCCGATGGCGTCCAGCACGGCGGGGCCGAGGACCTCGTCCATGGCACAGACCGTGTAGACGTCGGTGGCGGTGACGTCGGCCCAGGTGACGCCGAGGCCGTCCAGGCGCCGCTCCATCGCCTTCATCACGTAGGCGGCCTTTTCGCGCAGCGCTTCCGGAGTCGTCTCGCCGGGGCGGATCACCTCCGCCTGGACCAACGGTCCCCCGCGCAGCTCGCCTGCCCCGGCGACGACGAAGGTGCGGCGGTCGCCGGCGTAGGTAGCGGTGTAGGAGAAGGCGTGGAGGGACGGTTCGGAGGGAGCCTGCCAGGCAGGCGCCACGTTGGTCCTGGCGATCGGGTTGACGCCGTTGACCAGCATGTCCCACGCCTCGAGCAGCTCGCAGTAGCCGCGGTTGAACTCCGCGAAGCCCGCGCGGGTGAACGGGACGGGCGAGCGCAGCTCGATCCCGCAGAGCGCGTGGACGGGCCGCCCGGCATCGTCCAGGTACCGGCGGATCGCGTCGAGCCCCGCCCGGTACGGCACGGGGCGGTGGAGCGTGACGTGGACGACTTCGAACCCGTCGTCAGCAGTGGCGCCGCTGGAGTAGGGAGCGATGCCGGGCAGGAAGTGGTAATTGCCGCGCGGGTTGGCGGTAAGCATCAGTTGGCCGGGAGAAGTGCGTCGGGGACGAATCCACTTTCGGGCGAGACGCCGCCTGCATCCTCCGTTCCCATTAGGCGGCAGCAGCGTTCGGAGGCGACAGCGGTGAACCGCTTTACTACGAGCCGGGCCCGGGTCGGGAGGCGACGGGGGTGAACCGCCTTACTGCGACCCCCAGGTTCGAAGGCGGCGGCGGTGTGTTGGCTGTCCCCCAGACGGTCATTCAGCGATTCCGGGCATGGTAGAGTAGACGTGGGGAACGGGCGTTCGAATGATCCCCCGGCCTTCCGCCAATCGCCAAACCCATGCGCCGGTTGCCGCGGGATAGCGCGCCTACGTCCGCCTGAAGCGCGGCCAATCGCCGGTTAGCGCCAGGAAACGCCGGATAACGCCGGCCCGCATGGGCGAACCCGTGCCTGAACGCCTCCAACCGCCGCTGCATCCGTGCCTGGCGCTCCCGAAGATAGCAATCGCCAATCGCCAAGGACGGGCGCCGCGCCCTGACCACGCGGCGGCCGGCGGCCATCCGCTTGCCCGTCCACGCAAATCGGCTTTTGGACGAGGCCTTGCCGGGCCGGGTGATGAACAATCACCCGGCCCGGCGCTAAAGGATTACGACGGGAGCAGCCCGACGAACGAGCCCGCGGCCAGGGGAGCGGTGATGGAGCCGGAGAACGAATTCCAGCAGTTGGACGATCAGGACGAGCGCAACCGCCGCGTCCATCCGAGGGTCGAGCGCCCGCCGGTGGACCTCAGCGGCATCTGGGGCGAGGTCGTCGACATCAGCCTCACGGGCATCGCGGTGATGGTGACGGACCCGATCGACCTCGGTACCCGCCTCGATCTGGTGGTCACGGATGCGCGCACCCATGACCAGCGCTGGATTCCCGCCGAGGTCATGTGGTCCGAGGGCAAGCGCACCGGCCTGCGCTGGGTGGACCTCTCCGACGACGACCGCGCCTGGCTGCTGGAGCGCTTCTCCGCCTGGCTCAATCTTTACCGCCAGACGCTGCGAGTCCTGGAGGTTCGGATGGAAGGCGCCGCCCCGCCCGAGCCTTTGGAGGGTGAGAGCCGACCCTCAACAGACGCGTGAGGCGTGAGGCGTGAGCCGGGGACCTTCACGGTTCCTGAAACCGCTGTGAGTTCCTGTTAGCGGACAGGCACGCGGTGGTATGATTTCCTTGGCAAACACGCGCCTGCCCGCGCGTGTCCTCGCCGTAACCAACGGCCGCTCCACGCGGCCACGCCCATCCGGCGGCTCAACCGGCACCGGTGGGACCAACCGAGAGCCCTTCTACGCAGTTACCCCGTCTGTGTTGCCGAGGGAAGCTTGTATGAACGCAAAGCCGCGTGTTGCCGCCGCGGCCGGCCTGCTGGTCGCCGCGCTGCTGACGGTCTTCTCCGTCCTGTCTCTGTTCACGCCCAACCGCGCCGATGCGGAGGGGACGTTCATCCCCGCCAAAGGCCGGGTGGACATGGTCTACGACCTGAAACGGGACACGGTCTACATCACGCAGAAGACGCACTACTGGGACCCCGTCCAGTACAAGGACATCATCACCGACAGCGGCATCGTGCGGTACCATCTCGGCACGCGGACCCTCCTGCCCCGCATCGAGCTGTACGGCGACCTGATGGGGATCGACCTCTCACCGGACGGCAATACGCTGGCCGTGGCGGACCTCCTGTACTCCACCAACCAGGTGTGGATCCACCTGATCGACCTGAACACCCAGCAGATCCGCCAGGTGACGTTCGGGCGCTCATTCTACGAGGGCGGCACCTTCGCGGTGGCGTTCGGCAGCGACGGCGCGGTCCTCGTGAGCAGTACCTTCCTCGGCTCCGGTTGGGTGCCTCTCCGGCGTTACGATCCCGCGACGGATACGACCACCGTGGTTGTGCCTTCGGTCAGACAGTCGACCATGGTGTCGGCCAGCGCCGACGGGCGCTACATCGGCTTCGCGGAGAGCAATAGCTCCGCGGGGCCGCTGGGCTACTACCGGGTGGATACCGGGACGGTGGCCGCGAGCGGGTGGGGCACGGGCTGGTTCAACTACGAGATCGGCGTCAACCGGGACGGCACGCAGTTCGCAGTGCCGACCTATAACGGGACCTACATCTACAACCGCAGCCTCGCCCAGACGGGACTTGTAGGCACGTACGCCGCCGCCCAACCGATCGGCGTCGCCTACCACCCGCTGCAGGACGTCGTCTACTTCACCTGGGCGGACGGCTACTACTCGCCGCAGCCGCACCGCTTCGTGAAGGCGCACCGGACGTCCGACTTCGCGGTGCTTCGGACGTTCGATTTCGAATACACCTTCCAGCATCCGGGCAACCACGCTTTCGGATCAGGCCGGCTCCGCATCGCGCCGGACGGCTCCTACCTCTTCGGGACGGTGGGAGAGCCAACCGCCAACCTGGGCGGCGGCGTCCGCTTCGTGCAGCTCGGCAGCCACGCACCGGTGGCCCGCGCGCAGCACCTGAGGACCAGGGAGGACACGCCGGTCAGCTTCACCCTCAACGGCGCGTCCGCATCCGGCGGCCTCTCTTTCCAGGTGGTGTCACCGCCGGCGCACGGCACCCTCAGCGGCATCGCCCCGGACCTCACCTATACGCCTGGGGTGGACTTCAACGGCGCGGACAGCTTTACGTTCCAGGTCTCCGACGCGACGGGCACCGGGAATACCGCGGAAGTCACCCTGGCCGTGTCGCCCGTGAACGACGCGCCGAGCTTCGTCAAGGGTTCCGACCAGGTGGTGACCAGGAACGCGGGCCCACAGAGCGTCCCCGGCTGGGCGACCTCGATCAGCCCCGGCCCAGCGGACGAGAGCGGCCAGACGCTTACCTTCCAGGTGTTTACCCCCAGCCAGAACCACTTCTCGGCACAGCCCGCGGTCTCACCGAACGGCACGCTCACTTACACGCCCGCGACGAATGTGTCCGGCACGGCCACGGTCACCGTGAGCCTCCGAGACAACGGCGGCACGGCGAACGGAGGCGTGAACACCAGCGCTGCGCAGACCTTCACCATCACCATCCAGGCCCCGAACCAGCCGCCCAGCGCGATAGCGGACAGCGCGACGACGGCCGAGGACACGGCGGTCGACGTGGACGTTCTGGGGAACGATACCGACCCGGACGGCGATCCCCTATCGCTGAATTCGGCAACCCCGGGCGCCCATGGGACTACGGAGATCGTGGCCGGCAAAGTGCGCTACTCTCCGGACCCGAACTACAACGGGCCGGACTCGTTCAGCTACACGGTCAGCGACGGAAACCTCACCTCCACGGCCCAGGTGAGCGTGACCGTGACGCCGGTGAACGACCCGCCCTCGGCCGCGAACGACGGCGCGACCACGCCGGAAGACACCGCCCTGACGGTCGACGCATTGGGTAATGACACCGATCCGGACGGCGACACGCTCACGGTCACGGCTGTGGGGCCCGCTGCCCACGGCACGGCGGCCCTCATCGCCGGGGTGGTGACCTACGAGCCGGCGCTGAACTACCATGGCGGCGACAGCTTCACTTACACCATCGAAGACGGGAACGGCGGTAGCGCTACGGCGACGGTCAACATCGGCGTCACGCCGGTTAACGACGCGCCGGCCGCCAACGGCCAGAGCGTAAGCACGAACGAGGATACGGCGCTCCCGATCACGCTTTCGGGTTCGGACGTGGAGGGCGACCCCCTGACCTTCTCCGTCGTGAACGGCCCGGCCCACGGCACGCTGTCCGGTTCCGGCGCACAGCGGACCTACACTCCGGCGCCGAACTACCACGGGCCGGACAGCTTCACCTTCAAAGTGAACGACGGCAGCGCGGACAGCAATACGGCCACGGTCCAGATTACCGTCAACCCGGTGAACGACCCGCCCCTCGCCGTGCCCGACTCCGCGACCACCGGCCGCAACACGGCCGTGACCATCGCGGTGCGCACCAACGACAGCGACCCGGATGCGGACCCGCTGACGGTCACGGCGGTGACACAGCCGCTGAACGGCTCGGTTGCCATCACCGGCGGCACCGTGCGGTACACCCCCAAGAAGAACTTCTGGGGCACCGATACCTTCCAGTACACCATCAGCGACGGCAAGGGAGGCACCGCGTCGGCCGCGGTCACGGTGACGGTGCTGAAACGGTGACGTGAGCAGTGAGTGGTGAGTGGCGAGCGGTGAAGAGCTGGTAACCGCTCACCGATGGCTCCGGAGAGGTACACTCAAGGTGCGCCTGTCCGGAGCCACCTGCTTGACCACCGCCGCGCCCCCGCCCCCGGAGACCGTCGCCGCTCCACCGAAGAGACCTTTCCTCGCTCGCCGCGGGCGAACGGTCCGGTGGTGGCACCTGGTTCCGCCTGCACTGTCGGCGGTGCTGCTCGCGGCCGCCTGCCCGCCGTACGACATCTCCTGGCTCGCCTGGATCGCCCCCGCTCCGCTCTTCTGGTCCCTCCTCCTCACCCGCGATCCCCAACGCCCAACGCCCAACGCCCGACGCCTCAAGGCCCCATTCCTGATCGGTTTCACCTCCGGCTTCCTCTACCTGCTGCTGCTGGCGCCGTGGTTCGGTGCCTTTTCGCCCGCCGGCTACCCCGCCGCGGCGGTCTACTGGGGGCTGCTGGCTGGCGCGACCTACAGCCTCGCCGCGCTGGCGATGGCCCGCACCCCGGTGGGGGCTGCTCCCCCGGTGCTCGCAGCCGCCTGGACGGTTCTGGAGTGGCTGCGAACCCAGGGCACGCTGACGTTCCCGTGGGGGTCGCTGGCGGTGACCCAGTACCGCAACCTCCCCGTCCTGCAGATGCTCGACCTCTGCGGCGCCTTCGGTCTGAGCTTCCTGATGGCGCTCGTCGCGGCGGGCCTGGCGTCCTCGCGTCTACCCGATTACCGGAGGCCCGGGCGCCGCTGGACCGCGGTGGCGCTGGGGGTGCTTCTGCTGGCAACACTCCGCGGGTTCTGGCTCCTAGCTTCGCCCCCTCCCGCCTCGCCGACCGCACGGGTTGCCGTAGTGCAGGCGAGCGAGTCCCTGAAGGCGCCCGGCGCTGCCGTCGTGTGCGTCTCGCCCGAGGGTGACTACGACGAGCGCACGCGCTACGCCGTGCAGAAGGGGGCCGACCTCATCGTCTGGCCGGAGTCCGCCAGCACGCTCGACGCGGTGCATGACCCGGGCGCCCGGCTCCGCGTGACCGGACTGGTGGCCGGGTCCCGATCGACGCTCCTTGCCGGGAGCTTCATCCAGGACGAAGAGACCAGGCGCACCACCAACGGGGCCGCGATGGTGCTGCCGGACGGGCGCATCACCGGCACCTACGCCAAGGTGCTGATCGTGCCGTTCGGGGAGTACCTCCCCGCCCGCCCACTGCTTTCGTGGACCGAGCGGCTCGGAATGCCCTCCGAGGACTTGGAGGCCGGGCGGAAGTGGGAGCCGCTGCCGTGGGACCGCGGCAAGGTGGGGGTCTCGATCTGTTACGAGTCGGCGTTCGGTAGGGTCTCCCGGGAGATGGTCGCGAGGGGAGCGAACCTTCTGGCCGTGCTCACGAGCGACGGTTGGGCGGGCCGGAGGAGCGCCGGGCTGCAGCACCTGGCGTTCGCCCCGCTGCGCGCCGTGGAAGAGCGCCGTTCCGTCGCGCGGGCCGCGGCGACCGGCGTGTCCGAGCTGATCGACCCGTACGGGCGGGTGAAGGGGTCGCTGCCGATGTTCACGAAGGGCGTGGCGCTTGCGGAGGTCCCCCTGCGCGACGACCGCACCGTGTACTCCTACCTCGGCGACTGGCCTGTCGGGATGTCCTGGCTGATCCTACTGTTCTCCGTGCTGCCGCGCCGCGCCGCGCGAGCCTAAATGCGTTTGCCGGCCCGTTCGGCACGGGAAGACAGAGGAGGAACAGGCCGTCCCATGTCACTCACGCAGCTCAACACCATGAACATCCGCCTGGGGTCTCGGGTTATCGCGGACGACGGAGAAGCCGGCGAGGTCGAGCGCCTCGTGCTCCACCCGGAGACCCGCGAGCTGGACGCGCTGCTGGTCACGCAGGGCGAGGGACCGGAACTGGTGATCGTCCCCCTGGACCGCGTGACCGGGGCGAACGACGACCACGTGCGGGTGGCGGGCGCCGTCGAAGAGATCCATGACCTGCCGCTGTTCGCCCACAGCCAGTTCGTGGAGCCCCCCGAAGAGTGGCTGTCGCCGGTGGGAACCGCCGCCGGCTTCTACCTGATTCCCGCGTCGCCGATCGCCGTGGGCGCGTTCGAGAGTCCGTCCCTGCGGGAGCCGCCCCAACACGAGATCGAGCAGCTGAAGCCGGGCGACTTCGACGTGAGCGGCAGCACGCGCGTGTTCTGTGCGGACGGCGTGGCCGGGCGCCTGGAACGCGTGGGCACCGAGGGCGATACCGACCGCGTTACCCACCTCGTGGTCCATCGCGGCAGCCTGCGGGGGCGGGACGTGCCGGTGCCGGTGGACGACATCGCCAACGTCGACGACGAGGGAATCCACCTGGCGCTCACCTGCGCGCAGGTGGACACCTTGCCGCACGAAGACCACTAGCTAGGCGAGCAGCTTCTGCACCACGTGTCCGCCCACGTCCGTGAGGCGGAAATCCCGCCCCTGGAAGCGGTAGGTCAGGCGCGTGTGCTCGATGCCGAACAGGTGGAGGATCGTGGCGTGCAGGTCGTTGACGTGCACCGGGTCTTCCACGATGTTCCAGCCCAGCTCGTCCGTCTTGCCGATCACCTGACCGCCCTTGATGCCCCCGCCGGCCATCCAGATGCTGAAGGCGAAGGGGTGATGATCGCGGCCGGTGACCCCGTTGAAGCTCTTCCGGTTCTCACCCAGCGGGGTCCGGCCGAACTCCGAGGCCCACACCACCAGGGTGCTGTCCAGCAGGCCACGCTGCTTCAGGTCCTTGAGGAGGGCGGCGACGGGCTGATCGGCCATGCGGGTGCAGAACGCCAGCTCCGTATCCAGGTTGTTATGGTGGTCCCAGGAGGCGTGGAAGATGTTCACGAACCGCACGCCGCGCTCCACCAGCCGCCGGGCAAGCAGGCAGTTCGAGGAGAACGAGGAGAAGACGCCCGTGCCCCCGCCGCGCCCACTCTTCGTGCCGGTCTCTTCGCGTCCGACGCCGTAGGCATCGAGGGTTGGCTGGCTCTCGCTCGAAAGCTCGATCAGCTCGGGCGCCGAGGACTGCATGCGGAACGCCAGCTCGTACTGCGCGATGCGCGCCGCGATCTCCGGGTCGCCGATCCGCGCGTAGCGCTCGCGGTTGAGGTCGCTCAGGGCGTCCAGGCTCTTCCGCTGGATCTCCGGGCTCACGCCGGGCGGATTGCTAAGGTTGAGGACCGGGTCTCCCTGGCCACGGAATAGCACCCCCTGATAGGTGGTCGGGAGGAAGCCGCTGGACCAGTTCGAAGCGCCGCCGCTGGTGCCCCGGCCGGAGGTCAGCACCACGTACCCAGGCAGGCTCCGCGCGGCGCTGCCCAGCCCGTAGTTCAGCCACGCGCCCATCGACGGACGCCCGAACACGGGCACCCCCGTGTTCATCATAAGCTGGCCGGGATGGTGGTTGAAGCTCTCGGTGTGCATCGACCGGACCAGCGCGATGTCGTCCGCGCAGGTCGAGAGGTGCGGGAGCAGGTCGGAAAGCTCCATCCCACACTGGCCGCGCGGCTCGAAGACGCGTGGGCTGCCGAGGATGGTCGCGGTCTCCTTCTGGATGAACGCGAAGCGGACGTTCTTCGTGAACGACTCCGGCAGCGCCTGCCCGTTCAGCTCCCGTAGCTTCGGCTTGGGGTCGAAGAGGTCGATCTGACTCGGCCCCCCCTCAAGGTAGATGAAGATGCAGTGCTTCGCCTTCGGAGCGAAGTGCGCGAGCGTGGACCGTCCGTTTGCCGCGTGGCCCGTAGGTTCGGAGGCGAGGAGTCCGTCCTGCTTCAGCAGCGACGCGAGCGCCAGCATACCGACGCTGTTCGCGGAGTTGCCGAGGAACCAGCGCCGCGAGCAGCTGCCGGCACGCTCTTGCTCTTCCCTATTCTCCATCGGTCGCCTCGTCCAGCTGCGCCCGCACCCAGAGGCGGAACTCGCGCATCGTTTGCAAGTAGTCCATCGCCTCGTTGGGTTGGAGGAATTGCGGGAGCTGCGCTATGGCGATACCCGGAAACGTTGGGCTCCCACCTACCGGGTGATATGCGCCATCATCGCCAAGCCGGTAGACTCCCAAGGAGGTTCCATCAAACCGCCAGATCTCAGGTACTCCGAGAGCGGCGAAGATCTTCATTCGAGGGAGAGCACTCCGCGTGACCTCCACTTCCACAACGAGGTCCGGAGGAGGACCGTCCTCCAGGCTCCAAGTCAGCCGCCCGCGAAGCTGAGGTTCACTGGCAATCCAGAAGCATTCGTCGGGCTCCAGCCCCCGCTGCAGCGCGCGCCGCTTGAACGTCATCGATCCGCCGGGGCGAAGTGGGAAACCAAACTCCTCAGCGAGTGTTTCCACGAGGCGTCCGCTAACGCTCTTGAACCACTCATGGGTGCAGGACGTGGTCATGATCTCGAGGGTCCCCTCATCAAACGTCAGCCGCACGTTACTCCGATCGCGGAGCGCCTCGCCGATTGCTTCGTAATCGGGCCAGGTTACGTTGAATAGCACCACGCGCTGATCAGCGAGATCCTCGGCTCGTGCCGCGCGGGTCACCGGCGCTTCAAGCTGTGCGGTCATAAGTCCACCAGACCTCTCGTCGTCACTCTCTGGTCAGGAACTCGTCCAGGTTGAGCAAGGTCCTAGCGACAGCTGCGTACGCCGCGACTTCGGCCACCGGGACGCCTTCCGTCGGCTTGCCCCCGGCCAGCTTTGCGGCCTCATCCGGGCGTGCTTCGCAGAGAGCGCGAACCTCATCATACAGCGTCCGCAGGCGATTGAGCTCGGCCGAGGTCGGCTCTCGCGAGAGGCAGGCGCGGAAGCCGTAGGAGAGCCGTTCGGCGGCGGAAGCTCCGCGGGCGGCCATCCTCCGGCCGAGGGCCTGGGCCGCTTCGAAGAAGACCGGGTCATTGAGCAGGGTGAGCGCCTGCAGGGGCGTGTTGGAGCGTTCGCGGCGCGTGCAGGTGACGTTGGAATCCGGGGTGTCGAACGCCGCCAGCATCGGGTAGGGCACGGTCCGCTGGTAAAAGATGTACATCCCGCGGCGGTAACGCTCGGGTCCGGTGGTCTCCGGCCATTTGACGGAGTTGGCGTAGCCCAGGGCGGCGATGTCCGCCGGCAGCGGCGGACGGATGCTGGGGCCGCCCACAGACCGGTTCAGCAGCCCGCTCGCCGAGAGACACAGGTCCCGCATGATCTCCGCCTCCGGGCGGAAGCGGTTCTGCCGGGCGAGGAGCACGTTCTTCGGGTCCCGCGTCTGCAGGTCCGGCCGGCCCCGGGAGGACTGGCGGTAGGTCGCCGAGGTCACGATCATTCTGATCAGGGCCTTCATGCTCCACGGGGTCGAATGGGAGAGTGGGGGAGTGGGAGAATGGGGGACTTGCGGTCCATGGTTTCTCCCATTCCCCCACTCTCCCATTCCCCCATTCACGAACGTCGTAGAGAGCCAGTCCAACAGCTCCGGATGGCTCGGAGGTGCGCCGCGGGTGCCGAAGTCGTCCGGAGTGGTGACGAGGCCCTGCCCGAAAAGGTGCTGCCAGACCCGGTTTACGGTCACCCGGGCTGTGAGGGGGTTGCGGGGCTCCACCAGCCAGCGGGCGAGGTCGAGGCGGGTCGGACGGGCCGCGGCCCGCAGCGGCGGGAGGACCCCGAAGGTTCCCGGCTGGACGGGGTCGCCTTTCCGCAAGAAGTCGCCGCGGATGTGGATGAACGTCTCCCGCGGCGTGGGGTTTTCCTGGAGGACCATCGCCTTGGGCACGACGGGCGCCGGCGTCTTCTTGGCGGCGGCGGAGGCCGCGGAGGGCTCGGGAGCCGGTCCCAGCGGTAGGTCGACCTCCTTCGCGCTGTTGAAGAAGGCAAAGAGCTGGTAGTACTCCCGCTGCGAGATCGGCTCGTACTTGTGGTTGTGGCACTCCGCGCACGCGACGGTGAGGCCCAGCCATACGGTCCCCGTGGTGTTCACGCGGTCCGACGTGGCCTTGATCCGGTCTTCCTCCGGGTCTATTCCGCCCTCCCGGTTGGTGAGGGTGTTGCGGTGGAAGCCGGTGGCCATTTCGGGGGATGAAATGGGGAAATGGGGCAATGGGGAAATAGGAGGTCCCGCTGCCGTGGCTTTCGTTTCCTCATTTCCTCGTTTCCTCATTTCCTCCCATAAGAGGTCGCCGGCAAGCTGCTCGACCGTGAACTGGTCGAACGGCAGATCGCGGTTAAGGGCGTCGATCACCCAGTCGCGGTAGAGGTAAGCGAAAGGCCGCGGCGAGTCTTTCTCGTAGCCATCGCTGTCCGCGTAACGGGCGAGGTCCAGCCAGTGGCGCCCCCAGCGCTCGCCGAAATGAGGAGACGCCAGGAGCCGGACTATGAGCCGTTCGTAGGGATCGGCCATTCCCTGCTCGCTCCTCGCCCCTCGCCCCTCGCCCCTTTGCCACTCGTTCCAATCTCGGACGTACGCCTCGACCTCCTCCGCCGTCGGCGGAAGGCCCGTGAGATCGAGATGGAGGCGGCGCATCAACGTGATGCGGTCCGCCGCGGGGGAAGGGCGGATGGCGCCCCTCTCAAGCCGCGCGAGCACGAAGGCGTCGATCGGGTTCCGCACCCAAGCGGCGTTCTTGACCTTCGGCACCGCTGGTCGCTGCGGCGTGACGAAGGCCCAGTGGCGCGGGGAGGCGCCCAGGGCGGCGAGCGGAAGCCCGGCTGCAACGGCGAGCACCGCGACGAACAGCGTTTTGAGGTGGGGACGGCGCATGATGACGCCGTGCTTAGACACGGGGCGGGGGCAAAGGTCGCGCGGCATTCCTTCTCGCTCCTTCTGCGCAGGGTGAGAGAGCGCGGGTTGCGAACTGAATCGCCGGCAGGGATGCGGGCGCTGCGGTTTACAGGAGGCGCGAGGTGAGCGGCGCGACACGAATCGGGGTGCTCACCGGCGGCGGGGACGCGCCGGGGCTGAATGCCGTCATCCGCGGCGTGGTGAAGGCGGCGAACCAGCTCGGCTGGGAGGTGCTCGGCTTCGAGCGCGGCTACGAGGGGCTGCTCCCGCCCGGCGCCTACCAGCTTCTGGACCACGCCAACACCCAGGGCATCCTCCACCTCGGCGGCACCATCCTCGGTACGGTCAACAAGGGCAGCTTCGCGGCCAAGGTCGGCGAAGGAGACAGCCGCCGCATCGACCCGGACCTGCTGGACGCCGCCCGCCGCACGTGCGAGGAGCTGCGTCTCCGCGGGCTGGTGTGCATCGGCGGCGACGGCAGCCTGAGTATCGCGCTGCAGCTTTTCGAGGCGGGCGTGCCCGTAGTCGGGGTGCCGAAGACCATCGACAACGACCTCGAGGCGACCACCATCACCTTCGGCTTCGACAGCGCGGTGGCGTTCGCTACCGAGTCGCTGGACCGGCTCCACACCACGGCGGCCTCCCACGAGCGGGTGATGGTGGTCGAGGTGATGGGCCGCCACGCCGGCTGGATCGCGGTCAACGCGGGGATCGCCGGCGGCGCGGACGTGATCCTGATCCCGGAGATCGCCTGGGACTTCGGCAGCGTGTCGCGAAAGGTGAACGAGCGCTATGACACGGGCCGGCGATTCGCCATCATCGTGGTGGCGGAGGGCGCCCGCTGGCCTGGCGGCGCCATCGTCGCCGAAGCTACCGGCGAAGGGAAGCTCGGCGAGGTGCGGCTCGGCGGTATCGGGAGCCGCGTGGCGGATGAAGTCGAGCGCCTCACCGGCAGGGAAAGCCGCTGCGTCGTCCTCGGCCACCTCCAGCGCGGCGGGCCTCCCACCACCTTCGACCGCCTGCTGGCAACGCGCTTCGGGGTGAACGCCGTGCGGCTTATCGTAGAGGGCAGGTTCGGCCGGATGGTCTCGCACGCGCCTCCCGAGACCGTGGACGTGCCTCTGTCACAGGCGATCCATCGCATCCGCAGGGTCGACGTGAAGGGCGACGTGGTCCGCACGGCCAGGGCACTGGGCATCTGCATGGGCGATGGCTGACGAGCGGACGCGGGACCGGCTCGCCGGATGCCTGCTGGGAACGGCGCTCGGTGATGCCCTGGGCCTGCCGGGCGAGGGGATGTCCGGCGACGCGATCGCGCGCCGGTTCGGCCGGCTGGACCGTTTCCGGCTGCTGGGCTCCACCGGCTTCGTTTCCGACGACACCGAGCAGACCGCCCTGGTGGCGCAAAGCCTGGCGCGGTTTCCGGACGATCCGGAGGCCTGCGCCGCCGACTTCCGAAGAGCGCTCCTGGGCTGGTTCCTGCGCGGGCCATGGGGCGTGGGGCTGGCCACGGTTCGCGCGTGCGTGCGGATCGGCGCCGGGGTCCGGGCGAGCGGCGT
>JGI10216J12902_101270937_pt1 | contig 13914 bp, 7 predicted proteins | sample KanNatreferecore_FD_12902 | JGI IMG/M metagenome (IMG submission 12902)
CACCACGGCATTTCCCAGCCCCAGACGCGCGTGCCGTATTTCTTCATCGCGTATTGGTGAACGTTGGCTTCAGACAACGGCGTGCGCCCAAACCAGTTGTAGCGTAGCGGGGCCGCTTCATCCTTCCAACGATGCCCGGCGCCGCGCAGTGAAGGATACAACTGCGTGAACCGGAGCCACGCGCGCGACGTGGGTTTGCCATTCTCGCCGTCCGTGTAGAAGACCACGTTGCGGTCGCGCGGCGCGACCCAGTTGTGCCACGCTACGGCAAAATCGGGACGCAAACGGTCCACGGATTCGAACGTCAGGCGTGCCGTTGCGGTTCCGCGCGGCTGGGGAAAATCGTATCCGCCGCGATATTCGAAGCCCTGCGCCACGCCATCCACGTTCGTCATCGGGTGCAGAACGATGAGGTAGCGCCGCCGAAACTCTGCCGCCTCGTCGGACAACAGGAACTCCACGAGACCTTCCATCGCGAACGACGACCACGTCTCGTAAGCGTGCTCGCGCGTGTGCCAGAAAATCTTCTGTTTCTTTTCCGTGCCCACTGCCGGATCAGTGATAATCAGTTCCCAATGCTCGCGCCCGCCATCGCTCTTCCCGATGAGTTTCTTTTCGAGATGCGGGTGCCTGGCCAGCGCGCCGAGCCAGTGCAGGAAATCGCCATAGGTGTACCACGGACTCAGTCCAATTTTCGTCTCGCCCGGTTCCGCGGTGAACTGAACCGTCGCGACCCATCGTTCGGTCCTGCCATCCACTTGCCGCCACGACTTGCCCGGCGGTTGAATGAAAATGAAATCGCGCTGCTTCATTCCGGCCTCGGGCCTGTTGTCGTAGTCCGTGCGCTTGCCGTCGCCCGACAAATCCAAGTGCAAGGTCACGCTGGCCGCTTGCGCGCCAGCATTGCGGCAGATGACATCCACCCGCGAAACCGCGTGCCGCAAAGGACTGACACCGCCCTCCTCGAACGACGCCCGAATGCGAAACTCGCGCGGCCCGACGCGCTCAATCCGGTTTGTGTCCCGCGGCGTGCCGCCGTCTTCGGGAATGGTCCAGGAGATTTCCTGTCCGGCTGCGTGGAGGTGCAATGAAGCAATCCAGAGAAGGGCGCTGCCGAAAGAGAGCACGGTCCGGCTACGAGTCGGCACAGTTTTCATTGCAAAGTTGGAGCGAGGCTAACGTCCGTAATCAGAGAATCAATCCCTCACCCTATGTCGCGTGCACTGATCAATGAATGCGACGCTGGTGAGACGACGATGTCCAGTCGCGTCGCTCGATTCTTCCATTGTCGAGCCGGTATCGCTGGCGCATTCTGGCCATATCATGAAGACCACGACCCACACCGGTTGGCTGGCGATTCTGTTGCTCATGTCTCATGCCGCCGTTTCCTTCGCGGCTGAACCTGCCGCGTTTTCAACCAACACGGTGCGCGTCGCAGCAGCGCAGGCTGCGCGCCGCGTCATTGATTTCCGGTTGAAGCCGGATGAGGCATTGGCCGCGGTCGAGAAGAACCTCGCCGAACTGGAGCGAATCGTCGTTCGCGCCGGTGAAGCCATGTGCGACGTGCTTGTCCTGCCGGAAGATACGCCGGGACTGCTGAACTGGGTCGGCGCAAATGAAGTACTCGCGAAGGAGTTGCTGCCGAAGGCGGTGCATCGGATGATCGCACGCCTGGGGGCCGCTGCCGCGCGGCACAAAATGTATCTCGTGGTGTGCAGCGACTTCGCCGAGAGCGATGGCGCCATCTACAACACCGCCTTCCTTCTCGGTCGCGATGGCAAGGAGATTGGCCGCTATCACAAAGTCTGCCCGACGTGGGGAGAGGCCGGCGCGCGCAAACGTGGAGATTCGTTCCCGGTTTTTCCCACGCCGGACCTTGGGACGGCTGGAATGCTGATCTGTTACGACCTCGTCGTTCCGGAGACGGCTCGTGCCATTGCATTGCAAGGCGCGGACATCATTTTTTTCCCAACGATGGGCGGCGCGGCCATTGGCGAGGATGACATCGGCGTGCAGGCGTTGCGCGTGCGCGCGGCGGAGAATTTTATCTGGCTGGTCGTCGCGCAACGTGGCAGCGGCGCCATGATTATTTCGCCGCAGGGCAAGATTATCGCGCAGGCGCAAGGCCCGGATGGCCTGGCCGTCGCGGACATTGACCCGCGCGGCCAGCGTGAAGGCGGCGATGCATTGAATCGCCAGCGCGACATGCGCGCCCGGCTCTTCCGCGAGCGGAACCCCGAAGCGTTTCGCATCCTGACCGAAACGAATCCCCCTGTGCTCACCAAAGTGCCGATCGACCTGACGCAGCAGGAAGCCGGGCGCATCATGGCGCGCGCGCTCACAGTCGGAGAAGAGGAGTTCAAAGAAGCCAATGGCCTCGTGGGGCGCGGTCAAATCAACGAAGCCATTTCCGCCTTCGAGCGACTCCGCAAAGAATATCCGGCGACGTGGATTGATCGGCGGTCGCAAGAACGACTTGCCAAACTTCGACCCGCCGCGTTGAAGTTCGACACCTCTGCTGCTGGTCTTGCTTCCAAGTATTCCGGCGATGGCGGCATTGCGAAGGATCCGGACGTGTTGTTCGCGGACAACTTCGAGTCCGGCGACATGAAAAAGTGGGACCAGAAGCGCGGGCGCGTCGTGATGACGAACGACCAACCGAACGCGGGCCGTTGGTGCGTGCAGATGCCGATGGAACGCGGCCAGAACCACGGCGGCGACGCCATCAAATGGTTCATGCCCGGCGCTGACGCGGTCTATGCGCGCTTCTACGTAAAGTTCTCGCCGGACTACCAATACAACCATCATTTCGTCTGGCTCGGTGCGAATCAGCGTACCAACAAATGGTCGGCGTTCGGGAAGGCCGGCCTCAAACCGAACGGCACTTATTACTCGACGGGAATGGAACCGTGGTTTGCGTGGGGCAAAAATCCTCCGCCGGGTGAAGTGAATCTCTACACTTACTACCTCGATATGGAGCCGGATCGAAAGATGGACAAATACTGGGGTAACGGTTTCTTTCCGCCGGGACCGGGAAAGGGGAAAGCCGCCAGTGAGTCACGCGTTATTCCTCCGCTCGATCAATGGCAATGCTGGGAGTTCATGATTCAGGCGAACACCGCGCCGGAGAAAGCCGATGGCAAACAAGCCATGTGGGTGGATGGAAAGCTGGTCGGCGAATTCACCGGCATCCGCTGGCGCAGCGACATGGATTTGAAAGTGAACTGCCTCTGGCTCGAACATTACGGCTACGATGAAGGCGACCCGACGAAACAATATTGGAAGGAAAGCCAGTCCGTCTGGTTCGATGACGTGGTCGTGGCCCGCCGCTACATCGGGCCGATGAATGGCCCGCGGTGATTTGCCGGGACGAATCGAGCAGCGTCAATTCTTCGCACGCACTTTGGCATTTCTGACTTCAGGATGGTTCAGCAAATAGGCCCGGCGCTGTTCCACGAAACTTTTCAGGCTCATGGCCCGTCGCGGGCCACGTTCGGCCTGTTCTCCGGCATCTTCCGTTACACCTTTCGTGAATGCTTCGAACGAATCGAGTTTCCGGCCATCGGTCTTTACGTCGGCGGCGATGAGTGCCTGATATTTCTCCGCGAGCGGGTTGATTTTCTGCCAGTCGAGCCATTCCTCGGTCATTTCGCGCACGTAACCGAGATAACGGGCGCGCAGCGACGGCACGGCCAGCAATTTGTTTAGCAACGGCTTCTTGATGTCATTTGCGCCCGCGAATGGATCGAGTTCCACTCCATTGATCGTCGGTTCCTCGCCACCGCCGCCGCGCCTTCCCATGCCCGGCCCTTGCGGTTTGCGCCACGTCTCGTTCGCGTCGTGCGGCACAATATGAAACTGGCCCTTATCATCCTGGCAAAGGTTGAAGTCACTGGCGCGAGTCCAATAGCCGTCGCTATTGATGAAAACGTTTTCCAGCGCGAGGAACTTCAGCGTGCCGTCCATGTCGAGCAACGGCGCCAGCGCCGCTTCGAGCTTGTCACTCGGTGTTTCGTTCAATACCCGGCACAACTTGATCAAGTCAGACCACGACTTCGGATCGTCCTTCGACTTTATCTCGTAGCGTTTCCGGTATTCCGCGACGTCCTCGCCGGGATAAGTCAATCCGCCATCGCCGCGCGGGCTGCCAGGCGCCTTCCAGCGTGCGCCTTTGGTCGAATTGAAAAACTCCTTCGTGAACTCTTTGTTCACCTGTTGTGCGTTCACGTAGATGGCCCAGCTTTCGCCGTTGATGACCACGCGGACATAATTGGCTTTCGGCGCGGGAATGTAGTGGCGCGCCACCTCGTAATACAGCACCGACCGCAGGAACGTGGGATCGACGTGCGAGTTAAGCAGGTTCAATGTGCGGTGTCCGTAGAGCCGTTGATCGCCATTCGCAAAATCCAGCGAAAGATTCAGGGAATGCTTGCGCCCCGCCGCAACGGTGAAGAATGAGGATGCGCCGCGAAAGTGGACGCCCACGTCTTTGTATGTCTTGCCATCCACGGTGAGCGTCGCGGGCACTTCCACGTCAGTGTGATAGAAGTCGCTCAGTTCCTGTTCCCAATCCTTGTTCTCGAATTCCAGGAACAACGTGCGAAGCGTCGCGAGGTCGTAGAGCGGCGCATCCGGAAAAGATTTCACCTCCGCAGGCGAGAGTTTTGGTCCTGGCTCGGGCGGTCTCTGATTTTGAAAATCATCTCCACGCGGTCCAATCGGGCCAGGCGCTCCAGGCCCCCGGCGTCCCCGGCCCGCGGCCCTCTCCTCGGCAAGAAACTCACGCGCCGCCTTCCGCTCGGCATTGTCCAGGCGTTTATTGCCGTCCTTGTCGAACTTTGAAACGAGCTTCAAGTCAGCTTGTGGGCCGCCGGGACCACCGAAACCTCCGCGACCGGGAGGCGGTCCGTCAAAACCCGGACGCTCGCCTTGCGGTTGAACGCGAAAATCAGGCGCTCCTGGGGCGCCGGGACGAAGTGGCGCATCAGGAGTTTGGGCCACAAGCGACACGTTGAGAAGAATCCCGGCGCAGGAAAGCGCTTTGGTGATTTTGCAAAACCAGCCCGTGCCTGTGAGAGCGAACATGTCGCGCAATGAGACTCGGCGAACAAAGGCAGGGTTACGAAAACCCCGCGTTCAGATATTTGCCGCACGCCCCGTTGAATCACCGAGCCGATCCACTGGTGCGCCCATCCGGTCAGCCATGCTAAGAAGCAAGTTGCTCATCGGCACACCGCCATGTTTCACGTGCCGTCCCGGATTCAGCGTGCCGCCGCCACCGCCCGCCAGAAGCACGGGGAGATTTACGTGCGTGTGGCGATTGCCATCCGAATTGCCGCTTCCGTAAACGATCATGGAATTGTGCAGGAGCGATTTGCCGTCGATGTCCTTCGTCTGCTCCATCTTCTCCAGGAACTTCTCAAGCTGTTTCATGTACCAGAGATCGATCTCAGCGACTTTGTCGATCATCTCTTTCCTGCCTTGATGGTGCGTGAGGAAGTGGTGGCCTTCGGGAATTTCCAGTTCCGGGAACGAACGGTTGCTGCCTTCGTTCGCGAGCAGGAATGTAGCGATGCGCGTCGAGTCGGTCTGGAACGCGAGAATCATCATGTCGAACATCACCTGGATGTACTCATCGAACTTCGCGGGAATTCCAGCGGGCGTGTCCACGCTCGGATCGGGCGACGTGCCGAATCGCTCGGACTTTTCGATGCGCTTTTCGATTTCGCGAACGCTGGCGAGATATTCCTCGAGCTTGTCCTTGTCGCGCGCAGTCATCTGGCGTTGGAGCGAACGCGCGTCATCAAGAACAAAATCGAGAATGGAACGCTGCTGTTGCTGGCGCAGGGCCAGGCCCTTCACGCGCTCGCCGTGTGTGCCCGCGCCGAACAATCGTTCGAAGAGCAGCCGCGGGTTCGGCTCCGGCGCGATGGGCTGCGTCGGCGAACGCCACGCCAGATTGTATTGGTAAGCGCATGAGTAGCCGGAGTCGCAATTGCCGGACTTGCGCACCGCGTCGCACGTGAGTTCGAGCGACGGAAAACGCGTGAGATGGCCGATTTGGCTCGCCATGACCTGGTCGATGGAAATGCCCGCGTGAATGTCCGCGCCCGCCGTCTTCTTCACGCGCACGCCGGTGAGAAATGTGCCGCTCGCGCGCGCATGATCGCCCGCGCCATCGGGACCGGGTGTGGCGTTCACGTGGTCCATGCCGCCGAGGATTTGCAATTGGTGCTTCACCTTCGCAAGCGGCTCCATCGTGCGCGCCAACTCAAACTCTTTGCCTTCACCCTTCGGCCACCAATGCGGTTGAATCGCGCCGTTCGGGAAATAGACGAACGCCGTGCGCAGCGGAGCGCCGGTAGAAGTCGTAGCCAGCTTCGCCGCATTGGCTTCCGCAGCGAGCGCCGCAAGGGGCCGCACCGATTCAAACGCCGGCAGCGCGAGGCACGCGCCAAGGCCGCGCAGGAAGTGGCGGCGATTGAGACTCGCGAAACGTTCAGCAGCAATGTTCCGGTTCGTATTCATGGCATTATCTGGCTTCGGCCCTTTGTTCAGACGCTGGAACGGCGGCGGTGGTTGAAGAAATGTTGCGGCGTTTCTGGAATGGCGTGGACTCCACGATTCCCGTCAGCAACGTCATGAATTGTCCGCCGTCCTTGTCGAGCAACTCGACGATTCTGTCCACCGTCTCCACGTCGTAGTATTCCACGCCGCGGCCGAGCGCGTAAGTCAGCAACTTCTCCGTGAGGCACTGGTAATAGGTCCGGCGATGTTTTGTTGCGAGCACACGCTTCACTTCGCGAATATCGTGGAATTCTTCGCCCGTGATCAGTTTGCCCGCTGCGTCAATGGGCTGGTTCCGCTCCTTGTCGCGCCACATGCCGAGCGCGTTGAAATTCTCCAATGCGAGACCGAGCGGGTCCATGCGGTTGTGACACGAAGCGCAGAGCGGCTTTTCGCGATGGACGGCCAGCACTTCACGAAGTGTCGGCTTTCGGCCTTCCGTCTCTTTCTCGGAATCCTCCAGGTTGGGAATGTCTGGCGGTGGAGGGGGCGTGGGCAATCCGAGGATGTTGTCGAGAATGAACAGGCCGCGTTTCACTGGCGAGGTGCGCGTAGGATTCGACGTGACGACCAGCGCCGCGCCATGTGTCAGCACTCCACCGCGCGGGCTGTCCGCAGGAAGCGAGACGCGCCGCATCTCCGGGCCAGTCACATCCAGGTTGGTGAGCGCGTAATGTTTCGCCAGCTTTTCGTTGAGGAATGTGTAGTCTGCGTCAATCAGCTCAAGCACGCTGCGGTTTTCGCGCACGACGTGAGCGAAAGCCATTTCCGTTTCCTCCTTCATGGCGCGTCGCAACTCGCGGTCGAGTTCAATTTGCGGCTGGCGATTGCGGCCACGGCGCTGACCGAACATGGCTTGGAGTTCCGCCTTTTGCTCTGGCGTCTTCTGCTCATCCGGAATCGCATTGAGTTCCTGGAACCGCTGGCGGCGGCGCTGGAAGTCGCCTTCCTGGCCGCTATCGCGCGCCAGCACCACGCGAGCGTTGATGTCGATGCCCTCCACGTCGCGCGTCTGGAGCCATTGTCCGACGAAATTCTGCACCAGCGCATCCGAGCGTTTGTCCGCAAGCATTCGTTTCACCTGTGCGCTGAGGTTCTTGCGCAACTCGCGCTGGTCAGCCAGGCGGAAGAGTTCTTCGTCCGGCATCGTGGACGAGAGGAAATAGGAAAGCCGCGACGCCAGCGCATATTCATCAACAAACGGATGAACTTTCGTCCCACCCGCGGGTTCTGTTTCCTCGACGCGGAACAAAAACTTCGGCGACGCGAGCACGGGCACGATCGCTTGCGCAATTCCGTCTTCGAATCGTTTGCCCGGTTGCTTGTAAGTGCTCTCAGCAATGCTGACGAGGCGTTCCACGGTTTGCTCGTCAACCGGACGGCGGTAAGCGCGCTTTACGAAACGGCTCAGCACTTCACGGGCGTAAGCACGGCGCTCAGGCTCGGCTTGTGGCGGATCTTTCGTGAAGAACAGTTCAAAGTTTTTCGGGCGCACCCAATGCTTTTCCTCTGTCGGGCCTTGCACCCGCACGGCGTTGATTCGCAAATCGAGCGAGTTCTTTTTTTCCTCGACCGGCGTTAACGGCTTCAAATCCAAAACGAGTCGGTGCTCTCCCGCTTCCCATTTGTCGTCGAACTCGAATTTGAATTTCTTGCCCGCCGCCCAGCCAAATTCGTTGTGCCACAGTTCCTTTTCGCCGGCCTTGAAGACCACGCGGTTCGTGCCGGGATCGAAATCAAACTGGCCCAGCACTTCCACCTCGAGAACGATTCGATAATTGCCCGCATGCTCGGCCTTGAACGTCCGTGCGAGCTTCGCTTCGTCATAAAAACTCATCCGTTCGGGCGGAGCTTTGCCGTCGGGTTTGCGAAACTCCGTTCCCGTGAAAATCTTTTCTGCCACGGTGCGCGGCACGCGCGGCACTGCGTTCGCCACGATGACCTCCGCCGCCTGCATGTACTTCTCCAGCAGCAACGGCGAAATCGTCAGGACGTCCCCAATGTTGTCGAAGCCATAACCAGTATCGTCCGGCGGCAACTCCTCCTCGACGCGGTAGTCGTGCCCCATCAAGTCACGAATCGTGTTGCGATACTCAATTCGATTCAGCCGGCGGACAGTGACGCGGCCAGGGTCCTGGTTTCCCGGATTGATTCCAAACGCGCTGGCCTTGATCCATTTCTCTAATTTCGCGCGCTCTTCAGCAGACGGTTTGGCCTTCTTCTCGGGTGGCATCAGACCGGCGCGGGTGTTCTTCAACACCTTCAGCCAGAGTTCGTGATTCAGAAGCGCATCGTCCGACTTCAATTCATCGAAAGCGACGCCGCCTTTCTTCACCCCATCGCCATGGCAGTCGTAGCAGAATTCCTGGAGAATGGGCTGAACGTCCTCGCGAAATTGGGCGACCGCATCAGCCCCAGGAGACCGCGCGGTGAACGACAGCGCGAGTAAAAGCGACATCACGCGGATCGCGGGCCAGCAAACCTTTCTGTTCTTCTGCCAAGTCATTTGTCCGGGGTTTTGCACACTAGAATCCAGTTTCGCCCTGCTGTCGATTCCAGAAAACCGGTTTCGCTCCGGTTCGATCAGGACATGACGGCGCCAGCCTCGCAAACGTAACAAGGAAATCCAGCGCTGGGGCGCCGTCGAGCGGCCACTTGCCTTTTGTGCGGAGTTGCGAAAACAATCGCCCATGACCACACAGCAAATAAGTCCGCAAATCATTCTCTCACTGATCATCTTCGCAACCCCCTCGGCGTTTGCCGCCGATGGTTACAAGGACACGCCGCTCATTCCCGGCACGAAATGGCACGTTCACGATCCCGACCGGCCGAAACCGCGCATCATCACTTCCGGTAAAACATTCAGCGACATGGCGGCGCCGCCGTCCGATGCCATCGTGCTCTTCGACGGAAAGGACCTTTCAAAGTGGAAGCAAGGCGACGGCTCCGATGCAAAGTGGAAGATCGAAAACGGCTACATGGAAGTCGTGCCGAAGAGTGGAATACTGCGCACCAGGGATGAGTTCAGCGATTTCCAGTTGCACATCGAATGGGCCACGCCCGTGAAGGTGGAAGGCAAAGGCCAGGGCCGCGGCAACAACGGGCTGAACATTTTTGGCCGTTACGAAATCCAGATTCTCGATTCATACAACAACGAGACGTATTCGGACGGGCAGGCCGCCGCGATTTACGGCCAGACGCCGCCGCTCGTGAACGCCAGCCGCGCGCCCGGCGAATGGCAGAGCTATGACGTGATCTGGGAAGGCCCGCGGTGGGACGCTGAAGGCAAACTGGAGAAGAAAGCTTACGTGACTGTCCTTCACAACGGCGTGGTGGTGCATCATCGGCGCGAGTTGCACGGGTTCGTCCAGCATCGGACGGTAGGCGACTACAACCAGCGGCGGGAGAAGGGCCCCATTGAACTTTACGAACACGGCAATCCGGTGCGCTTCCGTAACATCTGGATTCGTCCGCTGGGCGAGTACGACAAATAAGGAACGCGAGAATCGGAATTCGGGTTCAATCCTTGGCGAACCGTGCGATAAAACCACCGCCGCTGCTCATTTCGATTTCCAACGAATCGCTGCGCCGTTTCTTCGTGTTCTCGATTTGCACCGCGGCTGAATCACTCTTGCCGTCGCGAACGATCAGCGCGTTGTAATTGCCGCGGCCAAGAAACGACAGCGGAACGGAAAGCTTGCGCGCCTCAGGCCCGTTCAGGATCGCGAGGAACCACTTGTCGCCACTGCGGCGCGCGAAGGCCGCGACTTCGCCGATCTCGGAAACGGGCAGCACAATCGTTTCATCCCAAACAGCCGGAATGCTCTTGATCATTGGCAGTGCGGGATTGGTCAGAATGCTCGCTGGGTTCGCTCCGTAAGTGAGCAGCGGTTCGGTGAACACGGCAGCCGTCGCGATCTGGTGCGCCCACGTCGTGTCGCCACGGCGCGCGCCGAAATGCACCGGCGTGTAATCCGCGTGGCCTGCGAGAAAGCGCGTGAATGGAAGTGTGGTGTCGTGACGTGCACGCGCCTGTAGCCGACTCGACTCCATGCCGCGGACTCCTTCGCGGATGAGTTCGTTCGGCCACGTGCGCGACTCGCCCGTGGGTTTGTTTGCGCCGTGAAAGTTCACCATGATCTGATGCTTCGCTGCCTCGCGCAGCAAATCGGTGTAAAGATCAACCACCTCCTTGTGCTCGTGATCGAAGAAATCGATCTTCGCGCCGACGACGCCGAGATCGTGCAGGCGCTTGAAAAATCGTTCGCGCGCCTCCGGCGTACGCAGTTGGTTCGAGTGCCGCCAGAACCACAGCCCCACACCGCGCTCCTTCGAGTAATCCACGACTTCCTTGATCTGCTCATCGCTCCACCGCGACCAGAAGCCTTCGAGGACGTTGTATTCAAAACCCAATTCGCCCGCCCATCGGCTGAACTCCTTCATGCCATCGACGCCACTCGGTCCACCATCCAGATACCTCCACACCGCACGCCCTGGTTTAATCCAACTCGTGTTCATGCCTTTGGGAAAAAGCTTTCGGTCCGGCGGCGGGCAGAGATTGTGAACAATATCGGAGTTCACGAGTGCGTTCAGGTCGCGACCAATCATCACGACTCGCCACGGCGAAGTAATCGTTCCCGAAATCGCGGCGGGTTTCGTCACGCGCGCGATGTCGTTGCTGTAGCGCAACCGGAACGGATACGAGATGGGATGCTTGTCCCCGAGCACGACTTTGAACCCGCGCTGGCCATTCGCCTGCAACACCATGCCGCTGTAATTCACCAGCCCGGCCTCGGTGATCGATGCGTAGCCCACGCCATTCGGAAGTTTGAATGTCAACGGCGGCGCGGCCCATTCCTCGGCTTTGATGTCAGTGCCGCCGCTCTTCTGATGCACTGCTTCGTAATGCCCGCCGAGATCGTGGTGCCACACCGTGCTGCCTGCCGGGATGGTGAACATTGTCGCTTCATCTGGCACTCGAGCTTTTTCGCCTCCAGGAATGATGTGCCGGAACGCGATGCCGTCATCAAACGCGCGAACTTCGAGGGTGAACGCCGTGCTGCTCTGCAAGTGCTTCAACGAAATCGCCGAGACGTTACACTTGTTGACCGCACGTGCATGAACCCCTCGCCACGGATAGGTTTCGTTGATTCTCGATTGCTTCACCTTTCCCAGTTCCGCGCCCTGCGTGAGTTCAACGCCATCCACGCTCACGGCGAGCGGTGAAGCTTCAATCACTGGATTTCCGCTCGATGTGACTTCGTACGCCATCCGCCCCTCGCGTAGAAAAATTCTGGCTTCGATGGACTTGTTCGGGCTGAGGACGCGCACATCACCCGCCGCGAACAGTCCGCTGGTGAAACACAAAGTCAGGAACGCGCCGCCCATCACGCATCCCGCGCTGCCTGTGAGTTTGCTCATAGTGTTTGGTGAACCAGAGCGACAGACGACCCGTCGGGCGAAACATTTCAGGATTGTCATGCGCTTCGTAACAGTTGGCATCTCAGGCTTCACTCCGTGGGACTGCCCCGCCATAGTCGGGCTATGAAGCGCGTTCTCTTTTCCATCGTGGCCCTGGCGTGTTGCACCGCGTTCGCCGCGGACCAAAAGATCAAAGTGCTGCTTGTGACCGGCGGCCACGGCTTTGCCACGAACGAATTCCTTCGAGTGTTCAAAGAGAATCCGGAGATCACGTTCACGCACGTCATTCAGGCGAAGACTTCTTCAACCGCCTACGACCGCGAGGATTTGCTGAGTTACGATTGCATCGTCCTTTACGACATGGTGCAGAACATCACCGACGCGCAGAAAACGAAGTTCCTTTCCATCTTCGACAAAGGCATCGGCTTGGTCGTGACGCACCACGCGCTCGTGTCGTATCAAGCGTGGCCGGAATTTGAGCGCGTCATCGGTGGCACTTACCCGGAGCCGCAGGACAAAAAAGGCAAGGTCACGCCGGAACTTGGCTACGAACACGATGTTGATGTCCCGGTCGGCATCGTTGCGAAAGATCATCCCATCACTGCCGGGCTGAAGGACTTCACCATCAACGACGAAATCTATTGGGGCTTCCGCGTGCGATCTGATGCCACTCCACTCATTACGACGACTCACGTGAAGAGCGGCAAGCCGCTGGCGTGGTATCGCAGCGAGAAAAATTCGCGCGTCGTTTATCTCCAACTCGGCCACGGTCCGTCCGCATTCAACCACGAGAGCTATCGGAAGCTGCTCGCGCAGAGCATCCGCTGGACGGCGAAGCAGTAGGCGCGGCTCAGTCGTTCGGAGACGGGTCGAATTACCTCAACCCTCGACTCTCGTCGCTCGACTTCCTAACTTCTCCCCGATGATTACGCGCTACAGCCGCCCTGAGATGCGGGGCATCTGGACGGATGAAAATAAACTCAGGCTCTGGCTCCGAATCGAATTGCTCGCCAGCGAGGCGCTCGTGACCGAAGGCGTCGTGCCGCGCGCGGATTTTCAGAAGTTGCGCGCGGGCGCGGAGGCGTGGTTTGCCGATCTGAAAGGACTCGTCGAACGGCAGAAGGAACACGAGAAGACGCTGAACCATGACGTGATTGGCTTCACGACGGCCGTCGCAGAGAAGATTTCCGGCAAGTCCAGCCGCTGGCTCCACTTCGGGCTGACGTCGAGCGATGTAGTCGATACTGCTTTCGCGCTGCAAATGGTGCAGAGCGCGGACATCCTGATTCGCGACGTTGCGGAGGTTCGCAAAGTCATCGCCCGTCGCGCGAACGAATTTCGGTTCACTCCTTGTATCGGGCGCAGCCACGGCATTCACGCCGAGCCGACGACTTTCGGATTGAAACTCGCGCTGATGCACGACGAGTTCGGGCGCGCAGAAGAGCGGCTGAAGCGCGCGCGCGAAGTGGCCGCCGTCGGCAAACTCAGCGGCGCCGTCGGCACCAGCGCGCATCTGTCGCCGAAGATCGAAGCGTTCGTCTGCAAGAAACTCGGCCTGCGCCCCGCACCCATCGCGACACAGGTAATTCAACGCGATATTCACGCTGAGTTCATGAACACGCTGGCGTTGGTGGGCGCGAGCATTGAGCGTTGGGCCGTCGAGTTCCGCCACTTGCAACGGACCGAAGTGCTGGAAGCGGAAGAGCCGTTCACCAAAGGCCAGAAGGGCAGCAGCGCCATGCCACACAAGCGCAATCCGATTACGTGGGAACGTCTCACCGGGCTTGCGCGCGTGCTTCGCGGCAACGCCATCGCCGCTCTGGAAAACGTTGCGCTTTGGCACGAGCGCGACATCAGCCACAGCAGTGTCGAGCGCATCATCTTTCCCGATTCCTGCACTCTGCTCGACTACATGTTCGGCCTGCT
>JGI10216J12902_102454134_pt1 | contig 13914 bp, 3 predicted proteins | sample KanNatreferecore_FD_12902 | JGI IMG/M metagenome (IMG submission 12902)
CCCCCAACGTTGGTGCCGGGCATCTGGTAGAGCGGCGGGTATCCGCCGCCGCCGCCTCCGGGGCCGCCAATACTGCCGCCCGCGCCAGAGGCGCCGCTGCCGGCCGTGGCGTAGGCCTGCAGATGACCGTTGCGCAGGGTGACGTACATCCAGCCGTCAACGATGCTGACGGAGCCGCCGACATCAGCCACGCGCGACATGTCGCCCAGGTAGGGCCAGTAGATGTACTCGTCCTGATCCACCCTGAAGTCCGGACCCATGGCCGGGGGCGGAGGCGGCGTGAGCCGGCGCGGGGGCGCGGGCGGGACGTTACCGCTCATCCGGAAGACGTAGGGGCGGCCGTCCGAGACGAGCCAGTCGTTCGGCTGGAACCCCCTCGGGGGGTTTTCGAGGGCGCCCTGGTCCTGCCGCGGCGGCAGGTAAAAGGGATCGACGTCGTAGATGTTGGTCTCTTCGAGCTCGTCCGTCACCGCCGCCCCGGGGAGATCGAAGCCGTAGTGCGGGTCCACGTGGGCGTCGCCGGGGTCGCCCAGGAACGGATCGCCGTTCGGGCGCGGCAGCCCGAACCGCGCGGTCCTACCGCTGCCGTCGACCGTGCCGATGCGGGTCTGAATATCCGGACGATTGCGCGGGTCGAGATGCGTGAGCACGGCGCGGACGGGCACCAGGCCGTGCGTCAACGTCATCACGCGGCCCCGGAACATCGAGGGAGCCACCAGCACCCCGGCGCCCACACCCGTGGCCGCCATGGCCGGCGGGCGCCAGTCCAGCGCCCACAGATCGTCGGCGACCTTGAACACCAGCGCCTGCTGTTCGTCCAGCACCGGGTCGAACCGCGGGAAGTTCGGGTTAGGCCCCGGAGTGGGAGGGGCCGCGATGGTCCTGGTCGCGTCCAGCGGATCGACGATGCGGCGGCGCGTGGCGCTGCGCAGCTCCAGGCTGTTGTGCGCCTCGCTGAGGCTTGCCATCTGCCGAACGAGGATCGGCCGCAGGATATCCTTCGGGTCTGCCGGAATCGGGCCGAACCCCGGGCGGCCGTTGCCGTTGTCGTAGAAGTCGGGGTCGGTCCGGACTTCCCGGAAACAGGACGGGTACTCGATGGTCTCGTTGGTGACCGGCGTCGCGGCGGGATTGGTCGCGGACGTCGGCCGGAGGTAGTTGACCCGGACACGGGTGCCGAACGGCATCGTCACCCAGTCCGTCCCGTCGTACCAACTGTTGCTGACGATGTAGATCGTGTCGTCCGGGGCCGGAGAGCTCGGGTCGTAATTCGGATTGTTCGGCGCGGCGCCGGCCGTGGTGGAAGCGCCGATGGTGTTGAGCAGCACCGGCACCAGGGTGCTGGGGATGCCGTTCTGTTTGATGGTCCCCACGCGCAGGCGGTTAGCCGGCACCGGAACCCAGTTCCCGCCGATGAATGCCTCCATCGGGTTAACCTGGTCCAGCGTGATGATCGGGTGCTGCATCTGTACGAAGCCGTACGGCTTCATGGCCCCGACGTACTCGTAGAACCCACGGTAGTTCGGCAGGCCTTTGCCGCGCCCGCGGCCCCTCCCCCGTCCCCTACCCCGGCCGCGGCCGTTGCCATTTCCGGGGGGCGTGAGGTCTTCTTCCTGCACGTACGGGACGAACAGCACGTCATCGCCCGGGTCCAGGTTCGCGTTGCTGCTGTTCGGGTTCGCGCCGGCGCCCAGCGCGGCGACAATCGGGCCGCGCGTGAAGTAACCCTCGTACTCGAACGGGACTTCAGGCGTGCCGGCGCCCGTCGTGTCCACGGGATTGCCCTGGTTCCGCTCGACCAGGTCGTTGTCGAAGAAGGCCGGGCTGCCCACGGCAGGCCAGTAGTCCGCCTCCAGCTCCGGGATGGTCCGGGGCCAGTCGCGCGGCTCGTACTTCCCCGCGTCCGCGGGGACGCCGTTAGCCGCGGTGACGGCCTCGGGGTTGAAACTGTTGTAGGCCCGCCGCGTATCCATCACCGCAAGCGGGGTCGCGAACTCCGCTTCCGGCCAGCGCCAGCGGAGGAAGGTGGTCCCCGGACCGCCCGAAGGAGTGCGGGGGTTCCCGTCGACGGCGGTGGCCATCGCGCTGACGCCGAACTTACCCAGCGCATCGAGCGCGTAGAGGTTGCCGCGCTCGGAGGTGAAGATCACCTCGTCGTCGTACCCCACGTCCGCACTGCCGCTCACGATGCCGCCGCTGACGGTGACGGCGGGCGTGCCGCCGTTGTAGACCACCGGAGGTACGATGAAACGCTCCCGCCTGGTCGTATCGCTCAGGACGGTGCCGCGCGGGTCCAGCCGCGGCTGGACGGCGCCCATGGCATCCAGCGGCGGGTTATCGAGCCAGCGGGGCAAAGGATCGTGCCCGGTGACCTGTCCCGTGATGTTGAGCTTCGTCTCCCCGGGGGCCTCGAAGGCGTAGAAGCGGCCGAAGGTGTCCGCGACGAACAGCTCGTACTCGGAGACCTTGTGCAGCGTGAGGGCTCGGGTAATGGTGTTCACGGAGTTGGAGCCCGGGGTGCCGGGCACCATGCCGGTGAGCGGCACGCGGGCCACCGCAGGCGCCATCCCGTAGGAGAAGCCGGGGTACTCCGGCGTCATCATCGCGCCCCAGGTGATCGGGTCCGTCTTCCATTCCCAGCGCGGGTCCGGATCGTTGGGATCGATGCGGGGATCGCCGTCTTCGCCGTTCGCCAGCACGTCCGACGCCTTGGCATTCAGGCAGATGACCTGGCCGTCCGCCGTGGTGACGTAGAGCAGGGGCCGGGAATCGGCCTGGTTGCCCACGTTGGTGAAGGAGACGCCGGCGACGGGCACGGGAGTGTTGCCGGGCGTGCCGTCGTCGGTGCGGTGCACGACCTTGTAGGCCCACATGACGTCCCCGTTGCTCGCGCCGACGGAGTTGGGGTTGAAGTAATCCGGGTCCGGCGGCTCCATCGGGAGCGAAGTCATCGGGTCGTTGACCGTGAACGGGTTCGGCAGCCCGCGCCTGGGCCTTCCGTTGTAGGCCGGGTCCATCGTGTCGCCGTCGAGGTTGATGCACACGACGTACGCAAAGTCGTTCTGGAGAGCGCCCATCGGGCCGAACTGCTCGCCGGTGCCGACCACCAGGTAGACCACGCGCATCACGCCGGTATGCACCGGCCTGGAAGTGGCCGTGACGCCCCAGGTGGCGGGGACGCGGGCGAAGATCGGCGGGTGGGTGATGACGCCGGTGACGGCCTGCGGGTTGCTGCCCAGCGCGGAGCGGACCGGCTCCAGGTCCAGCATCCGCAGCCCGGGCCTGCCGCTGGCTCCGCCCCGCATCCACCAGGGGCGCACCGTCCCGCGGTCCTCCGGATTGGGTCCGGTCATCGGGTCCGGATTGTTGTTGGGCAAGCCCTCCGCCATCCGGGGGTAGTAGCCGTTCAGGATCTGGTCCCGGTCGCTGGCGGGCAGGCCCACGGCGGCCATCTGTTCCAGAGAAGCCTGGATGAGGAAGTGGTCCGGCACCTGCCCCTGGTTGTCCAGGTCCACTACCAGCGGGTTCCACGCCTGCGGAATGTTCGGCGTGTAGAGGGGACGGGCGGGAACGAACCCGCTCAGCCCCTTTAGAGTGACCACCGGCCAGTTGGTCCAGTCCGGCGCGGGGTCTTGCTGGCGGTTGTCCTTCAGGCGCCCGCGGAGGCTGGTGCCTGTGGGCGGCAGGGGCCCGAACAACTGGTCCTGGTTGCGCGCCGCCTCCGAGCCGTTGTCCTGCTTCTCGTTGACGTAGAAGAGAGCGTAGCCCGGCGAAGCCGGCTCGTTGAGGCTTTCGTTCGGGCCGAACCCGGTGTTAGGCGAAGTCTGTCCCAGGCTGGTGCCGACGAACCCCCCGCCGTCATCCCGCCACGACCGGTGGTCCAGGCCGAAAACCGGCAGGCCCGCAAGCAGGGCCATCAGGAACAGGACGGGAATGCATCGCTTCAACATCGTCACCACTCCGGGAGGAGACGGAGGAAATGAGGAAATGAGGAAATGAGGAAATGGGAGACACGCGAGGCCTCCCGGATCTCCCATTTCCCCGTTTCCTCATTTCCTCATTTCCTCCCTAATACACAAGGTCCGCATAGTTCGGCTGCACCGGGAGATAACTGCCGGTGAGCTCATAAGGGTTCGTTCCCGACCCGGCCGGGTCGACCACGCGCAGCGTCGGCGAGCCGGCGACCTGCAACTGTTCGGCGGCGCGCCAGCGGATGCTGGGGGCTGCCTTCATCACAGGCGGGTAGGCGGGGAAGGCCTGCACCCAGATGTCCGCGATCCAGCCGTGGAGCGGGCCCGTGGAATCCGCCAGGTTGAACCGGCTGTAGGCCGTGGGCTGACCCGCGAGACCGCGCTCCTGGGCCGTGCGGTAGTCCGTGGCGCGCAGCAGGAAGACGTCCGCCCCCGCGTGGAGGTGGAAGCCTTGCGTCGCGCCGGCCAGCAGCGGGACCTGGTTCGCGGGCGTGCGGCTGGTGATGAGCACCAGGCCGCTGGCGGTGCGCCGCGCGCTGGCGGGCGAGAAGCGCCGTCCGCCGGGGGTGTGGTCCATCGGGTTCCCCGAGGCGTAGACCGGCGGACCCATCGCCGGAGTGGTCGGGTCGCCGTTCCCGGCGCCGGTCACCCAGGCGTAGTCCTCCACAGTGAAGGCCCAGTTCAGCCGCGCCCGCCGGTACTCCCGCATCCCGGTGTAGCCGGGCGGCACCGCGCCGGCGGCGGGCACCTCCGTGTTGCGCAGCAGGGAGAACTCCCAGACGCCGAACTTGTCCGCGATGAGGAAGTACATCCGCTTGAGCATCGGACCGGAGCCGGCGCCGTAGTCCTGCGGCGCGAAGCGGACGTCCGACCGCAGCGTGCGCTGCACGCTGGTCACTCCGTCGAGCGTGTGGACCGGGTTGGTGGAGGCCTCCGCGGCGCCCACCATCTCGTCGTGGATCGTATTGATGATCGGGACGTTCGGGTCGACCACGCCCTGCGCGAAGCGGACCGCGTCCCCGGCCATGTTCGGGATTCCAGGCCGCGGCTCCCGCAAGACGCCGCTGTATGCCGGCGTGCCGCCCGTGCCTTCATCGATCCTCCACAACCCTCTCAGGAACACGATGGAATCGCCTCCGAGCTTGTACGAGGGCTTCCGCTCCAACACCGCCTGGGAAAGCGGCGCGGGCCACGTGTGGTTGTAGGCAGGCGTTCCCATGCCGGCCGTAGGCATGCTGGGGCCGGGGTAGTAGAGCTGCTGGCCGGTCACCGTGGCCATCGTGTAGCTCAGGTAGCGCTCCTTGGGCAGGAACGGCGGCGACGTGGCCGCCACGCCGTTGTTGGCGCCCGGCGTGGGGATCGGGTCGCCGTTGGCGTCCGCCCAGTAGATGCGCTGCGCGTTCTGATAGCGGAGGTTCAGCCCCTGGGCGTTGGTCTGCGAGGACCATACCACCACGTGGTACCAGCGGATCGGCTGCCCGCCGGCGACCTGGCCGGGGATCTGTGTGAAGCTGTTCGGGTTGATCAGGCCCCGCTGGTAGAGCACCTTGTCCACCACCTCCAGGACGCGGTTGTTCCCGGTATCCGTGATGAGCGTGTGGATCACGTAGACGGGGTCCGTAAAGCCGGTGCCCCGCTCCTGCTCCACCCAGCGCTGCACGTCCCTGGGACCGTTGAGCGCGGTGGTCTCTCCGGACGGCAGCAGGTTGAACGGGTCCTGCACGTGGGTGCACTCCCAGATCACCTGGCCCGCGGGATTCCACTCCACGGCCCGGTTGTTCCCCGTATCGGCGGCGAGGTAACTTTCCTCCGCGTACTCCACCGTCTCACGGATAGCGCTGCCCCCGGCGGTGTCGCTGGCCGCCGCTGCGCCGCTGCTGGCGAAGACGGAGGTGAGCGAGCTGGCCGCGTTCAGCTTCCGGACTACGGAGGGCCGGTTGAGCGCCTTGCGGTCGATCACGATCCTCCGGCCGGTCCCGAAGTTGGCGAACTGCGGGTCCGTGGGCACGGGGAAGTCGCTGTCGTCCGGGTGGAGCTTCGTGAGCACCTCCGTCACCGCGGCGGCGCGGGAGTCGCCGGAGGCCTCGATGACCCGGTTGGTGTCCGCCACCACCACGTTGGGCGAGCGGAAGACGGTGACCCCGCGGAACGTCTGCGTGGCCAGCAGGTTCTCCTGGATCGCCGGCGTTGCCGCCGCGAAGACCGTGTTGATCGCCAGCCCGGGGACCGGCGCGAAGGAGACGTTCCGCACGCGGCGCAGCCCGAACGAGAACAGGTTGAAGCCCGTGAGCCCATTGAAAGCCATTCCCTGGCGCGGGAAGCCCGGGTCCACGCTCTTCGGATCCAGCGGCAGCTCGTGCAGGAAGCCGGTGCTGCTCATCAGGTAGACCCGGTCGCCTGCGATGACCGGGCCCGCCCGGTAGCCCTGCGGCTGACCGGCCACACTCGGATCCGCCAGCGCCTGGTAGTAGGCCACCAGGGGCACGGGGATGTAGGCCGTGGCGGGAGAGTTGACCGTAGGCTCCAGGGTTGTCCCCGAGGGAGGTGCGGCCGTGCGGAGCCACCACTGGATCGGAACGGCCGGTCGTCCGCCCGTATTGACCCCGAGGGCGGCCGCCTGAAATGGAGAGATCGCCTTCGAAAGGTCGAGGCTGAAGTTCTCCATGTTCAGGAAGGTGACCGTGGATGTGTCCGGGTCGACCACGAACTGGTTCGGCATGCGCCCGTAGGGCTGCTGGTCCGCCATCAAGCCGCGGTTGTTCTGCGGCACCGCGACGCCGTGGTCTGCCTGGAGCATCACCTCGCGGGCCTTGGTGGCGTTCCACCGGATGGGCCGGTTCGGGTCCGGTGACAGAAGCTTGAAACGGATGGTGGCGTCCGGATCGAACATGTACGCGGTGCCGGTTCCGGCGCCGCGTCCCCGGGAGGCGAAGATCACGCGGTCGCCCGCGGCCGGCGCGGCGACGAAGGCGTGGTCCGCCATGTAGTCCGCATCACCCGGGTCCAGCTCGTTCGGGGTGCGGAGCTTCCCGGTTTGGTCCAAGTAGTCCGGCAAAAGCGCGCGGACTTTCCAGCGGAAATGGGGGCGGCCCTTGCGCCACTCTGAAGCGCACATGAAGCCGATGCCGGTGCCGTAGTAAACCAGGTTGTCCTTCCCCACCGCCACGCCGCCGGCGATGCCGGTGGCCTGCAGTTGGTTCTGGTTGCCGCCGCGGTCGTACGGCGTCGTCGGCTCGAAGCGCGGGCGGATGGTGGCGCCGTTGTTGTCTACCGGGATCGGGATCGGCGAGTAGTCCGCCAGGAGCACGAAGTCCGTCAGGTTCCACACGCCGGGCTGGCCCGGGACGGCAAGCGCCGCGGGGGGCACCGGGAGTTGCACCTGCCCGGCCAGGCCGTTCTTCAGCAGGACCAGGTCGGTCGGGAGCGGGGTCATCGGGTTGGCCGGCGGCATGAAGCGCGCGACGACGTAGCCGGTGAGCTTGTGGACCACGCGCACCTCGCAGTGCTTGCTGGGGTCCCAGATCAGCTCGGGGGTCTGCGGCAGCGGACCCCAGCTCGGCGGCCAGTCCAGCCACCGCTTGCTCACGAAGGTCCGTCCGGCGGCGGGGTTGTTGGCGGTCTGCGAGACGTTCCCCTGCGGGAAGCCCAGCGGGTCGCTTCGCGTGGCGACGACGAACCCCATCACGCGGCCGGTGGTATCGCCGGCGTTCGCCCCCGCCTGCCCGGTGGTGGCGTCCCCGCTGGCGGCGGAGGTGGTGATGACCATCGTGTCGATGGCGCCCGTGCCCTGGTCCTGGAGCTGGCAGACGGTGATGGGTCCGGAGACCGGCCCCATCCGGTTCGATTCAGACACCGGCGGATAGTACCAGTTCGCGACGGGCGTGCCGTAGGCCGCCGTCGCGGAAACGTCCACGCCGAATGCCGCGACCCTTCCGTTCCGGTTGGAGCCGAAGGAGGCGTTCAGCGCGATGCCGCCGGTGTAAACGAACGGCAGCCCGAAGAAACTGGCTCCGGACGGGGGCGCGCTCAGGAACTTGGGCCCGGACAGCACCGCGAAGGCCGGCGCTCCGGCGAAATTCAACTGGAGCTGCGACGGGAGCACCGCGGCCTTCGCGTTGGCGGCGGTCCAGAAGTCGGTAACCGGCAGCCCCTGGCGCGGCACGGGAAGGGTGAAGAGACCGGTTGTGTTCGGCGCGAGCCCCGCCGACCCGTTCGCGAAGAGCAGCGCCTTCGAGCCCTCCGGGGTAGCGAGGTCCGGGATCTCCCCGATGCAAACGCCGCTGATGCGCGGGTAGACGCCCGCGGCCGGCTCCGGCAGGGCCACGCTCATCAGCTTGTCGTAAGGCAGGCTGAGCGAGAAATCCGAGTTGGCCCCCGGCGGATCGCCGGGCTGCAGAGTCCGCGCGGCGTTGAAGAGGCCGTCGTCAATGAACCCGTCGTTCGGGTCGTCGTAGTTGATCTGCGGGTTCGTGTCGAAGAACGAGATCTCGCTGATGACCGGGCTGCCGGAGCTGGTCCGGTAGCGGCTGACGGAGATCATGCCCCCGTTGATGAGCAGCGGCGGCACGGTGTTGATGAGGGAGTTGACGTCCGTCGCGGTCATCCCCGGCACCGGGTAGCCGCGCCAGGGGCCGCCGGCGGAGGACGGCGGGATCGCGTACGGGTAGTTGCTCTGCTCGATCGCGCCGTTGAGCTGGACGCCGGACTGCCCCATGTGGCGCACGTTGCGCTGCGCGGCGGTCACCTCGGAGCGCCACGCCACGATGTTGTGGGCGAACATGAGGTCTTCACGCTCGGCGGCCCGGATGCGGTCGAACGCCCGGTTGGTGTTGGGGCTCACCGAGTGGAAGCGCACGGCGCTGCTGGTGTCGTTGTCCCAATCGACCCGCTTGGAGATCGCCAGGCCGACGTTGCCGGCCGTCGCGACCACGTACCCCGCGCCCATCCGGGCGGCGGCGACGTAGGCGACGGAAGTCGGCGACCCGGAGCTGAGGCGCGGCACGACGGCGGAGAAGTTGGCCGTGGTGAGCAGGTCCGCCGCGCGGGTCTCGAAGCCGCGGCTGTCCGACGGGGAATTCGAGGCGCCGCCGCCGGGAGGGGGATAGCCGGCCCCGATCTCGAGGGGCTCCCCCGGTCCCAGGCTGTATACCGCGGTGAGCAGCGGGTGCTTGATCGCGGGGGTGAGCGCCAGCGGATCGTTTGCCAGGCCGCCGACCACCCGGGTGTCCAGGTTGGTAAAGAACGGGTTCTTGGTGGCCGTCGGTCCGCCCAGGGCATCGTTCGGCGTGGGGAACTGGAGCGCCCAGTCGACCCAGATGGTGACGCCCGCGTCCGCCAGCTTGGTGAGCAGGAGGCGCTGGCCTTCCGTAAAGTGGGTGGCAACGGGGTTCCCGCTGGCGTCCGCCCGCCCGATCGGCAGGTAAATCACATCCATCTGGGACAGCGCGTCGTAGTTCCTGTCGTCCAGGATCATCTCCCAGTAGGCGCCCTTGTCCTGGGTAAGCCGCTGCCCCTGTGCGAGCGGCTGCTGCGAGCTCGGAGCCGCGGTCTGGATGGTGGACCACCGGAGCTGGTGGGCCAGCGTGGCGGTGGCCGGGGCGGCGGGGTTGTAGTACTCCCAGCCGTCCGGCAGCAGGTCCTTGCGCTGGTTCAGGACGTAGAAGACGTACGGGTTCGGGTTCGGGCTGCGCGCAGAGATGACTGCGTCCGGATCCGCCGGCGCCGCCGGGATGCTGGGCTCGCCCGTGGTGGAGAGGATTCCCACGCACGCCTTGATGCGCCGGACGCGGCCCTGCTGCTCGCGGGCGGCCCACACCATCGGGATGGAGACCGCGAGCAGGAGCGCGAGGGCCAGAAGAAAGTGTGCAGCACGACGCAGCATGTTACGAACCCCCAGAAATGGGTGTTAAGGTGTTGGGGTGTTGAAGTGTTGGGGAAGGGTTACGCCCGGTTACTTCGGCGCCTGGGATACGCCAAAGGTTCCCGTTTGACCCGGCCCCTAACCACCGAAGGATGAAGGATGAAGGATGAAGGATGAAAGGGGGCACACCCCCAACACCCCAACACCCCAACACCTCAACACCTCAACACCTCAACACTCTACAGTGTATTCCCTTCATAGATCACCGCCCCGGCCGGTAGCCTCGGGAGGATCGGCAGGGTTTCCGCGTAGCTGTCCGACCCCGTGGGCAGCGGAGCGGTAATGCCGGAGATGACCTGCTGTACCGTCTGGAGCGTGCCCGGCGGCGTGCCCGGGGCCGCCCAGGCGAGGATCTCCGCCCCGGTGCGGATGTTCCGCACGCGCACCAGCCGCCGCAGCATCGGGTCGAACCGGTAGCGGATGTTCGGCGCGAACGTGGGCCGCGGCCTGGTGACGCTGCCGTCCGGGTAGAACCCGGGGAAGACGTCCGGCTGGTACGACGCGGTGACCGGCCAGAGGGGGGGGCCGAAGTGGGCCCAGGTCTGGCTGGTCCAGCGCGCCTTCTCCTGCGGCTCGGCGGGCATGTTCTCGCTGACGGCGCCGACGATCTCCACGTCGATATTCAGCGGCTCGCGGTAGAACGGGTGCGTGTCCCCGCCGGTTGGGGGCGTGAACGGGATGGTGCCGTCCGCCCGCTGGCCGCTGAGGTTGTAGTTGTTCCGCGTGTCCAGCGGGTTGTCGTTGAAGTACGGCGGCGGGATCACGAACCAGGAGCCGGTGTAGGCGTACATCACCGCCTCGATCTTCACCGCAAGCGGTTGGGCCGGCTGGGTGAGGTCCGGATAGGCCGAACCGCTGGGCACCTGCGGGCCGGGCAGGACGGCGATGCGCGACACCCAGTAGGGCTGCGCGTTCGGCTGCATCTGCCCGTTCTTGTAGCCCACGAGCATCCGGAACGTCCCGTCATCACCCGGAGTTACCGGGGTCGGGGTCCCCGCGCCCCCGCCGCCCGCCATGGTCGGCAGCCAGAAGGTCTTCCGCTCGTAGTTCGCGGCGGGGCTGCCCAGCACCGTCTGCCGGTTCGAGAGAGAGTAGTTGGTGCGGTCCTGCCCGGCGGACCACTGCTCGAAGAGGTACTGACCACTCGGCACGGCGCTCCAGATGCCGGGAAGAGGCGGGTTGGGACCCGGCTTCCACGTGCCCCAGTCGTACTGGAAGTTGCCCTGGAAGGGCCAGCCGGGCGCTATACCGCTGCTCGGCGTCGGGTGGTACAGGGCGATCCCGGTCTCGGACAACACGTCGGACTGCTCGGCCGTGTGCTTCAGGTGCAGCATTCCCCGGGCCATCGGCACGAACGCCCCCGCGGTGGTGTACGGCTCCAGCAGCTCGGCGGCGCTGAAGGTGAAGTCCAGATCGCTGCCGGGCTGCACCTTGAAGTGGTAGTTGGTCGGCTCGCCGTTCGGCCCGAAGGTATCCGCCTCCACGATCACGTCCTCGCCCGGCTTGATGCGGGTGAAGACGGTGGGGTTCAGGGTCACGTAGTCGTGAGCCAGCAGGGCGACGCAGGAGGTCGGGTCGGCCACGGTGTTGGGGCCCACCGTCAGCCGCGGCTTCACCAGGTTGCCCTCGATGTAGATGGTGCCGCCGGAGACCACCGTGAGCTGCTTCCCCGGCGCCAGGACGCCGTGGACGCGGATGCTGCCCTCGCAGTACATCACGCCGTTCCGGGGGTAGTCGAAGTCTCGCGACTGCCCCACCGGCGACAGGGTGGCCACGCCGCCGCCAACCGCGGTGATGTCGTAGAACACGCGGTTCTTGCCGACGTCCGGCTGGATGTTCAACTGGCGCTGGTCCATGTCGAACCGGGTCACGCGGATCACCGGCCCGCTGTCGCCCTGGGCGAAATGCACCTCCGTGATCGGGTGGAGTGTCGGGCCTTCGGAGACGCTGGGGACGTAGTAGTCGCCGATCCAGCCGCGCCGCCGCACGTCCGAGGAGCCGCGCTGCAGCCACTCGTCCTTCACGGCCGGGCGGTCGTTCGGGTACTGGATGTCGCCCCAGTTGTCGATATAGAGGCCCTTCGCCGCCCAGTTCGCGGGAGCGCCGCTGCCGGCGGTAATGCTGGTGAGGCCGTACCAGCCGGTGTTGACCAGCCGCGTCTGCACGCCCGGGGCGCGGGGATTGTCGTCGATGCGGATGACCTCGCCGCTGTCGCGCGTCAGCTCGTGCCAGCGGTTGATTCCCGTGACCGGGTCCACCTGAAGCAGTGCCGGGGCCGGGTAAGTCCGCGTGCTCTGCGAGGTCTGGGCCGCGTTGCCGCGCACGAAGTCTTCGTCCTGGATGAAGGCCTTGGTCTCCCCGCCTGCGTTGGTGAGGTTCAGGGAACTGAAGCCCCCGCCGCTGGGACCGAACGGCACCTCGGCCAGCAGGTTGTTGTCGAAGGGATTGTCGTTGACGTCGTCCTTCGGAATCTGAACGGTGGCGTTGGGAGGATCGCCGCTGTCGTCCTGGGCCTGAACGAACGCATTCTGGGCGCGGCTGGAGTCGTAACCCAGCGCTCCCTGCTGCCGCGGCGCCCAGCGGACCTGTCCCTTTACGAACACGCCCTCGCCGCGGGCGGGATAGATCCGGATGACGGTGCGGCCGTGCATCAGCACGTCCACGTTGCTGCGGAACCCGCCTTCGAGGATGGTGGGGTACTCCACGAGTTGGTTGTTGCCGTCCTTGTAGGGCGGAACGCCGATATCGGCCGGTCCCGCCTCGTTGGTGACGTTGGTGACCCACCAGAGCTGGTCGATCAGCCCCACCGGCACGAACGCCTCGACCTTCCGATATGGGCCGATCTCCATCGGCTCGTCCTGGTCCGGCGCGGCACGCGGGCGCGTGCCGCGGTAAAACGTCGGGTCGCTGGCGTCGAACTGGCCCGGCCGGCCAATGCACTCGATGTGCACCATCCCGCTGCTCGGATCGAAGGAGTCCACGTTCCCGCCCGCTTCCACGGTGCCGCTGGAGGCATGGAACTGTGGGAGGTAGGTGACGCGGAGCAGGAACCGCCCGCCGCCCGATGGGAAGCGCACGTAGGGGCGGAAGAAACGGTCGCTGTCGCTCAGCCACTCGTGGTCCGGGTCCATCTGCCTCAGCTCGTTCGCGTCGAACTGGCCGTCCCCGTTAGTATCCGACGGGTGGAGGGGGCTGGCGTACGGAGGAACGGGAAGCGGGTTGTAAGGCACCGCAACGTTCCCTGGGGCCGCCGGGCTCCTCCAGAGGGTCTCGCTCGGCCGCGGGCGCCAGTCCAGCCCGTCCGGGCTGGTGCGGATCTGATCGGCGGCAAACTGCAGCCCCGCCAGCGCCAGCGCCAGGGAGTCGTCCCGCTCGCCGGACTTGCTGACGCGGTTCATGTTCCGCACGATCATCAAAATGAACGCGCCGCCGATGAGGATCAGCAGGAACATGATCGCCAGCGCCAATATCAGCGTCTGTCCCCGTCTTTTCACCACGGAGACACGGAGATCACGGAGAGCGTAAGACCCGGGTTTCACCACGGAGACACGGAGATCACCGAGAGAAGACAACGACCAACTCATAAGACCCTCCGGGTCACGCCATCCTTGAGCGCGGAGACGTTGAAATTGATAAGCAGCCCCACGCGCTTTCCACTCAACCTCAGGTACGTGAGTAGCTGCGCCTCATGTACCGGAACCACTTCCTCGACTGATTTGAGCTCGACCACCACCACGTCTTCAACGACGAAATCCATTTTGTAACCACAGTCCAACCGGACACCCTTGTAGACCACCGGAAGATCCACCTGAACCGAGAATGCAATCCCACGAGATGCCAGCTCATACTCCAGACACTTCTGGTAGGCGGATTCAAGCAGTCCGGGTCCAAGATGCCGATGCACTTCAATAGCGGCGCCAATAATCGCCTCAGTCACACTCGAATGCGCCAGCATCTTCCCCTACTCTCTCCCTCTCCGTGCTCTCCGTGTCTCCGTGGTGAGAATCTCCGGTCCCCTCACCG
>JGI10216J12902_103784545_pt1 | contig 13912 bp, 8 predicted proteins | sample KanNatreferecore_FD_12902 | JGI IMG/M metagenome (IMG submission 12902)
CGAAGTGGGCGCGCATGTGGATGAACTGGGACAAGTATCGCCAGTTCTGGGTGCAGATCGCGCAATGGAGTTTGCGCCGCGTGGAGAACGCCGACTTCACGACCGAGGTGAACATCGACAAGGGCGAAGGCGTGCTGAGTGTCGAAGCGCTCGACCCGAAAGGTGACTACCGGAACTTTCTCAATCTGCAGACCGTGGTGGTCAGTCCCAAAGGCGATCGGCAAATCGTGCGGCTCGAACAGACGGGGCCGGGACATTACGAAGCCCGTTTTCCGACGAAGGAAATCGGCGGCTACTCGCTTAACCTGATGGAAATCGAAAACGGCAAAGTGGCGGGCCAGCAATTCCTCGGCGCGAGCGTGAACTACTCGCCGGAGTTCAACGCCACGGAGCCCAACCTGCACTTGCTCCAGCAAATCGCGGAGGCGAGTGGCGGCAAAATGCTTCCGATCCAGCCGACAGCACCGGAAGAAAATCCATTTCTCCACGACCGCAAGAAAACCTTTCAGCCGCGAGATTTGTGGGAGTGGCTGTTGAAGCTCGCGATTTGTTTGTTCCCGCTCGATGTGGGCGTGCGTCGCATTCAAATAGATCGCGAGGAATGGCTGAAGGCCACCGCGACGCTGCGCCGTTGGATTTTCTTCTGGAGAGGCAAGCCGCGCCCCGTCGAAGCAGACGAATCGCTGACCGCCTTGCTCGCGCGCCGCGATCACGTGCGCTCGACCCAAACCGCGCCATCCGTGCAGCCCGCGCCTGAGTTGTTCCAGCCGGCGCGAGCGATTGACCTCAACGCGCCAGCGTTCGTTGGGAAAGAAGAACGCGTGACGGTCCAGACGGAAGACGCAGAGCAGAGCACCAAACAACCAGAGCAACCCGCCGGAACCACTAGTCGCTTGTTGGAAGCCAAACGCCGCGCGCAACGGCGAAGGGAGTGAAGCCGCTCACCTCTGTGAAGATCGGTTTCGGAATTGTGGCCGTTTAATCAATTCCCGGCAAACGTAACCCAGGCTCCAGCCGATTAAGGCCGTGGGCACTGCGAGTATTGAAACCATGTATGACCCCGCTATCCATTCAACGAAAGACCCCGGGGCGGCCGAAAAAACCAACGAGGCGGAAGCATTGAATAGCAGGCAACCAACGGACCAGCTTCCGAGAATACAGGAGATTATCAGAAAGTGCTGTTTGCGCAGCAGTCGTGAATAGCCGAAGAACGCCGCCGCAATAACGATTCCGGCGCCGATTACAGCTAGAAGGAGAAATGAGTTGTCGACATTCATTCTGCCATCGCTGGCTCTGTCTTCCTCTCCCACGCACGCTTTGGTTTTTCCGGCAGGCTCGTGTCCACGCGCGCATAGTAAGTTTCTTCGCCAAATAAATCATCAGCGGCTTTCTGCAACTCCCGCGAGGGCGCGACGAAGTATTTGTCGTGCGTCTCGATGAAGACGATTTCGCCGCCGGGCTGGCGGATGCAAAGGAAGAGCGGGCACTTGCCGGGGAACTTCCCAACGAGGTCGAGGATTTCGCCGAGCTTCTGATCGTTCAAGTGAACGGCGTTGAGGCGCAGGTGAACTTGCTTCGTGTATTTCTTCGGCGCGTCTTCGAGCGGCATCACCTCGGTCGGGAAAATCTTCGGGCGGTCTTCGTCGTTGTTCACTTCGCCGACGACGAGGAGCGCTTTGTTCGCTTCGAGCAGGTGACGGAACTTATCGTAGTTCTCGTTCATGCAGAGCATCTGGAACGAGCCTTCGAGGTCATCGAGTGTCACCATCGCGTAAGGTTTACCGCTCTTCTTCGACATCCCTTGCTGCACGGCGCTGATAATGCCGCCGAGCCGCGTCATGGTGCGGCCGCCGAGTGCGGACGCAGTTTTGGAATTTGAAAGCGTGTATTTCTCCAGAATCGGCGCGAACGGCGTGAGCGGATGGCCGGTGATGTAGAAGCCGAGCAGTTCCTTTTCGTGAGCAAGCAGTTCACTTTGCGACCACTCCGGTACGCGCAGCAGCCCGTCATCTTTCACTTCGGTTTTCTCCTCCAACATTCCGAATAGCGAGCTCTGGCCTTTGGCTTTGTCGGCGGCAGCGCTGGAGGCACGGCCTACGACGCGGTCAATGGAAGCGAACAGCGTCGCGCGTGTTTCACCGAAGCAATCACACGCGCCGGACTTGATGAGAGCTTCAATCGCCTTCTTGTTCAGCGCGCGAAGGTCCACCCGCTCCAGCATGTCGGCGAAAGATTTGAACGGGCCACCTTCAGCCCGCGCTTTGAGAATGCTCTCCACCGCCGCTTCGCCGACGCCTTTGATGGCGGCGAGTCCGAAACGGATAACCTGCCTCTCCTTCACCTCCGTAGCAGCCGACGTAAGGAGGCTCTGATTTTTTTCGGGAGAAGATAGAGTCCCCTTACGTCGGCTGCTACGGGGCGCGGGCGCAAAGAACATGTCACCTTCGTTTACATCCGGTTGGAGCACGTCCACGTTCATCGAACGCGCTTCGTTGAGCAGCACCGCTAGCTTGTCGGTGCTGTTCAGGTCGTTCGTCATCATGGCGCTGAGAAACTCGACCGGGTAATTCGCTTTCAGATACGCTGTTTGATACGCCACGATGGCGTAAGCGGCGGCGTGCGATTTGTTGAATCCGTAGCCGGCAAACTTTTCCAGCAGGTCGAACACTTCGTTCGCCTTCGCTTCGGGAATGTTGTTCTTTTCCTTCGCGCCTTTGACAAAAATGCTGCGCTGCTTCGCCATCTCCTCCGGCTTCTTCTTGCCCATCGCGCGCCGCAACAAATCCGCGCCGCCCAGCGTGTAGCCCGCAAGCACCTGCGCGGCCTGCATCACTTGCTCCTGGTAAATGAGCACGCCGTAAGTCTCCTGCGAAATGGGTTCGAGTAGCGGGTGCGGATAATTGATGGGAACGCGGCCATGCCTCCGCTCGATGAAATCGGGAATCAGGTCCATCGGCCCCGGACGATAGAGCGATACGAGTGCGGTGATGTGTTCTACAGAACTGATTTGAAACTTTCGGCACAAGTCGCGCATCCCACCGGATTCCAACTGAAAAATGCCGACCGTGTTGCCCTTGTTGAGAATGTCGTAGGTCTTCGCGTCATCGAGCGGCAAATCATCGAGCACGATGTTCATGCCCTGCGTGCGTTTCACCATCTCCACCGTATTGCGCAACACGGTCAGTGTTTTCAGCCCGAGGAAGTCCATCTTCAACAACCCGAGGTCGCCGACGGGATTCATCGCGTATTGCGTGACGATGACTCCATCTTCGTCCTGCTTGAGCGGCAACAACTCGACGAGCGGTTTATCGCTGATGACGACGCCCGCCGCGTGCACGGAAGAATTGCGAGCGATGTCTTCGAGCACGAACGCCATGTCCACGACTTCACGCGTGACCTCTTCAGTGTTGTAAGCCTCCTTGAATTCCGGCGATTGCTTGAGCGCGAGTTCTAAACTCATCTTCAAGTCGGTCGGAATCATCTTGGCGAGCCGGTCGCCGTCGCCGTAGCTCAGCCCCATCACACGACAGACATCGCGCACGACAGACTTCGCCCCCATCGTGCCGAAGGTGATGATTTGCGCCACGCAATCGCGCCCGTACTTCTGGCGCACGTATTCGATCACGTCACCGCGCCGGTCGTCCGCGAAGTCGATGTCGATGTCGGGGGGATTGACGCGCTCGGGATTGAGAAAGCGCTCGAACAGCAGCCCGTACCGAATCGGGTCCACGTTCGCAATGTCGAGCAGGTAGGTGACAATGGAACCTGCTGCAGAACCGCGCGCGACGCACGAGATGCCCTTCTCGCGACCGTAACGAATGAAATCCGCGACGATGAGGAAGTAGGAGATGAACCCGGTTTTTTCGATGACAGCGAGTTCGGTTTGGAGGCGGTCGATGACGACTTTGATTGCGGCGGCAACATCCGGTGCCAGCGTGCCCCCGGCATCCTGCCGGGTCCCACCTTGCTCACTCTGAAGACCATCGCTTTGTTCGCGCGCGGAACCCGGCGGGACGCCGGGGGCACGTTGGTAGGTCGGCAATCGCTCCGGCTTCTCAATCCCTTCAACGATGAACTCCTTCCCTTCTGCGCGCGCGCGAATCGTGTAACGGCGATACAAACCCTCCGCCAACAGCTTCCGCAAATAACCCTCGCGCGTGAAATGTTCTGGCGGTGTGAACATCGGGTAGTGCAACTTCCCGAACTCAATTTCCAAATTGCACTTCTCTGCGACCTCCAGGGTGTTCTGCACGGCGTCCGGCACTTCGGCGAACAGCGCCTTCATCTCGTCAGCCGAGCGCAGGAAAAATTGCTCGGGTTGATAACGCATCCGCTTCGTATCGTCGCGCACGGTCTGCGTGCCGATGCAAATGAGGCAATCGTGCGCCTGCCAATCGCTCTTCTCGACGTAATGCACGTCGTTCGTCGCGACACACTTCAGCCGGAACTCCTTGGCCCACGGGATGAGATGCTTGTTCACCTTTGCCTGCTCCGCGATGCCGTGGTTCTGGAGTTCCAGATAAAAATTCTCCGCGCCGAGCGTTTGCTTGAACCAGTCGATGGCCTCGCGCGCCTTCTTCAAATCGTCGCGCGAGATGGCTTCGGGAATTTCGCTCGCGAGGCAACCAGACAGCGCAATGAGTCCCTCCCTGTGCGCCGCGAGAATTTCTTTGTCGATGCGCGGTTTGTAGTAAAAGCCCTCGATGTGCGCGGACGTGGCGAGCTTGATGAGGTTCCTGTAGCCAACTTCGTCCTTCGCCAGCAGCACGAGATGGTTGTAAACGTCGCGTCCACCACTGCTGGACTTCTTTTCCAACCGCGAACCCGGCGCGACGTAAACCTCGCAGCCGACGATCGGCTTGATCCCTTTCGCGCGCGCCGCCTGATAAAAATCAATCGCGCCGTAAAGAACGCCGTGGTCTGTGAGTGCGAGCGCGGGGAACTTCAGCGCGTGCGCTTTCTCGACGAGCTTGTCCAAACGACATGCGCCATCGAGCAGCGAATACTCGGTGTGCAGGTGCAGGTGAACGAAGTCCGCGTGAGACATGCAAAGAATTTCCAGTCACGCGCCTCGCTTGTCGAGTGGCGAGTGGAAACAAATCCCAAATTCCAAATAAATCTCAAACTCCAAATTCCAACGGCGCGCTCGCCATCAATGTTTTGGAGTTTGGAGATTGGAGTTTATTTGGATTTTGGGATTTGGAGTTTGGAATTTGTTACGGCTCCACGCGCACCGGCGTTCCCACCGCCACCAGTTGCAGCAGATACTCCGCGTTCCAATTCGCCAGCCGAAAACAGCCGTGCGATTCCGTGCGTCCCACGTCCTCGGGCTTCGGCGTGCCGTGAATGCCGTAGCCGGAAAGATTGAGTCCGATCCACGCCGTGCCGACGGGATTGTTCGGCCCCGGCTTGATGTGAAGTTTCCTGCCCGCCAACTCCTGCGCTTCCGTCGATTCAGGAAAAATGTCCGGGTTGAACATGTAGTCTGGGTTTGGCACGAGGACGGTGACGCGCAATTCGCCGACGGGCCGCTTCTCCACACGGCGCGCGATGCTGCACGGAAAGTGTGCGAGCAACCCGTTCGTGGAATCGAACGCCTGCAACGTTCGCTCGCCCAGACGGATTCGAACGAATGCTGCCTTCGCGCGCGGCGTTTCGCGTTCGATTGCGGGCACAATGATTTCCGCGCCGGATCGCACTGCCGCCCATTCGACCGCGCCGTTCAATCTCTGAATCAGATTCGGATGCGCGTGGCTGCGCTCAGCAACGAGTTCCAAGGGCGTTTCATAATCGAGCCGCTCCTGCTGTGATTTGCCGAGCCAGGTCGCGGCGAGCGGACACAATCGTGCGATGTCGCCAGCCTCGACACGATACTTCGCAAATGTCGAGGCGGCGAGCGTCAGCCGCGCGCTCGTAGCGCCGTCCAGTTCGCCTGTGCGCGGCAAGCTCTCGCGCGATTGAAAAGCACGGATGGCCGCGCGCGTTTGCGAACCGAGCACGCCATCAATCGAACCGGGCGAAATGGCCAGCCGGTCGAGCGCGATCTGTGCTTCGAGAATGGCTTCCGATTGTGCCGCGCTGGAATGTGAATTGGTCGGGCCGCTCTCAACTCGTCCAACTGCCGCCGGCACTCGTTCTGACGCGGACGCCAACCCATTCGAAGGCGCATTGACGCTGAACTGCAGTTCATTCGTGGGATTCGAAGTAGCAAAAGGTTCCCGTCGCCACCAGCCTTGCGTTGAACCCAGCCACGCGACGCCCGCCAGTAACATGGCCAGGACAAACACCAGCACCCGCTTGCCACGCCGGCGTCTGGGCCGAGGCGTCCCCACGCGGTATTTCGTGTAAACCTGCACCTGTCTCGACACTATTCCTCTGCGCGCCCGGCGGAAAGCCACGAGAATCCTTGCCGCGCACCGGGTTTTTCCCCCGGCCAGAAATTCAGCTTATCCCGGAAACGAATCTCTGCGCGCGTGGCGGCATCGCAGCGTATTATCCGTCACTGCCGGATATGAAATTGGTTTGCTCGCTTTGGGGGAGGGTCAGGGTTGTGTGGTGCGGCATCGCTTGCCTGCTGATTTGTGGAGAGACAAGAGCGCAATCCACTTTAGACAATGGTTTCAACGCGACGCTGAACGGAGCGGTCTCTGCCATTGCGATTCAGGCAGACGGCAAGATTCTCGTCGGAGGCACGTTCACCGTCATCAATGGCATTCCAAAAAGCTTCCTCGCCCGGCTCAACGCGGATGGCTCGCTCGACAACTCTTTCGCACCGGCGGGTGCTCCGGCGCAATTTGTCTCCCGCATCGTCGTGCGCGACGGAAATATTCATGTCGCGGCCCCGGACGGTCTGCGGCGGTTCGATTCCGGTGGCACTCTCGCATGGCACTTTGCGATGTCCGTGCTCGCGTTCGACGTGGACTCGCAACAACGCGTGGTGTTCGGTGGCCAGTTCAGCCGGATTGGAAACGAGTTTCATCGCAACGTTGCGCGACTGACCGTGAACGGAACTCTTGATTCAACATTCGTTCCCGTAATCGGCTGTTGTCCCGGTGAAGGGGTGAATGCAATTCTCGTTCAGGGCGACGCGGCGTTCGTTGGCGGACTTTTTCAGAGCGCCAATGGAAGCGTGGCGGCGCACTTCGCGAAGATTGGCAGCAACGGTTCCACGGACACCGGCTTTGTGGGAACATCCGATCCTCCCGTGTTCTCGCTCGCGGCGACGAGCGACGGAAAAATTCTTCGCGCCAGCCAGCAGATTCTGGCGCGTCATCTCAGCGATGGTTCAATCGACCCGGCGTTTGCATCTGTGTCTGCCGGCGGTTCTTCGGACGATCGATTCGTGACGGTTGTATCGCAGACGGACGGCAAACCCATCGTGGGCGGTGATTTCAGCTTCGATGGGGGTGCCACGCGCAAACACGTCGCGCGATTCAACAGCAACGGCACACTCGATTCATCATTTTCCATCGAGGCCAATGGCTCGGTGCGAGCGATTGCTGTGGAAGCGAACGGAGCTGTTTTGATCGGTGGCAGCTTCACGACCATCAATGGAATTGCCCGCACGGGGCTGGCGCGAATCGTGACTCAGCAACCAGTCCTTAAAATCGCCGCGGCTGGCGCGGGCAATGTCGTTCTTTCATGGCCGGCAGGCGCCAATGCAGTCCTGGAGACGTGCGCGCTGAACGACGCAACCTGGTCGCCCGTGGGTAGCGCATCGGTGAACATCAATGGCACTCGGTACGTGACAAATTCGGCGTCTGGTGGCGGCAGGCTCTACCGCCTGCGTGGCCAATGATTGAGGCGCTGACCATTAAGTCGGCGCCGCACACTTCAAAGCGTAAACGCATTGCCAGCGCAGCGGCACTTTCGTCAAATCGCGCGCGATGAACATCGTTGTGCTCGATGGCTACACGTTGAACCCCGGCGACTTGAGTTGGGACGCGCTCAGGCAACTCGGCCCGTGCGCCATTCATGATCGAACGCCAACGCAAGAGATTATTGGGCGTGCCCGCGACGCCGAAGTGGTGCTCACCAACAAAACCGTATTGATGCGCGATACGATTCTTGCGCTGCCAAAGTTGAAATACATCGGCGTGCTCGCGACCGGCTACAACGTCGTGGACCTCGCTGCGGCAAACGAACGCGGCATTCCGGTCACGAACGTTCCTGACTACGGCACGCCCTCCGTGGCGCAGCACACGTTCGCGCTCCTGCTGGAACTCGCGCACCACGCCGGCCATCACGCGCAAACTGTTCACGATGGGCGATGGGCGCGCAGCGCGGATTTTTGTTACTGGGATTACCCGCTGATCGAATTGCGCGGATTGATCTTCGGCATCATCGGCTTCGGCAAAATCGGACGCGCCGTTGCGCAACTCGCCGAGGCGTTTGGAATGCGCGTAATCGTTCACAGTCGCTCGAAGCCCGCGGATCTCCCGCCGAATTACGAATTCGTGAATCTTGGTGAACTGCTTTCGCGCAGCGATGTCGTGTCGCTGCATTGCCCGCTCACGCCGGAAAACAAGCAGTTCATCAACGCCGAGCGTCTCGCGCGGATGAAGCCCAGGGCGTTTTTGCTGAACACAAGCCGCGGGCCTTTACTCGATGAACAGGCAGTCGCAAATGCGTTGAACTCTGGGAAACTCGCGGGCGCCGGACTCGATGTGCTTTCCGTCGAGACGCCGCACGCCAGCAATCCACTGCTTGCCGCAAAGAATTGCCTTATTACGCCACACATCGCATGGGCGACCCGCGCGGCACGAGCACGGCTGATGGACATTGCGGTTGAGAACATTCGCGAGTTCGCCGCGGGCCGCTCGCGCAACGTCGTGAACAAGTGACGATGTCAGTTCTTTGGCGTCAGCGTAATGGCGCGCAAATCCATGACGGCCAATCCCGGCTTCGTGATGGGCTTCACCGAGATCGTGAAAGTGCCGGGACGGGCGAGTGTGAATGAACCAATCGTTCGCTGCACCCAGTTCGTGAACGCGCCCGTGTCCGGCACGACGTCCTTGATCGTTTGTTCGCCAATCGTGAATGCCACTTCGCTTCCGCCGCTTCCCTTGCCGCAGGCTTGCGTAAGCGCCACGTCGAACTTTCCGGGCGTGTTCACTTTGAAGTCCCAACTCACCCAGTCCTCGGCCTTGGTCCAGTAGCCGATGGTGTTTTTGTGCGGCTGCGGTTCATAGCGAATCGTTTTGCCGTGAACGGTCGCATTCGTGGCGAGCAGAACGATGGCGCCGTCGGGCCTCTGTTCGTTCGCTTTTGGAATTTCAGCCGCGTGAGTTGCAAGGCAGGAGAGAACGCAGCCCGCCGCGCCGGCCAACAGATGATGAACGTTCATGGATCGAGAGGGTGATTCGACGAGTCTCAGGGCGCAAGCTCGTGAAAACATTTTCCCGGAATGGATCAGACGATTGAGTGACACCACAGCGCATCTTTGGTATGACCCGAACTATGCAACAATCGCTGTGTACCATTCTCGGATTGTTTCTGACCGCAGTTTGTTTCGCTGCTGAACCGGACTTGATTCTTCACAACGGCAAAGTCGTGACAGTAGATCGCCGCTTTTCCATTCAACAGGCGATTGCGATTCGCGACGGGCGCATTGTGCAGGTGGGCCGGGACAGCGCGGTGCTGAAGCTGAAAGGTGCGCGCACGGAATTGATCGATCTGAAAGGCCGCATGGTGCTGCCGGGGCTGATGGATTCGCACGTTCATCCCACGGGCGCGAGCATGACCGAGTTCGATCATCCCATTCCGGACATGGAAACGATTCGCGACGTGCTCGATTACATCGCGGCCCGGGCGAAAGTCGTGAAGCCGGGCGACTGGATTGTGGTCCGGCAGGTTTTTATCACGCGCCTGCGCGAGCAACGTTATCCCACGCGCTCTGAACTGGACAAAGCCGCGCCGGACCATCCGGTGATGTTCAGCACCGGCCCGGACGCATCGCTCAACAGCCTCGCGCTGAAACTCAGCAAGATTGATCGCGACTTCAAAGTGAACGACGGTGGCGCGGGCTTTGTGGAGAAAGACCCTAAAACCGGCGAGCCGACGGGCATTCTGCGGAACTGTTCACGGTTCGTGCCGGTCAAGTCATCCGCACGCGAGGCGACAGACGAGGAGAAACGGCAGCGGTTGGTTCAATTGTTTCGCGATTACAACTCGGTCGGCCTGACGACGATCTGCGATCGCGATGCGAGCGAGGGCGCCATCAAGCTCTACAAAGGACTCCGTGACGCCGGCCAACTCACCGTGCGCGTGGCAGTGTCGCAAGACGTGCCGTACCTCGGTGAGTTGGAAAAAATTCAAGAGCGCATCCGAAAGATTGGCGTGGACCCGCTGTTCAAAGAAAAGGACGAATGGCTGCGCATCATCGGCATCAAGACGTTTCTCGATGGCGGGATGTTAACGGGCAGCGCTTACATGCGCGAGCCGTGGGGCGTGAGTGACATTTACGCGATCACGGACCCGGCGTATCGCGGCGTACGATTCATTCCTGAAGATCGTTTGCGGGTGATGGTGCGCACCACGGTGGAGAGTGGATTGCAATTCACGGCGCACTCTGTCGGCGATGGCGCCGTGCATGCGCTGTTGGAAGCGTATGAACACGTTAACAAGGAACTGCCCGTGCGCGCCACGCGGCCCTGCATCACGCACGCGAATTTTCAGAGCCGCGAAGCAGTGCAAATCGCGGCGCGGCTTGGCGTGACGATGGACATCCAGCCCGCCTGGCTTTACCTCGACACGCGCACGTTGGAGAAACAATTCGGCTACAAGCGCCTGCGTTACTTCCAGCCGTTGCGCAGTTTGTTCAAAGCCGGCGTGATCGTGGGCGGCGGCTCAGACCACATGCAAAAGGTCGGTTCACTGCGGGCCATCAATCCCTACAATCCATTTCTTGCCATGCAGACGGCGATTACGCGCAAGGCGCGCTGGTACGACGGCAAACTTCATCCCGAAGAAGCGCTCACGCGCGAGCAGGCGATTCAATTCTACACCATCAACAATGCACGGTTGCTCTTCTGCGAGGAGACGCGCGGCTCACTGGAGCCTGGCAAGCTTGCCGATCTCGTTGTGCTTGATACCGATTTGCTGAAATGTCCCGAAGAGAAAATCGCTTCGGCGCGGGTCTTGCGAACTTACGTCGGCGGCAAGCTGACGCACAGCGCTGAGGTGCCGTAGAAACCATTACCTGGTAGGGCGCGTCGCTCCGCGCGCGCCGTCCTCAATAAAGAGGAGTCCGGTTATCCATTCTCGCAAGGTCCCAGCGTGCGGAGCGACGCGCCCTACCTACCGTTCAACATCATTGGGCAACTGATGCACCTTTCATCTCTCTCCGAAGCAAAACAGCGCAGTGGGGGTGCGCACGTAAAGCTTTCGGTCAACGATCGCTGGCGTCGCCATCAGTTGCTCGCCGAGATCGTTGCGCGAAAGAATCTTTAATTCGTCTCCGGCCGCGAGCACGACGAACGTTCCCTTTTGCGACGCGAGGAAAATGCGATCACCGCACGCGACGGCGGATGAATAGTAATCGCCGCCCGCGTCGAGCCGCTCGTCCTGATAAAACGGCTTGCCGGTCTTTGCATCGTAGCAGGACATCAGGCCGCCGTTCTTCACGGTGTAGAGTCGGCCATCGTAGTAAAGCGGAGACGAAACGTAGGGCAGGCTGCGAGTGGATTTCCAGGCCACGTGCGTGCGCGTAATGTCTCCTTTGCCGCCAGGCCGAATCGCCAGCACCGCGTTCCCCGCTTTCGCGAACATCTCTCTCATGTTCTGCCACTCGGCGGGCGTCACGATGTCGTCCTTGTTCAAATCCATCTGGCTGAAACGTTCTTTCACGGGGCCAACGGGGATTTCATCACGTGCCAATCTGTTGTCCTTGTTTTTGTCGTGCTCGTCCGCGAATTGCTCGAATGGCTCCATCGAAATGCGATCGCTCTCATCGCCGCCGACGTTCCAACTCGCGCTGAACAACATGCTGTCGTTGCCGGCCGGCGAACTGCATGCCACGCGTGAAGTGCCGGAATAGCGCCAGCGTTCGCTGCCGTCCTTGTTGTAGGAAGTGAGCCAAATCGATCCCGGCACGATGAGTTCCTCCTCATTGCCGTGCCGCCAGACGAATGGCGTGGCGAAGCTGCGGCGGAATTCACCGCGCGCCACGCGCCAGACTTGCTTGCCCGTACGCTTGTCGAGCGCGAGCAGAAATGAATTCTCGTCCTGGTCGCACAGGAGAATCACAAGGTTATCCCAAAGAATCGGCGATGCGGACGTGCCGAATTCAACCACCGGCGGCGGCAACGGATGCCGCCAGACTTCCTTGCCGGCGAAATCATACGCGAGGAGACCGAATGAGCCGAACGAAACATAGATCCGCTCGCCGTCCGTCGTGGGCGTCGGCGTGGCAGGATTGCCGAGCTTGTGGGTGGGTTCGAATTTCGCAGCCGGCGCTGCTGCGCGCCACAGAACTTTCCCATCTCGGCGATGGAGGCAAAGCGTCTCCAGTTTCGTTTTGTCGAACGCGGTGAGGAAGATTTTCTCGCCCCAGATTATGGGTGAGGAGTTGCCGGACGGCAGTTGGGTTTTCCAAAGCACATTCGAACCTGGCCCGAAGTGGATCGGCGGGGGCGAGCCTTCCGCGATGCCGAGTCCATTTGCTCCACGAAATTGCGGCCAGTTCGCGGCGGACAAAGAACCGGCCACGCTGAGGGCTACGACAGTCGCGAGTTTCATTTGCGTCTAGCTTTCCAGCCATTCCCGCAGCGTCGCAAGGTCGCGCTTGAAGTGCGCCGTCATCTTCTCGCGATCGCCCAGTTCGTACTCGTGATGCTGACAGATGGGCCCGTCATACTTTGTTGCCTTTAGCAGTTTGAAGAAGCTCTTGTTCACCATCCCTTCACCGAGCGGACACCAGACGTCCTTCCAACCGGTCGCTCTTTTTTGCCATTGGAAATCTTTCACGAACACCGCTGTCAACCGCGGCTCGGCCAAACGAAAATGCGTTGGCCACGCCAGCCCGCCTTCGAGGGTGGCATGTCCGATGTCGAAGCAATGTCCCATGAACTTCGGATCGAGGTCCTTGATCATCGTCCAGATGTCCCAGATGGGTGCGCCCACGTAATTTGCGCCGGAGTGATTTTGAAAGCCGGCTTGCAATCCCAACTCCTTGTTCAGCGCGACGACCTCGCGCAACCGCCCGGCGATTTCATCCAACTGCGTGGCAATTGGCTTGTCCTTGGCGTATTGAAACGAACCGAGGCGATAGCGCTTGATGCCGAGCTTGCTGACCGCGCGCAGCACTTTCTCGTTCAACGGAGTCACTGAAGTCACGTCCGTTGTGGCGATGGTCAGTTCGCGCCCGCGCGCGCGCAACGCTTCGACAAACTTCGGCAAATCATCCTCGACCTTTTCCGGCACGACCTGTCCGCCTTTGCGCACCGGCATCTCCACGCCGTCCCAGCCGACGTCCGCAACCAGGTCCGCAGTTTCCGCCGGACTGAGCGATTGAAATGGCTTGGTGAATGCAATCAGCTTGAATCGTTTTGCCGCGGATGGTTCGGCAGAGAAAACCAGAGGTGACATGGTCATGGCCGCACCCGCCACGGACGCGCGCGCAAAAAACTCCCGGCGGGAAACGTTCTGGTGAATCATGCGCGCAGGCTACCCACGCCATCGGCGCGAGTCCATTCCGGAACGACCCTGAATCTGGCGCAATGAACTCGGCTCTGCGGCGAAATCACAGGTTGCGAATCCAGATGTTCCTGAAACGCACGGGGCAACCGTGACCGGCAAGACCAACCGGACCTCGCGCGGTCGTCACTGGCCGCGGCAGCCGGAGATGACTGGTGCCGCCGTAAATTTCCTGGTTCAGATGCACGAGCACGCCGTTGTGAAACATGGTGATGCG
>JGI10216J12902_100466503_pt1 | contig 13909 bp, 10 predicted proteins | sample KanNatreferecore_FD_12902 | JGI IMG/M metagenome (IMG submission 12902)
TCCGTCCGGAATGGGACCAGCGCCGGATTCGGCTCTACTGGCGCTCCGAAGGTCCCCTTGTGGTTAGCAACGACCTCGTTGAAGACGCCGCGCGAATAGAAGATGCCGGCTGAACCCAACAGGACGGCGAGGATAGTCACCCGTGCTAGCAACGGCGCGAGGCGGTCTCTGTACCGCAGGCCTGCTAGATAGGTTGCAGTGGCGATCGCCAAGGCCGCTGCCGGGATCAGGCGAGGATCGAGTCTTCCACAGACTAGAACGACGCCAGAAACAAGGAAAGTCAGGGTAATCGATTCCTCTGAGAACTCGGCGGTCGGTGCCGCAGGGATACTCCATGCAGCGACGGCAAGCGGCACGAGCCAGATCGGGGCAAGTGCGAACCGTGGGTCAGGGGCGATCAGGAACCAGGCCGCGACGGTGACAATCGCAGGCACGAGCACCGCAAGCATCGCCGCCGTTTCGTTCGCCGGCACACGCTCCCGCGCAGCATGGCGGAGTGTAAGCGCTACTAAAGCAACGATTAGGAGCGCAAGTGGGATCACGAGGTCAAACTCGTGCGAGCGCGTCGGAAGCCACCACTCGGTAAGCCATTTCCATGAATTGAGAACCTGATCCGGAGCGAGCCCAGGATGGCGCGCCCAAGAAGCAATCCATCGGTTTGTGGAATCGACAGTCGCGGCAGGAACGCGCCAGTCCACCGGTAGGCCGACAATCGTTGACGGGAAGAATGGATAGCCGGAGAGCAGAGCCTGCCGCACTGTCCACCCAATCGCCAGCGTCGCAGGCAGCACGGCGAAGGGAAGTATCCGAATAGGCATTTGGCGAAGCCTTACACCGCGCTGCCGCACAGCTGCAACGGCGAGCGCACCTATCGCGAGCACGACAGTGAGCCAGTAGAGGGGACGCATGAGCGCTCCAAGAACAAGTAGTGCGAGCGACGTCATAGCAGGTGTCGGGGAAACCGACTCCTCGACGCTCTGTGCGAGATAGAGCATTGCGACGGCAACGAAAACAAATGTTGCGAAATCCAAGTTCGCACTGCTCACCCGAACCCACGGAGTGATCGCGACTATCACTACCGTCGCTAGCAAGAGCAACAGCGCAAAGCGGCGGGTAAACGAGGGTCGGTGGTAGGTCGAAGTGAAAATAAAGCGTGATCCGACGTCTGCGAACAGCAAGGCAGCCAGTAGTCCGTTAGCGAGGTGCACGCCCCCCCCAGCCCATGGCCCGCGCGAAAGTAAGGCGACAAAGAGAAGGCTTGGGGCGTCCGCGCCTAGACGCTCATGGAGGTTCGCGAGGCCCGGGATCGCGGCATAGCTCATCGCGTAGTGGATGACGTTCAGGTGATAAAGACCGAGATCGTAATCCGCAGCGACGTCAAGAGCCCGATTCGCGACCCATAACGTTGTCAAGACGACAGCCGCAACAACGCTTATGGATAGCCGCCGAGGACGACGCCCGCTCCGCCCAAGGTCGCGCAATCCCACCACGAGGCCGATCCCTCCGGCTCCGATCGGAACGACCCAGGCGACGGCGCTGATCCTGAGGAACAGGCTCCAGATTTGGAGGTAGGCGATAAGCACGCATAGTCCGATCCAAAGATCAGCTGCAGTCAACCCCAGCGACGACGCAGTCAGCCGGGATAGAAGCAGCCGTCTGAATAGATAGCCGGATCCCACCATGACGACCGCGACGCACAACCAAACGAAAGCGACCGCCAGTATGGGCGCGGCAACGTGTGCGACCTCACTGCTCACGGAAACTGCGATGGCGAACCTCATTGGAACGGTCGATCCTACGTCCAGATGTGTCCGCGCTCCGATCCCGGACGACCTCGCTCAGGGCCACTCGCGACGTCGTCTCGACTGCGCCTTTTGGTAGCAGCGATCTGGCGCTTTGTGAGCCCGCCGCAAGAGGGCTTTCCACCTCCGTCTCATCGCCGCATGCAAATAGCGGCACGTCTTGAGCGAGCGGCGAGTACCGAGTTTGAATGGGACGGGTTCCGGGCGGTCGTGTCAGAAGGCGTCCCCGCTCGAGGGGATCTCGGCGGTGTACGCCCTCTGCGCAACCTGTCCGAGAGGGTGGTGGTGATCGTGTCGGCGAAGCAGCACGATGCCAGCGGGGGAAGGGAGAGGACATGCTTCGCGCGCTGCCCCTCGGCGCTGCTTGTCCCGGTGCCCTGAAACGGGCTGGTCAGGGGGTCGGGCGTGCGAAGGGCAGGACAATCGAACAGAGGCGGTCGAGCGCAAAGAAGTTCCCGGAACAGGGCCTCAATTGCGCATAGCTCACCTGGCAGCCCACCGGAGCCGAAGGCTCTTGACGAATCCGATATCTCGATCGACGGCGCCGGCAGGCACCGTCAGGCGCGGCAGGCTACCGGCACACCTCCAGCCGCTGATCCGCGATCGGGCGGCGACGGTATCGCGAGAGAGAGCAATATCCCCGAGGACGACCAGCAGCTCCGTGGCGAGCGCCCGTACGGCCGCGCGGCTCCTCAAGACACTCCAGCGTCGAAGGAGAAATCCCCGCGCCCAGCCTCCCGACTCCCGCGCGCGCTGCGAGCGGTGCTCGCTCGTCGCCGAGCGCACATGGACGGCGATCGCCCGTGGTGCAGAGGCCGTCCGCCAAGCCTTCGAGCGGATGCGCAGTCCGAGGTCGACGTCAGCTCCGTAGAACGACAGATGCTCGTCGAAGCCGCCCGCCTCGACCCACGCTGACCTGCGATAGGCATCCGCGCCGCCGCCGGGGAAGACGAGAATCGGTCGGTCTGCAGTCGCGTCGCAGACCTGCTGCCCGCTCAGCCGAATGAACGGTGCGAGCGTTGCGTCGAGCGTCAATCCGACGCCGTCGATCGTTACTTCGTCACCACGCACGGTCACCGGAGCGACCGCACCAACCGACTCGTCCGCGAACCCTTCGACGAGCTGCTCGATGAAGTCGGGGCGGCAGTAAGCGTCGTTGTTCAGGAGCAGGATTACGTCTCCGTTGCCGGCTTCGACGCCACGATTCGTGGCCGCCGCATAGCCAGGATCCCAGCGGTGCGCAATCAACTTCACCTCCGGGAAGCGGGCGCGGATGTGTTCTGGCGTACCGTCCGTCGACGCACCGTCCGAGACGATGACCTCGTGCCCAACCGTTTGCTTGGCGAGATGTTCCAGACATCGGCGGGTGAATTCCCACCCGTCACGCGTCGTGATCACGACGTCGACCGAGCAGCCGCGGCTACCCAAGAGCATAGAGGTCCTCTTCTCTGAAGGCGTTCGTCTCGTCGAGCAGTAACGTGACCGATCGTCCGATGTCGTCAACGAGGTGGTCCGAGAAGCTGAACGTGACGAGCTCGCGAGGCCCGCTCGGGAGCTCGACCCTCGGCGAGACATACTCGCCCTGCATCAGCTCGAATTGGCCCAGACGCCTCCCGGTTGCGGTGACGACGAGTGTCGTCTTGAGAAGAGCGCGTCCCGAGATCCTCAGCTCGCGGGGCCGATCCCGAGCATCGATCACGACTTCGAGCCGCTCGCCTACGTGGTTGTCCGGCCAGAACCCGGTCACGCGAAGCCGAGCAGGTATCGCCGCCCCAACGTTGATGCTCCCGCGCCTGCGACGCGCTAGGGAGGCGCGGGCACGTAGGACGAGCGTAAGGAGCCGCGGCATGCGTATCAGGCGCCATCCCAGTTCTCTCCGCAACGAGGCGCGGTTCCACGCGGTGGGGATCCTCGAAGGCCGCCGACTGGGTCCGGCGCGCGCATGGACCCGCTGAATGGCGTCGCCCAGTCGCTCGGCTGCCTTGGTCCACGTGAAATCCCCCAGCCGGCGGCGTCCGCGAGCGACGAGCGCCGTCCGAAGCTCGGGATCCGCAGAAATTTGCTCGAGCAGGCGCGAAATCGCGTCGACGTCTTCCGGGTCGCATGTGAGCGCGGCGTCTCCCGCGACCTCAGGGAGGCTGGTCGTGTTGCTACAGAGGACGGGCGTGTCGCTCGCGAATGCTTCGAGCAAGGGAATTCCGAAGCCTTCGAACCGTGAGAAGAACGCGAGCGCGAGTGCTCGCTCGTACAGGAGTCTGAGGTGAGGAGCGCTAACGTAACCGAGATGCCGTACGGGCAGGTCGGGATGGCGCGCACGCAGCTCCGGCCAGCCGGTCGGCGATCCCGTCAGCGCCAACTCCGCGGGGCTGCCCGTGCGGTCGCGAAAGTGACGGAACGCTTCGAACAGGCGCTCGTGGTTCTTGTGCGGCCAGAGATTCGCCGGGAAGAGGAAGAAAGGAGCAGTCGGCACGGTCTCTCGCTCCTCGGTCGTTGCGTCGTCGGACCGCGCCGCGACGAAGTCGGGTGGAAGACCCGGCCTCGCAACGAAGACGTCGCAGCGGGAGCTTGCCCGCTCTTCAATCGTCTGCCGCGCGTACTCCGAGATCGTCATGATCGCGCCGGCTCCCTCGAGTGCTGTTCGATACGCGATCCGTCTCGAAAGGCGCGTGTGCGAGTCGAAGAACTCGGGGTGGTACTCGTGCTGGAGGTCGGGGATCAGGAAGATCTGACGATCGAGCGGAAAGTCCGGGTTTTCGAGGGACGGATACCCGCGAAACAGCACGTCGAGCCCCCGCGCCTGTGCCGCTCGACCAAGGTCTGAGAAGTAGTCGTCCAGCGGGAGCGTCACGGCTTCGACGTTCGGTGCATCGACTGGGGCGAGTTCACGGTTGAAGACCGTGCAGAACTTTACGAAGTCGGTGTCGGCGCGAAGCCGGAACAACTCGTGCAGCGTTCCGACAAGCACGGCGACGATGCCCCCGGCCGTTGGCCTCGCGGCCGCGCGCAACTCGATCCCTACGCGAAGCAACGTCAGCTCGGTGTCACAGGAGGCACGGGGAGTGACGGTAGTCGCTACCCAAGATTGCTGCTTGAGTGAAGATGGGAACGATGACAACAGTTCCGCGCCTTCGAATGCCGACCCTCCCTGGAAGGCGACGCGCCGACGACCCGGAACAGTTCTTCGGGCTTGACGACCTCGAAGAGCGTCTCTTGCCGCACGTCCGCAGAGGACGCGGCACATTTGTCGAACTGGGCGCGTTTGACGGACTGAGTCAGAGCAACACCGCGTGGCTCGAGGCGAATCGGGCGTGGCGTGGCATTCTCATCGAAGCGATACCAGAGGCTTACGAGCAATGCGTACGGAACCGTCCTCGGGCTACGGTCGTCAACTGCGCCTGCGTGTCCGACGAATATCCGTCCGCGACGGTTGAGATGGTGTACTCGGGTCTGATGTCGATCGTCCGTGGCGCGCGCTCAAGCGATGAGGACGACCATGCGTGGGTTTCGCTGGGCGAGGAGCTACAACAGGTCAGCCGCTACACATGCACAGTGCCGGCCCGCACGCTTACATCCGTCCTCGACGAATATCGACTTCGCCAGATCGATCTACTGTCGCTAGACGTTGAGGGTTACGAGATCGAGGTCCTCAAGGGCCTTGATCTCGACCGATTTCGGCCGAAACAAATTCTCGTCGAGGAATCTCGCCAGGACCGAGTCGGTCGCCAGTTGACCAGCCGGGGATACAGGAAAAAGACCGAGATCGCGCATGGCCGGTTCACGCGAGATGTCCTCTACGAACTCTCTCCTGAAGGCCGCATCGACGCCTTGCGGCGGCTCCCCGGGAGATGGATCTATTTCGCTCGATCCTCTCTCCGCCTGCGTTTGCTCAAGCGTCGTATGTAGTCACTTCGTTGCAAACGTGCGCCGAACACGGTCGACGCGGTATCGCGTCGATGCGTGGAGCGTGCGCAGCAACCGTACCGAGGAGGGCGGCAAATGGCGAAGTGCAAATCCTTTGAGCCCTCGCACATCGCTCGGTCCGTGTGCAAGTTCTGGTTGCCGGTGTAAGGCGCTGCGCTCCGCCGCAAGTGACAACTGCAGCCGGTTCTGATTCTTCCGCCGAGCCTTCCAGACCGCCTCGCGTTCCGATCGTTGATCTGTGGTGTCAACGGCCGCCGCCGCGGAGAGAACGGACGCAAAAGCTGATGCGGCCTGGGCCCACCTCAGGGCGGCAGCACGTTCCAGACCCGCAGCGATCATCCCGGCGCGGCGGGTCGGCTCATAGACGTTTGCGAGCGCATCACGTAGCGACTCTGGGCTATCAGGATCGACGTAGATCGCAGCCTCGCCCGCGACCTCAGGCAACGACGAGGTGCGCGTCGCGATAACGGGACACCCGCACGCCATCGCCTCGGCAACCGGCAACCCGAAACCCTCATAGCGCGAGGGATGGAGTAGGGCCACCGCGCCCGAATAGCACAGCCGCAAATCCTCGTCGCTCAACTCGAGACGACGGACGCGTAGCCGCGGCGCGACCGCGGTCAGGTTGGCTTCCATGTCGGGCAACCCGCCGACGCAGATGAGTTCGTGCGCAGCTGCCTCGGGCCAATCGCGCAGGGCCTCAAAGACAAGCTTGACGTTCTTGTAACCGCTGACTCCCTGCCGCTCGCCGACAACAACGAAGTACGGATGGCGAACGTCGTGCTTTTGGCGAAACACTGCTACGTCGCTATCCGTAGGCACGGTGAAGTGTTCGTCAACGCCCAGGGGAACGACCTCGGCACGTTTGCCGCGTGCCGCAGGTTTCAGGTCAAGCAGGTCGCGCCGCGTGTTCTCGGAGATGCATGCGTAAGCGCTCGCGTGTTCGATCGCGAGCCGCTTTTCATCCCACACCGGATCTGACATGTCGAGGCCAAGGCGCTCGGGAATCAGGTCGTAGACGAGCATGAGGCTGGGCGTCGCGATCGGGGTTGTGTAATACGTAGACACGAAGAGCGCGGCACCCTCTTCGTCGCAGATGCGTTGAAGGCGCAAAGAGTCCTGCGCAGTCAGGTCGCTGCGCCATCTGGGTATCGAGCGCGTCGGCAAACCCGCAAGCCGCGGGCCCGCGCCGCCGCGGTCAAGGAAGACGACACGCTCGGCGAACCCGGTCTTCAACCATTCGCGCAAGTACGACCGCCAGACCCGAACTATGCCGCTGTTCATGAGGTGCTGGAAGAAAACACCATCGACGACGATCACACCGTCACGAGCCGGCAATGCTGCCGTTCTTGCGGTGGCCTCTCGCGTGAACGACCAGCTGGCGTCGCCCTGTTCCTCGGCGAGAAGCGATACATGTCGCCTCGATGCCGCATCGACGAGTGTGTCGTCCGGCACCCACGGGAAGTAGTCGCCGAGCCGGACGGGCCCGCGGGCGGTTTGCACAACGGCACGGAGCTGCCTCCAACCTTCGACGGCGCCCGCATAGCCGTAGTAGGTCTCTTTGAACCGAACCTGAGCCTCTGTCGCGTAGGCAAAATGCTGAAACACAGCGCCGACGTCTTCCGTCTCGTCGTGGGAGAACGGGGATGCCTTGCCGAGCTCCACAGTAGGCGTGTGCCTGCGCCCGGGCCGTACGAGCGTTGGCGGCTCGTGCGCGTCCCACCGGTCTCCGGGCCTATACCGCCACGTGCGCTGCCAATCGACGGCAGGGTTTGCGGCGTAGTTGTAACGAGTCGCGATCACTGCGCCAGGAGCCGGAACGTAATGACACCAGTAGTACGCCGCGGTCCGATCAGGATGGTCCAGGAAGAGCTGTCTCACTGAGACGATCTGGTCCGCCGTCCACAGCTCGTCCGCGTCGACCTCCCACAGCAGGCATTCGTCCCGGATGTGCGGAAGCGGCGCCGAAACCATCTCACGCTTTCCCTCCCAGAAGGGTCCAGGCGGTTTGCGGTAGATCGATATCCGGGCAGGATGCCGCGCTGCAATCTCATCGAGGTAGGCGGTCGTGCCATCCACACTGAGGCCGGCATCGTGCGTCGCCGGATCGATGCGGCCTCCGCCGGGCACGCTCCAGGCGGTGTCGTGGACGAGCGAGGCAACGCCCTCGACGACGTGCCAGTGCCAGGTAAACGGCAGCTTCTGGAAGACGTCTAGGTGGTAACGGATGAACGGCTCGCCGTTGAGGACAATGGTGAAGAAGTGCACCGGCAGAGCGGGCCGAGCGCTGTGCTCATTGGTCACTGAGCTTCGCATTGGTGTGGGAGGCCTTCCTTCCGCATCGCTCCATCGTATTCAGAGCGTTCGGGCGAGCTGGGTAAGTAATCCCCTGCTGTACCCTCGCCGGCGTGTTCACGATCCTCACTGTGCCGAAGCCATTTCGAGGCCACATCGGCGACATCCAGCGCAACGCAGTGGAGAGTTGGCGCGCGCTCCACCCCGACGTTCAAGTCGTCCTCGTCGGGGATGAGGAAGGTGTGAAAGAGGCCGCGCGAGATGCTGGCGTAGACCACGCCGCCGGACTTGCACGAAACGCGCGCGGTACGCCGCGTCTCGACAGTGCCTTCGAATGCGCAGCAGGACTCAGCCGGTGGCCACTCTGGTGCTTCGTCAACGCCGACATTCTGCTGCTCGACGATTTCCCACAGGCAGTCGCGCGCGTCTCTTCGAGATTCCGCGAGTTCCTCATCGTCGGCGAGTCCAGAGACCTTCAAGTGAAGGGACACGCTCGGCCTGAAGATCCCGCCGGCCTCTCGGAACTCCGAGCGCGGGCATTGCGCGACGGGCGCCTCCGAGGCTATGCGGCTCTCGACTACTTCGTTTTCTACCGCGGATTCTTCGATCCCGTTCCGCCTTTTCTGATCGGCCGCGCGTGCTTCGACAACTGGCTCGTTTGGCGCGCACGGGAACGACACTTTCCGGTCATCGACGTGACACGGGGCGTCGTGGTGGTGCATCAGTCGCATGACTATTCACACGTCGCCGGCGGCCTCGACGAAGCCTATTACGGCGAAGAGGCTCGATACAACGAAAGCCTGGCCGGCGGGCGCGACCACATTTACTCGCTCCACGAGGCAACCCACCGGCTATACCGGCACGGCCCGCCACAACCCTATTTGAGCTCGATCTTCCGGATGCGTGAGAAGGCGCGGTTGGCGAGAGTGAGCGCCACCATCCATATTGGTGCGTGGCGGGAACGAAAGACGGCTCTCCAGACTGACGGGCGTCCACATCCCCTCAGGCTGCTCGGAGTGTTCCCGGCTCCGAATCCAGAGACGACGGTTCTTCTCGATCGAATTGCGGAGGGAGAGGACGTGGATCTTGACGTCGTGTATCCGACGTCGCCCGAGGGTCCATCGATGCTGGCACAGCATGTTCACTGGTTCGCGCGTACGACACGGCTTGCGCGGCTGGATCGGCTCCTCGGTCGGGAATATCCCATCACCTGGACGATCTGGCATTCGTTCTACTTCTTGAGGCCGGACTGCATGCTGATCGCCGGCTTGAGCACGTTTCCTGCGCAGGCGGCCGTAGCGTGGTGCATCGCGTGGCGAGTCCCCTATCTGCTTCTGGCCGAAGACCGCGAGCACGCCACTCCGCCCGAGTCGCCTCTGCGGCGCGCTGTGCTACTAGCCGTCGCCCAGCGCTCCGTTGCTGTGCTCTCCCTCAACGGTAGAGATACGAACCGGCATGAACGAGTTCGGCATCTACCCGGCGCAACCGAGGAGAGCGTCGCCGCGATACTCGACCTCGCCCGGCGCGCGCGCGATGCTCGACTGCGTCGCGAGGCTCAGGTGCCGCGACTCGGCTACAGGGCGCTCACGTGGGTAGACGGACGGATCACACGACGCGCTCGAACACGGCAAAGCCATTCCGCGTCTGCGGGTCGGCGCGAATGAGACGGTAGTTTGCGTCCGCGCTTAGCTTGCGCGAGTTGTCCCAGTTCTTGAACGTTTCAGTATCGTCGAGCAGCAGGAACCTCGCTCCATACACCTCTTCGAGTTCAGCGGACCCCGCAAATTCGGATCCATCGATCAACACTGCGTCGAACCTTTCGATTCCGTATCGCGCCTTGATCTGCGCGATTCCCGGACTCGAAAGCCCTGTCTCATATAGGTAGTCGACGTCCTGCTGGAGCCACCCCAACACTGTCCGTAGATCGAAATCCCGGAGCCGCGAGGGGACATCTTGATAAAACCGTTCAACCTGCGCAGCCGACGGGAAACGCTCGACCGGGATGCTCGATACATGATGGCAATGCACGATGTCCTCGGTGCCCCAGCGTTCGAGCAGAGCGGCATGGCGTTCAGCAGAGACCTCGATGCAATGCAAACGCGGCCGGATCCCATTTCGCTGCGCGCCGCGCACCCACGCGGCCGTGCTGCCATCCCCCGCGGAGCTTCCAATTTCGAGGATCTCTCGGACGCCTTCGGTGGCTGCGATGTCCTCGATGATTTCGGAAAGAGCGTCGTCGGTGATCTCGGCTGGGATGAGGTCATCGAGCCCTGGTCCGTCCATCGACCGTCCGTGCACGCCGGCGGGCTCGTGGGAAGACCGCGGACGAAAGGCGCCTACCAAACGTCTCCACGCCACGCGTGCAGGCTAGCTGTGATGGCGGGGTGACCGAGGCGGACGACACGCCAGCTGCATGCTTGCGGCGCTGCCGATGCCCGATGTGCGACGGATCGGCTCTGGTCATACGAGAGGCTGACTGGAACCCGCAGCGCGTGTTGATCGGCGCGATCGAGTGCGGGGACTGCGGCACGACATTTGATGTCGTCTGGGGGACGCCCTTCCTCGGGCATTACGAAGCCTCCGACATCGCGGGGCTCATCGAGATTGCAACCAACGCACGCGCCGACAACGCGTATGCAACGCGACAAGACGTCGAGCGCATCGAAGAGCTCCTGCGACGGTACGACGCCGCAGCCGACAAGTCGGCGTTCACGGCCAAGTGCTCCGATGACTTCGCACGGGCTCCGTGGTTCGCGAACCGTTACAGCGAATACTCCGCGTTCCGCGTACTCACCGACGGCATCGAGTTTGCCGGCCGTGAAGTCCTCGACGTCGGCGCCGGCACAGGCTATGACACATGGCGCCTGGTGCAGGCCGGCGGCCGGGTAACGGCCTTTGAATACAACCCCGTCCTGATCCGACGCGGAAGGTCGGTCGTGCCCGAGGCGCGATGGATCGGGGGCCTAGCTCATGTCCTCCCCTTCGAGAGCGAGACCTATGACGTCGTCTGCTGCAATGCGGCACTGCATCACATGCGGGACGTGCCGGGCACGATGCAAGAGATGTTGCGAGTCTTGCGGCCTGGGGGTTGGCTCTTGACAACGGGAGATCCGTTCAGAGCGGACGCGTCCGGAGAGGAGACTGAGCTTGCCGTGTTCGACGGCCATCCCGATGTGCTCTTGGGTGTCAATGAATCGATCCCTCGGTTCTCTGAGCTCGTCGCGGCTCTCGTGGCGAATGAGCATTGCGTCAGCGTCACGCTGATGACCGCGTCGTGTGAGGGTGTGCGTGAGCGGACGTTGCATCGACTCCGCCTTCGTGGCGCGAGTTCGGAAACTCGACAATGGTCATTGTCCAATACGAAACAGCTGGCGGAGGCGAGCGGGAATATCTCGATCAAAGTCCGCGTGCGGAAGCGACTTCACTTGCCCGGCCGGACGCAAGGACCGACCCCACTTCGCGCGGGAGCCTATGCGGAGGTGCTTGACGATTACGACGCTGCGCTCGCCGCCCTCCTTCCGATATTTCCGGACTCCCTCGTGGACATTGGGTTCCCCGGCAAGCGGCAGACCAAGTTCGAACTGCTCAACGGCTGGCAAAGACCCGCGCCCGGAGAGTCATTTCGGACCGCCTATCGACGCGCACGCTGGTTTCTCACCCGGCCTCCTGGAGCGGACGCCTTGCGCTTCGATGTCAAGGCGACTCGTTCGGGTGGCGCTTCCCTCGAAGTTCTCTTGGGCTGGTCTCCCGCCGCGCACGTCTTACTCGGCAGCGATTGGTCTGAAGTCTCGGTTTCGCTGACGGACATACCCCCCGCAACTCGATTTGTATGCGAACTCCGAGCGAGCTCACCTCGGGCAGGCCCTGAGTTCGAGGACTATCGGTTCGCGGTCAAGAACCGACGAATCGTCTGACTTTTCGGCGCGCAGAGCTACCAAGCGAGAGCATGCTCTCGGTAGACGCCGACGACCTCGTCCGCGTGACCGATCGCACGCACGGCCCCACTCTCGAGCAGCAACACGCGATCACAAAACTCGCTCAGCAGATTTAGGTCGTGCGTGACGAGAACGACGGTCTTGCCTTCCTCCTTGAAGCGATCGAACGTCGCGAAGCATTTCTGCTGGAAGCTCTCGTCTCCGACTGCCAACACCTCATCTAAGAGAAGGATGTCGAACGGGATTTGGATCGCGATTGAATAGGCAAGCCGCATCAGCATGCCGGACGAGTAGTTCTTGAGCTTCTGATCGACGAATCGCTCCAACTCCGAGAATTCGAGGATCGCTTCAAACCGCGAATCGATCTGGCGCGTGCTGAGCCCGGCGAGCGTCCCATTGATGCGGATGTTGTCGCGCGCGTTGAGCTCGAGATTGAAACCGACGCCGAGCTCAATGAAAGGCGAAAGAAGCCCGTTTACTCGAACGACCCCACGGTCGGGCACGTAAATGGCGGCGAGAATTCTCAACAGCGTGCTCTTGCCGCTTCCATTCGGTCCGAAGACGCCGAAGAACTCCCCTGCCTCGACCGTGAAGCTGACATCCTGGAGCGCAGCGTTCGTCTCGTACGTCGTGCGTCGAAACGGTTGGAGAAAGTAATCCTTGAAGAACACCCGATGTTCGTGCGGGATCTTGAAGGATTTCGAGACGCCGCGGACTTCTATTGCCGCTGCCACTCAGACTCGCTCCGCGAAGTAATGGCCCTCACGCCTGAAGAAGACAAGTGAGCCGATAAAGACCACGACCACGACCAAGATTGGGATGAGCCTCCCGCCGATCCCTGCATAGACGGTCGCCGCCGTAACGTCGTTGGGCCCGCTCGCGCCTCCGAGAATTGCGTGGCGAACGTCCTGGATGATCTGGACGACGGGGTTGAGGAAGGCGACCTTCTGCGCCCAGACCGGCAGGATGCCGATCGGAAAGAAGATCGCGCAGGCGAAGAACAGCAGCTGCGACACGACCTCCCAGATCTGCCCGACGTCCCGGAAGCGGACGAACAACGCCGCGACAAGGAGACCGAGGCCGACGCAAAACACATACAGCTCGACAAGAAGCGGAGGAACAAGCAACCATTCGAGCCGCGGCGAGATGCGCTGGATCGCGATGAACACGACGATCGCGAACATGTTCACTGAAAACGTGATGCAGATTCCGACGGACGCCGACAGCGGAATCAAGATCGGCGGAAACGCGAGTCGGCGAAGGATGGAGCCTCCTTCGACAATCGACGGCAGCATCGTGCTAACGGAGTCGACGAAGAATGTGAACAGCAAGATCCCGATTAGTAGGAACAGCGCGAAGTTCTCGGTCTGGTTCGCCGTACGCAAGAGGTGCGCAAAGACGAGCCACAGAACCCCGAAGTAGGCGAGCGGCTTCGCGAGCGACCAGAAATAGCCGAGTGCCGCGCCCGCGTACTTCGCCTTGAACTCGATCCGACCGACGACCCGCAGGACGCGCACGTAGTACGCGACGCCACTCGTCGCGCTGGACGGACGCGGCGGGTACGAGACCTCACTCATGCGCAGGACAGGCTAACGACCCGTTCGAACGAACCCGGCCGCCCACGGCCGGGTCTTCGCCGAGAATGGGCCGAATGGCCGTGACGCACCCGCCGCCTGAGCCGTCGATCCGTGAGAGCCCACCGCTCCGCAGTGGCGTCCGCAGCGGCGCGCTGCTCGCCGTTGCCAGCGCGGCCTCGATCGTCGCCGCCTACGTCTTCCTGCTGGCAGCGGGCCGGATCCTCGGCAGCGACGACTACGGCGCCCTGGCAGCCCTGCTGGGGCTGCTCGCGATCGTACTGATTCCGCTCGGGGCGCTGCAGATGGCGGTGTCACGCGAGGTCTCGCGCCGGCTCGCGTCGGGGGCGCCGGCTGACGCCGCGCGGCTCGCCAGCGGCAC
>JGI10216J12902_100834262_pt1 | contig 13908 bp, 7 predicted proteins | sample KanNatreferecore_FD_12902 | JGI IMG/M metagenome (IMG submission 12902)
ATCGCTCTGCGCTCGCCGATTTGACGGTCGTCGCCGAGGATACCGGGGGACGGACCTATCGACTGGCGGTGAGACGAACATCGATCGCCCAGGCGGGGCCACTGACCGCGACAATTCTTCACGAAGGTGACCTGGTTGGAGCCGACGGTTCACCGTGGCTCGAGTCGACGGTTCGCCTTCAGTTTCACGCCGGTCTTGGCGTTGTGCGTGTGGAAGTGTCCTGCACCAATCCGAGGGCGGCGCAACACCCCGACGGCATCTGGGACCTAGGCGATCCGGGTTCGGTGCTGATCCGACATCTATCCGTGACGATGCGCCCGTCCGCGCAGGGTCCGGGCACGGTCGTTGCCTCGCTCGATCGCGCCGGCCAATTGCAAGCAGCCGGCGACCGGTTCGAGGTGTACCAGGACTCGAGCGGCGGCGCGAACTGGCAGTCGGCGAATCATCTGAATCGAAACGACAAAGTGCCGACCGTATTTCGGGGCTATCGTGCCGTGCTAGGCGGGCAGCCCGTCGAGGGACTGCGTGGAACGCCGATCGCCTCACTGAACGGCGGCGAAGGGCGAATCACGATTGCGATGTCGCGGTTCTGGGAGGTATTTCCGAAGGCGCTAATTGTCGAACGGGAGCAGTGCACCATCGGCATTCTTCCGGACCAGACGTCCGACGCGCACGAATTGCAAGCAGGCGAGCGCACGACGTTTGAGTTCACGCTTGGGATCGGCGAAGACCACGTATCTCAAGAACCGCTAGCCTGGGCGCGTTCGCCGCTCACCGTGACCATCGATCCGGACGCCTATCGGCGCGCCGGATGTTGGGCGCCTCTTGCCGTCGGATCGCCGGTCACGCAACGCTGGTATGAGGATTTGGTTCAGGGAGCCGTCGACGGCGATTCACCGTTCCGTGATCGACGCGAGGTCATTGACGAATATGGTTGGCGCAACTTCGGTGAGATTTACGCCGACCACGAGGCGGTCAGGCAGCCCGGACTGATCTCGCACTACAACAATCAGTACGACGCGATTGCCGGGATGGGCACGCGCTACATGGCGACGGCTGACCCCCGCTGGTTCTCGGCGATGCGCGAGTTGGCCGATCACGTGACGGATATCGACCTGTATCACACGACGGGTGATCGCGCTGCGTATAACGGCGGGTACTTCTGGCACACGCAGCACTACGTCCCGGCCGGTATGGCGACCCATCGATCGTATTCGCGTCTCGCAGTGTCTTCTGGCGGAGGGCCGTCGGCCGAACATAATTACACCAGCGGCCTTCTGCTGCATTACTTTCTGACGGGCTCTCGACGCTCGCACGATGCCGTGCTTCAGTTGGCGAACTGGGCGGTGGACATGGACGACGGCCGGAAGTCGAGGTTCCGCTGGATCGATAGCGGACCGACAGGGCTTGCCAGCGGGACGCGCTCCGTCGATTTTCACGGTCCCGGCCGCGGTGCGGGCAACTCGATCAACGCTCTTGTGGACGCGCACCGTTTGACCGGACAACAGCGGTATTTGGACAAGGCCGACGCACTGGTTCGCCGCTGCATCCATCCAGACGATGACCCAGAGGCGCTGGGGTTGCGTGATGTCGAAAACCGGTGGTCGTACACGGTGTTCCTGCAAGTACTGGGCAAGTACCTCGAATATCGTAGCGAACGCGGTTTGCACGATGCGATGTTTGCCTATGGACGAGAGGCGTTGATTCGTTACGCGGAATGGATGTCCGCGAATGAACGGCCCTCGCTGGATAGCGCCGGCCAGCTCGAGTTCCCCACCGAGACTTGGGCGGCCCAAGACATCCGCAAAGCCGCCGTCTTCGAATGGGCGGCTTACTACGCACCGGATGAGGCGGCCCGAATCTCTTTTCTTGTCCAAGCTGCGAAGTTCTTCGACTACGCGACCGGCTATCTAGTCCAATCACCGACTGGCCAATTGACGCGGCCGATTGTGTTGTTGCTCGCCTATCGATTTCAACGTCCTACAGAGATTACGACGAGGTCCGCGGAAGCGTCGCTCACGCGGACCTCGATACCGCGAGTGAGATTTGTTCCGCAGCGTCGCCGCATTGTCTGGCGAGTGGGCCTAATCGGCGCCGGTTTGTCGCTGCTCGGCTTGATCGCAATTGGCATGTGGGCACTATGAGAGGACGGCGTAGGATGCGTACGCATGAGCGCGGGGGTCGGGGAGGCCGCTGCGTCGCCTGCATCTGCGGCGCGAGGACGGTGTCATGACATCAGCACACGAAGCACGACGTCTCTTTCCCAATTGCCAGCCTGCGGTCCAGCCAACGAAGCCGACGCTAATGGTAGTTGTCGACACGGAGGAAGAGTTCGATTGGACGGCGCCGTTCTCGCGTCAGGCGACCTCGGTGACCGCGATGCGGCACATCGGTCGCACACAAGATATCTGCGAACGCGTCGGCCTCGCACCAACCTATGTCATCGATTACCCCGTGGCCACCCAGCGCGAGGGGTACGAGGCGCTTGCTGAATGGGTTCAGGAACAACGCTGCGACATTGGCGCGCATCTTCATCCGTGGGTTAATCCGCCGTATGATGAGGCGTTGACTGGGCCGAACAGTTTTACCTCTCATCTGCCAGCGTCGCTTCAACGCGCAAAAATGCGCGAACTCTGCGAAGCAATTCATGCGAACACGAAGGTCTCTCCCAAAGTGTTCAAGGCGGGACGCTATGGAATCAGCCACGAAGCCGTCGCTGCCTTCGACGAACTGGGCCTGACCATCGACGCCAGCGTCAACCCGTGCATGAATTTCACTGCCGATGGGGGACCGGACTTCACCGATTTCAACTCGCGCCCGTTCTGGATCGATTACGACCGCGCCGTGCTGGAGGTGCCTTGCACCCATGGCTTTATCGGGTGGGCTCGCGGTGGAGGTACATGGCTGCACGCGGCGGCCGAGTCATTACGGGGGCTGCGAGTGCCCGGGATTCTGAGTCGCACCGGGACCTTGAATCGCGTAATGTTGTCGCCGGAGGGTAACACCCTGAGCGAGATGATCGCCCTCACGCGCGCGCTACTTGCCGATGGCGTCACGCTATTCTCATTGACCTTTCACAGCCCGTCAGTAGTGCCGGGACACACGCCGTACGTCCGATCCCAATCGGACCTGGCGCCTTTTCTTGGTTGCATCGAACGCTATTTCGAGTTCTTCTTCGGCGAACTCGGAGGAGTACCGTCAACGCCGGAGCGTTTTCGCCGGGACTTGCTCGGCGGGGTAGTCACCACACACGTATGAAAGTTATTGGAATTTCTCCTCTGGACAAGGATTCGACGGTGACGCTCGTCGAGGACGGTGTTGTTGTCTATGCGGCGGGCGAGGAACGATTCACGCGAGTCAAACTGCAGGAAGGATTCCCCTGGCAGGCATTCAACGATTGCCTTGAACGCACTGGAACCGCCGTATCAGAGATTGCCGTAGTTGCGTATCCATTCTTGTCTTGGACTGAGGAGACGCGCTTGTTCACTGAGTCGCTCGGCAATGAGAAGGAGTACCTGACGACCCAGGAGTCAGTGCAGACGACACAGCTGATGAAGGAAGCGGAGGCGCGGGTGCCGTCCCGCACGTCCCCGATTCCCGGTTTGCAGCACCCGAACGAAAAGATGGAAAAAAGCCTCGTCAAGTCCCTGGCGTATCGAGTGCTCGCAGGTGACAGCGTCGTCTCGCGTAACGTCGCCAAGCGCGGGTCGGACCAATGGGGACGTGAGGCACAACAATTTCATAAGAAATGGCAGGAGGAGCTCGAGGGCGCACTTGGAGAACTGAATCTCGGAAGCAAACTGAAGCGCTACGAGCACCACGTGACTCATGCAGCCAACGCCTATTACGGCAGCGGCTTCGATGAAGCGTTGATTATCAGTCTTGACGGCTACGGTTCCGGGCTGGCCGGTACGGCGAGCTTGGGAAGGTCCGGCAACATTGAGCGCATCCACGGCATCGAGTACCCCCACTCACTGGGGACCTTCTACGAGTCGGTGACGTCGGGCCTCGGGTTCCGCCCGAGCCGGCATGAAGGAAAAATTGTCGGCTTGGCCGCGTATGGCGACCCGAAGGTTCTACGAGATGTCCTGCTCGCGCGCGTCGATCAAAAGCCGGGTGGTTTCCGCATCCTCGAAAGCAACAACCTCTACTTCGCGCGCATGCTCGCGAGCCAGTTTCCAAAAATCGACGTCGCAGCGGCCTACCAACATGTCCTCGAGGAGGTGGCGACGGCCTACGTCCGCCATTACCTTATGCAAACCGGCATGCGCAACGTCGTCTTGTCCGGGGGTGTCGTCGCGAACGTCAAGTTGAATCAGCGCATTCTTGAGATCGATGGTGTAGACAAGATCTTCGTCCATCCCAACATGGGCGATGGCGGTTGCGGCACCGGGGCTGCGCTCCTCGAATTCCAAGGGAACCCCAATCTGTCGAAGGCGATTGAGCATGTTTACCTGGGTCCATCGTATTCCGATGAAGAGATTCTCGCGGCGCTTCAACGCTCCCAACTAGCCTACGACAAATACCCTGTCATCGAGCCCAAGATCGCGCAGCTCATTGCCGCCGGTAAGGTCGTCGCGCGCTTCAACGGTCGAATGGAATATGGGCCACGCGCGCTGGGTAACCGTTCGATTCTCTATCACGCGCGTGAACCCGAAGTGAATCAGTGGCTCAACCAGCGCCTGGGTCGGACCGAATTCATGCCGTTCGCACCGGCGACGCTGCACGAATATCGCCACCAGTGCTACCTGAACGTCGATGGTGGTGAATTTGCGGCTCGCTTCATGACCGTGACCTTCGATTGCACCGACTTCATGAAGCGCGAGGCGCCTGCCGCGGTACACGTCGACGGCACGGCCCGTCCCCAGTTGGTGAGCTCGACATCCAACCCGAGCTTCCACAAGGTCCTCACCGAATATCACCGGTTGACTGGGTTGCCGTCGGTGATTAACACCAGTTTCAACATGCACGAGGAGCCGATCGTTTGCAGTCCTGACGACGCAGTCCGGGCCTTTCTCCAGGGCAATCTCGACTATCTCGCCATCGGCTCGTTTCTCGTTGCGCATCCGTCTTTGCGTTGATGGTGATTTGCGGTATCTCCGGCCGAGGTCCGCACGCCGCCGCAGCGATCGCGGTCGATGGGCGTTTGGTATCGGCGGTCGAACAGGCTCGGCTCAATCGGCGAGGCGATGATCGGGCCGGTGCGCTGCCATTAGCGGCGATCGAAGCCTGCCTTGTCACCGCAGGACTAACCGTTCGCGACGTTTCACAGTTCGTTCGCGCCGAGGGCCATGTCGCAACGCTAGAACGAGCGCCGTCCAGGCGCCGTTTTCAGGCCCTCGGGATTGACGGAGTCAGGGGCTACGGCATGAGTCGCCTTGCCGCTGTGGCGAGGCTCGCCTACGCCGTCGGTGCGCCAGCCGTCATTGCTGCTGACGGCCCAGCGGCGATGTTCGTTTCCGCGGATCAAAAGGCTAATGATCTCCGCCAATCACGCGCATTGCTCGCCCTCGCATGCCGTGTCGCAAGTGCCTTGGGCTTGGCCCACGATGATGCCGCTGAGGCGGTCTCAGCACTCGAGCAACTGGCGTCGACGCAAGCGCCTAGCGGCCATCAATGGTTCGGGGGAATCACATCGTCTTCGAATACCGTCGTGGATGTGGAGGCGTTCGACCGCGCGCTAGCGAAAGCTGCGTTCGAAGCGGGTGGGCCACTCGACAAACCGACGCCGCTTGTCCGTAAGGAGCGTATCGTTGTTGACGTTGCCGACGCATTCCTGACCACCCTGGCGAGTCATTTTGGCGACTTGGTGCGCATAGCGGGGTCAGAGGTCATGCTCGCAGGAGCACTTTTCGGCTCCCCTGACTTTGTCGCTCGCGTGAGCCGGGCCGCCGGCGTGAAATGTCATGTCGCGCCGAGCCCTTCAGCTCACACCGCCGCTTTGGGGGCGGCGCTGTCCGACGGGCAGTTATCCTCTAACGCCATTCCGCGCGCGCTGGCCCTCGGTCCGTCCGTTGGCGACGACGATGCGAAGGCCGTGATCGAAAACTGCCGCCTTGACTACGTCTACGAGCCTCACTGGCAGCGGTTGCTCGAACGAGTATCTCGAGTGCTCGAACGCGGCAAACTGGTTGCGTGGTTCCAGGGGCGAGCCGAGTTTGGTTATCCCTTCTTTGGATCGCGAAGTTTTCTGTGTGATCCATCCAGTCGTTACGCCCGCGACAACATCAATGTATTCCTGCGACGCCAGCCCCTATCGACGCCAATCCCCGTGTCGATTGGGTCTAATTCCCGCGATTGCGTGAACATGGCGGATATGTCGCCGCTGTCGTTGACGCGCGCCGCCGTCGGCGGCGAGTGGCGAGACCTGTTGCGCGCTGGCTTGGACACGCAAGGCTGCGTCCACGCCCACGTCGTGCCCGATGATTCAGGTCCGCTATCCGAGTTGCTCGCGACGCACCAGCAGCGCACCGGCGTCCCGGGCTTGGCGAATGTGCCACTATCGGCCCCGGACGACGTCCCGGCAATGTCGCCCCGGGACGCGGTTCGTGCCGCATTCGCATCCTCGGCAGACGCCCTCGTGATTCATCGCTTCCTGGTGATGAAGGATTATTGGCAGATGCGCGACGAACTGTAGCCGTCAGTCCAGCGTGGGCTGGGCGGCCGACGCCGTTACTGTGCGACCCTAGCGGCTCTTGGTCTGTGGGCCTCGTTCAGAACTGGAAATACAGAAATGGCGAGGAACTGCCGCCGGACATAACGGCGAGACAAGCGCCAAACATCGCCGCAACGGCCAGCGCGCGTGCGCGATTCAAGCGCCGTTCCTCGTCGTGCAAGTCGAACACGTTCGGCCCAAGCATCGCCCACCACGCCGCCACCGTTGCCGCGACGAGGAAGTACGGTAACCCCGGCAGCATGGTGCCCGGCGTCGGCACGAACATGCGCTTCAAGAGATCGAGCGCAGTTGCCAGGTTCGCCGCTCGAAAGAATACCCAGCCAATCAAAGCGAGCACGAACATAGTTAGCTGCCGGATCCCAGCCGGCACGGCATCCCACCGAGCCGAGTAACGGCGATACAGGGCGAGTAGCACGCCGTGATAACCGCCCCAAATGATGAAGGTCCAATTCGCGCCATGCCATAGGCCGCCAATGAGCATTGTCAGCAGGAGGTTGCGATACGTGCGCCACTCACTGGAGCGGCTGCCGCCGAGCGGAATGTAGACGTAATCGCGCAGGCACGTCGAGAGCGAGATGTGCCAGCGCCGCCAGAAATCGGAGGGATCAAGCGCCTTGTACGGTGAGTTGAAGTTCTGCGGGATTCGGATGCCGAAGAGATAACCCAGTCCCACGGCCATGTCGCTGTACCCTGCGAAGTCGAAATACAGTTGAAAACTGTAGCCGACAAACACCAGCCACACGCTCAGAGAAGAAAGGTCGTGCGCATGGAGCAGAGCCGGATCGACGACTGCAGCAAGGCTGTCGGCGATGATAACCTTCTCGAGCAAGCCGAGGACGAAGAACGAAATGCCTCGATAGAGCCAACGATGCCGATCCGACTGGCCGAGCGCTTCGAGATCCCGTTCAATCTGGCTGAACCGGACGATCGGTCCCGCAACCAGCTGGGAAAAAAGCGAGACGTATGCTGAGAACTCGAAGAAGTTACGCGTCGGGCGGATCGTGCCGCGATAGCTGTCGACGATATAGCTGATGGTATGGAACGTGTAGAACGAAATCCCGATCGGCAGGATGATATTCAGTTGCGGCACCGCCAGGTCGTAGTCGAGCCACGCGGCCGTATCGTGCGCGGTCGACAGGATGAAGTTCGTATACTTGAAAAATGCCAGCAGGCACAGGTCGATCGTGATTGGAATCACGAGACAGAGACGCCGATGGCGCGGATCAGTCCACCGCAGGAAGCCGAGGCCGGCGAGGTAGCTGACAATGGTCGAGAACGCCATCAGCAGCGTGAACCGAGGGTCCCAATAGCCGTAGAACACATAGCCCGTGATCGTCAGCCAGACGTAGCGAGCCGAGGCAGTTCGCAGCATCCAGAAGACAACGTAAGTGAGGGGCAGGAAGGCGCACAGAAAGATGAAACTGTTGAACAACATCCGTGTTGGCACCCTCAGCTCGAATGCGCACTAACATGACCCGCGTCGCTTTCGCCGCTGTGCTCGTCCTGGTGATCGTGATGACCGGAGAGGTCACTGCGAGGATAGAGGATTATATTCGACGCGGTGTCCCTGTTCTCTTTACGCCCGATCGCACCGCCGATCTTGTCCTGCACGATGATCTGGGTATTCGCGGCCGGCCGAATGGCCGCTACGCCCGCTGGCAACTGAACGGCGCCGGATTTCGCGGTCCTGAGTTTGCGAAACGGGTGGCGGCGGGGTGCCGCCGGGTGATGATCCTCGGCGCGTCGGAGTCTTTCGGGCTCTATGAATCCGAGAACATGGATTATCCTGCGCAGCTGTCGACGCGATTGCGCGGTGGTGGCCGCTGTTACGAGGTTCTGAACGCCAGCTTGTTCGGCCTGACGCTTCCAGGCATCACGAGGATGTGGGAGTCGTGGGCGAACCAATTCGGCCCGCAAACCGTCGTCGTCTATCCGACTCCGTCGTTTTATCTTGCGGAGCGTCCTCCGGCCCCGCCGGGCCAGCCTCCAGCTCGATCAGAAGGACCGCCCTGGTGGACACCCCGTCTGCTCGGCCGAGCCAGGGACATGGTGGAGTTCCCGGCATTCATCCAGCGACGCCGCGTTTCGCGTGATGCGGCCGCGCTCGAGTCCGCGCACGACGCAGCATGGTTTTTCAATGAGCTGCCGCTTGATAGGGTCGAACAGTTCGAACGCGACCTCGGCACCCTCGTTTCAGCGATTCAGGCGGCGGGCGCCTCCCCAGTCCTGGTGACACACGCGAACGGTTTTCATCGGCCGCCTCGCGCTGCGCAACTGGATGCGCTGGAGTCCTGGCGGATGTTGCTGCGCAAGCCCCGCGCGTCGGTCCTGCTGGAGTTCGAGGATGCAGCTCGACAGGCTACCCTGGCAGTGGCGCAACAGCGAGGCGTCGATGCGATCGATGCCGCTGGTATCATGAATGGACACGACCAGTGGTTTGCCGAGGACCTGCTGCACTTCAACGATCAGGGCGCCGCGAAGCTGGCAGAATTGCTCGCCGAACACCTGACCGGTCAAACAATTCGCCAGCCTTGACGCCCTATGGCGCCGTTATGGTAAAGCCGATCTCGCTCGAGGCCTCGGGCTGTTCCAAGGCGTTCGCGCTGCTCTTGACCCACACGCGAACACGGTAGTTCGAATTGGCCTCCGATGGGTACCACGAGAACTCTGCACTGGGTGTCCAGTCTCCAACGGGTGTCCACGACGTTCCGCTAAAGATGAACCACTTGTACGACAATGGCGCGGTGCCTCCCACCGGCGATGCGAGAAAACCGATGGCGTTGCCAACCTCCTGCGGCGAAGGCCGGTTCGCGGTAAGGCTGACGCTCGTGACGACCCTACCCGGCGTTGGAGTCGGTGTGGGAACAGGCTCCCCGATGCCGGTGATGGGGTAAGCCTGCTCAGCCGATGCGTCTGGCTGTTCAGCGGTGCTGGCCGCCGCCTTGACCCACACGCGAATGCGATAGTTTCCGTTCGGTTCGGATGGATACCACGAGAAGTTCTGGCTCGCCGTCCATTCCCCAAATGTCGTCCAGCTGGACCCGTTGAAGAGAAACCACTTATAGAGCTGCCCGGACGAGGTGTTCGACGGTGTGGCAGTAAACGCGATGGCGTTGCCTATCGGCTGCGGGGCAGGTCGGTTTGCGAGGAGCGACACGCTGAAGATGGTAGCGTCGGATCCGCCCGCAATCGGGAAGCTGGTCGCGTGCGACGCTTCCGGACTGTCAGCGACATTTCCCGCGCTACGCACCCAGACACTAATCCGGTAATTGGCGGACTCGGAGGTTGGCGTCCACGTCAACCGGTTGTTCGTGCTCCAATTTCCAGAGATCGTTGCGGTGCCACCCGTGACGATCCATTTGTATTGCTGCGGTGCCACGCCTCCGGTAGCCTGCGCAGTTAGGGTGATCGTGGTGCCGGGCGCCTGCGGCGCTTGTTTGTCCGGTGTGATCGTCACGGCGCTCACGGCATTTGGGGGGGCAGTATTAGGCGGAATGGAGGTGGGTGGGTTGGCAGTCGGCGGAGCGACGGCGACGCCCGTCGCGTTCACGCGGAAGGCGTGGATCAATGGACGATTGGCGAGTCCATCCGGGTCCCCGCCCAATTGCGAAACGTACAGGAGCTGTCGCACCGCGTCGTAACCTACTCCGCCCAGGCGGACAGTCCTTTCCGGAGTTGGCAGGTTTAGCGGCCACACGCCGTACGGCACCACGTCCCACGGCTGCTTACTGCCGGCCTTCACCGCAGCGAAGTCATTCAAGTCGTAGGCCCACACCTGATAGCGATACGGATAGGCATGTGTGCCCTTGTTGGCGTTTGTGGGGTCATAGCAGTATGGCTCGCCGCCATCCGGAGGCGTCGTTCCCACCAGGGCCGGGTCCGCCGTGCCGGAGCCGTAGCAGTTCTGGCCCATGCCGTTACGGCCGAAATACAGCACCGTACGCGTGTTGGCGATCACCGCGACGCCGAGAATCTGGGTCGTAGACCCATAGGTCGGGTTCGAATCCGCCCAGGAACCGAGCGTCGCATGATTGTCTGGATAGTAGAGCAGCGGTGTCCCGGCAACCATCGGTTGCCCGACCTGCGCCGGATTGAACCCTATCGCCGCAGGGCCTAACGATGTGCGCCAGATGATTGGGAGGCAGCACTGACCGGTGATCGCCGGCGCCCCAAGCTTGGCTTGCCACTCACTCGGAACGGGGGCCATCATTCCCCCGACGTATCCGCTCTTGCCGGGCTCCCACACCTGCGACCAGCCTGAGAAACTAGGCTGATTAAGCTGACGGGAACGGGAGAAGTGGGAACCACGCTGCGAATTGTTTGCGTCGTAGTAGATGTAAGCAGTACCGTGAAGACGATCGCCAAACACCATCAAGTTGTCCATCTTCACATCGCCCGCGGAGATGTCGCCCAGGTGGCCTTCTGTGGGATCGACAAACGGCTGCAGCAAGCGCCCGAACGGCAGGGCGGTGGGGCTGCTGCTGTTTACTGGCGTGGGAATCGAGATTTCGGCAACGTAGTTCTGGCTGCTCACGAACAGCGTATCCGTCGACGGATCGTAGGCGACCGCCTGGCCGCCGTACTGGAAGCTCAACCCGTTTACCGTCTCGGCGGGCACACGAAAGCCGCCGACGTACTCGAGACTCCCGGAAGACAAGAGCGGTAAGCTGGATGGGTCGCCTTGCGCGGTTAGCGGTATCGGGTTTTTGGAGCCGACAATAATCAGGGCCGCGCCAATCGCACACACAAGTCCAGCATGTTTTTTCATCACGCTCCTCGATTAGTTGGGAGCAGTCGGTCGGTTGGAGTTCGGCCGCTGCGAGGTGGCGCTGTCGCAATCTTCGCGCCAGAAGTGCGGCCGAGGCGGGTTAATTCCCGTTCGGCAATCAGTCAGGGCGCAAATTTGCTGTTTGGGTGAGGCGACTCGGCGCCGCGTCGCACATTTCAGGTGGTGTCGATTGCGCGTCTTTACACGCGACGCGTCTTTTTTACATGCGCGAGATGACCGAGGGCCGCGCTCCTTATTCGCCTTTGCCGTTCGTGGTCGCTGCGAAACCGCTCGTAGCGCTCAGCTTTGCGCCCGCGCGAAACGTATGAATGAGCGGGCGTCCGGCTTGGCCCTCGTTGTCGCCGGCCATTTGCGAGAGGTACAGTAACTGCCGCTGAGCATCGTAGCCAACGCCACCGAGCCGTACCGTTGCCTCAGAGGTCGGGAGCGTCAACGGCCATACTGCGTAAGGCACCACGTTCCACGGCCGTTTCGAACCCGCCTTGACGGCGGCGAAGTCATTGAGGTCGTATGCCCAGATTTGGTAGCGGTAGGGGTAGGCGTGAGGCGCCTGATGGATATTGGTAGGATCGTAGCAGAGAGGGCCTTCGGGGCCGGATGTACCGTGGAGATTCTTGTCGGGGGTGCCGCCGCCATAGCAATTCGGGCCCATGCCGTTACGACCGAAATACAGCGCCGTGCGCGAGCCTGCAATCAGCGCAGCGCCGAGAATCATCGTGGTAGAACCGTAGGTCGGATTGGAACCGCTCCATTCGCCAAGAGTTGCGTGATCGCTCGGGTAATACAGCAGAGGAATGGCGGGGACCTTCGGTTGGCCGACCTGCGAGGGATTAAACGCGAAAGCTGAGGGCCCGAAAGAAGTGCGCGTAATGATTGGAATGCAGCACTGGCCGGTGATCGCGGGCCCCCCGAGTTTGGACTGCCACTCCACCGGCACGTGGGCCATCATGCCGGCGACGAATCCGCTCTTCCCGGTGTCCCAGACTTGCGACCATCCAGAAAAGCTGGGCTGGTTTAGTTGCCGTGCCCGAGAAAAATGCGAGACGCGCTGAGCATTGCCGGCGTCGTAATAGATATAGGCCGTGCCGTACAGCCGGTTGCCAAATATCAATAGCCCTTCCATCTTGACGTCGCCCGCGAACACGTCTTTCAAATGCCCCTCAGTGGGGTCTGTCACTGGCTGCAGCAACTTCGCAAAAGGCATTTCGGCTGGATTACTGCTGTTAACGGGCGTCGGAATCGACACTTCGCCGACGCCGCCCTGACTACTGACGAATAACGAGTTGGTCGTCGAGTCGTAGGCTACAGCCTGGCCTCCATAAGAGTAACCCCAGTTGTTCGGGGCCTCCGCCGGCAGCCGAAAGCCACCCAGGTACTGCAAATCATCGAAGGATAAGCGCGGCAGGGTGGACGGGTCGTTCGGTTGACCCGCGACCGTCGCGGGTGTCTTCGAGGCGACGAAGATGACGGCCGCGACGATCGCGCAAACCGAGCCCACTCGCTTGCTCATACCACTCCTTGCATAGGTCCTCAGCGGTTCGGACCCGCATGGCTATTATGCAACGTTCGGCGGAGTTGTCAGCTCAGCGGGCGATTTGGCGACTGCTTCGGTGCGAGTACCACGGGACGTAGCTTGCCGGGCCGCGATTGAAGGTGCCTCGAATTACTACTATGTTGACCGGCGTAACTGCGTTAATAGGGCGAGCCATCGCCTTCATGAATCGAAGGCGATGGCTGACCCGGAATTCACTTGGCCTTGCCGCTGTGGATATTGAAGCGCAGTTCGTGTGACGCCTCACCTTGGTCGGCAGGGTTCGATGCGCGCTTCACCGACACACTGATCCGGTAGTTATTGTCTGCCGTCGCGGGTATCCAGTTGAAGGTGTCGTTCGACATCCAAGCCGTCGACGTTGGCGCGGCGCCGCCGGAGACGGACCACTTATAAAGGAACGGACCGGTGCCGCCCGAAGGCGTGGCAGTAAATGTCACCGGGGTGCCGACTCCCTGCGGAGACGTCTTGTTCGCGGTAATCGACACTGAGGAAACCGGTGCCGCCGTCGCCGGGGCAGGGGCTACCGTCATGGGATAGGCCATCTCCGCCGATGCCTCGGCTTGATCGCCAGTGTTGCCGGCGCTCTTCACCCACGCACGAATTCTATAGTTCGCGTTGGCTTCTGATGGGGACCAGGAGTAGCTTGCACTCGAGGTCCAGTCGCGGAGCACCGTCCAAGTCGTCCCTGTGAAGAGGAACCATTTATAAGCCAAAGGTGCGGCGCCGCCGGTTGCCGTGGCGGTAAACGAAATGGCGCTGCCGAGCGGTTGCGGCGCGGGCCGATTCGCGGTCAGCGACAGGCTCGTGACGGAGCTGGTGGAGCTGTCCTCAATCGGGAAGGCAGCCGCGTTCGACGTCTCCGGCGCGTCCGCTGTGGCGGCCGCGCCACGA
>JGI10216J12902_101592243_pt1 | contig 13898 bp, 5 predicted proteins | sample KanNatreferecore_FD_12902 | JGI IMG/M metagenome (IMG submission 12902)
TACATCATGGGTTACCTCGGCGACGGACCCGAGTTGCAGGAGGGCGTCGCCTGCTTCGACGCCGAAACCGGCAAAAAGCTGTGGGAACAGCTCGACAGCGATTTCCTCAGCGACACGATCTACAAGCGTTACGCCACGTCCAGTCCCACGATCGACCCGGAGACGGGCAACGTTTACACCCTCGGCACGCAGGGAATTCTGGCGGGCTTTAACGGCGAGGATGGCAAGCTGCTGTGGCAGCATTCCATGATGGAGGAATTCGGGCGGCTCACGTTTCCCAACGCCCGCACGGCATCGCCGGTGGTGGATGGCGACCTGTTGATTGTTCGCGGCATCATGGCCAACTGGGGCGCTCAAGGCCCGGCCGGGGACCGCTTCTACGCCTTCGACAAGAAGACCGGCGCACTCGTCTGGTCGTCGAGCCCGGGTGACCGGCCCAAGGACAATTCCTATTCGCTGCCGTGGCTGGGATTCATCGAAGGGAAGCGGGTGCTCATCGCCACGGCGGGCGACGGCAGCGTCGTCTGTGTCAACGCGCGCACGGGAGATCCGCTTTGGCGCATGCCGCTCGGCAAGGCGGGCATCAACGCCTCCGTGCTGGTGCATAACAACGACAAGGTGATCGCGATTTACGGCACACCCTACGAACCGGGGCAGATGGTGGCGTTCAAACTTCCCAAGGTCTATCCGACCAACGCCGCCGCGGGTCCAATCGTTTTTGAGCGCGCTCAGGCGGAAATCTGGAGCAAGGACATTTCGACTTCGACGAGTTCACCGATCCTCGTCGGCGACCGCATTTACGTCGTGGCGGAAAAAGGCGATCTCGTCGCGGTCGATGCGAACAGCGGAGACATCCGGTGGACGCTGAAGATCGGGATCGAACAGCGCAACTCGTGTCCGCTTTACGCCGACGGCAAGCTGTACGTGCCGATGCTCGATGATCCGGCTGCAAAGACCGAATCGGGCAGCGAGGCCGGAACCAAAGGCGCGTTCTACGTCATCAAGCCGGGCGACTCCAAAGGCGAGATTCTTTCGCACGTCTCTCTGGACGGGCGTTGCTTCGGGTCTCCGACGGCATACAACGGCAAGGTTTACGTGCAGACGGCGCAGAAGATTTATTGTTTCGGCAAAAAAGGGAACAACCCCGGACTGCCCGCGGAGACGGCTGCGGAGAAGTGGCCGACTCCCGGCCCGGCGGCCCAACTGCAGATCATCCCCTCGGAGATATTGTTGCGTCCCGGTCACACGGCGTCGTTCCGCGTCCGAAAACTCGATTCGAACGGGTTTACCGTCGAGGAAGTCAAAGATGTGAAAGCGGTGAAATGGGCGTCGTTCATTCCGCCGACCGCGCGGGTGCGTTCTTCGATGAAAGGCGAGTTCAACGCGGAAGGAAAACTGGTTGCCGCCACCGAACCGGCGCCCTCCGCCGGCGCGTTCGAGGCGACGCTGGATGGACTGAAGGGTTACATCCGCGGGCGGGTGCTGCCTTTCCTGCCGATCAAACAGGACTTTGAATCATTCATGCTGACCGAGAAGACCACGAACGACGTCGAAGCGCCGACGCCGTTTGCTTATCCGCCGTTGCCGTGGATCGGGGCGCGGTTCAAATTCGAGGTGCGCGAAAAGGACGGCACGAAAGCCTTGACCAAGACCATCGACAACAAATTCTTCCAGCGCGGGACGGTGTTCCTCGGCGCGCCGGAGGCGAAGGATTACACGATCCAGGCCGACGTGATGAGCGAAGGCAACCGGCGCAAAATGTCGGAGGTCGGCATCATCAATCAGAGGTACGTCATTGTATTGAAAGGCAACGAGCAGAAGCTGGAGGTCAGCTCGAACTTCGAGCGTCTGCGCGTCCCGGCCGCGGAAGACCCGCCGAATTTCCGCTGGCAACCGAACGTCTGGTACACACTCAAGGCGCGGGTGGACGTGGCGGCAGATGGGGCCGGTGTGATTCGCGCGAAAGCCTGGAAACGCGGCGACCCGGAGCCGGACGCCTGGACGCTGGAAGTGCCGCACAAACACGCGCACCAGAACGGATCGCCGGGCCTGTTTGGATTCGCCCCCCAGGACATGCGCGTGTTCATCGACAACATTTCCGTGACACCAAATTGATTCGGTTCTTAATCTTAATCTTCCTCTTAATCTTAATCACATGAATCGGAAACTCATTCGCTTCGATCACGAAAACCTGATCGTTTATCAACTGTCCCTCCCGGTTAAGAATAAGAGTAAGATTATGAGTAGGATTAAGAACTCCGCTGCGCCTCATCTCTTGATCTTAATCTCCCTCTTCCTCCTGATCTTAATCTCCCCTGCCAGCGCCCAGGACTGGCCCCAGTGGGGCGGGACGGACCATCGCAACATGTATTCGCCGGCCAAAGGCCTTCCGGACCGGTTCGAACCCGGCAAGTTCAAGAAGGGCACGGAGGACATTGATCTGGCCACGACGAAGAACGTGAAGTGGGTCGCCAAACTCGGCTCGCAGGCCTACGGCAATGCAACCATCGCGGGAGGCAAAGTTTTCGTCGGGACCAACAACGACTACTCGAAAGACGGCGGTCGCGATCTGCAACATACAGGTGACCGAAGTATTCTTCTCTGCCTCGACGAAAAGACCGGCGACTTGCTCTGGCAACTGGTCATTCCCAAACTTGCGTCCGGCAAGGTGAACGACTGGGAAAACCTCGGCCTGCTCTCGTCGCCCATGATTGAGGGCAACCGCGTTTACATCGTCACCAGTCGTTGCGAAGTGATGTGCCTCGATGCGAACGGCCTGGCCGATGGCAATCAGGGTTTCCAGGACGAAGCGCAATATGTGGCCGGACCGGGCAGACCCAAGGCGAAGATCGGCCCCAAGGACGCCGACATCATCTGGAAGTATGACATGATGGATGAACTGGGCGTCTTCCCCCACAACGCCTCCAATGGTTCGCCGCTCATTGTCGGCGATCTCGTCTATGTCTGCACGTCAAACGGGCAGGACTGGACGCACTCGAACATCCCTTCGCCGCTCTCGCCCAGTTTCATCGCCGTGAACAAGAACACCGGCGAACTGGCCGGAGAGGACGATGCCAATGTCGGTCCCCGCATCTATCACGGCCAATGGAGTTCCGCGTCCACCGGAACCGTGAATGGCAAAAAGCTGGTGTTCTTCGGCGGCGGCGACGGCTGGTTGTATGCCTTTGATCCCGCGCCCGCAAAAGAGGGCGACGCGGCGTTTCTCAAAACGGTCTGGAAATTCGACGCCAACCCTCCGGAATATAAAGCGAAGGATGGCAAGCCGATCAAGTATCCGGCCGCGGAAGGTCCGAGCGAGATCAACGCCACGCCGGTTTTCTACAAGAACCGCGTCTATGTCGCCACGGGCCAGGACCCGGAACATGGCGAAGGCGTGGGCCACCTGGTCTGCGTCGATGCCACCAAGACCGGCGACATCACGAAGACCGGAGTTATCTGGGAGTATAAAGGGATCCATCGCAGCATTTCCACGGTCTCGATCGATCCCGACACCGGCCTGCTGTTTGTCGGTGACTTTTCAGGTTTCGTTCATTGCCTGGACGCCGAGACCGGCAAGGTGCATTGGGTGCACGACATGAAAGCCCACATGTGGAGTTCGACGCTTGTCGCGGACGGCAAGGTGTATGTCGGCGACGAGGACGGCGACTTCGTGGTTATGGCAGCCACCAAGGAAAAGAAAATCCTGAGCGAAACGAATCTGGGGACGCCGGTTTACTCGACACCGGTCGTGGCCAACGGGGTTATCTACATCGCGAGCAACACCCATCTTTACGGTTTTTATGACGCGGCGCGCCAGGCCCCGGGCACGGATCAACCCAAAGTGGATGTGAACCTCAAGAAGCCCGAAGCTCCAAAATAGTCAGGCACGCCGCCGCCGGTCTCAGATCTCAAATATCCTGACCACGGATGCACACGGATGAAAGAGTGGATCTGCGACGTGGCGGATTGCGAATCTGCGTCCATCCGTGGTTAACAAGTTTTTGCCATCATCGCTTGTCACTTATCCGTAAATCGTAAATCGTAAATCGCTATGTCTGTCGACCAATCCGTCATCAAAGCCGCGCAGGAACAACTGGACGCGCATCTGCGCGAGATCATCACCTGGCATTTCAGCCCCGAGACTGGCTGCCCGTTCTGGCTCGATTGGGCGAAGAAGAACTTCGATCCGCGCAAGGAGATTCAGTCGTCCGCGGACATGCACAAGTTCGCGCATTTCCAGGACGAATGGCTGCGCGACCTGCAGCCGGAAGTCTGGGTGCCCGCCAAGTTCAAGGGCCAGCCGTTCAATATTTTTGAAACCGGCGGCACGACCGGCATGCCCAAGCAGCGCATCGGATGGAACGATTACAAGGTCGATTACTCCGAGTTCAGCGAAAAGATTTCGGACAACCACTTTCCGCGCAATCACTATTGGATGATGATGGGCCCGACCGGCCCGCGCCGGTTGCGCCTTGCCATCGAACACCTTGCCAACGTCCGCGGCAGCTCGTGTTATTTCATCGACCTCGATCCGCGCTGGGTGAAGAAGGTCATCGGCGCCAAACAATTCGACCACGCCAAGGCCTACATGGAACACGTGGTGGACCAGGCCGTGACGATCCTGAAACACCGCAAAATCAGCGGCCTGTTTACGACGCCGAAGCTGCTGGAGGCGCTGGCCGAGAAGATCAACCTGTGGGACGCGGGCATTCGCGGCGTGTTTTGCGGCGGCACCAGCATGATGCCGCAATACGTCCGCTTCATCGTCGAGGAAGTCCTGGAGAACCGGATCGGCTTTTATCCGACTTACGGCAACACGCTGATGGGCCTGGCCGCCAGCGTGCCGCTCGAACCGACGGACAATTTCTCGATCACCTACTACGCGCCCCAACCGCGCGCCATGCTGCGGGTCGTGGACCCGAAGAACACAACCGCGACCGTGGATTACGGCGCCTGGGGCCGCGTCGAACTGACCACCATGACGAAGGAATTCTTCATGCCGCGCTTTCTCGAACGCGATGAAGCGATCCGCCGGCCGCCCCGCAAGCCCTACGCCTGGGACGGCGTCGGCGACGTTCGTCCTTTCGGCGCGATGGAGAAGCAGATTGTGGAAGGGGTGTATTGAGCAACCGCAGAGAGATGGAGCGCGGCGAGTCCTCGCCGTCCCGCTTCGCGGGAGCAGGCGACTTGCCGCCGTCGAACCGTCCCGGGGTTTTTCCGCGCCGATGAACGCAGCTCTGATTTGCCGACGAGTCGGCAAATCTCAAAAGCGGCGACAAGTCACCGCACTCCAAATCTTTGTCGCCCGTGCGTGAACTGCATCATGGCAGTACGGATTGAACGTCATTGGCCGATGGCCGAGGCTGCGGGTGCGTTGGTTGGCGCAGGATAAGCCCATAGCCAGTCGTCAGACGGCGTTTTGCTCTTCTCGTCGTTGGTTTCGTTCGGCCCGACGCCGCGTAAAATGTACCGTCCTTCGTCAGTACGCTGATAAACCATCGGCCGGCCGGTGATGGCGTCGCGCGGGATGGTGTCGAGATATTCGCGCATCAGCACCTCCGGACTCTCCGGATAAACCCGATTGGCCAGGTAAAAACGTTCCAAAGCGCAGGCAATGACCGCCTGATTCACCGCCGTCTGCGCGAAGGCAATCGACGTCGGATCGGCTGTCCACCAATAGCCCTGCTGGAGCAACTGGATGGAGTTGCCATCCAATGGCAGCCCGCTCAAATCAGAATTCCAGTTCGGGCGAACACGCACTCCGCCAACATCCACCCGCCCGATTGCCGTCTGACCCGCGGAATAGAGCTGGATGCAAGTGTCGAACCACCAGGCTTTCGGTTGCAGATGCTGCCCGGGAGTGCGCGCGGCCCAACCACCGGACGGCAACGCTGCCACCTGCCTCGATCGGGCATCAGGAATCCGGCGCCAGACGTCGATATGCGCGCGGACAATGCGTTCAACGGCGTTCGTGTGGTCGGACAAAAGGTTGAACCCAGCGAGTTCTTTTTGAATCGCCGCGAGCTGCGGTTCACTCCAGCGATGTTCGGCGAGTCCTTCCCATAACGGCTGCAACGACCGCGCAACCATCACCTGAACGCGGACTGACGCTTTGATGTCCGGCGACTGGCGAGCCAGATGGGCCAGGCGCAGGCTGGTCAGGACGTCGTCGCCGGCGGCGGCGATGCCACCCGACGACAATCGGGCGGAGGCCCTCAGTTGAAAAACGAATTGCAGGCGCTCCAGCGTGGAAAGCGCCCGACGATTCCCGTGCAGCGCCGCGGCGGCGTCGCGGTTGGTTGAAGATTGAAAGAAAGGCAGGAGCGCCGCCTTCTCCAGGGCGCGCAACGTCACAGCCAGCGGTTGCAATCCCTCGAGGATGGCAGATGCGGCTTGCCGGCGATCCGCGCTTTGGGCCTGGCCCGCAGCGGATCGAATCCATGCCAGATGCTGGTCGAAGTCAGTGACCTTTTGCTGAATCCAGGACGCCGGCGTGTTGTTGACGTAAAAGCCCGATTCCAGATCCACACCGTCCAGAGCGTTGAAGAGAGTCGCGGCGGCGGAGTCGTCGGTGGGCGGGAGGTTTTGGAAGGCGGGTGACCGTGCGAAGTTTTGATCTTCCCGGACCGATCCCGGCAGCAGGGCGACCAGATCGAGGGATTCGCCCCGCTGGATCAATTCCTTTTGGAACGACACCCAGGCCCTTCGGCCGCGCCAGTTTTGATAGCCGTAAAACACCGCGACAATCAGAGTCAAAGACAACGCGATCCCCGCCGCGCCGGCAGCGAGCCGGCGAAATGTCTGCCAACCTGGCCGCCACCACCGGCGAACTGCGGGCGGCTGAAAACGGCTCGTCACCGTGACGCGGAAATCGCGACGCAACCGTCCGGCCGCCCAGACCGAAAGCAGGAAGCAGTGGGCCATCCCAATGCCGAAACCGATCCACGTCATCAAGGGCAGGAATTGGCGTTCCGGCATCCGGTCCACTTGCATTTCGTCGCACACGTAGCAGACCAGGCTGAAAAGCAGCCAGGGCGGCAACAACACCAGCGCCACAGCAGTCATCGGCGCGAAACCCGGATGTTTCATGCGCAACCCCAGCCATCGGCCGACCCAGCCCAGGGCAAACCAGTTCGCGATCAGCATCACGAACACGAGGAGAAAAACGCGCAGGATGAACCCAAAGTGCCAGTCGACGATGAATCCGTTTATCGAAAGGCCAAACAGAGCGTTCCAAAGCAGTTGCCCCGCCGTGATCCCGCGCGGAAGCTCCCCGGGAGGTTCCAGCACGAACAACGTCGCACCCTGCCAGATGAAGTAGAAGTGAACCAACGCAGCGACCAGCGCGGGAACGAACATCTTCCGCGCAAAGGCGAGCCAGAGTCCCCTGGAAATGGATCGCTCTGTGGCTGGCGTGCTCAGAATCAGCTCCAGTGCCCCGCTATGGTTGTCCTCGGCCAATTGCCGGGATGCAGCGGCCGCCGCGTAGTAGAGCGTGAACGCGTGGATCGCGAGGCCAGTCCAAAACCACGCGAAAAGGTGGCCCAACAGCGGGCGTATGATGCCGCCGCCCATGGCACGGCCGAAGAGCGGAGCCGTCACGTGGACTGTGATCACGACCAACACGACGGTCACAAGCAGGAACGCAGGCGAACTGATCCGCTGACGGCTGGCCAGCCAGAAGAACGGATTGATTTTCAGGAAGCGGCGCCGCAGAGCGGTACGACGAGAGGTTCGACGGGTGCCCCAGGGTTTCCAGAGGTTGAAGCCATTCGGCGAGCGGACCCTGGCCGGCCGGTCGCGCCAGGTCCGTGAAAGCCACCAGGCGGTCAGGGCAAGCCAGGTCCAGGACAGGACGCCCACCGCTGCCAACGAGAGCCAATACCGGTTCTGCCCGAACATGCGCCGGCTTTCCTCAGCGGCGCTGAAAGTGTAAAGCGGGCTGAACAGCGCGATTCCTTCGGCCCAGAATATCGGGCCGCCCGCCAGACGCACCGCCTCGGCCGCGCCGACCAATCCCAGACCGAATAAAAGCGACAGGCCGATCGCGCCGGCGATGGCCGGGAATTGCCGCCGACTGACGACCGAGGCCGCGAAGCCGGCGGCCACGGAAAAGAGAATCGCGTTGAGCAAAGCCAGCACCGTCCGCCAGAAGTGGCCGAATGCCACTCCGCCCATCATCAGTGTCAGCGCCAGGAGCGGAAACACCGCAAACAACCCGTAAACCGCCGACAGCGCGCTGGAGCAGAGTTTGCCCGCAAGGATTTCGGCGCTGTTCAAGTTGGTCAGAAAGAGCAGCCCCAGCGTGCCTTCGCGCTTTTCCCAACTGATGCAGTCCGCGGTTCGTATCGCCCCGATGACCAGACAGTAGAGGAAGGTCACGGTTGAGAGGGCCTGAAAAATTCGGGAGCCTGCGACGTTGGAGCGGAATCCGCCAAACACCCAGAGCATCCAGATCAACAGGCCGAGAAACGCCGCTGCCGTGACCCAACGGATGCGATAGGTCGCCTTCTGTCGCGCTGCGGCGCGCAGTTCCCTGTCGGCGACAGATAAGAAACGCATGTCGGCCCGCTTCCGGTCGGCGAGGGGCCGATGGATTGACACGGCAAGCCGGGATTAGTTTCAACAGGAAAAGCAGCATTTCGCGGCGGGTTGAAACCGACGGTAACAAGAGGAGGAGCGCCAATCGAGAAGTCCGGGCCAGTCCTGCGCCGGCACGACACGGCGACGTGAGTCGGTTCGAGGCGAATGAGAAGCAGATCGTGGAAGGGGTGGATTGATTATCGGTTGCCCGCTTGGACACTGATTGGGATTTCACCCAAGTCGGCCGGCGCGGACATCGTCTCGTTGGCGGCCTCAGGGACTGTCAGCTCATGCCGAACGGTCCCGACTATCCTCGACCGGAATCGGGTATGGGGATCATTCCCAGGACCCGGCGACTCCTCTGTGAAGCTTGCGTTCAGAACATAAACTCCCGGCGGGATGTCTTCGGCTTCAAACGACCCGTCTGCTGCCACGCGCAGATTATAACTCCGCTGCGACCGTAGCGCAGCGCGGCCAACTTCAGACTCGTAGTATTCCAGCCGCCACCGCTTCACCGCCTCCATGCCTTGCCGGAGCGGTTGCTTTGCTGTTTCCGCGGGCTTCGTCGCCAATGATGCAAACCTGACCTGTTTCTGCCAGTCCGCCAACACGCCCGGATTGGAAGCCACAAAGCGCCCTATGATGCGCCGGCCAGTGCCGCCAATTTGGGCTTGCACCGTCTCGTCGGCAGACACCTGAACACTCGTCGGATGAGTGAAAGGTTTCCCTGTTCCAGGGTTCAAATAGAGCGTGTAGTCGTCGGCTGGAACCTGCTCGAATGCGAAATTGCCTTCCGCGTCCGCTTTTGTGGAGAAGGAGCCCAAGTCGAGTGACAGGCCGCCTTCGCTGAACGCCAGCGCGGCCACCGGCAACAACACGACCACACGGCCCGCCCACGAGCCGTCTGAAGTACGGACACTCCCTTCAATACGGCCCCACGGTGCCAGCCCGATGGTGGTCTCTTGTCCTTGCGCCTGGATACGCGCGCGACCAAACCCGCTCGGATGGACCACAACAATGGTGTGGGCCGCCGGATCGGGATCGAAGTGAAACCGTCCGTGTGCGTCCGTGACTGCGGGCTTCGTCCCCTGGTTTCGGACGAAGCAGCCTTTGCCCAACACCGCGCCTTGTTCGAAGGTGAGCAACGCGACTTCGGCTCCGCTCGCTGGCCGACCCTCAGGCAACAGGACGACACCACGGATCGCCCGACTCACGTCTTTCCTGCGCAACTGGAAATCCTGGCCCCGCTCGCGCGGTTCAAGCGTCAGCTCGGACGACATCGCGGGCTCATAGCCTTCGGCTTCGATGCGGACTCGGAACGGCGGTTGAAGCTCGGTGAAAGTGAGTGCGTAGTTGCCGTTGGTTCCATGCCTTAATTCGCTCCGATCGTAGCCGGCACTGCCTTCGCCTGCACACGGAATGGCCTTGAACGATTCGACAGCCTGACCGCCGTCGGCATCGACAACCCGTCCCGACACTTTGAGGGCGCGCTGCAATTGAAGCCTTGGTTCTGGAACAGACAGGTCCAACCGCTCATCACGCCTGACGAAGAAGTCCTTGGCGCCTCCGTGGAATCGCAAAACGCTTCGAACATCGTCCGGGATGCTCTCGAACCGGATCCAGCCGTCCGCGTCGCTCGTCGAGTGCCAATCCGCGTTGTGCCGTTGCGGTCCCTCGGCCATGACCCAGGCTCCGGCGATGCTGTTGCCCTCTTCATCCACCACGCGCAACGAAACCGTGGTCCCACGGGCCAGCCGCAAGACGAGATTCGAGACGCTGGATTGGACATCGATCGGCTGACTGACGGGACCAAAGCCTGCGGCGGATGCGCTGAGTCGCGCAGGTCCCGCGGCCACGCCCGCGAGGTGGAAGCCGCCATCGGCTTTGGTCGTGGCGCTCTCCCGTTCGTAATCGGAATCAACGAAAAGTCCTACTTTCGCATCTGCAACCGGCTGGCCTGCGTCATCCGTGACCAGGCCGATGACCTGAAATCCCCGCCGCAAAACAATCACCGCCTCGGTGGCCCAAAGTTCCTTCATCGCGAGCCGTTGGATTGAACTAGCGTAGTTCCGGTCATCAGTGTCGGTAACCAGTGTCTCGGTAACGAACTCCGGGTGGCGGATCTCAAGGCTGAAAAGATCGTAGCCGGCGGGAACGATCGCGCACTTCCAGCGCCCTTGAGCGTCAGTTCGAGCTGCGATCAGATCGTGCAGGAAGCCGAGCCGTTCGGGTTGCGGTTCGCGCGAAGTGGAATCGCCCCGCTCAGGGAATTGCACCGCAATCTCAGCACCGGTGATTGGCTGACCGGACTCGTCCCGCACCCAGCCGCCGATGGGAAAGCCGCGCTCCAGCTTCAAGACATAAACTGCCGGAAGGGATTCCTCCTGGTCCCCCCGCCAGGTGTAGAACTTCTGCACGTAGCCGTCCTTCAGCGCGCCTACATCCAGGCGCTTCAGGTCTCCGCTTGGAATTGGAATGCTGCAGATCCCATCGGCGTCCGTCGCCAAATCTTTCCCGCGGATCCACTCGCCGTTGACGGTGTAATTCCATGCGATCCGAGCCGTCGGAATTCCCGCGCCGGTTGCGGAATCGATTACGCGGAAGGCGAGGTCCATGCTTGCGACACCGTTGGTCGCCGCCGCCACCGCGCTCGAAGCGACGCCGGCGACTGAAGCCGGTTTGTCCTGTGGCGCGGCGACTCTGACCTGCTGCGCATCTTTGCTTGGGGACACTTCGCTTGGAATAAGCCAATTCACCGTCAGTGCGATCACGACAGCGGTTGCGCACAGTGCGCCAGCCAGTTTCGCTTTGGCCCACCGCCAAGCCGAGAGAGTCTCTCGCACCATCGCCGGCAACGCTGTGATTGCCGTGGTCCCGCCCGCCAGAGAACCTGAAGCGACCGCCGCGGCCAGCGATGCCGGGGCGGCCTTCGCACCATGCGTGACGAGCGCCGACGACAACACGATCGTCGAGACACCAAGGCCGCGCCGGGCAAAAAACGCCCGAAGCTTCTCCAGTGCGCGCATCACGCGTTTCTTGGCGGCCTCTTCGCTCAATCCCAGTGTCATTCCCACTTCCTTGTGACCTTGGTCTTTGAGGAAACGGAGCACGACGGCGTTGCGATCCATTTCACCGAGCCGGTCGAGGGCTTCGTCCAGCACGGGCGCGAGGCGACGCCAGGCGTCGTCGGGAGTGGCGAGTTGTTGCATTTCGAAGGCCTCCAGTTCCCGGCGTTGGCGTCGGTGCTCCGACCGCAGGGCACGAGCCGCCACGAATCGCGTTGTGCGAAACAGCCAACCGGGAAGAACGACGCCGCTGCGGAAGGTCCGCGCTTTGCGGGCCAGCAGGATGAACACCGCCTGGCTGACCTCCTGGGCCAGTTGGGGATCGTTCACCTGCCGCAGCGCCGCCGAATGAACCAGGTTCAGGTGACGCTCGACAATCGCGCGGAACGCGGTTTCTGAACTGTTTTCGGCGTATTGTTGAAGCAATTGCCAGTCGTGCATATCCAACGATGCGTTTGATCTTACTATCCCCGCCGCCGCCTGCCAAAGGGACAACGATCACCGATCCAGGTCCGGGCGCGAGGTTTCCGGCTGCAAACCCGAGCGAAAGCCCGCAAAAATCCTCTGGCATTTCATACGTAGGCGTATAAATTCGCCTTGCCCTTTTGAGATTATGAGCAACATTCGGCACATCCCGGCGATCCGGCGAGGCCGGCCTTACGAGAGCCTCGACCGCGTTGAAGTCAAAGATCACCGCAGCGGCGAGGTCAAAGCCACCGTCAGCTCGGTCAACGCCGGCATCATCCGAAAAGACCTTCAGCGCATCGCCGAGTCGCGCGCCGCGCTGAGGAAACTTACGGTCAGGAGGCTGATCGATATTTGCGTGAAGGCGGGCGATCTGTTTGTGGATGGCGCGCTGCCGCTCGGTGACAAAGGTCACACGCAGACTCCGCAGCAATACATCGAAACGCTCTCCGCCACGAGCGGTCTGCCCCACGTGATGGTGAAGCGCAACATGGCGAAGATCCATCAGGCGCTCGCCAGCATGAAGATGGTCCTCAACGGCCTGACCCGCGGGCTGGACCTTTCCATCATCGACCGGGGCCACGGCGAACAATCCGGCACGCAAATCAGCTACTATCCGACGGCGCAGGCCCTCGGACTGGTGATGCCGAGCAATTCGCCGGCCGTGAACTCGCTCTGGTTGCCCGCGATTCCGCTCAAGATCCCGGTGGTCATCAAGCCGGGGCGCGAAGAACCCTGGACGCCCTATCGATTGATTCAGGCCTTCATTGCGGCGGGTTGTCCCGCCGCAGCATTCGGTTTCTATCCGACCGATCACGAAGGCGCCGGCGCGATTCTGAAATCATGCGGCCGCGCGCTGCTCTTTGGCGACAGCAACACGACCGAACAATACGCGAACAATCCCGCCATCGAAATCCACGGTCCCGGCTACAGCAAGATCCTCGTCGGCAACGACGAGATCGAACGCTGGCCGGAGTTCATCGACCTCATGGCGTCGTCCATTTCCGACAATGGCGGCCGCTCCTGCGTCAACGCGTCCACCATCCTCGTCCCGAAATACGCGGCCGAGATCGCCGATGCGCTCGCGAAGAAACTTGGCCCGATCGAGCCGGCGAGGGCCGACGACGAAAGCGCGAAACTGTCCGGCTTCGCGAACGTGAAGATGGCGGAACACATCGACGCCGCGATCGACCACGACCTGGGGACTTCCGGCGCCATCGATGTTACGGCCAGGTATCGCAACGGGCCGCGCAAGATTGTGTTTGAGGGAGGCACCTATCTGCGTCCGACAATCGTGCTGTGCGATTCGTTGGCGCATCCCCTGGCGAACCGCGAGTTTCTCTTTCCTTACGCCAGCGTCGTCGAGGCGCCGCAGGAAGAAATGTTGAAGCGGATGGGGCCGTCGCTGGCGGTAACCGCGATCACGCGGGATGCGTCATTTACCGAAGGCTTGCTCGAGTCACCGTTGATCGGGCGATTGAACCTGGGTCCGATCGGCACGACCAGGATTTCCTGGGACCAGCCGCACGAGGGCAACCTGTTTGAGTTTCTCTACAAACGGCGCTCGATTGAGCGGGCCGCGTAGTCGAAAAGACCTCCCGGCGCGCCAGGGCGCATCTCCGAGTTGTCGATTCCGACTGGGCGTAGCGGCGGGCGTCCCGGCCGCTCCCGCGCCCGCGGGACCGTGGCGTCTCGCCCGGCGGGATCCACGTCGGAAATCGAAGCGCGTTTTGAGTCTCATCACCGGCCCCGGGCGGTCCCGCGGCCGCGGGACCGCCCTCTACG
>JGI10216J12902_101371247_pt1 | contig 13885 bp, 8 predicted proteins | sample KanNatreferecore_FD_12902 | JGI IMG/M metagenome (IMG submission 12902)
TCTACTACTTTGATCAGACACGCTCGAAATAGTGGCCCACGCCGAAGATCAAAAGGCCTGACAAAACTCCGTCTGACTGCTTCAATTTCCGCCTTGTCGACGGCAACGCGGCGAACCAAAGGAATCGGTACATGGTTGGCAATCCTCTGTACAATCTCTTCCTGCTCAATCGCAAAGGTCGTCCTCAGGCCAGCATGGCGCTCAACCAGGACCATCAGCGCTCGGCGTAATCGCCGGATGTCCAGCTCTCCTTCCAGCTTGAGGGCGACTGGAACGTTGTACTCCGTACCGTCAGGCAACAACCGGTTGAGGATGTACATCCGTTTCTGATTGGCAGATGCTGGATAGCATGTTTGCTCAACGGCCGACAGCATTGCGATACTCCCTTCCGTCGCCATTGCAAATAAGAGCCGCCAACTCCGACACAGTCGGCGAATCAAAGACCATTCGGAGAGATACAGGGACTCCGAACTCCGTGCTTAGCCGTGAAGCCAACGCGCTTGCCTTCAAAGAATGACCGCCGATCTCGAAAAAGTTGTCGAGAGCCCCGATGTTGGTGGTCTCCAACAATTCTTCCCAAATGTGAGCAACCTTCAATTCGGTAGGGTTGCGCAATGGCATGTGCACACTCTCCGCCTCCGCGTCGGGCTGCGGCGCCGGAAGTGCGCGCTGATCGATCTTGCCGCTCTCGGTCAAAGGCATGACCTCGAGTTCGCAGAAATGCGACGGCACCATATATGAAGGCAGCAGGGCAGCGAGATGATCGCGTAACTCGGCGGCAGTAACCTTCGGCTCGGAGACGTAATAAGCGCAGAGATATTTGTTGCCGTTTGTGTCAGTCGCCGAAGTCACGGCAGCTTCCTTCACGCCAGCGTGCTCGAGCAACCGGTTTTCGATTTCACCAAGCTCAATGCGGAACCCTCTGATTTTTACCTGCCTATCAACTCTGCCAATGAATTCGATCGCGCCGTCAGGACGACGTCTCACGAGATCACCGGTCTTGTAAATCCGCTCTCCCGGCACGAGCGGGTTCATTATGAAACGTTCCTCTGTAAGTGAAGGTCTGTTGAGGTAGCCGCGCGCGAGCCCGTCACCACCGACGTACAACTCGCCAATGGCGCCAAGCGGCGAAAGCTTCATCTCTCGATCAAAGATATACGCCTTCGAATTAGGAATCGGCCGGCCGATAGGTATCGTCCGCGGCTCCGTTTGCGTAATCGGGTAGCAGGTTGAGTAAGTCGTGTTCTCCGTTGGACCATACGCATTGATCACAGCAAGCGAAGAACTTGCCTGGCGGGCTCGTTCCACGTGCTTCATCGAGATCACGTCACCGCCGGTGATGACGTATCTCAGCGGTTTAAATAAAGACTCATTCGCGTCCACCAACTGATTGAACAGCGGCGGCACGAGAAACATTATTGTTATGCGATTGCGCGCCAGGAATTCTGCCAACGCGTTCGCGTCCAGTAGCACTTCATCGCTGACCATGTAGAGCCGGAGACCATTGAGAAGCGCGCCCCAGACTTCGAATGTGGTCGCGTCAAACCCAGGCGCGCCGGTCTGCACCAGCGCATCGTCTGTTCTGAACTCCAAATAATCCACATTGGTAGCGAGGTTGACGACGCTGCGGTGCTCAACCATGACGCCTTTGGGCATTCCCGTTGAACCGGATGTATAGATGACATAAGCGAGATTTGCCGGCGAGGTCTGATTGGTCAGATTTTGTCCGCCAGCTTCCGATCTATTTGCGTCGCTAAGACGAACCACCGGACCGTCAAACTCGAGGGGCTCTCGATAATCATCCGGCAAGATCAACACGCGCGGCTGGGCATCGCGCAGGAGCTCGTGGATTCTGTTTCGCGGACTACTACGTGCAATCGGCAGATATGCGCCTCCGGCTTTCAGGATGGCGAGCTGCCCTAACACCATCTCGGCGGAACGCCCGCCGATAATGGCAACTATGCTGTCAGGAACGACTCCTTTCTCGCGGAGAAAGTTTGCCAGCCGGTTAGCTGTCTCATTGGTCTGTTGATAGGTGAGTTTCACGTCGCCATCGACAAGCGCGATCGCAGCGGGCCTGGCGCCGGCCTGCGCCTCAAACAATTCATGTACACACTTGTCTGAAGCATAGGAAGTTTTCGCGGGGTTAAAGTCCTCGATAAGTTGTCTTTTCTCTTTTTCATTTACAAGTTCGAGTTCGTTCAACCCTACGTTCCAGTCCGAGCATAGTTGCGAGAGCAGCGTGATGTAGTGGTTCGCCAACCGCACCACTGTCTCGGTCTGGAAAATATCGGTGTTATGTTCGATACGGATTTCAGCGCTCCTGGCACTCCAGTGAAGATCGAAGATCAGGTCTACCTGCACGGCATTGGTCTGTGTCGCAACGTCGATCAGAGTCTGCCGCTCGACACCGTTAAATAGGTTCTCGTCCTCCACATTGGCTACGAGATTGAACATCGTTCGGACCAACGGCACCCGGCCGTCACGTCTACTGGGTCCGAGCTTTTGGACCAGCCGTTCAAATGGATAGTCCTGCATGTAGTAAGCGGTCTCGACCTGTTCGTGGACCTTCTCGACAAGCTGTTGGAAGGAGTGGTCCCAGGCAACGTGCTCACGCACTGCGGTCATGTTCACGAAGAACCCTGCGGTCTCATTGAGTTCCGGACAGTAATGACGGCCGGAAAACAGAACGCCTACCGTGATGTCTTCCTGTTGACAGAATTTTTGCAACAACACGAAGTAGGCCGAAAAAAGACTCGAGAACAACAAGACTCTTTTTTCGCAACTGAGCCGGTAAAACTTTTGGATCAGATCTGCGGGAATATCGACAATCGCCAACCCTCCCTTGAACGAGAGCTCCGGCGATGGTGCGGCGTCAGTGGGAAAGTCGAGTGCCGGTACCTCATCAGGAAACCTTGAAAGCCAATATTCCTCCTGCTCGCGTGTTTGCTCTGGTCCAAAATGCCGGCGTTGCCAGATAGCGTAATCGGAATACTTCAGTCCCTTCGCTGGAAGCTCGCCGTCTGAACCGCGGATCAGGTCGTTGTAGATTAGCGTCAGATCCCGCCACAATAAGTCAACCGATGCCGCATCGGAGATGATGTGATGCACACGAAACAGCAACACGTGATCGTTGTTTGCAAGCGTCAGCAAAACGACTTCAAATAACAATTCATCGTAGGTCCAGCCCGATATCGGTTTTTGACAGATTTCGGTGAGCAGTGCTGAGAGAGCCTCTTCGATTCCTGAGACAGCCTCCTGCGATATGTCGATATGTCGAAAGGCTTTACTGGTGTCCTGATCAAACGACTGCACCGGCCCATCCACGCCGCGAAAGATCCTCGTGCGCAGAATCTGATGAGTGTCAATGAGAAGCTCAACCGCCTTTTTCATAAGATTGGCGTCGACGCTTCCGCTCAGCCGTTTACAAGTGTTGATGTCCCAGATTGAGCTATTCGGATCGAGCTCGCAGAAATAGAGGGCTCTTTCCTGCTGGAAGGTGAGCGGAAACTGAGTCGCTCCCACATTCCCAGCAATGGCTGGATATTGTCGAATGCCTGTTAAGCTCATGCTCTCACCTCTTCGAGGCTGTTGCGGACTGGCTCGCGCGCACAGCAGTTAGCGGCACCCTTCGCAATCACGACTTCACCGGATCTCGTGGCGGGCGAGATCGCGGGCTCGATTAACCTGGCGATCTCGGCGATCGTCGGCAGCGACAGAAAGTCCATTGGTGAAAGATTGGTCCCGAGAGTGGCGTCGAGTGTTGCAATAAAACGAAGAGTCAGCAGTGAATTTCCGCCGAGCCGGAAGAAATTACTTTCTGGTCCAAGTCCGGTGGTGTTGAGCAGTTGTTCTACAATCGTGATGATCGTTTGTTCCAGTGGAGTGGGCGCCACTCGATCGGCCACTTCGGGCGTTAGGCTCATCTGACCTGGTTCCGGCAGCGCCTGCAAGTCGATCTTTCCACTGGCCAATCGTGGCAACCGGTCTATCTTCACGAAGACATCAGGAACCATGTAGCTGGGCAACCACGTAGCTAATTCTTTGCGCAGATCCTCGACGGACCGCTTGTCCGCAGTCTCAGTAGTGAAATAAGCAACCAGGCCTTTTTGCCCGAACTGATCGGCTCTTGCAGTTACCGCCGCCTCCATAACGCCATGGCAAGCCCGCAGTTTTCGTTCGACTTCTCCGAGCTCAACGCGAAAGCCACGTATCTTCACTTGTCCATCGGCTCTCCCGGAGAATCGAATCAGACCGTCGTCACTCCACTTCGCCAGATCACCCGTGCGGTAGATTCGCTCGCCTTTCCGGTGAGGATTGGGACAAAACTTTTCATTGGTCAGCTCAGGCGCGTTCAAGTAGCCGCGCGCGAGACCCGCTCCTGACAGGCAAAGTTCGCCCAGCAGTCCGACGGGCCTGAGTCGTAACTGCTCATCCAGGATGTATGCTTGCGTATTTGACAGCGGCCGGCCGATCGGAACTTCATTCAACTCTTCAGTGCGCGGGATCGAATACCAGGTGGCGTAAATCGCGGCCTCGGTTGGTCCATAAAGGTTTTCGAGCCGCACGCCTCGTATCCGCTGATGGAAACGTTTGGCCAGGTCGGGTTTAATAGCTTCGCCGGCGACGAAGACATACTCGAGCCGCTCCAGCGTCGATATGTCACGTTCCTGTAGACCGGAGAGAAACACGTCGAGCATCGAAGGAACGAAGTTGATATGAGTTACGCCAAACTTCGCGATTGAATTCAGCAGTTTCGCGGGATCTTTTTCTGCTTCCTTTTCAAGCAGAGCCAGACGGCCATCGAATAACCAGCCGAACAATTCAGTGCACGACACGTCGAAGGTGAAGTTGGTCTTGAGCAAAATGGTCTTTTTAGTCAGCGGATACTTTGCCTGGAGGAACTCGAGCGTATTCATCAGCGCTTTGTGTTCGACGACGACGCCCTTCGGTTTGCCGGTTGAGCCTGAGGTGTAAATCACATAGGCCGCGTTGGAGAGGTTGATCTTTCGACCGAAATTCTCTCCAGCTCCGCGATATGAACTCTTGTCATTTAAAGAAATGCATTTGAGAGGTAACGTGCCGTTTGTTCGCGTCAATATATCGAGGGGTTCGTTCTGTACCAGCAGGCAACGAACTCCACTATCGCGCAGGATGAACTCGGTTCGTTGCGCAGGAAAAGCCGGATCGATTGGAAGATAGGCGGAGCCGGCTTTCAGGATTGCGAGTAGGCCAAGCACCATTTCCGGCGAGCGATCGGCCACGATCGCGACGACATCACCTTCCCTCACGCCGGCGTCGATTAGTGTGGCGGCAAGCTGGTTAACTCTGGTGTTTACTTCACCACAAGTCATCACATCGTCGCCAAACAGCAGCGCCACCTCATTCGGTGTGCGTGCAGCGCGGTCTTCCAACAACTCAATGACGCTTCGCTCGCAGACACGCAGTTCCGACTCCCCCTCGCCAAAACGCAAGACCCTTTTTTCTTCCGCCTCATCGAGCATGCTTAGGTCGTAAGCGATCTGATCCGGCGCTTCGACCATCTTTTCGACAAGCGTGACGTAATGGCGCAACATGCGTTGGATCCTTGTTCGCGAGAAGAGGTCGGTGTTGTATTCGAGCCGTAATTCCGATTCGTCCTGGCCAATGTGTAACTCAAGGAACAAGTCAACTTGAGTCGCTCGAATTTCCGGCTCCATCCACTGTTCTGTGTGAACCCCTTTGAACCTATGGATCTCTTCAGGTTCCGTCATCATGTTGAAGAGCGCGCGGAACAACGGATTCCGTTTGCGTTCGCGATCGGGATCGAGCTTGTTAACGAGCCGTTCGAACGGGTAATCCTGCATCTCGTAAGCTTGTGTCACCTGAGCGTGTATGCCCTTGACGAATTCAGTGACAGTTTGTGAAGGATCGAGCCGAGTGGGAATCGCTACGGTGTTAGTGAAGAACCCGGCGAGCGCTTTGATCTTCGGACTATAGTGCCGGCCTGAAAATACAGTGCCCACGGTGATGTCATGCTGCCGGCAATAGTTGTGCAGCAGCAAATAATAGGCACTCAGCATCGTCGAAAAAGGTATGACTCTTCTCCCAAAGCTGAACGCCTGCACTCGTTTGACCAGAGACCGTGGCAGTAACTGTCTCTCCAGAGAGCCGTTGAACGTGAGGTTCGGCGGTTCGGGATGGTCCGTAGGCAAATCGAGCTCGGGCCGCCCGTCGCGAAACTGGCCCAGCCAGAACGACTCCTGTGGTCTCGTGTTGTCTTCGACGAATTGTTTACGCAGCCAGGTTGCGTAGTCGAAATATTCCAGGTCGAGCGGCCCCAGAGTGGCGGTGTCGCCCAATCTTGAGTTGTACAGGACCTTTAGGTCGCTCCAAAGGATCCGAATCGTGGTTGCGTCAGAGATAATGTGATGCAACTTCAAGATTAACCAGGTTTCGGCTTCGCTACAGCGAACCACCACGGATTTAAAGAGTTCTCCGCCCTCGAGCGATAGCGGTTGTTCGTATTCGCGATTCAAAATTGCCATCGCTTGTTCCTTGGCGAGGGACTCGGCGGCAGCAGAAAGATCGATGTAGCTGAAAGCTCCTTTGAGCCTCTCGTGCCTCGACTGCCTGGGCTCGCCATTAATCAGATCGATCCTGGTCCTCAGCGCGGCATGTCTCTCAACCAGATCGGCGACAGCTTGCTCCAGGAGCTTTTCATCGAGCTTGCCTATCAAACGCTTGCAGGAAACGCGGTTCCACAGCGGACCGTTCGCCGAGAGTTTGTTCAGATAGAGCACGCGCTCCTGCTGAAAGGAGAGCGGTGAAGATTGCACTGAGCCGCTAGACTCGATGTTAGGGTAGACGAGCTTCGTTTTCTGCATGTTCATTCTCCCCTCAGATACCTGAGGTTTCGCTGGTGGCCTGCGCCACAGCAGCCACTCGTGGACGTATCCGAGTTTTTATCAATTCGTCTGCGATGATCAGTCGTTGAATCTCGGAGGTTCCATCGCCGATCTCAGTCAACTTCGCGTCTCGATAAAAGCGCTCGAGCGGAAGATCTCTGGAATATCCGGAAGCACCGTGAATCTGGATCGCGTCTTTCGTTACAGCAACGGCAACTTCGGAGGCGAAGAGCTTCGCTTCCGATGCTTCCTTCAGGAAGCTGCGACCGGCATCTTTCATTCGCGCGCCTCGTTGCAGCAGCAGATCAGCGGCGTTGATGTGCATCTCCATGTTGGCCAGCATCGCTTTCACCAACTGGAAGCGATAGAGCGGTTTGCCAAACTGTTTTCGCTGCGTTGCGTAGTCGAGACAGAGATCACGAGCACTTTCAGAAATGCCGATCGCAATTGCCGCCATACCCAAGCGCGCGGCAGACAGCGTTCGCTGCAAAATCTCGAAGCCGCGGTTCTTGCGGCCAATCAGGTTTTCTTTGGGTACGCGCGCGTCACAGAAGAGCAACTCGCCCGTATCAGAAGCGCGCATGCCGAGTTTTCTTTCTTTTCTGCCGCTGGCTGAAAAGCCTGGCGTTCCTTTCTCCACCACAAACAGGCTTAGGCCGAGTAAACCCGCGCGGGTCGCTGTCTTTGCCACTACGACGGCTACGTCCGCAACATTGGCATTGGTAATGAAGATCTTCGAACCATTAAGCACGTAACAATCCGCGGTCTCTTCAGCAGTGGTTTGCAATGATGAGATGTCTGATCCGCTTGCCGGTTCGGTCAGCGCAAAGGCGCCTATCTTCCTGCCGCTAAGCAAGGGGGGCAGAAATGTGCGCTTGAGTTGCTCGCTGCCGGCAGTAAATATGGGGTCGCAAGTCAGGGTTGCATGCGATAAGGCAGTCATTGCTATCGCAGCAGATCCTTTTGCGACCTCGCGGATGAGTCCCGTGTAGGTCTCATAGTCGAGATTCATTCCACCGTACTGTTCGGGGTAGGCCGTGCCGAACAAACCGAATCTCCCCATCTCGCGAAAAGCCTCCAGTGGAAACTCCTCGCGTTCGTCAGCGTCGGCCGCAATTGGCGCGATCACTTGTTTGACGAAATCTCGGCCACACAGAACGATGTTGTCTTCACATTCGATCATGACGTGACTCCAAAGGTGCTGTGCCACGCATCCAGCGCAATTAGCGCGTGCGCGGTCCGGTAAACTGCCAGGTTGTCGGTGGTCTTGAACTGGCCCTTCCGTTTGAAGAAGTCGTCCACCTGTCGCTTGTTGAAGTAATTGCCGATGCGCGAGTCCGAAGACTGGACCAATTCGTTGGCCCGTTTGCATTGTGTCAAGACTGTTTTGGGATCGACGGGAATCGGGACCGGTCGTTTCTTTCGCTTTACGATGTCAGCAGGCAGGATGTCCGTAGCAATGCTTTTGAGCAGTATCTTCTCAGAACTGCTGCTGGACTTGTACGACGACGGCATGTTGACGACGTACTCGACCAGTCTGTGATCCAGGAAAGGAACGCGCGACTCCACTCCCCAGGCCATACTCGTCTTGTCGAGTCGCTCGAGCATGTCAACGAGGTAATACTTCAAAAATAAAAACAGAAACTTGTTGAGCCGATCGTCTGTGTGGAAAGACGACAGCTCGTCGGTGAGCGTGGCGCGTATATGCTCGACGCATCGGGTCTCCCGTGCAAAGGCAGGGTCCAGCAGGGCTGAAACTTCATCGAGATATGGCGCCCAGGGAAACTCCGTCAGTTGACCGTCTGGCCGGTTATCAAGGAAGAAGAAGTAACCGGCAAACAACTCGTCGGCGCCTTCGCCCGACATTACGACCGTGACCGTCGGCTTTACGTCCCGATACAGTAGAAAGAGTGAAGGTGACGTGAGATCGACGGGTTTTTCGACATGCCACGTTACTCTCCGCATCACGTCCGAATACTCGCTGGGCTGAAAGAGAAGGTCGGCGTGATCGGTATGGTAAGCACTTGCCACTAAATGCGCGTAATGTGGATCTGTATCGTCTGGTCTAATCGTGCGGCTGTTGTGATAACCCATTGAGAAGGTCTTTAGACGCCCGCGGATCTGTCGCGCAGCAATGGCGGAAACGATGCTGGAATCAAGGCCACCGCTCAATAGCGTGCCGAGAGGAACGTCGCTGACCATCATCAAATTTATGGACGAATCCAAAAGCTCTCTTACTTGATCGCGGCAGTGTGCAAAGGAGTCGCCGTTGTGTCCCAACCCATCAGTTGCCAGCGACCAGTACTGTCGCGTTCTTACTACTCCGTTTTGGACCATGATGGTGGCGCCGGGTGACAGGGATTGAATGTTCCTGAACATCGTTCTGGAGTCGAGTAAGCACGTGCAGAGCAGATACTCCGGTATCGCTCGAGCCTCGACTTCAGCACTCACGTCAGGATGTTCGAGAATCGCTTTGACTTCAGAGGCGAAGATGAAGTTTGAACCGCGCACTGCGTAATAGAGCGGCTTGATCCCCATTCGGTCCCGCGCCAAAAACAGCAGCTCTTTCTTCGCGTCCCAGACCGCGAAGGCAAACATGCCGTTAAACTTCGTGACACAATCCGGACCAAATTCTTGATAGGCGTGAACGACCACTTCCGTGTCGCAGTTGGTTGCGAAACGATGACCTCGCTTGGCGAGGATCGCTCTTAGCTCTCGATAGTTGTAGATTTCGCCGTTATATGTGATCCAAAGAGTTCCATCTTCATTGCAGAGTGGCTGCTTGCCGTTGCGGGGATCGATTACTGAGAGACGACGATGTCCCAGACCGATTAAATCGTTGATGTAGGTGCCACAATCGTCCGGGCCGCGATGCGAAAGTTTCGCATTCATCCGATCGATTAGTGCCTCTGCGACCGGCTGGTCCTTACTCATGTTGAAGATGCCGCAAATTCCACACATCTTCTAGTGCCCTCCACAGTGTTGGCTGCACGATGCGCAGAAGAGTTCTCGTTCGACCGAGGTCGCGACGTCAAAAACCATCCCATCCTCGTCTTCAATTTTTTTCAACGCGGCTTCCCTGCTCATTGAGCCGAGACGCACGAGCTGGCTCATTTCGTAGTCGTAAGGGTGAAACCCGTAGCGGTTCTGGTGCCTGATGATGCCGAATGCGTTGAGCCGGCAATTGGTCGAGTTCGGATCTACATCCTTTGGCTTGGACCAACCTAGTTGAGCGATGGTCTTGTAAATCTCGGTCTCGTCGTACCCAAGAATCGGTAGCGGGCTGACGATGTGAGGGAACGGCGTTGTCCTGTATTCGTCTGCCGTCAACATCACGTAGTTGTATACCCAGGGGCCGAGTCTTTCACCGAGCTTACTAAAGAGCTGACGACGCAGCGTAAAAGGTATCTTGTTGTCCTGGTAAATGAGCTCGTGATCAGAACGCAGCAACTGCCCTGGACTGTTACCCAACATCACTAAGGGTATGCGCTTCTCGATCGCAGTTCGCAGTGCCGCAGTCATTACCATGCGTATGCAGGAGATGCAGATGCCACTGCCAAACTTCGTCAGGTATTCGGGATATATCGGCGAGAGTGCGCTTTCAAGAAAGATCGCATTCAGGTGGTCCTGGCGAGGCTTAATAACTATGTGATCTACATTCAGCGCGCCGAGGACGTTTCGCATGTTGGCCGCGCACGCATGTGAGAGAAATCCGTTGTCAAACGTGACCGCCAGCAGTTTCAGATCGAATCTTTCCTTCAGCGCGTAAATCAGAAACGTGCTGTCTTTTCCGCCACTGAACGACACGACTGCGTCGTACGGTCGGTTTTGCGATTTAGCAGTTTCGAAGAGCGCCAATAAATGCTCATTTAATTGCGCCGCCGAATCGGGAGAAGTCCCTCTGGAAAAGAAGTCGTTGCAAATCGAGCAGATGCCGTCATTATCAAAGGAGATTCCCGGGAAGCTCCCGGGCAGGGTGCATTTGGTGCAGCGTTTCATAAGCCCTCCGAGAGTCGCAATTGAGTTCGATCCACCTTGCATGTACTGGTGAGCGGTAGAGTGGATCGAAACGAAATAGCGTCAGGCATCATGTAAGCCGGCAGGTGATGTTTACAGTGTCTCGTTATCAGGTCTGATGTCAGACTCGAACCTGGGTTAGGAACGAGAAAAGCACGTATGCTCCTTCCCGTGCCGTTGTCGGGCGTACAGACCACCGCCGCCATCGCTACTCCATCGATCGCATCCAAACATGCTTCAATCTCTTCCGGGTATATCTGATATCCCAGGCGCTTGATCATCGTGTCTTTGCGCCCGATGAAGTAGAGATAGCCTTCATCGTCGAACATTCCCAGATCGCCGGTATGGACTCCGTCCTCACGAAAAGTGGCTCCGCCGCCCCGTTTCCAGTAACCAGGAGAGACAAAGGCTCCGCTATGTACGATCTCACCAACTTCTCCAGGCCGGCAGTCATTCCCTTTGTCATCGACGATTCGTATTTCAACACCCGGCAACGGCTTGCCTACTGAAGAACTCTTTCTCGAAAAATCAGTCGGTGGCAGGCAGGTCGATCGGAACGCTTCGGTCGTTCCGTACATCATGAAAAACTTCGTGTGGTTAAGAATCTGTTTCAGTCTGGCAAGCTCACCCTGGGGAAAAACCTCACCAATGATTGTTAGATAGCGAAGATGAGGAAACTCGTGCTGTGCGAACGACGGATAACGCTCCAGCATCATGCGCCAGAACGACGGCATCGCGTGGAAGCCCGTGATCTGTTCTGAGATTAAGGTTCGCACCACGTCTCGGGGAAAGTTCGAATCCTGTAAAACAAGAGTGCCGCCGACGAGAGTGGCCGTGAATAGTTGACTGAGCGCTCCATCGAACGAAAAAGGCGTGATGCTGATCAGTCGATCTTCAGGCACGTTCTCCAGCACCTGCGCTGAGATCACGGTTGATTCGGAGAAGATGCGGTGAGTGACAATGATGCCTTTGGAGCTGGCAGTTGTTCCAGAGGTGTAGATTATCGCGGCCAGGTCCTCTTCAGCAGTGTTTGTTTTCAGGTCTGTGGCTACCCAGCGAGGGTCGTGGAGGATCGTTTCGATCCGATGAACCGGTAGGGCATCGGTGTCGTTTCGGTTTTTGTTTTCAGTGAAAGAGATGAGGAGATTGGGCAGTACCCCCTGCTGTTGCAAACGTGTAATCGCCGCACTCTTGCTTTCGTGAAAGAAGAGTGCGGCGAGTTCACACTCGGTGATGACATGTTGTAGCTTCTCGTCGCGAAATGAGGGATTGATGTGGACCAGCACACCGCCGGTCTTCGCAATCGCGAAGATGGCAGTCACTTCATCAGCACACTTGGAAGAATAGATGCCGACTCGCATGCCCGGCGCGATGCCATGAGCCCGCAGGAAGTGCGCCAGTTTTGTCGAGACCGCCTCTAACTGCGAGAACGAGACCCGCTGATTGCGAAAGACCAGTGCCTCCTTGTGGGGATAGTCCCGCGCTGTTCTCGACAACATTTCGTGGATTGGCAACAGCATGACTCACCTAAACCAGTTGTCCTTGTTTCAGCGTAACCAGAGCGACCAGGCCGTCAATCGAACCGAAGCTTTCCATGTCAACGTCGTCATCGGTAATCTCGAGAGCAAAGGTGTCTTCGACGAAGGCCACGAGCGAGAGAACATCCAATGAGGTGAGCAGACCACTGTGGAATAGATTGCTCGAGTGATCCACTACTCTCTCACCCGACAACTCTTCGATGTAACCGGCAATCGTGTCACGTATGTTCATAAGGCAGTCCCCTACTTGCCCGTCTGCTTCTGCAAGTCAAAAGCGACAGGGAAAATCGCGAGGCTTCGCTCGTTCCTCTACCCTCGTGGGGTAGAGGGGATTTAATTGTTCGAGGTGACCCCTAACTGAGGTTAGGAGTCTGCTGAGAATTCGATATGAGTTTTAGGCAGCTTCGGCCGGAACAACCTCCATCCACGTGCCCATAACTGCAAGTAAAGCCGCTGGGACTGGCATTCTCCGCCAGAGGACGGCGTTTTTGTTAATCCTGATTAACACTGTTTGAGGACCTGTGACGACATCAGCCTCACCTTTATCGACATCTTTTTTCTCCGCAGTCCGCTTGCCCTTGGCCTTGTCACCCTCTTCTACAGCGGGTGCTGCTTCGGCGCCTTTGGGTGCGGCTGGCTCAGTAGTCTTTGGCGGAGCGATGACCTCGATATCGATTACGTCACTGGAGGCAACTTCGTACTGAACACCATTGACATTAATGCAACAAGAGGTATCAGTAACAGCGAGCATTGAGCCGGCGATAGTAACTTCGCCGGGTTCGCCTGTCTCCAGCTTGATCTCCCCACAGCCCACAGTTGGCTCAGGATTCCTGAAACTAGTCGCGAATTGATCTAAGTTCATATTTCCTCCTCCTGAATGAAATGCAACAGAGCAACAGTCATGCCGACAAATTGTTCAAAGAACGCCGTATCGGTGGGCAGTGTACTCACAGCACTTGAGTAAACTCACGCATCCTCTTGCGAGAAACCACGCATTGTGGAGAAACGCCCAGAGTGCAGATGTTTAGGTGGAGAAGTTAGTAGGAACAGGTTTGCTCGGGATAACAAATCGAAAATAAAGGCAAGTCTAGTTCGGATTGAGGGCCCAAGCTTCAAACAGCAAATCAAATTGCCTTTTTGTGGCTGGGAATACCAGAAGGAGAAGTCGTAGTGAGAAATAAAGCACTTAAGCGCACTGAACTAACGAGCCGTTGAAAGTCAAAACTGGTCCGGTGAGGAAAATTTCAAGTTATGACCGAATCGTCCGCGTAAGTTATTGATTCCAGTAATAGCCCAATTTCACTTTATAACCGAACCCACATCGGCGGAGTCATGGGGTTCATTCAAGAATTTTTACTCGCCCGTGTTTTGTAAAAAGCTTGACTTTCAGATCAACGGGAATTACGCTGCCGGCTCAACGGAAGCCGCCTGTTTCGCTGGTCT
>JGI10216J12902_101283861_pt1 | contig 13874 bp, 9 predicted proteins | sample KanNatreferecore_FD_12902 | JGI IMG/M metagenome (IMG submission 12902)
TTTCTCACAGCTGGGTCAGGGGACAAAGGGGGGTCCAGCTACGGAGCGGTTTCCAATTTCTCCATGGGTTCTTCTAAAGAGCGGCCTCGTTATATCGCATGGGCATCCCTGGCGATCGCGTTATCGCTGGCGGGTCCGGCTTCCGGCCAGGTCCTGATGAACGGCGGGTCGTACACGCAGGATTTCAGTTCCCTGGCGATCAGCGGCACGACGAATATCTGGACGGACAACGTCACTTTGGCCGGCTGGTATGCTTCGAAAACCCTGGGCGGATCCGTGGTGACGAACTATCGCGCGGGCGCGGGCACCGACACTGCGGGAGCGCTGTACAGTTTTGGAACCGGCAGTTCGACCGAGCGCGCGCTTGGGTCGATCTGTTCGGGCACGCCGGGAAGTATCGCTTATGGAATTCGGTTCACGAACGACACCAGCTTTGCCCAAAGCAACATCGTCATTTCCTGCACGGCCGAACAATGGCGCAACGCCAACGGCGCCACTGCCGAGACGAACACGCTTTCGTTCTCGTATCGAATCAGCGGCGTGCCGATCACCAATTCCGACGCGGGCAATTCCCTGGCCTGGACGCCGGTCAGCGCCCTGGATTTCAATTCGCCGGTGGTGGTGACTAATGCGGGCGCCGCTCTGGACGGCAACGCGGCGACGAATCGGCAGGTATTTTCCGGGATATTACTGAGCGGAGTGCTGGTGCAGCCGGGGCAGGAGTTGTTCCTCCGCTGGCGGGACGTGGATGACAACGGCAGCGATGCGGGCATGGCGGTGGATGATTTGACGGTCACGTTCCAATCCGTGACGAACATTCTGCCGCCGCCCGGTCCGTTCCTGTCGCTGCTGACTTACAATGTCAAAGGCAACTTCTCAACGAACTGGACCACCAATGCGCCACAAGTCCAGGCTATCGGACATCAATTGATGTATCTGAACCCGGATGTGATTACCTTCAATGAAATCCCGAATGACGAATATTGGGAAATGACCAACTGGGTCACTGCCTTTTTGCCGGGTTACAGCATGGAGGTCAGTCCCGGCACGGACGGGGCGCTGCGCAGCGCCATCGCCAGCCGGTTTCCGATCATCCGTTCGCAAAGCTGGCTGGACGGCGCCGATCTGGATCCTTTCGGTTATACCAACGCGAATTTTACGCGCGATCTGTTTGAGGCGGAGATCGCCGTTCCCGGTTTTCCGCAACGGCTGCATGTGTTCACCGTTCACTTGAAGTCCGGAAGCACCTCGGATGATTCCGCCCGGCGCGGCGCGGAGGCGAGCGCGATTTCCAATTTCCTGGTCACGGTCTTTCTCCCGGGCTCCGGCCTGCGGCCGTACGTCCTGACGGGCGACCTGAACGAGGACATCAATCATCCGTCGACCGGCAGCCAGCAGCCGATCCAACGTCTCACCAGCGCGCCGACCGGGCTGCACCTCACCACCCCCGTCAACCCGGTGACCCTGGCGGATCTCACGCATTCGATTCAGGGCTCGCTGGATCGGCGTTACGATTACGTCATGCCGAGCGGCCTGCTTTACTCCAACATCGTGAGCAGCCAGGTCTTTCGCACGGACATGCTCACGAACCCGCCGCCGCCGTTGTTGACGAGCGACAGCGTGACGGGCTCCGACCATCTGCCGGTGTTGATGGTGTTCGCCAATCCTTACGACCAACCCTTCAGCGTGACGTCCATTACGCGCAGCGAGCCCGTTCTCGCGCTGACCTGGCAATCGGTGCCGGGACAGCCGTACGACGTGGAGATCTCATCCGACCTGTTTTCGTGGACGATCCTTGCCAGCGAACTGCTGGCGACGAACTTCAACGGCATGTTCACGACGAATGTCGCGGGGAACGTGAATTTCTTCCGCGTGGCCCGCTCGCCGTAGCGTTACGCGGGACGCGTAACGCCACGACTCCAACTAATTGGTCAGCCGATAAAACTTCATCGCATCGAAGTTCGTTTCCGTGATGAAGATGTTCGGGCCGAGGATCGTTCGGGGGGCGTTGTCGTTGGTCCAGAGGCCGGGGGAGAGCGTGGTTTTGGATTGAAGCGTGAAATTGCTCAACAACAGGGGCCAGGACACCCGTGCTTCCTCAGGCGAAACGAGCTCGATGGCGAGGGTTGGGAACGGCCAGACCAGCGTCGTGGTGGAGTTCGTGTTGTTGGCGGGATTGGGATCCGGATGACTGCCGAAGGCGGACACGCGGTTGGTGATCAGGCCGGTGACCTGCGGCGCGACGGTCACCAGGATCTGGCGGGAGAAGCCGTTGGTAACGGTCCCGATGTTTCCCCAGAGCAGATTGCTGACGGCAGTGAGGATTCCGGGCGGGCTCACGGATTTCACGATGACCCCCGCGGGCAGCGTGTTGCTCAACATCATGTTCGGGACATCAAAGGGGCCGCTGTTCAGCACGCTGATCGTGTACACCAGGTTGCTGCCCACAAAAACCGGGTCCGGCGCATCCGTGACGGTCACGCTCACATTGGCGGTGTAATCGAGAACAAAACTGGCCGCGGTGGTGTTGGAGCCGGCGGGCGCGACGATAGTGATCGGACCGGTCTGCGCGTTCGACGGGACCACAGCGCCGATGGCCCCGTTGTTCGCGACCACGAACGACGCGGCCAGGCCGTTGAACAGGACCGCGCTCGCGCCGAGGAAATTCGTGCCGCTGATCAGCACATTGGTGCCGGGCAGGCCGTGCGTGGGATCGAAGCTGTTGATGACCGGCGCGCCGTAGAACAGGCCGGCGCTGATCGCGACACCGGCGGGGGTGGTCACCTGGATCGGGCCGGTGCTCACGCCGGGCGGCACCTGGGCGCCGATGACGGTCGTGTTGGTCACGTGAAAATTGCTCGCGGGCGCGCCGTTGAACGTGACGGCGGTGGCGTTGGTGAAATTGCTGCCGTTGATCCGCACCCACGTTCCCGGCGGGCTGTTCGTGGGCGTGAAACTCGTGATCGCAGCCGGCAGATAAAACAGCTGCGTGCTCGTCATGCTGCCGTCGGTGGTCGTGACCGTGACCGGCCCGCTGACGGCGCCGGCGGGAACGACGGCGTTGAGGCTGTTGAACGTCGGGCTGGTCCCGGCAACCGGCGACGCGCCGCTGAACGTGACGGTCGGCGAGCCGACGTTCAGGTTCGCGCCCGTGATCACGAGCGGTGTGCCCACCGGACCGAGCCCGGGCGTAAAACCGCTGATCGTGGGTCGCACGACAAAATTGCTGCTGGTCAGGGCGGCGCCCGCGGGAGCGCTGACGAGGATCGGGCCGGTGGTCGCGTTCGGCGGAACCGTCACCAGCAGGATCGTGTTGGTGGTCGGAGGTGTGAAACTCACGGGCAGACCGTTGATGGTCACCGCGGTGGTCCCGATGAAATTGTTGCCGGTGATGGTGACGTTCGTGCCGGTGCGGCCGAATGAGGGAGAAAACCCGCTGATCGTCGGCGGCGCGAAAAAGTTGGACGTCGTCGTGAAGGTGCCTTGCGATGAAGTCACACGGATAGGTCCCGTGGTCACACCGGCAGGCGTGTTCACCTGGATCTGGCCTTGCGACAGGCTGGTGATGCCGCCACCGACGCCGTTGAAAGTCACGGTGGTTCCGGCGATGAAGTGGGCTCCGTTGAGCGTGACGGAAAGGCCGCCGCCGCCGCTTTGTGGTGAGAAATTCGCGACGTATGGGCCCGGGCCGATAACTGTAAATGGCTGGGAACTGAAAGTTGGCGAGCCATTCACGGAGACAAAAATCGGACCCGAACCGTTCGTGGCGCCGGGCGGGACGCGGGCGAGGATCTGGTTCGCTGTGCTTGCGGCCGCGGTTGTGTCCTGAACACCGTTGAATTTTACCACCAGAACACCCGGTGAAAAACCGCTGCCGGTGATGATGATATTGCTGGGATCATTCGACGCGCCAAACGTCGGGTTGAAGGAGGAAATGGCGGGCACTCCCAAAACCGGGCCGCTCCCCGCCAAAAAGAAAAACGCGAGCTGTGCAAAAGTACGCCGTACATTCATGTGATCTTCGGTGCAACAACAGATTCTGCGTCCACCGGCAAAATGGTTCCAAACCTCCTCACCGGCCTTCTGACAGCGGCGGGATTATCGCCGGGAAACGAGGGGAGCGCAACGGGGATGTTTACGGACTGGGGCCGGATGCCGGATGCGTGGTGGTGATCACGGTGATGAAATTCCGCATTCCGCATTCCGCACTCCTACGGCACCCACACCAGTACCGGATTATCCGTCCGTCCTTTGTTCGCCGTGAAGTCCCAATACTCCGTGTTCGGAAACCGCCTGGCATGGCCGTCGAGCAGGAGGAAGTTCGCGCCGCGCGCGTGGAGGTTGGTGTGGACGTAATTTTCGTTCCCGACAGCCGGCAGGTTCTTGGAATCATACAGCCACACCACGCTGGAGGTGCGGCGGATGGAACTGATTTTGGTCGGACGATTGTTGGCGCCGGTCCCGTTCACATTTTCATTCAGGCAATAATGAAACAGGTTGTGGCTGGTCGCGCTGTTCGTGTTGCAACGACGCCGGTTCAACGGACAAATCCAGATGGACCGGCCGGGGTCCGCGTCGCTGTTCGTCCGCCAGGCCATGTCCGCGTAACGCGGCATCCGCAGCAGTTCCGGCAGTTGAACGTACCACGCCTGGAACGCGGGATTGCCGAGATCCTTGTCGAGCGGAGTCGGTTTCCCTTCCGGCGGCAGATCGTCGTTATGGTCCGCCCCATAAAGATGCGTCGCCAGGCCCCATTGCTTCAGATTGTTCAAACAACTCGCCGCCGTCGCCTTGTCCCGGGAACGCGCCAGGACCGGCAGCAGGAAACTCGCGAGAATGCTGACCGTGGCAATCACCACCAGAAGTTCAATCAAAGTAAACGCCCGTTTTCCATTCATAGCGGATCAGGAAAAAACCCGCGGCAGAATAGGCCGCCGCTCCCGGCGCTCGCAGCAACTTTGTTTGTAAGGAGGGCAACATCTTTTTTAGTTAGTAGTCAGTAGTTGGTAGTTAGTAGCATTTGCGGGGTCGGGATGAAGTAACAGTACGACTTACTTCTTACTTCTGCCTGAAGCGGGAGTGCGGACAAACGACCAACTACAAACTACGAACTACTAACTTCCTTCGATGATTCGCCTGGTTTTATTCGACATTGACGGCACGCTCATCCGCACGGGTGGAGCGGGGGTGAAGGCATTTGCGAAAGTGTTTGCGACGGAGTTCGGGGCGACGGATGGATTTGAGAAGTTAAAATTCGCCGGGCGCACGGACACCGGCCTGGTGCGTGAGTTCTTCGACGCGCATCGCATCCCGTTCACGCCGGCGACCCTCGAACGGTTTTTCGAACGCTACGTGTTCTGGCTCGACCACATCCTGGCGCAGAGCAAAACCGAGACTTGCGCCGGCGTCCGCGAATTTATCTCCGGCCTGCAACAACTGCCGCAGCCGCCGTTGCTCGGATTGCTCACCGGAAATTTCAGGCTGGGCGCGGAAATCAAACTGCGGCATTTCCATCTCTGGGACTGTTTCGAAACGGGTGCGTTTGCCGACGACAGCGAGGACCGCAATCAGATCGCCGCGGTCGCGCGGGAACGCGGGTGCCGGTTGCTGGGAGAAAAATTGCGCGGCGACCAGGTCCTCGTCATCGGCGACACCCCGCATGACATCCGCTGCGCCCGAGCCATCGGGGCGCGGGTCCTGGCGGTGGGGACCGGAGGGTCGACACTGGAAGAACTCAGGGCACATGGGCCGGATTGGGCGGTGAGGACGGTGGGAGAGGTGCGGGTGGCCGACTTGTAGCGCACGCTTCCAGCGTGCGGGTTAACGAAGCATCCTGCTTCGTGTCCCCTGTAATCCACGACGAAACGATCCCGGGCGGCTCGGTATCAATGTTTATGCGGCCGTCCGGAAGCGCACGCTCCGCACCCTCCGGTCTTTTTGCGCACCGGTTGGTCGCCACTGCCGGTGGAAGAGGCGAAGGTCGAAAACTTTTTCGAGAGCCTGGTGGAGCCGCAGTGCGGGCAGGTGGTCCCTTTCCAATCGCTGGAATGAACGAGGAGTTCACTTTCTTTTCCGCATTGAGCGCAATGAAACTCGTAGATCGGCATGGGGGAAAGATAGCAGCGCCGCGGGTAGTCTCAAGCCGGGAAGCGGGACCGGTCGGAGTGCGCCCATCTCCGGGCGCAAAAGCGTTTTTTCGCATGGGTACTCAGGGTAACGGTGATCTGCCGCGCCCGAGGACGGGCGCACTCCGGGTAGCAAACCGCCCCATGCAATTTTGGAGTATCGTATGCCACATTTAAAAAAACCGGGGGAACCGTTGGTGGTCCTGCCGGACAACAGAGGAAACTATGAAAAGAATACAACTTAGCATTTTGATCGTCGCGATAACGGGGACGTTGCTGTTGAGCGGATGCGTTCAGAGCCACCACCGGACCGTGACGCCGACGGGCCGGACGACGGTCGTCAAACAAACGACGACCCAGCCGGTTGCAACGACAACGACCCGGCCGATTATTGTGACCGAAGCTCCGCCGCCGGCGCGGACCGAGACCATTCCCACCGCCGCGCCTTCACAGGCCCATGCCTGGGTGCCGGGGTACTGGACCCATACCGGCAGTCGCTGGGTTTGGGTGGCGGGCCATTGGGAAATGCGTCCGCGCACAGCGGCGATTTGGGTGCCGGGGCATTGGGACAAGGATCCCGGCGACCGGGGCTGGGTGTGGACATCCGGTCATTGGGAATAATCGAAACGCGACTCTGAGTTGGTTGGTTAGTCGAGAGACGGGACGGGCTATGGCCCGTCCCTGTTTTTCTGTTTGTGGAAATTTGTTCCGTCCTCGTTCTCGTTCTCGTCCTCGTCCTCGAATTTCCGCAAAACGGAGTGATGGAGTGGTGGAGTATTGGAGTGATGGAATGAGTAATTACGCTTGCCAACACACTCAGGAGTCGAGGACGAAAGCGGGCAGGTCGATCAACCCGCCCGTTTGCTCGCCGGCGGAGCAAGCGGGTCTTCCACGACAGTTTCCGGCGGCAGGTACGTAATGATCCGCGCGCTGCGTTTGTAGGCGAAATAGGAGTAAGCCCATTGGATCATCACGGCGATTTTGTTACGGAACCCGACGAGAAAGATCAGGTGAACGAACAGCCAGGCCAGCCAGGCGAGCAGGCCGGACATCCTGATTTTTCCGATCCAGACCACGGCGGCGGAGCGGCCGATGGTGGCCATGGTCCCTTTGTCCCAGTATTTGAACTCCGGCCGGGGCGCGCGGCCGGGTCCGAGGTCGATTTCATCCTCGATGATCCGGGCGGTGTGTTTGCCCATCTGCATGGCGGCCGGTGAGACGCCGGGGACGGGCTTGCCGTCTTTCTGGAGCACGAGCGCCAGGTCGCCGATGGCGAACACTTCCGGATGGCCGGGCAGGCTCAGGTCGGGGTTCACTTTCACGCGCCCGGCTTTGTCCAGTTCGACGCCCAGCTTTTTCGTGAGCGGCACGGCGGAGACGCCGGCGGCCCAGAGGATGTTGGCGGCGTGGATGATTTCGCCGCTTTCCAGCTCCACTTCGCCTTCCCGGATGTCTTTGACGCGGGCGGAGGTGCGGACCTGCACGCCGAGTTTCTCGAGCTGCCGCCGGGCGCTGTCGCCGAGTTCAGCCGGCATGTGCGAAAGCACGGTGGGCGAGCCTTCAATCAGAATGATCCGGGCGCGGGCAGGGTCGATGCGCCGGAAATCGCGATTCAAAACGAACCGCGCCAGTTCGGCCAGCGCGCCCGCCAGCTCCACGCCAGTCGGTCCGCCGCCAACCACGACCATGGTAAGGAGCCGGTCGTCGTCGGCCGTGTCGGGTGTGGATTCGGCTTTCTCGAACGCCAGCAGGATCCGGCTGCGAATCATCAGCGCGTCATCGAGCGCTTTCAACCCGGGCGCGTGTTTCTCCCATTCGGGATGCCCGAAATAACTGGTGCATCCCCCCAGGGCCAGCACGAGGTAGTCGTACGTGAACGTGTTTTCCTCCAGCAAGACCTTCTTGTTTGCGAGATCGAAATCCACAACCCTGTCCATCAGCACGGTGACGTCCTCGCGCCCGGACAGGATCCCGCGCACCGGCTGCGCGATTTCGGGCGCGGACAGCCCGGCGGTGGCGACCTGGTAAAGCAGCGGTTGAAACAAATGATGGTTGGTGCGGTCGGCGAGGGTGACGCGGGCGTTGGGCCGGTGGAAATGTTTGCAGAATTCCAGCCCGCCAAAACCCGCGCCCAGCACGAGCACATGCACTTTCCGGTCGTTTGACATGCGCCTTAATGTCAACAAACGCGCCAAAAATGCAATTAGCGAAAAATCCTCCGCGTTTGCGGCTGCGAATCAGCGCGGCCGCGGAAGGCGAATTGCGCGCGGGCCATCCATGGGTCTTCGCCGGCAGCGTCCGCGAACAGAACCGCGACGGCACGGCCGGCGAACTGGCGGTTATTTACGATCGCAAGGATGCTTTCCTGGCGGTCGGGTTGTTCGATCCCGAATCGCCGATTCGCGTTCGTGTGTTGCATGCCGGGAAACCGCGGACCATTGACCCCGCCTGGTGGTCGGAGCGGCTCGCGGAAGCGGTGAAACGGCGGGCCGGGTTGTTCGACGAAGGCACGACGGGCTATCGCGTCATCAACGGCGAAAGCGACGGCTGGCCGGGGCTGGTGCTTGATCGCTATGACTCCACGCTGGTGCTGAAACTGTACACGGCGGCATGGCTGCCGTGGCTGGAGGAGATGGCGGGGTTGATTCGCGAGCGGCTGCAGCCGGAGCGGATCGTTTTGCGGCTGAGCCGCAAGGTGCAGGAACTCCGGACTTCAATTCAGCCCGATTCGAGAGCACCTGAAAAAAAGGCAACCGGCGACCGGAGTAAGAATTTGAATCGCGCGGACAAAGCTGTCCGCGCTCCGGATGGCGACATCCTCCATGGCCCTGCTCTCGCTGGTCCGGTGATCTTTTCCGAGACGGGCTTGCGTTTTGAGGCGGATGTTTTGCGCGGTCAAAAGACCGGCTTTTTCCTCGATCAACGCGAGAACCGGCGGCGGATCGAAGCGCTGGCCCGGGGCCGGAGCGTGCTCAATGCGTTCAGTTTTTCCGGCGGCTTTTCGCTCTACGCAGCGCGGGGCGGAGCGTCTTCGGTGACCGACCTCGACCTCAGCGCGCATGCGCTGGAGGCAGCGCGGCGGAATTTCGCGTTGAACGAATCGGACCCGGCGATCGCGCGCTGCCGTCATGAGCTGGTGCGGGCGGACACGTTCGAATGGCTGGAGGAAAATGAACCGCGACGGTTCGGCCTGGTGATCCTCGATCCGCCGTCGTTTGCAAAGCGGGAAGTGGAACGGGCAGGAGCGATTCGCGCTTACGAACGGCTGACGGCGCTGGGGATCGGCCGGCTGGACCGCGACGGGGTGTTGCTGGCCGGATCCTGTTCGGCGCACGTCACCGCCGAGGAATTCTTTGGCGCGGTGCGACGGTCGGCCGCGAAGTCAGGGCGCAGGTTTGAGGAGCTGGAAACCACCGGGCATGCGGCGGATCATCGGGCGACGTTCAAGGAGGGGGAATATCTGAAGGGGATCTATTTGCGGTTTGGGGAATAGCAGCGATTCCCAATTCCGCCTCCTTACCTCGGCGGCTACATTCCGCCGCCTCACCTCGGCGGCTACGAATCAGAACAAACTATTCACCGCAATCCCCAGCACACTGAGCGGTCCCTGGTCTTCGAGTCCTTCGGTGGCTTTGTCGAGTTTTTGGAGGCTGAGCTTGGCGTTGCGATAGAATTCCTGGTCGTTGATGAGTTTGCCGACGGAGCCCTGGCCCTGGTTGATCTTTTGGGTGATCTCCCGGAGGTTCGTCATCATCAGGGTGGTTTCGGTGTAGAGTTTGTCTTCTTTGACGAGCTTGCCGAGTGTGCCCTGGCCGGAGTTGACCTGGTCGAGCACTTTGCGCGCGTCGGCGATGGTCAGCTTGATGTCGTCGGTCGCGAACTGCAGGTTGCTCACGGTGCCGAGCGCGGAATTGTACAACGCGTCGTCGTAAATCAATTTGCCAACCGTTCCCTCGCCGCCCCGGATCTGGGTCGTGATTCCCTGCAGGTTGAGGATGGTCGCCGTCAGCGGGTCGCGATTGGCTTTGATGAAATCGGTCAATGGGCCGAGGAGATTGTCGATGGTATCGGGCGTGAACGATTTGGTGAGGTTCTGCACGCCGGCGGCGGCGTTGTCGAGTTTGACCATGATGGCGCTGAGATCGGGCTGTTCGGCGGTCTTGAGGATGGCGTCGTTTTCCGCGGGCGGCGCGGCCGGCGAGCCGAAATCGACCGCGACGAAGTTCTGCCCCATGAGCCCGGTGAACTTCACCATGGCGATGCTGTCGGTCTTTACAATGATCGGGTCGCCGTCGATCTGCCGGCGGATCTTCATGGTGACGCGGACGGTGTTGTTGGATTCGTCGAGGCTGATCTTCTCGACCCGGCCGATTTCAACGCCCGCCATTTTGACGCGGTCGCCGACTTTGAGGTCCTGGACGGTGCTGAAGAGCGCGTGGAGGTGGTAACCTTTGGTGAATCGTTCCGGGCCGCCGATGATATCGAGAATGAACACGGCGGCGAGGATCACGAGCGTGACAAAGATGCCCAGGCGGGTCTCGAGGGAATTTTTCATAGGTTAACTTTCGTTCGGACGTTTAAATTCGGCGTGCAAAAATTTTTGGATCGCGGGGTCGGGAAGGCGTTTTACCTCGTCGGGGGTGCCGATGGTGACGATGCGGCCTTCGTTGATAATGGCGATGCGGTCGGCGACGCCGAACGCGAGGTCGCGGTCGTGGGACACCACGAGCGAAGTCACGTGATTGCGTTCCTTGAGCTTCAGGATTTCCTCGCCGATGACGACGGCGGAGAGCGGGTCGAGTTCGCTGGTGGGTTCGTCGTAGAGGATCAGTTGCGGTTCGATGATGAGGGCGCGGGCGATGGCAACGCGTTTTTTCATGCCGCCGGAAAGTTCGCTCGGCATTTTGTTCCCGGTGTCTTTGAGGCCGACGACATCGAGTTTTTCGGCGACGATGCGGGCGATTTCCTCGGGTGGTTTGAGGCGGTGTTCCGTGAGGTAAAGCCCGACGTTTTCGCCGACGGTGAGGGAATTGAGCAGGGCGCCGGACTGGAAGACCATGGCCATGCGATGCTTTTCCATGACTTCGGGGCCCTGGATGGATTCGCCGTCGATGAGGATTTCGCCGGCATCGGATTGTTCGAGTCCGATGAGATGCCGGAGCAGGACGCTTTTGCCGCTGCCGCTGGGGCCCATGATGACGAAGATTTCGCCGGGTTTGACGTCGAAATCGATCCCCTTGAGGACTTCCTGTCCGTTGAAACTCTTGCGCAGGCCGCGGACCTGGAGGCTGACGCCTTGATGGTTGGTGCGGTTCATTTGAGCAGGACGCGGGTCAGGATGTAGTCGAGGATGACGATGAGGACGATGGAATTGACCACGGCCTTGGTCACGGACCGTCCGATGCCGCGCGGGCCGCCGATGGTGATGAGGCCCTGGTGACAGGAGACGGCGCCGATGATGAGGGCGAAGCAGAAGCTTTTGAAGACGCCGTTGGCGACGTCCTTGATTTCGACGAGGTCGCGCAGGTTGGTGAGGAAGACCTGGACGGGGATGTCGATGCGGTTGTTGGTGGCGGCGACGGTGGCGCCGCCGAGCCAGCCGACGAGGATGGCGAAAATGACGAGGAGCGGGAGGGCGACGGCGATGGCGACGAGGCGCGGGAGGACGAGGTAATGGATCGGGTTGATGTTCATGGTGCGGAGCGCGTCGATTTCCTGGTAGACGCGCATGGAGCCGATTTCCGCGGCCATGGCGGACCCGATGCGGCCGGCGATGAGGATGGACATCATGACCGGGGCGAGTTCTTTGCACATGGAGATGCCGACGAGACCGCCAACGGCGGCGTGGAGGCTGCGTTCGACGAGGACGGGGCCGGTCTGGAGGGCGATGACGCCGCCGATGAAAAAGGAGAGGATGCAGACCATGAGCAGGCTGGCGTTGCCGATTTCGAAGAGTTGTTCGGAGACTTTCCGGCGGTGCCGCCACGTCAGCGGCAGGGCCAGCAGCGTGCGCCAGAACAGGACGACCATTTCACCGACGTTCTGAAACATACAATTTTATGAATGCAGAAGGTGGAATGCAGGACCCGGCGCCGGCAACGGGTGCTGCCGTGGGCGGCCGTTCCGCATTCTGGAATCATCGTTCTTCATTCGATTTCGACCCGGGTTTGGTTTTGATCACGGGAACGTAACACAGCCGCAAGCGCCTGCCGTCCGAGCCGGATTGATACTGGAAAAGGCCGAACAGGAGCGAGCATTTTTTCGATTCAGGCGCGGCGTCGCGGCGATAAAGGTTCCACAACAACGACTGGCTGGAGGCCTGTGTCCGGGTATTGTGTTCCGAACGCCAGATCGACCAGAGGGGCGAATAGTTGCGTTCGATGCTTTTGTTGTTGGGCAGAATGGGCTCCAGGGGCGCCAGGACCTGCAGCCGCGTGCTGCCGTTGAAGTCGCGTTTGTGCGTGAATAACGGCCAGAAATCCACCCGCCGCTGCGACTGCCCGGTTTCGACGTTCTTCAGCGCCATGTCGGAGTAGAGAAACAACAGCCACCGCGTCCGGCGCCGGTCGAGTGCTTCGGAATGGACGCGGTTGTATTTGTAAATCGGCCAGGCGTAGAACTCGGATTCCAGCACGTTGTTGTGGGCCCGGCTGAAGAACGGGAAGACGCGCGACGTGGTCTTGCCCTCCCCACGGGCGAACACGATCAGCGGCCAGGGTGCGTCCCATTCCTGATATTTTCTCTCGCGATCGTCTGTGTAGGTGAAACTGAACGGGTTGAAGATCGGAACCGGGTATTTGGCTCCGGCCTTGAATTTGTAAAGGATCGTGAAGGTCGTGAAGATGGGCGGCGGTCCGATGGTGGTCGAGTCGCGATTCGGCGATCGTTGGATCGTGTAAAGCGGGAGAAACGAGTTCACGTGCTGCTCATTGGATGTACCGATGCCGCTGCGCGAATCAAAATACAACGGCCAGAGCACGAACCAGTTGTTGTGGCCCCCGACCGTATCAATATCGCCGAAATTGTTCGTCCTCGTCGCCACGTCCTTATGCTCGTGCCCGATCAGGGGCCAGAACTGCCAGCCCTCGAGCGCATTGCCATGGCGCAGGTGAAAAACCGGGTAGAGATAATTATCGGTGACGACATCCCGCTTCCGGGTGCGTGAATAGATTGGGAACATCACGAAAAAGATTTCGTCGCGGAGCAAACGGTTCTTGAGATGGCCGTAAACTGGAAGCAACGCGGTGTAATTCAGGGCCGGGTCGTCCGAGCGTTGTTGAAAATAAAATGGAAACAACGTAAACCGCCGGGCCTTTTGTTCCTGCTGGTTCTGCCCGCCCGCGACACTGAACACCTGAAATATGTGCCACCGATATTCGGAACCGAACCGGTCGTAGGTGATGACCGGATAACCCAGGTCAAACTCCGTGAAATCCGTCAACGGATCCCGCACCAGCGTCAGCAATGGCGGTATCGCCCAGGTTTTCTGCCCGTCCTTCTCTTCAAAGTAAAAGAGCGGTCCCAAAACCTCCGTCCGATGCCCCGGGTCGAGCGTCAGCTCGAAGTCATCGAACAACAGCCCCGCATTCAACCAATCCGCCCGGGCAGGGCCCGGAGCCAGGAACAACGCCACGCAGAACAGGAGATATCGGGCGATGGAGAAATTCCGCCGTGCGGGACGCCGCGGTCCCGCGACTGCGGGATCAGTCGGGACGCCCAACGCTGCCAGGGCTCGCCGCGGAAAAAACG